>Ga0209573_1003407_pt1 | contig 17555 bp, 11 predicted proteins | sample TNRBio252014_DNA_FD_185870 | JGI IMG/M metagenome (GOLD analysis project Ga0209573, IMG submission 185870) | Wastewater treatment Type I Accumulibacter community from EBPR Bioreactor in Madison, WI, USA - TNR Reactor_6/25/2014_ DNA (SPAdes)... | ecosystem: Engineered > Bioreactor > EBPR >...
GGGAAAACGTCGTCCAGCGCCGCCGGAACCTCGTCGGCGGGCAGGGGTTGGAATAGACAGCGATTGAGCGCAGCCACTTCGCGGGCGACCCCTTCCATGCCCAGGCAGTCGCCACGGTTGGGCGTCAGCTCGATCTCGATGATGGCGTCGTCCAATCCCAGCAGCTCGCGCACGTCCTGACCCGGACGGCTGTTGGCAGGCAATGGCAATAACCCATCCGAACTTTCCGCCAGCCCCAGTTCTTTGGCCGAACACAGCATGCCCTGCGATTCGACGCCGCGCAGCGTGGATTTTTTGAGGGTCAGCCCGCCGGGCAATACCGCGCCGATCAGGGCGGTCGGGGCGCACAGGCCGACGGCGACATTCGGCGCGCCGCAAACGATTTGCAGCGGTTCCGCCTGCCCGATGTCCACCGTGGCGATCCGCAGGCGGTCCGCGTCAGGATGCTGAACCAGGGCCACAACCCGGCCGGCCACGACTTGCGTAAAGAGCGGCGCGGCGGGTTCCATATGGTCTACTTCCAGACCGGCCATGGTCAGTTGCGCGGCCAGTTCGTTCGTCGAGAGCGGGGGATTAACCCATTCCCGCAGCCATTGTTCGCTGACTTTCATAGTGGCGCCACAGCAAAAGGGTTAATAATTTCAAGCGAATCGATATGTAGCCCATGCTGCATATCTTCGCTGAACAGGATATCGCAACTTGCAGCTTGCGCAGACGCCACGATCAAGCTATCCCAAAATGAAAAACGATAGCGTTCGCGTAGCAGACTAGCTTGCTTACACCAATTTTCACCAGGACGAAACCATCGGCAACGAATGCGCAATTCACCAATACGCTGAATATTCATGATCGTGAGCTATTGAAACTGCCGCAGGAAGCGCAGATCGTTATCGAAGAACAGGCGCAGATCATTGACGCCGTAGCGCAGCATGGTCAAGCGTTCGACGCCCATGCCAAAGGCATAGCCGGTGTAGCGCTCGTTGTCGATACCCACTTTTTCAAACACCGCCGGATGCACCATGCCGCAACCCAGCACTTCCAGCCAGCCGCTGTGCTTGCATACCCGGCAACCCGCGCCGCTGCAGATCACACACTGGATGTCCACTTCGGCGGACGGTTCGGTAAACGGGAAGTAGGACGGGCGAAAGCGCACCGCCAGATCACGCTCGAAAAAATTGCGCAGGAAATCATCCAACACGCCTTTCAAATCAGCGAAACTGACCTCTTCGTCCACCAGCAGCCCCTCGACCTGATGAAACATCGGACTGTGCGTCACGTCGGAATCGCAGCGATAAACCCGGCCAGGCGCGATAATCCGCACCGGCGGGGCCTGTTGCTCCATCACCCGGATTTGCACCGGTGAGGTGTGGGTGCGCAGCAGGGTGTGGGCGTCGAAATAGAAGGTGTCGTGCATCGCCCGCGCTGGATGGTGCGGCGGAATATTGAGCGCCTCGAAATTGCGAAAATCGTCTTCGACCTCCGGTCCTTCGGCGACGGTGAAACCAATCCGGGCAAATAGCGCCTCGATGCGGGCCAAGGTGCGGCTGACCGGATGGTAACCCCCCGGTCGCTGACCACGCCCCGGCAGGGTGACATCAATCGCCTCGCTCGCCAGTCGGGCATCCAGCGCCGCCGCTTCCAGTTCGGCCTTGCGGGCGGCGAGCGCGGTTTCCAGCGCCTGCTTGGCCTCGTTGATCGCCTGGCCGGCCTGACGCCGTTCCTCGGCAGGCAATTTGCCCAACTCCTTCAGGCGCTCGGTGAGTACGCCTTTCTTGCCCAGATAATGGACGCGCGCTTGATCCAAAGCGGCGAGATCGCCGGCTTCGGCAATGGCGGCCTGGGCGGTGTGCAACAATTCGGGCAATGCATCCACGCTGGCGGGTCTCTCGATAAAACGACAAACAAAAAAGGGAAAGGACCCAGCCCTTTCCCTGTTTGAAGCCGTATAAAACTAACGCACGGATGATCAGATGTAGGGTGAGCCTTGGCCCGCTAAGGCAGGCTAAAACCGGCCCGGCAATCTATCAATCCATCGGAACGGTTCAGGCGATGCCCAGGGCCGACTTGGCGCGGTTGGCCAGTTCAGCGAACGCGGGCTTGTCGAACACCGCCAGATCGGCCAGCACCTTGCGGTCCACTTCGATAGCCGCCTGTTTGAGACCGTTAATCATCCGGCTGTAGGACAAACCGTTTTCATGGGCGCCGGCGTTGATGCGGACAATCCACAGCGCCCGGAATTCGCGTTTCTTCTGGCGGCGGTCGCGATAGGCGTACTGGCCGGCTTTGATGACCGCCTGCTTGGCGACCCGATAGACCTTGCTGCGGGCGCCGTAATAACCTTTGGCCTGGTCCAGGACTTTTTTATGGCGGGCGTGGGCAGTAACGCCGCGTTTCACTCGAGACATGGCTTAGTTTCTCCGATCCAGGAACATCAAGCGTAGGGCAACATCCGGCGCACGGCCGGGGTATCCACTGCGGCAATGATGGTCGTGCCGCGCAGTTGGCGTTTCCGCTTGGAGCTCTTCTTGGTCAGGATGTGCCGGAGATGCGAGTGGGAACACTTGAACTTGCCGGACCCGGTGCGGCTAAAGCGCTTGGCTGCGCCGCGATTGCTTTTCATTTTGGGCATTACATGACTCCGCAATTTTAAAAGGTAAATTCAACGATCGGCCCCGACCTGCGCCGGTAGCTGGAAAATTCGGGTCTGGCAGGGAGAATTACTTCTTCTTGATCGGCGCGATGGTCATGACCATCTGCCGCCCTTCCATTCTGGGCCTTTGCTCCACCACGCCGTAGGGGGCGAGATCGTCTTCGACGCGTTTGAGAAGGTTGACGCCAATATCCTGGTGCGCCATTTCGCGGCCCCGAAACCGCAGCGTGATTTTGGCTTTGTCGCCTTCGCTCAGGAAACGGATCAGGTTGCGTAGTTTGACCTGATAGTCTCCTTCGTCCGTGCCTGGACGAAACTTGATTTCCTTCACCTGGATCTGCTTTTGCTTCTTCCGGGCTTCACCTTGCTTCTTGGCCTGCTCGAACCGGTATTTACCGTAGTCCATGATGCGACAGACCGGCGGTTTGGCGTTCGGGGAGATTTCCACCAAATCCAGTTCAGCTTCCTCGGCCATCCGCCTGGCTTGCACCAGGGGGACGACCCCCGCCTGCTCGCCGTCCTGATCGAGCAGGCGCACTTCGCGCCCGGTGATCTCTTCGTTGAGCCGGAGTTCGTTATTCGCTGCGATGTTACATTCCTCCAGTAGTTATTCGGTTCGCCCACGTCGGGCGATGTCTGCTTGCAACCGTTCGATGAAAGCGGGCAGATTCATGCTGCCCAGGTCTTGACCGGTGCGGGTGCGCACGGCGAGGGTTTCCGTCTCCATCTCCCGGTCGCCGACGACCAGCAGATAGGGAATGCGCTGCAAGGTATGCTCGCGGATTTTAAAGCCGATTTTTTCGTTTCTCAAGTCAGGCAATACCCGGAAACCGTGCTGTATCAGGGCTTTTTCGACCTGTAACACATAGTCGGCCTGATGATCGGTGATATTCAGCGCCACCGCCTGTACCGGCGCCAGCCAGGCCGGCAACGCCCCGGCGTATTGTTCGATGAGGATGCCGATAAACCGCTCCAGCGAGCCGAGAATGGCGCGATGCAGCATCACGGGAACCCGCTTGGCGCCGTCTTCGGCGATATAGTGAGCGTCCAACCGGCCCGGCATGGAGAAATCGACCTGAATGGTGCCGCACTGCCAGAGCCGGTCCAGACAGTCGCGCAAGACGAATTCGATCTTGGGACCGTAAAATGCGCCTTCGCCGGGCTTGAGCGTCCACGGCAAACCGGTGCGGTTCAGCGCCAATTCCAGAGCCTTTTCCGCTTTGTCCCATACGTCATCGCTGCCGACCCGTTTTTCGGGACGGGTCGCCAGAGCAAGCTGGACTTCGTTGAAGCCAAAGTCGGCGTACACCCGGAACAGCAGGTCCATAAACGCAGTGACTTCCGGTTGAATCTGCTCCTCAGTGCAGAAGATATGGGCGTCATCCTGCACGAAGTTGCGCACCCGCATCAGTCCGTGCAGGGTGCCGGAGGGTTCGTTGCGGTGGCAGGAGCCGAATTCAGCGATCCGTAGTGGCAGATCGCGGTAGCTTTTCAGCCCCTGATTGAAAATTTGGATGTGGCCGGGACAGTTCATCGGCTTGACCGCATAGTCGCGGTTTTCCGAGGCGGTGGTGAACATGTCGGCGCGGAATTTTTCCCAATGCCCGGAGCGTTCCCACAAGCTGCGGTCGATAATTTGCGGGGTATGCACTTCCTGATAGCCATGCTCGCGCAGCATCTGGCGAATGTAGTTCTGCACCTCGATATAGATGCGCCAGCCTCGGTCGTGCCAGAACGCCATGCCCGGCGCTTCCTCCTGGACGTGGAACAGATCGAGCGCCTTGCCGACCTTGCGATGATCGCGCTTTTCGGCCTCTTCCAGCCGGTGTAGATAGGCCTTCAGCGCTTTCTGGTCAGTCCAGGCGGTGCCGTAGATGCGTTGCAGCATCTCGTTGCGGGAATCGCCGCGCCAGTAAGCGCCAGCCACCTTCATCAATTTGAAGGCTTTCAGCTTGCCGGTGGCGGGGACATGCGGGCCGCGACAGAGATCGGTAAAGTCGTCCTGTTGGTATAGGGAGATATTTTCGCTGGAGGGAATGTCCGCAATGATCTGCGCCTTGTACTCCTCACCCATCTGGCGGAAGAACGCGACAGCTTCATCACGCGGCATCACCGACCGGCTGATCGGAATATCCCGCGCCGCCAGTTCTTCCATCCGCGCCTGGATACGCTCCAGATCGTCGGGCGTGAAAGGGCGCTCGAAGGCGAAATCGTAGTAGAAGCCGTTTTCGATGACCGGACCGATAGTGACCTGAGCGGTTGGATAGAGCTGCTTAACCGCGTGGGCCAGCAGATGGGCGCTGGAATGGCGAATTATCTCCAGCCCTTCGGGGTCGCGCTCGGTGATGATGGCCAGATTTGCATCCTGGCGCAGAACGTGCGAGGTATCGACCAATTGACCATCGACCTTGCCCGCCAGCGCGGCCTTGGCCAAACCAGGACCGATCGCAGCGGCGATGTCCCGGACGCTGACGGGATTATCGAAGACCCGTTGATGGCCATCGGGAAGGGTGATAGTCGGCATCGCTGCAATTCTCTCGATCTAATGAAGGTTTTTTCAGGAAAATAGTAAAGGGCGCGCCTTTATGTCCTTCTTTTGGAAGGAAGACGCGCCCTTTGGCAAATCATTCCGCTCTGCAACCTAGAAGTACTTGGTAGGCGCGATTGGACTCGAACCAACGACCCCCACCATGTCAAGGTGGTGCTCTAACCAACTGAGCTACGCGCCTAAGCGATAGGCGCGGAAGATTACCCAAAGAAAACTCGGTTGGCAAGGGTTAAGGTGAAAAAAGACAATTAAAGCCTCTGAACCTCTGAACTGATGGCGGTGGTTCCTTAGGTCAGATGCTCGGGCGCCGACGCCAGCCAGGCAGCGGCAAACTCATCGGCGGGCAGCGGGCGGTCGAACAAATAGCCCTGGGCTAGGTCGCAGCCCTGCTCCAGCAGAATCTGGCGCTGCTCCTCGGTTTCCACCCCTTCAGCCACGACCTTCAGTTCCATCTGGTGGCCAAGGGTGACGATAGTGGCGGCGAGAGTGCGATCGTCGGCGTCGATCACCATGTCGCGCACGAAGCTCTGGTCGATTTTCAGGGTGGTCAGCGGCAGGCGCTTGAGATAGCTCAGGCTGGAGTAGCCGGTGCCGAAGTCGTCGAGGGCCAGACCAACGCCGAACTGTTGCAGTTGCTTCAGCGTCTCGGCTGTATACGCATTGGCCTCAAGCAGGGTGGATTCAGTGAGCTCCAGTTCTAGAACGGACGGCGGCAAACCCTCAGCCGCCAGTAAGTCCCGAATCTGATCGGCCAGCCCCGGGCGGCGGAAGTGCCGGGCCGCCAGATTGACCGCCACGGTCCGCAGGCGCCAGCCCTGCCGCCGCCAGACCGCCAGTTGTCGACAGACCTCAATAAGCATCCAGTCGCCTAGGGCGACGATGAGATCGCTGGCCTCCGCCACCGAGATGAACTGCCCTGGCGGGATCAGGCCACGCTCGGGATGCTGCCAGCGCACCAGGGCCTCAGCCCCGACCAGGGTCCGGTCGGACAGACGCACCTTAGGCTGGTAATGAGCGCGCAATTGGTCAGTCTGAATGGCTTGGCGCAACTCCCCTTCCAGCACAAGCCGCTCAAAGGTGGCGACGTTCATTTGGCGGGCGTAGAAGGTCGAGGTGTTACGACCCTCATGTTTGGCCCGGTACAGAGCAGTGTCGGCGTTCTTGAGCAGTTCGGCGAAGTCGGCGCCGTCGTGTGGATAGAGGGCGATCCCCACTGAAGCAGTCACCGTCAATGAATGGCCAGCGATGTTGAACGGTTGCCGGAAGGCGGTCAGCATCTTGTTGGCCACCCGCAGCGCCCCCTCTTGGTCGGCTTCCGGCAGCAACAGCAAAAATTCATCGCCGCCTGGCCGACACGCCGTATCCTCCGCCCGGATGAGCGCCTGGATTCGGGCCGCGACCTGCATCAGCAGGGCGTCGCCTTCGGTATGGCCCAGCGCGTCGTTGACCTCTTTGAACCGATCCAGGTCAAGCAATAACACCGCCAGATTCTCTTGCCGCCGCGCCGCCAGCGCTAGCGCCAGTTCCGCTCGTTGGGCCAGCAGCGTCCGGTTGGGCAGGTCGGTCAGGGCGTCGTAGTAGGCCAAGTGTTCAATGATCTGTTCGGCCTGCTTGCGTTCGGTGATATCGAGGATGACGCCAGTAAATACCAATTCATTTGTAAGTTGCGTGGGATGGGAAATGACCTTGAACCAAATGACCTCGCCTGCCGGTTTGATGAAGCGGCCTTCGAAATCCCAGGGGCTGGTCGTCGCGACCGCTTGCTGAATCGACTCGATGAACGATTCCTGGTCTTCTGGGGCAACCTGCGTGATAAAGTTCATCAAGGCCTCGTCCAACGCCGCATTGATGCCAAGCAACTCATGGGCGCGCTCGCTGAAATAATAAAGTCCCTGGTCGCCGTTTGGACGGGCGTAGAACTGATAAACGACACCGGGAATATTGTTGGCGATATCGCGCAGTTTTTTCTCGCTCGCCTGCAGGGCGGTTTCCGCTCGGCGGCGCACATAAGTATGGCCAAGCGCGGCGGCGGCGGTGCGCAGGATATTTTCCTCGATCACGCTCCAGATCCGCTCGTTTCGGCAGTCGTCGAAGCCGATAAACCCCCAGAAACGATCCTCGATCCGGATCGGCAGCACCAGAATGGCGCGGATCGCCTGTGACTCCAGAATGGCGCGTTCGGCTTCGGGAAACTCCCGCGCCAGACCTTTGATGACGCCGCCGGCTTCCAGGGTGTGATGCCAACGCCACGAGAAGGCTTTGTAGGGCAGGTTCTGGAATTGGGGATTATCAATTTGCGGAAGCCCCGAGTGGGCGCACCATTCATAACGCAGACTCAGGAGCAATGCGCCGGTCGCCAGATCAGAATGATTTTCGAAGATGTAGGCCCGATCAGCGTCAGTGGCCGCACCCAGTGTGCCCAGCGCCGCGCCGACCGCCTCATTTAAGTCGCGGTCGGATAATAACAGAGCCATGGCGTCCGCCGTCGCCTGTAGCAAACGGTCGCGCTGGCGCAGTTCCGCCTCAGCCCGCTGGCGTTCGGTGATGTCGGTGAAGGCCACGGCGATGGTGCCCGGCGCGGTCTGGAAAGCGACGACTTCAAAACTGCCGGCGATTTGCTGATCCCGGTGCTCTACAACCTTCCGGGTGGATGTCCCGCCCGCCCGCGCCAACCGGCGGTACATGTCCTGGATTTCGGTGGAAGCCAGCACAGGGAGACAGACCTCCAGCGGTTGACCGACACAGTTGGCATGCGTGAACTTCAGGATTGCGTCCGCCGCAGAGTTGGCGCCCACGAATACCAGCCGGTCATCCGTCGTTAGCCGGTAAAAATGAAAGCCGAACGGTGCATGATCCACGATGCGGCGGAACCGGTCTTCACTCGCTTGCAATTCAGCGGTCCGCGCCGCCACCAGCATTTCGGCTCGTTGCCGCTGGGAGGCCAGCGCGAACAGGTACAGCGCCAACAGCAGCGTGATTGCGCCGCCCAGCAGTTGAATTGAGAAGTTGCCTGGGGTTAGCAGGCCCTGCCGCTGGAGTTCCCAGCTCAGACCGGCGGTCAGCGTCAGGCCGACCAGAACCACCAGAGTGGCGATGCCCCAAGCCGCCGCTGTGGCCGCTGTGGCCGCTATTTCGCCCTGCTGAGCCCGGGTGGACCACCAGGCCTGACCCAGCAACAGCGCGAGAGTGACCAGTCCCAGAGCGCCCATCAAGGTGCGGCTGGTGCGCTGCGCGGTGGCGGAAATCGTCTGCCGAATGGGGGTGCGCAGCAGGGCGACCGGTTGACCGGTTAAATCCGGGAGCGCCTCATACACGAACAATGCGCCACCCGGTCCTGGACGTAATGTTGGCTTGTCTGCTGGCAGCGTCCGCCAAAAGGTTTGTTCATCCGTGGTCAGGCGGGGATCGCCCACAAGCAGCAGGTCGAACGCGACCTGCGTCTGTTCAGCCAGCGCTTGCTGGTGTGGTTCGTCCAGGAATCGGCCGAAGATGAGCAGGCCACGCGCTGGCCCCATACCCTGCGTGGTCAGAATGGGGCGGGCCACCAGCAACAACAGTCCATGCTCGGTCAACAGCAAGCCAGCGCGCGCCTGTTCCTGTTCCAGCCCGGGCTGAAGTTCGGACCAGATCGCCGGCGGGGCGCTGGCGAACGCGGCCGGAAGCACGGCCCCGCCCAGATCGGAATCGTAGCCGCCGCTGTACAGCGACTGCCCCCGGCGATCAAGAATGACGCACAGGTTCACCTGGGTGCTTTTTTCCAGCACGCTCCAGTCGCCGAGGTTGGACTGGATAAAGGCTGGATCGCGGGTCGTGGTGAAGGCGTAGGCGTCATCCCACTCGGCCCAATCGCCCGACTTTTGGTCCAGTTGCCGCAACTCGCCCTGAATCGCCGCACGCACTCGTGCGCCGTCTTCCAGAGCCTGAGCCTGCTCCAGTTCCACGAAGGCCGGCTGGACGATCCAGCGGTTCACCCCCCAGATGACCAGCAACACGGCGGCAAAACCAGCGAAGGCCAACAGGATAGGGCGGAACTGGATGCTCATGATCGGTACCCTTTCAGAAGGTAGGAAAATTCAAAACACTCTTCAAACTGCCCTCAGCGTGGAACCTCCAGCAGGGCCTCCAGCCCGCCCGTGGGGTGATTGCGCAAGACCAGTTCGCCGCCGTGAGCGCGGGCGATGTTGCGGGCGATGCTCAGTCCCAGGCCCGTACCGCCGGTATCGCGGCTACGCGAACTTTCCAGCCGGTAAAACGGTTCAAACACCCGCTCCAGTTCGGCGCCGGGAATGCCGGGACCATAGTCGCGGATCGTCAGGGTCAGCCGATCCGGTCGATCCACGACCTCAATTTCCGCGTCTTGTGCGTATTTCAGCGCATTATCCACCAGATTAGTCAAGCAACGCTTCAGCGCCAACGGGCGGCAGCGCAGCGGCTGGCGGGCAACGCTAATCACCCGCACCGCATGGCCGGCGTCTTCTGCGTCCTCTCGCAGGCAGTCTAGCAGAGCATTGATGTCTACGGGCGCAACGGCTTCGGCGTCTTCGCCGCTGCGCAAAAAATCCAGAGAGGCCTGCGCCATCCGCTGCATGTCATCGAGATCGGCCTGAAATTTTTCCCGCAATGGCGAATCCTCCAGCAACTCGGCGCGCAGGCGCAGCCGGGTGATCGGCGTTTTCAAATCGTGGGATACGGCGGCGAGAATGCGGTTGCGATCTTCGAGATAGCGAATCAGCCGTTGCTGCATGGTATTGAAGGCGTGGGCGGCGCGTTGAACTTCCAGCGGCCCGGTTTCGGGCAGCGGCGGATGGTGAATGTCGCGGCCCAGTTCCGTGGCGGCATTCGCCAGCACGGTCAGCGGGCGGGTCAGCGCGCGCACGGCCCAGGCGGACAGGATCGCGACCGAGGCCAGCAAGACGACCAGGATCAACAATAGCCGGGCTGGCCACGCGATGACATCTTCGGGCAGGGCTTGCTGGAAAGTCGCCGTCGTTCCATCCCGCAGGCGCACCTGTACGACGAAATTGCGCAATCCCATCATCATGGCGCGCATCCGCCAGCGCGGCGGCCGTTCGGCCTGACCGGGCGGCGGCGGACGATCCGGGTCAAACCGGGGCCGCCGGTCGATGCGCAGCGGCGGCAACAGATCGTCGTTGATTTCCAACTGGAATGGGCGATCCGGTCCCAACTGACGTTTTAACAGGGCGCGGAACAGCGTGGTGTGATAACGCTCATCCGGCGCAGCGTCCGTTTGCCAGGGTAAATCGAGGCTCAATCGGGTCGGCGGCAAATCCAGCGCTGTGACCAGTCGCCGCCGCTCCGGCTCGTCGAGCGTATCCAGCAAATTCACAATGGCGCCGATCCGCTGGGCGACATGACCGCCGATAGCTTGGTAGAGCGCCTGGTCGCGATCCTGCAACAAAATGGCGGCGCTGAGCAGTTGGGCGACGATCAGCCCGCCAGTGAGGAACAGGGTCAGACGGCCAAACAGCGATTGCGGCAGGAGACGACGCATGGGTCAATATTCCGGGCGGACCTGCACCGTCAGCAGGTAGCCCTCGTTGCGGACGGTCTTAATCATGGCGGCTTCGCGGGGATCGTCGCTCAGGCGGCGGCGCAAGCGGCTGACCTGCACATCAATACTGCGGTCGAACGGCGCCGCCTCGCGGCCTTGGGTGAAATCCAGCAGTTGATCACGATTCAGCACCCGCTGCGGGTGTTCCAGAAAGACCCGCAATAGCCGGTATTCACTGGCGCCCAGCGGGATCAACACGCCGTCCGGGGCGACCAACTGACGAGCGGCCACGTCCAGAGTCCAGCCGGCGAAGTGGAAACATTTGACTTCGCCCGGTTCGCCGACTGGGTTGCGGCTGCGCCGCAGCACGCCCTTGATGCGCGCCAACAACTCACGGGGGTTGAACGGCTTGGGCAGATAATCATCAGCGCCCATTTCTAGGCCCACGATGCGGTCGGTTTCATCGCCGCGGGCGGTGAGCATGATGATCGGAATGCGCGACCGGGCGCGCAGATTGCGGCACAACACCAGCCCGTCGTCACCTGGCAGCATCAGATCGAGAATGACCAGATCGACCGGTTCCCGCTCCAGCGCCGCCCACAGGCCGCGCCCGTCCGCGACCGCGCTTACCCGGAAATCGTTGCGGCCCAGATAGTCGGCCAGCAGTTCGCGCAGGTCGGCGTCATCATCGACAATTAGAAGGTGATCGCTCATCGCGTTGCGGCAGGTCAATGAAGGAAATGAAATTGTAAACCTTTTATCGGGTCAGGAGCGTCCAGTGCTGGATGGCCGTATTGATACAATTCGTTACAAAATTCCCCTTCCGGCAAAACTCCGGTTACAAGGCGGGTGTCCAATAGGCCCATGTTCAACAAGAAACCGAGGAGTTTGATGATGAAAACACTGCGCAAGAATCTTTTGGCTGTGGCGGTCGTGGCTGGTCTGGGCCTGTCTGCGGTTGCGGTAGCCGGCCCGTGGGGCGGTCATGGGTCGATGGGCGGCGGTTGCCCGATGATGGGCGGCGGCGGTGGTTATGGCGCAATAATGATGGGTGGCCCGCAAGGCGGCGGTCCCGGGCAGCGTCAGGCGATGATGCAGCAGTACCGCGCTGAGCGCATGGAGTTGCTGGCGGCGCGGCTCAAGCTGAAGCCGGAGCAGGAAACGGCCTGGAATGGGTTCCTCGCCGCCCAGGACGCGCATCATCAAGCCAAGTTTAGCGCCCGGCAGGCGATGCGCGATAAGGATGAGACCGCACTGGCGCATTTTGAAGAGCGGGCGCAATTCATGGAACAGAACCTGGCGGGCATAAAGGCGCTGACCAAGGCGGCTGGCGATTTGTATGCGACGCTTGACCCGACGCAAAAGCAGGTCATGGACAAATTCTTTACGGAACGTCCGGCATGGCGCGGTCCGGGGCGTGGGCAAGGGCGCGGACCGATGGCTAATCCAGCTCAACCGACTGATGCAGCGGCCCAACCAGGCGATAAAGACGAATAACTCTTCTCACTAACCGACTGACCAGGGGCGACGCTTGCGAGCGTCGCCCTGTTTTTTTTGAGTCAGGGCACAGCGCGCCGTACCCTTGGTGTCCACATAAATCCGTAAATTTGTTATGTTAATAACCAATGGCGCGAGCAGCGCAACACAAAGAAGGTCAGGGCGATGCTAGAAGAGAATGTTAATCAAATCATTGAACTGCGTCATAACGCACCTTATACGGTTCTGGGGCCTCACTACGACAGTCGAGAACGGGCGCTAGTGATTCGCGCCTTTCTGCCAGGGGCCGAGCGCGCTTATGTAATGCCAGCGGACGGAACTGGTAAACGCGAAATGCAACGATTGCATCCAGATGGACTGTTCGTCTTTCGGCTGCCAGGCGTGATGCATCTGGATTACCAGTTGATGACCGTTGACGCCGCAGGTCAAGCCGCGACTTTCCTTGACCCTTACGCCATTCGCGACCCCTCATTCAGCCGTGCTGACGGCCAGGCGTTCAACCGGGGAACGCTGGAATCGCTGTTTACCAAACTGGGCGCGCACACCCGGTTGAAAGAAGACGTAATGGGGGTCAACTTTACCCTGTGGGCGCCGCACGCCAGCCGGGTCAGCGTGGTGGGGACTTTCAACCAGTGGGATGGCCGTCGGCATTTGATGGAGCGGCATCCGTCCGGGGTCTGGGAGCTGTTCATCCCCGGCATCGGTTCGGGCGAGTTGTACAAGTATGAAATCCGCAATGGCGACGGCGCGGTCTTTCTCAAAACTGACCCGCTGGCGTTCGAGACGGAGACGTATCCCAGCACTGCCGCCCTGGTGTGCGACCTTCAGCGCCGTTATGCCTGGACCGATGGCCGATGGATGGCGCGGGCGCTGGAAACGTCCGGTTGGGAATGGCCGGTCGCCCTGCACCGGGTGACATTTGGCGTGAATGCCGGTCCCGATCAGGTCGCCAGCTACGCGCAGTTGAAAGACATCGTCCTGCCGCACCTGCTGAAGCAGAAGTTCAACCATGTCGAATTGAGCTTCTGGGCGCTCGGCGAGACGGTGGCTGGCTATTTCACGCCCAATCCGCGTTATGGCCGACCCACTGAACTCATGGCGTTTATCGACGCCTGCCATCAGCACGACATCGGCGTCGTCCTCGACTGGATTCCGGCGCTGATCCCGTGCGAGGGCCAGGAATTGACCTGGTTCGACGGAACGCGCATTTACGACGCCGACGTTCCGGGCCAACCGGAAATGCTCGCGTTTAATCTGGAGCGGCCAGAGGTGCGTAATTTCCTCGCGGCCAACGCCCGGTTCTGGCGGCAGATTTACCATGTAGACGCGCTGCGTACTGAAGTCCGCATTTGGGTCGCCCGGTTAGGCCAGCCGGATAACGTGGATGGCTTGCGCTTCCTGCTGCGCGACGATGCGCCCCAGCCCACTTTGGTCGCCGCCGAGCGCGATGCGCTGGTGCAAGGGCGGCATACCCATCCCCATGTTGTGCTGGGACCTCATCCATTGGACGAGGCCGGTCTGACCGTGGTGCGCGCCTTTCTGCCTGATGCGGATTCACCTTATTTATTGCCGGAGCATCAGCCGCAGATGCTGTATCCCCTGCAACCGATCTATGCCGGTGGCCTGTTCGAGACGATAGTCGCCGCTGAACCGGATAACCTGCGCTACCAGATCAACGCGATTGAACACGGCCAGGCCCACACCTTCACTGATCCCTACGCCATAACCTTTTCGATGCTCAGTGATCAGGATTGCCACCTGTTCGCCGAGGGCAATCATTACCAGATTTACGAGAATCTCGGCGCGCATCTTTGTGAAGCCGCCGGACAGCGCGGCGTCAATTTCGCGGTCTGGGCGCCGAACGCCCAACGGGTCAGCGTGGTCGGCCCTTTTAACCATTGGGATGGCCGCCGCCACCCCATGCGTTTGCGCCCCGGTTCCGGGATTTGGGAGTTATTTGTTCCCGGTCTGGCGGAAGGCGATCTGTATAAACTCGAGATTCTGGCCCGCAACGGCAATATATTCCTGAAAACCGATCCGGTTGCTTTCCACACGGAAGTGCCGCCCGGCACGGCCAGCGTGGTCTATGATCGGGTCGGCAAGCATATCTGGCGCGATGGCGCATGGATGCAGCAGCGGGTGTGGGAACCGGCCTGGCGAAAACCGGTGGCGATTTACGAGGTTCATGCTGCATCATGGCGCCACAAGCCGGATGGCGAATTCCTGTCCTACCGGGAGCTGGCCGATCAACTCATTCCCTATGTGCTGGACATGGGTTTTACGCACATCGAATTTCTGCCGCTGGCCGAGCATCCCTACGGCCCGTCCTGGGGCTATCAGATTTCCAACTTCTACGCGCCCACCGCCCGCTTTGGCCGCCCGGATGATTTGATGGAGCTGATTGACCGTTGCCACCAGAGCGGCATCGGCGTCATTCTCGACTGGGTGCCGGCGCATTTCCCGAAAGACGCCCACGCCATGGCCTGGTTCGACGGCACCTGCGTCTATGAACACGCTGATCCGCGCCAGGGCGAGCATCCCGACTGGGGAACGCTGATTTTCAACTATGGCCGGCACGAGGTGGAAAACTTCCTGATCGCCAACGCCCTGTACTGGCTGGACACGTTCCATTTCGACGGGTTGCGGGTGGACGCCGTGGCTTCGATGCTGTACCTGGACTATTCCAAAAAGGACTGGATTCCCAATAAATACGGCGGTAACGAGAATCTGGAAGCGATTGAATTTATCAAGCACACCAACGCTGTCGTTCATGCCCGATTCCCCGGCGTGATGATGATCGCCGAGGAATCGACCGCCTGGCCGAATGTGTCCCGGCCCACGGATATGGGCGGGCTGGGCTTTGGCTTCAAGTGGAATATGGGCTGGATGCACGATGTGCTGTTTTATATGCAGCAGGAGCCGGCACATCGCCGCTATCAGCACGACAAGCTGACTTTTGGCCTGGTCTACGCCTTCAATGAGAATTTTGTCCTGTCGCTGTCGCACGACGAGGTGGTGCATCTGAAAAAATCGCTGCTGGGCAAGATGCCCGGCGACGAGCGCCAGCAGTTCGCCAACCTGCGCTTGTTGTACGCCTTCATGTACGGCCATCCGGGCAAGAAACTGTTGTTCATGGGCGGTGAGTTCGGCCAGCCGGGTGAATGGAACCATGACGCCGAACTGGACTGGGTGCGGTCGCGCTTGCCGCCGCACCAAGGGTTACAGCGCTTTGTCGCGGCGCTGAACAAGCTCTACGCCCGGGAGCCGGCCTTTCATCAGGTGGATTTCCACGGCGCTGGCTTCGAGTGGCTGGACGCGAATGGCGCGGAAACCAATGTGCTGGTTTTTCAGCGCAAGGCCCGCGATCCGCGTGATGCGCTGGTGTTTGTGCTGAATTTCTCCGACCTGCCGCGCCCGACCTACCGGATTGGCGTTCCCTATCCGGTGGTTTATCGGGAGCTGTTGCACAGCGACGCCCGCGAGTATGGCGGTTCCGGCCTGACCGTGCCGGGCGGGAAGGTCAGCGCCGAGGAGTTTTCCAGCCACGGCTTGCCGTTCTCGCTGGTGCTCGATCTGCCGCCGCTCAGCGCCGTGGTGCTCAAGCCGGGACCACTGGCGCTGGTCTGATCGGCTGGGCCGTCGCTGCAAATTTCAATCTCTCGGCGACGGCCCGCCCGATAATGGTGGAAATTCAGGATGGTGCGATTCTTGTTGCCGCACCGCCGGATTGTAGCGCAGGCAGTTGGGGACGCAGGGGCATTCAAAAGCGATCTTCATTGGCGCGATTCGCCACTCATTTTTAAGCTGGAACAGCCTCGGCACCACCCGGTCGCGCAGGGTCTCCGGGTCGATGGTGTTGACATAAATCTTGGTGCCGCCCTCGAATCCGGCCGGGGTCGATACCCGCCATTTGATCAGAATGCGCCAGGGCATTGGCGTATCAACATCAGGCGGCTTGTAGTACCACTCCTCATTACAAGGGATATCCGAGCCGGCGGCGGCGTGGCAGCCATGCACCAGATCGGACATGCCGCGCAGTTCTTCGGGCGAATGATTCCACGGTTGACTGCGTTCGCTCTTGGAGAAAATCTCCAGCGTTGGATAGCGATGGCCAAAGCCGGCGTAAGCGATAGCGTAATCGTTTTCCGCCACCACCAGATTGCGGTAGCTGGCGAAGTTGACCGCTGCTTCGTTGTAAATGTTGGGATTATCCCGCACCCGCTGCAATTCCACCTCGTTCTGGACGCCACGCTCGTCAATGGCCACCAGTTGTTTATGGAGGTGATCGAACGAGGCCCCTGCCGGCTTTAGCCAGTTCTGGAAGACTGCGATATAACGGATATAGCGGTTGTTGATGTACAGATCGCGCAGGGCGTCGATGGTGAAGCGCAGATATTGATAATGCTCCTCTGGCGTCAGCGTCCCCGAAGACGCCAGTTGATGATCGTGGGTTGCGCCGTCAATGAAGTGGCGTCGAGCGACAATCACTTCATGGCCGCCGCCGAAGAAGGCGTTGGCGAGTTGCAACCGCTCGTCTATCGACAACCGGTTGCGGGCGGCGTCATCCAGACCCGAGGCTTTCAAGCGTTGTTCCACAACTTGCAGGATATGCTGACGGCCCGCCTCCGAGGCTAGATAACTGCATTTGTGCGCTTCGATAGGGTCTGGAATCTGGTAGCCGAAGTTTTTTTGCCAGTAATCGAAGGAGACGATCTCGAACAGGTTGGGAACGCGGCGAAATTCGGCCACAGTGTTGAATAACTGATCCGCATGGAGATGGCGCAAGGTGGCGAAGCTCTCGCCGTTTCTGATCAGCCGCGCTTTCTCGGGGGGGGTCTCCAGATAGCGCTTGGCGCAAAACGAGCAGTGGGCGTCGTGCTGGCTCCAATCGATGGGCATGGGGTTGGTCGTGTTGACGCCCAGCGGCCGATTGCCCCGGCCCGGAACGGTCCACACTTCTGTACCCGTGAACGGATTCACTTGCTTGATGGTCCCGTCGGCCATCCGCATCAGATAATTGGATTCGGGAATAATCTGCGGCAACATGCCAGTCGTACCTCATGGTTGCGAGAGCGCCTCACCCCTGGAGTGAGCCTGAATCCTGCAAATTTAGTTCAAGGCTCGCTAACCTGCTACTGGCCGCCGCGTATCTGACAAACCTAAGGGGGCGGTTGCCAGGCTGGACAGATGTCAAGTGGAGCGTCGCTATCAATCACCCTGATCGGCTGATGACTCCATCCACAACGCCGCCAGTTCCAGGGCGATCTCCTGAAACGGCTCGACGCTGACGACATCCTGATCCTGAAACAGCCCGATGATCGTCCAGCGCCCCTCGCGTAAGGCGAAGG
>Ga0209573_1003408_pt1 | contig 17541 bp, 15 predicted proteins | sample TNRBio252014_DNA_FD_185870 | JGI IMG/M metagenome (GOLD analysis project Ga0209573, IMG submission 185870) | Wastewater treatment Type I Accumulibacter community from EBPR Bioreactor in Madison, WI, USA - TNR Reactor_6/25/2014_ DNA (SPAdes)... | ecosystem: Engineered > Bioreactor > EBPR >...
GCCTGTCCTCGACGTTTCAGAACCAGCAGGACATCCTCCAGCGCATCATGGCTGCGCTGGGCAGCCTCGACGTGCGCGGCCTGGTGACGCTGGGGCCGGCCATGGCCGATGTCGTCTTCGACCTGCCGCCCAACGTCAAAGCCCTGCCGGCGGTCTCCCACGCCCAGGTTTTCCCCCACGCCGCCGCGGTCGTCAGCCATGCCGGCCATGGCACGGTGATGCGCGGCTTGGCGCACGGGCTGCCGCTGCTCTGCCTGCCCATGGGGCGCGACCAGGACGACAACGCCGCACGGGTGGCAGCCCACGGCGCGGGGCTTCGCCTGAAGCGTTCAGCGAAGCCACAGCAGATCGCCCAGGCCGTCCAGCAGCTACTGGATCGGCCCGATTACCGCCGGCAAGCACAACGGCTCGGCCAACTCATCGCGCAGGACGTTGCCAGCGACCGAGCCGTACTTGAGATGGAGCGCGTCGGTGTCATTCCCGAATCCAGGCCCGTGCAGGCTCGCGAACTGCCCGGTACTGCCAGCCCCCAGCCAGCGTTTCAGCCGTAGATGTGCCAAAACGGGTCGGATGTGGTATACTGGCCGTGGAGAATCGAGCCATGACCGAGTACCCATCCGACCCGCAAGGAAAGCAAGCCCTACCAAGTCTGCGCGAGATGCTAGAGGGATATGCCGTCTTCAACGCGTGGGAGGCGCAGGAGCAGGCACAGACTCTCTCCCAGCTTGGTACAGAGGAGAGCCTGCGCCAGTACTTCGAGTTGTGCAACCTGACCTCGGGACTGAGCGACGCTAATGACCCCGTCTTTCTCGAACAGAACGCTAAGCATTGGTCTCAACTCCATAAACGGCTGGAACGGCTTCGGAGCATAACACCGCATGGACAAACCACTCCAGGCGCTGGATGAGATCCAGCAGTTCCTTGCCTTGCACAGCATCCAACACGTGGTCATCGGCGGCATTGCTAACGCCATCTGGGGACGGCCGCGCGTGACCCTTGACGCGGATTTGAAGGTGCTGGCTGGCCAGCGGTCAATCAGCGAATTCGTCGAACTGCTGAGCACGCAGTTCCGCTTTCGCGTGCCAGATGCTGTGAGCTTCGTGCGACGGACCTACGTGGTTCCCCTATATGCCAGTAATGGCTCAGGTCTCGACTTGGGATTGGCGTTCCTGCCATATGAGTTTGAAGCCATCGAACGCGCGGTCATGACCACTTACGAGGGAGTGACCTTCCCAGTTTGTACAGCCGAGGATCTGATCATCCATAAGGCGATATCGGAGCGCGAAAAGGACTGGCTGGACATCGATGGCGTCCTCGACAAAGGGGGTAAAGGCTTGGACCAGGGCTACATCATGCTGTGGCTTGAGCAGTTTGCCGAGGCGTTGGAGCGTCCGCAGATTCTTCAGCGGTATCGTTCTCTGATGCGAGCAAAAAAGCTCGCCTGACAGCGCGCAATTGGGCAACTTGTCCCTTTCATGTATAATCTAAGCCGCCCGGCAGCCGTCCGGGCGGCTTTGTCATTTCGCGGGTACGAACCCCGCCTCGTCAGACAAAGTTGCCAACTCTTCGGAAAAGTTGGCAACTTTGTCCGACGGGACCAACGAGTAGGAGCCACCATGAACCCTCACATGACGCCCGCTGAGATCAGCGGGTTCTTGGAGCGCACGTTATTGCGCGTGCAGAAGCCGGCCCGCTACACCGGCGGCGAGTGGAACTCGGTCGTCAAGGACTGGGACGCCACGCCGCAGCGGGTCGCCCTGGCTTTTCCCGACATCTACGACCTGGGGATGAGCAACCTGGGGCTGGCTATCCTCTACGACCAGATCAACCAGCGGCCGGAGATGCTGGCCGAGCGGGTCTACGCGCCCTGGCTGGACATGGAAGCCGAGCTGCGCAGCGCCGGCGTCCCCCTGCACAGCCTGGAGACGCGCCACGCCCTGGCCAATTTCGACATCGTCGGCTTCAGCCTGCCCTACGAGCAGCTCTACAGCAACGTGCTCAACATGCTGGACCTGGCCGGCCTGCCCCTGCGCGCCGAGCAGCGCACCGCCGAACATCCCCTCGTCCTGGCCGGCGGCAGCGGCTGCTACAACCCGGAGCCCATGTCCGCCTTCTTCGACGCCATGGTCATCGGCGAGGGGGAGGAGGTGATTTTTGAGATCATCGAAGCGTTTGCGGCGTGGAAGAGGGTAAACAGGGAGACAAGTAGACAAGGAAACAAGGGGGAACTCTCCGATCACCGTTCACCGTTTACCGATCACCGAGAACCGATCACCGATCACCCACGTCTCGACCTGTGGCGGCGCCTGGCGCGCATTCGGGGGGTATATGTGCCGCACCTGTATGCCGTGAGCTACCACGACGACGGCACGGTGGCGCAGGTGGAGCCGATCGACGACGCCGCGCCGCCTACGGTGGTCAAGCGCATCCTGGCTGCCATGCCGCCGCCAACCACCAGGTTCATCGTGCCTTTCATCGACACCGTCCACAACCGCGCCGCCATCGAGATCCAGCGCGGCTGCACGCGCGGCTGCCGCTTCTGCCAGGCCGGCATGATCTTCCGGCCAGTGCGCGAGCGGCCGGTGCAGGAAGTGCTGGACGCAGTCGACGAAATCATCGCGGCCACGGGCTTCGAGGAGATCGGCCTGCTCAGCCTGAGTTCCAGCGACTACAGCGGCGTGGCCGAGCTGGTCGAGGCGATCATGACCAAGCACGGCGACAAGAAACTGAGCGTTGGCCTGCCCAGCCTGCGCATCGAAAGCTTCTCCGTCGACCTGATGGAGCAACTGGCGCGCGGCCGGCGGCGCAGCGGCTTCACCTTCGCGCCCGAGGCCGCCACCGACCGCCTGCGCGACGTGATCAACAAGCCCATCGCCACCGAGGACCTGCTGCGTACGGCCGAGGAGGTCTTCAGCCGCGGCTGGACCACCATCAAGCTCTACTTCATGATCGGCCACCCGACGCAGACTATGGAGGACGTGGACGCCATCGCCGACCTGGCCCACGCCGTGCTGAGGATCGGCAAGAAGCACATCGGCGGCAAAGCCAAGGTGCGGGTCGGCGTCAGCACGCTGGTGCCCAAGCCGCACACGCCCTTCCAGTGGGTGCCGGTGGAGGAGCTGGCCATGCTGGAGGCGCAGATCAAGCGCCTACAGGCGCGCATCCGCGGCAAAGGCTTCGACTTCAGTTGGAACGACCCCAAGGACACGTTGGTGGAGGCCTTTCTGACCCGCGGCGACCGCCGCTTGAGCGACGTGATCGAGCGCGCCTGGCAGTTGGGGGCCAAGTTCGACGCCTGGCAGGAAGAGCGCAAGTTCCGAGCCTGGATGCAAGCCTTCGCCGAGCTGGGCCTCGATCCCGAATGGTACGCCCGCCGCGAGCGCACCATCGACGAGGTACTGCCCTGGGAGCACATCAATGCCGGCGTCAGCAAGGAGTTCCTGACCCTGGATTACATGAACTCGCTCAAGGGCGCGGTGGTGGACGACTGCCGCGAGCACTGCTACTCGTGCGGCATCCTGGGCCTGTTCAAGCACGACCGGCGCAACGTGCCCGACGGCGCCTGGGGCTGCCCGGCGCTGGGCCGCGGCAAGCAGCGCCAGCCGGTGGATATCACACCGGTGCCGCTCTACGTCAATCCCGACATGGCCCCGGAGCTGGCCGCTCAGTACGGGCCGCGCGTGCCGCAGCGGGCAGGGGCCAGGCAATAGGACCGACAGCTAACCGTTGCGCACAACGCGAACTTGGAGTACAATCACGCAGAAGTTCATGCTGTTGGCACAAGGAGTTGAAGATGAACGCTGCAACCCAGGACGGAGCACGAACTTGCAGCACACAGAGCGTTGTCGAAACCGTGAACCTTCGAGACACGCGGAAGTTCAAACTGACTGAAGCTGCGATGTAGCTGTCGAAATCGGAGGCATCGATGAACTGGTCGCAAATCCGTCAGGCGTATCCTGACCAATGGCTGGTGATTGAAGCAATGGAAGCGCATAGCGTGAACAACCAGCGCCAACTGGACCGTATCGCCGTGATCGAGACATGCCCGGATGGCAAAGGAGCGTTCCAGAGTTATCAACGCTTGCACGAGGCGCATCCATTCCGCGAGCTCTACTTCGTGCATACAGCGCGAGATACCCTCGACATTCGCGAGCGGCATTGGGTCGGGATACGAGGACACCATGCAACTTATGCTTGAGGAAGGCCTGCCCTTCATCTCGATGCTCGTCGCCAGCCCCGGCAGCGTCGCAACCATCGACCGCGTGCTGGTTGACAGTGGCTCAGCCAGCACGATCCTGGCCGCCCAAGCGGTTGAAGCGGTTGGGATCGAGCCGCAACTGGACGATACGCTCTATTCTGTGCGCGGTGTGGGCGGCGTCGAGACCGTCTACGCCAGACGCATCCCGCGGCTTGCCATCGGGCAGTTGACCCTGCACGATGTAGAGGTGGAGATCGGCGCCATGTCCTATGGCTTTCCGATCGACGGCATCCTCGGTATGGACATCCTCACTCAAACCGGAGCGATCATCGATCTGCATCGCTTGACCCTCGAATTCGCCGGCCCTTGACCTGACCGATCACTGTTCACCGTTTACCGTTCACACCGAGGAACCATGCGCCCCATTCACTATCTCCTCATCTTTCTGCCCATCGCCATCGTAGCCGAGTTGCTGCACTGGCCGCCGTTGGTGATCTTCGGCGCATCAGCGCTGGCAGTGGTGCCGCTGGCCGGCCTGCTGGGTGAGGCTACCGAGGTGCTGGCCGAGAAGGTCGGGCCGCGCTTCGGCGGCCTGCTCAACGCCACCCTGGGCAACGCGGCCGAGCTGATCATCACCATCATCGCCATCCGCGCCGGCCAGCTCGAGTTGGTCAAAGCCTCCCTGATCGGCTCTGTGCTGGGCAACATCCTGCTGGTGCTGGGCTTCAGCATCTTGCTGGGCGGCCTGAAGAACGGCGTGCAGCGCTTCAACCGCGACCACGCGGGCATGGACGCCACGCTGCTGATCCTGGCCGTGATCGCCATCAGCGTGCCGTCGATCTTCAACGCAGCCATCGAGCCGGACACGTTGCGGGTCGAGGAGCTCAGCCTGACCACGGCCGCCGTGATGCTGGGCATCTACGTGCTTTCCATCGTCTACATGCTGCGCTCCAAAGCGCCAGAAAAGGAAGACGGTCCGGGCGTCCAACCGACGCATACGGCCCATCGCTGGAGTCCGTCGGTGGCGCTGGGGGTGCTGGCGGCTTCCGTGGTCGGCATCGCCGTCATGAGCGAGTTCCTGGTGGGTTCCATCGAGCCGGTCACCGAGAGCCTGGGGCTGACCCCCTTCTTCGTGGGCATCATTATCATCCCGCTGATCGGCAACGTGGCCGAGCACCTGGTGGCGGTGCAGGTTGCGCTGAAAAACCAGATGGACCTCAGCCTGAGCATCGCCAACGGCTCCAGCCTGCAGATCGCCCTTTTCGTAGCGCCGGTGCTGGTCTTTCTGTCGCTGCCCCTGGGCAACCCGTTGACGCTGGAGTTCAACAACTTCGAGCTAATTGCGCTGACGGCATCGGGCGTCATCGCCGCGTTCATCTCTATGGATGGCCGGTCGAACTGGCTGGAGGGCGCGATGCTGCTGGCGGTGTACCTGATCCTGGGGTTGGCGTTCTTCTTCCTGCCGGTGATGGGGTAGAAGGGGGATACCACAGCGGATGATGACAACGGATGGTCGGAATGCATGGAGATACCACAGCGAATGACAACAACGAATGCGGAGGCGGTGCAGCGGCTGAGAGTAACGTTCAACCAGACCGGCGCGCTGCGCTATGTGGGGCACCTGGACATGGTGCGCACCTGGGAGCGCGCGCTGCGGCGCGCGGGCGTGCCGCTGGCCTATTCGGGCGGCTTCCACCCTGGACCGCGCTTCTATTTCGCGTCTGGACTGCCGCTGGGAACTACCGGCCGCGCGGAGATTGTCGACGTGCTGCTGACCGAGCCCTTGCCGCCGGAGGATTTCCTGGCTGCGGTCGGTCCGCATCTGCCGGCCGGGCTGACCTTGCTCCAGGCTGAAGAAGCGGCGTTGAAGACGCCGGCCTTGCAGGGTCTGCTGCGAGCCAGCGTCTGGCAGGTGGAGGTGCAAAGCGACGAGCCGCCGGCCGCGCTGGCCGGCCGCGTCGCGGCGCTGCTGGCGGGCGAGGCGGTGCAGGCCAGCAAACGGCGCAAGGGCAAACAGGTTGACTACGACCTGCGGCCGCTGGTGCTGGCCATCAGCTATCAAGGACCTGGCGAGCCAGGCTGGCATCGCCTGCGCATGACGCTGCGCAGCGAACCCAGCGCCACCGGCCGCGCCGACGCTGTGCTGGCTGCGCTCGGCCTGGGCGAGGCCGTGGCGCGCATCGAGCGGCTGCAACTGATCTTTGCCGAAGAGCGTAAGCTTGAGGAAACAGCCGCGTTGGCTTAGCACCCGCCCCAAAACAACGGCAGGCTGGCTCGGTCGGGAGACCGGCCAGAGCGACCTCTTTTGAACGGTAACGCGGGCTGGCTCGGTCGGGAGACCGGCCAGAGCACTCGCGTCAGGAGCTTATCTCACCCCTCGTAGCGCCGCACCACGGCCAGGTCCTGTCCCACCAGCGCCAGCGCGCGGCGCTCAGCCTCCCACAGAATACGCTCCACGTCCAACGTCAGGAAACGGCGATCCTGCATCAGCCAGCGACCGGCCACCATCACGTGGCTGACGTCGCCCGCCTGCGCGCTGTGCAGCAGGCTGGCCGCCAGGTCGTGGCGCGGCCGCCAGTGCGGCTGATCGCAGTCCAGCAAGATTAGGTCGGCCAGGTTGCCGGGGACGATGGCGCCGCTGTCGGGCCAGCCCAGCGCGCGCGCGCCGTTCTGGGTGGCCATGCGCAGCGGAATGTCGCCCGGCATCAGCTCTGGGTCGGCGTGGTGCAGCTTCTGGATCAGCGCGGCCAAGCGGGCCTCTTTGAGCATGTTCAGGTCGTTGCTGCTAGCTGTGCCGTCGGTGCCCAGCGCGACGTTGACGCCTTGAGCCAGCAGCGCCGGCACAGGGGTGACGCCCATCCCCAATTTCATGTGGCAGTTGGGGCACTGCACCACCGTAACGCCGCGTCGGGCCAGGATGGCCTGGTCGACGGCGTTGACGTAGATGCCGTGCGCGGCGATGGTGGGCACGTCGAAGACGCCGTTGGCCTCCAGCAGCTCCACCGGGCTACGGTCATACTTGGCCAGCGAGTTGTCCACCTGCTCTTGCGACTCGGCCAGGTGGATGTGGATGCCGACGCCCAGCCGGGCGGCCACGGCTGCGGTGCGGGCCAGAAATTGTGGCTCACACATATAGGGCGAGTGGGGGCCGAGCAGCGTGCGAATGCGCCCGTCAGCCGCGCCCTGCCAGCGCTGCACGAAGTCCACCGTGCCGGGCAGGTCCGTGCCGATGTTGTGCTCCTCGCCGAAGACGCACCAGGCCAGCAGCGCCCGCAGGCCAGCCTGCTCGGCCGCCTCGGCCACGCGATCCATGTAGAAGTAGTGGTCGGCGAACGCCACTGTGCCGCCGCGGATCATCTCGGCCGCGGCCAGCATGGCGCCCCAGTAGACATCCTCGTCGCTCAGTTGCGACTCCACCACCCATACCCGCTCGTTGAACCAGCGGTCCAGCGGCAGATCCTCGGCCCAGCCGCGCTCAAAGGTCATAGAGGCGTGCGTGTGCGCGTTGACGAAGCCGGGCATCAGCACATAATTGGTCGCATCCACCACCTGATCCGGTTGGAAGCCGGCCGGCGCCTGGCCCACGGCCACGATGCGCGCGCCGTCGATGGCAACGTCGGCGTTGCGCAGGATCGTTCCTGCTTCATTCAGGGTGATGATGTCAGCGTGGGTGATGAGGGTGCGAGTCATGGGCTAGTCTCCAGGGCGACCTGTTAACCGACAGAGCGACAACCAATCCGCTCAATACGTTCGCAAAATCCGTTCACACCTTCTCTACCGCTGGCTCATGTCCATTAACGCTGGCAGCAACCGGCGCCGGGTTCAGCGCTGCGTTCAGCACATCCTCCACCTGCTCGGCGAAGATGAAGGTCATCTCATTGCGGATGCGCTCGGTCAGGTCGTCCAAGTCCTTCTCGTTGCGATAGGGCATGATGACCGTGTCCAGCCCGGCCCGCCGCGCGGCCAGCACCTTTTCCTTGATGCCGCCGATGGGCAGCACCTTGCCGCGCAGCGTCAGCTCGCCGGTCATGCCCACGTTGGGCTTGACGGTGCGGCCGGTCAGCAGCGACACCAGCGCCACGGCCATGGTCACGCCTGCGCTGGGGCCGTCCTTGGGCACCGCGCCGGCCGGGATGTGCAGGTGGATGTCGGAGTTCTCGAAGAACTCAGGATCGATCCCCAGGCGAGCGGCGTTGGCCCGCACCCAGCTCAGGGCGGCCTGCGCGCTCTCCTTCATCACGTCGCCCAGCTGGCCGGTGATGGTGAAGCCCTTCTTGCCGGCCATGCGCGTCGCTTCCAGGAAGAGGATATCGCCGCCGGTCATGGTCCAGGCCAGTCCTGTGGCCACGCCGGGGATCTCTGTACGCTCGGCCACCTCGTCGAAAAACTTGGGCTTCTTCAGATAGTCCACCAGGTTGTCGGGCGTGATGACGTGGACGCCGTTGCTGCCGTTCTCGGCCACCTGAGTCGCGACCTTGCGACAAATCGCGCCAATGGTGCGCTCCATGTTGCGCACGCCGGCCTCGCGGGTGTAATCGCGCACCAGCCGTAGCAGCGCAGCCTCCTCGAAGACGATCTCGTCGGGCCGCAGACCGTTCTCGCGAATCTGGCGCGGCACCAGGTAGCCCTGGGCGATCTTGACCTTCTCCTCGGTGGTGTAGCTATGCAGCTCGATGATCTCCATGCGGTCCAGCAGCGGCTCAGGAATCGTATCCAGCATATTGGCCGTGGTGATGAACATCACCTGGCTCAGGTCGAAAGGCACGTCCAGGTAGTGATCGCGGAACTCACGGTTCTGCTCCGGGTCCAGCACCTCCAACAGGGCCGAGCTGGGGTCGCCGCGGAAGTCGCGGCCCAGCTTGTCCACCTCGTCCAGCATGAAGACCGGGTTGCGCGTCTCGACGCGGCGCAGGCTCTGGATCACACGGCCGGGCATGGAGCCGATGTAGGTGCGCCGGAAGCCGCGGATCTCGGCCTCGTCGCGGATGCCGCCCAGGGCCAGCCGCACGAACTTGCGGCCCATCGCGCGCGCGATGCTCAGCCCCAGTGAAGTCTTGCCGACGCCGGGCGGGCCGACGAAGCACAAAATGACCCCTTCACGATCGCGCCGAATCTGATCGGCCTCGGGGATTTCGTCCTGGGGCTCATCCTTGCGCTCCAGCTTGAGCTTGCGCACGGCCAGATACTCCAGGATGCGGTCCTTGATGTCGTCCAGGCCGTAGTGGTCTTCATCCAGCACCTGGCGCGCGTGGCCGATCTCCAGGTTGTCGTCGCTGCGCTGCTGCCACGGCAGGCTGACCATCCAATCCAGGTAGGTCTTGATCACGCTATACTCGGCCGCCTGGATCGGCATCTTACGCATGCGGTCCAGCTCGCGCATGGACTCCTTCTGCGCCTCTTCCGGCATGCCGGCCGCGTTGATACGCTCCTCCATCTCCGTGATCTCGGCCTCTTGCTCGTCCCCCTCGCCCAGTTCCTTCTGAATCGCCTTGAGCTGCTCGCGCAGGTAGAAATCGCGCTGCATCTTCTCCATCTCGCCCACGGCCTCGGACTGGATCTTGCGGCCCAGCTCCAGAACCTCCAGCTCCTTGGCCAGCAGCGCGCTCAGCTTGCGCAACTTCTCGCTGACGCTGTCGATCTCCAGCAATTCCTGCGCGGCGTCGATCTCCAGCCGCAGGCTGGAAGCGATCAGATAGACCAACTGGCGCGCGTCCTCGACGTTGATCGCGGCCATCTCCAGCTCTTCGGGCAGGTGCGGCACCAGGTTGATGAGCTGACGGAACTGCTCCTGCGCATTGCGCGTCAGTGCTTGCAGCTCCACCGTGTCCTCCAACAGGTCCGGCACCTCGATCACATCGGCCCGCAGGTAGGGCTGCATCTGGGTATAATCTTCAATCCTGATGCGCTCCAGACCCTGGATGATCAAGCGCACAGTGCCATCCGGCGCGCGCAACATGCGATGGACTACAGCCAAGGTGCCGATGTTGAAGATCTCGTCAGGATCAGGCTCGTCGCTTTCTGGATTCTTGCTGGTAAACAGGCCGATGATGCGCGGCTCAGCCTCGGCCAGCGCCTCATCGATCAAGCGCACCGAACGCGGCTGGCCCACAGTCAATGGCAGCCACATCATCGGATAGACCACCACACCCCGCAGCGGAAGAATGGGCAGGTCCTCCGTGCGCGAGTCCAGGTCTCTCATCTCATCTGCCTGGTCCTCGTTGAACCTTGCTCGCGCAGCCGCCTCTTCCTTGTTCCGACTTTTGCCAAATAGTGACACGTTCTATCTCCGTTCTGCTTGGATCGCTCACCGAAAGACCTAAGAACTGCAACACGGCTCCGATCCGGAAACGGATAAGGACTCGTGTTGGCGCCATTATACCACAAGCGCTGCCAGTCAAGCGCACCCAACGCCCCGTTGCAGCAACTCTAACGCAAGTCTAACGCTAGCAGCCCAATTTCCATGCGTCCGGCATCCTGGCGGCATGAACTTGATAATGACGGCTGGATGGCGTACAATGGACGCCATGAGCCAACCATTCAACCTCTCTACCTTTCTCGATGATCTGGCCTCGGGCGAGCCAACCCCCGGCGGCGGCAGCGCCGCTGCGCTGGCCGGCGCGCTGGGCGCAGCCCTGGCCGCCATGGTCGCCAACTTGACCGTGGGTCGCAAACGTTATGTCGATGTAGATGCTCAGATGCGGGCCGTGCTGGGCGAGGCTGAAATGCTGCGCAGCCGGCTGACCGCGTTGGTCGCCGAGGATGCGCAGGCCTACGAACAGGTGCGCGCCGCCTATCGCCTGCCCAAGGAGAACGCGGACGACCTGGCCGCGCGCGCCGCCGCCATCGAGGCCGCCATGCAAGGCGCCAGCCTGACGCCGCTGGAGACTATGCGCGCCTGCACCGCCGTGCTGCGCCTGGCTGAGCAAGCTGCCACGCTGGGTAATATCAACGCTGCCACCGACGGCGCTGTCGGCGCGCTGCTGGCGCGGGCCGGCCTGGCGGGCGCCGCACTCAACGTGCGCGTCAACCTGGGCGGCATCGCAGACCGGGCGTTCGCTGCTGCCAGCGAGCAGGAAGTCGCCGGCCTGCTGGCCGAAGCTGACGCCATCACCAACCGCATTCTGGCCGCCGTCGAGGCGCGCCTGGCCCAGCCGTAACGCAATCCGCTGGATTGCGCTACACAATCAGCGCAGGCAACCCCATGACCGTCTCCACCATCGAATTCCGTCAATTCGCGGCCGCGGCCATCGCCGATCCGCGCCTGCAAGGCGCGCTGGAAGGGGCAACCGGCAAGTTCCGCAGCGCGCGCAGCAGCGCGCTGGCCGAGCTGCCCGACGCCGACGCGCTGCGCGACCACTTCAAGGCGCTGCGCGCCGCCACGCTGGCCCGGCTGGCTGAACACCTGGCGACCTTCGAGCGCAACGCCAGCGCGGCCGGCGCGCAGGTCCACTGGGCGGCCGACGGCGCGGCGGCCTGCCGCATCGTGGCCGGCATCGCCAAGCAGCACGGCGTCACCCTGGCCGCCAAGAGCAAGTCCATGGCCAGCGAGGAGATTCACCTCAACCAGGCGCTGGCCGCGGCCGGAGTCGAGCCGGTGGAGACCGATCTGGGCGAGTGGATCATCCAATTGGCCGGCGACCCACCCTACCACATCGTCGCGCCGGCGATCCACAAGACCCGCCAGCAGGTGGCCGAGATGTTCTCCGAACTGACCGGCGAGACGCTGCCGGCCGACGACATCCCGCGGCTGACGGCTGTGGCCCGCCGCCTGTTGCGCGCGAAATTCCTGGCCGCGGACATGGGCATCAGCGGCGGCAACCTGGCCGTGGCCGAGACCGGCAGCGTGGTGCTGGTGACCAACGAGGGCAACGGCCGCATGGTCACCAGCCTGCCCAAGGTGCATGTAGCCGTGGTGGGCATCGAGAAGATCGCGCCCACCTGGGACGATGCGGCCGCCTGGCTGGCCCTGCTGGCCCGCAGCGCCACCGGCCAGCCCTTGTCGGTCTATACGACAGCGATCACCGGCCCGGCGCGGCCGGGCGACCCCGACGGCCCGGCCGAGGTGCATATCGTGCTGCTGGACAACGGGCGCAGCCGCCTGCTGGGCGGCCCCTTCGAGGAGGCCTTGCAGTGCATCCGCTGCAGCGCCTGTCTCAACATCTGCCCGGTTTACCGCGAGGCCGGCGGCCACGCTTACGGCAGCCCTTACAGCGGCCCCATCGGCGCAGTCGTCACGCCGTTGATCTATGGGCTGGAGCAATTCGCCGGCCTGCCCCACGCCAGCTCGCTGTGCGGCGCGTGCCTGGACGTCTGTCCGGCCAGAATCGATCTACCGAGGATGTTGCTGGAGTTGCGGGCCGAGGAAGTGCGCAGGGGCATCGTGCCCGCGCCGGAAAGCCTGGCCGAGCGCGCCGTGGCCTGGGGGATGGGTCATGAACGGCTGTATCAACTGGGCGCGGGCTTGGGCCGGTTGGCCGCTAAGCCCTTCACGCAGGATGGCTACACCCTCCTGCCAGAGCGCGTCAATCCCGCCCAGGAACGCCGCCTGCCAGCGCTGGCCCCCCGCTCGTTTCGCGAGATTTGGGCGTCAGGCGAATTGTAGGGCCAACAGCGCCGTTCGGATGTGCGCCGCTGATTATGGCGCACTGCGCTGCTCCCACTCGGCCGGCGGGCGCCCCAGCGCCAGCCATTCCTGCGCCAACGGCATGACTCCCAGCTCGGCCACGATGCGCCGCGCGGCCAGGCCCAGGATGGCGGTAAAGGTGGGGTACGCGATCTGTAGCTCGGCCAGTTGCTCGACCCACATGCCGGCGGCTACGCCCGCGGCCACCACGTGCACGATCTCCAGCGCCTGCTCGCCTACCACGTGCGCGGCCACCAGGCGGTGCGTCTCCCGATCGACGATCAGCTTGCAGAAGCCCTCGGTGCGGCCGTCGATCACGGCCCGGTCCAGGTCGGCGTAGGGGACGACGGCCACAACCACGTCACGCTCCTTGCGCGCCTGCTCCTCGGTCGGGCCGACGCTGGCGTACTCGGGGTTGGTGAAGCCGCCGTGCGGCACGATCTGGTATTCCTTGCGGCCCTGCCCGCCCAGCACCGCGTTCTCGGCTGCGATCCTGGCCTCGTAGCCCGCGCTCTGCACCAGCATCATGCGGCCGTCAATGTCGCCGGCCGCGAAGATGTGCGGCGCGGAGGTGCGGCACGTCTCGTCGGCGAGAACGTAGCGGCCATCGGTCTGCACGCCTGCCGCGGCCAGGTTCAGCCCGTCCAGGTTGCCCAGCCAGCCGGTGGAGAGCACCACCGCCTCGGCCACCACGGCCTGCATTCCCTCGCCCATACGGTAGACAAGCGCCAGATCCTTGCCGGCCCGCTCGATGCGCTCGATGCCGCCGATGCCGGTGGCCACGTTGATGCCGCGCCGCCCAAACGCCTCGGTCATGGCCTGCGCCACCAGGCTATCCTCGGCGGTCAGGATGCGCGGGGCCACGTCCAGCACGGCGACGGCGCTGCCGAAAGCGTTGAAGATGGCCGCCAATTGACAGCCTGTGGCCGCGCCGCCGACGATGGCCACGGAACGGGGTAGCCGCTGCAAGCGCCAGATGTCGCTGTGGGTCAATGCCAGCTCCTCGCCGGGGAAGTCCAGCCGCCGGGCGCGGCCGCCAGCCGCCAGGATGAAACGCTCGCCGCGCAACTGGCGGCCGTCGGGCAAGGCCACGGTGTGCGGATCGACAAAGCTGGCCTCGCCCACGCCGGCATAGACCGCCACGCCTGCGCCCTCCAGGTGGCCGATGAGCTGCTTCTTCTCGTGGATCTCGTAGACGATAGCCTGGGTGCGGGCCAGCAGGCGCTGAAAGTCCAGCTCCGGCCGCGCTACGTCCATGCCGTAGCCGGCGTACTGGCTGGCCACGGCCATCAGCCGGGCCGCGCGGGCCAGCACCCGCGTCGGCACGCAGCCGTCGTTGGTGCAGGTGCCGCCCATCGCGCCGCGCTCGACCAGAGCCACCGACGCGCCCAGCTCCCGCGCGCGCAGGGCTGCGGTCGAGCCGGCCGGCCCGCCGCCGATGATGATGAGGTCGTAGGTTGGTAGATCGGTCATGGGTAGATTGGTGAGTGGGTGACAAGGTGACTGGGTGACAAGGTGATTGGGTGATTGGTGATTGGGTGATTGAAACGGGGCGGCTTCTGATCCGCGTTTCCGATCGATCCGCGGTTCTTGTCTCTCCGCGGTTCCGCGTCACATGAAAAACGGCGGGCTGGTGATGACGTAATTCTCGAAGCGGCCAAAGGGCTCGTCGCTCATAAAGAAGATGGTGAAGTTCTCGAACTGATAGCCGCGGCCCAGCAGGTAGTCCACGGCGTGGCGGTTGATCAGCGGCACTTGCATGCCAAACTCGTCGTCGCCGCGCGCGGCGGCCTCGCTCTCGGCCGAGGCCAGCACAGCCGGAAAGTCGGCCGCGTCCAGCAGAGCAACGGGGCCGACGCCCTTGGCGAAGTAGCCATAGCCGACGACCTGGCCGGCGCGGCGCAAGAGGATGGCCTGCCGGTCTTGCAGCAAGAACTGGTGATCCACGTCGCGCGTGAAGCCCAGGATGGCCTGGTCGATGGCCCGAATGGCAGCCAACGTCTCCGGCGTGTCCACTGCCGGGGCGAACTCCAGGTCGGTGCTCACCTCGACCGGCTCCGGCTTGCGGTAGATGTAATAGTTGGGAAAACGCGGGTAGACGCCGGCCTTCATGTAGCGCGCCAGGGCGCGCATCTCGCGCGTGGCGATGATCGCGCGCCGTCGAGCACCCGCGGCCGGGAACGCGCGGCGCAGCAGCTCCCCTCCGATGCCCTGGCCCTGATAGCCGGGCCGCACGAAGAACTCCAGCAGCTCGCGCACGCCGTCGCGCAGGGAAGAGCGGGCAAAGCCCACGATCTGGCCGTCCACTTCGGCCACCCAGAACTGGTCAGCCGTGCGCGCCAGGTGCTCGAACAACGATTGGCGGCGCTGCCAGTAGCTCGCCACGAAAGCCGGGTCGAGCCAGTGGTTGTCGGCGTCAGGCAGGCCCATGCGCTGGTTTAAGTCGGCAGTAGCTCGAACGAAAACGTCGTAAACCCCTTCAGCGTCACTCGCCACGCCTGAACGGATGATTGGCTGCATCTTGTTGCTCCTTCTTTTCCCTTCCTACTCCAGTGGTTGGTTCAGGCATGGTTCAACACTCCCATGATCACCAGATCGTCGTACGCGCCATCGCTCCAGACGTGCTCGCGCAGACGGCCTTCCTCGACGAAGCCGCAGGCGCGATAGGCGCGCATGGCCCGCTCGTTGCGGCCATGCACCTCCAGCCAGATCTTGTGCAGGTTGTGATGGCGGAAGCCGTAGTCCACCAGCAACTGAATTGCCTCGCGGCCATAGCCCTGGCCCCAGTAGGCCTTGTCGCCGATGGTGATGCCCAGCTCCATACGCTGCGCCACCGGATGATGGGCAAACAATGCGCACTGTCCAATCATCACGCCGTCCACCTCGATGGCGAAGCTGGTCCCATCGCGGCCTCCGCTGGCCAAGCCGGCGTCGAACTCAGCCTGCAAGCGCTCCAGCGACTGCGGCAGAGGCGGATCGCCGCCGCCGGCCAACTCGACCTCGACGTCGTTGTTGAATTGGTGCAGGCGCGGCAGGTCGTCCCGGCTGAGTGCGCGCAGCACAACACGGGAACCTTTGATCATAGATGTCTCCTAATGTGGACGGAGCGGAATGGAGGGATCGCCACGGATTTCACGGATTATTCGGATTACAAGCATGGCCGAAGAATCCATCCGTGTAATCCGTGTAATCCGTGTAATCCGTATAATCCGTGGCAAAGCCCTGCCAAGATCAAGCTGCCGTGTCAGGCTTGCGGCAGATGAAGACTATCGTCCCGCTGTGCTGCGGTCCGAAGTCCTCGTCGGTGTAGTCGCCCTTAGCTTGAACATCGACAAAGCCCGCCAGGCGCAGCATCAGCAGCATCTCCTTCTTGAAATACCAGTGGTTCTGGCCGGCATGCACCTCTTCGGCCAGCAGGGCGTCGCCGTCGTACAGGCGGTAGCGGCGCTGCTCGTTGACCACCTGCTCGACCGGATCGACGCCGGTGGTGCGGCGCTCGACCACCAGCCGGCGCTGGCCGCCTAGTTCCTTGACCACGTGCGGCCGCCAGTCAGTCGGATAGAGCCGTTCCTTGGCGGGATCATTATAGTCGAAGTCCTCCCAATCCCCATAGTAGGTGTTGAAGGCCAGCACGCCGCCCGGTAATAAGTGGCGGTGGAAGCGGCGCAGCGCCTCCAGCGCGTTCTCCTGGCCGATGACGCAGGTGAAGCTGCCGCAGGGCACGTAGATGCTCTGGTAGCGCTTGGGCAGGTCCAGCGCCTGCATCGGCTGGCAGTAGAGCACGGGCGACAAGCTGTCGGCCTCGGCCTTCCGGCGGCAGACCGCAAGCATGTCGGCCGAGCTGTCCACCCCCTCGACGGCCAGCCCGGCCTGTAGATAACGCCGCAGCAGCCGTCCCGCGCCGCAGGCCACGTCCAGCGCCAGCCCGTCAGCCTGCTCCACGATGCGCTTGTAAAAGTCGTGGTCCCAGGCCGGGTCGTCGTAAGCCGACCAGTGCAATGCGGCCAGGCCGGAGTAAAGGTCGATTTCGTCGTATGCCATGGGTGATCTCCTCGCAGTCATTTCCCACGCAGCCAGATGCTGATGTGCTCGGGCTGCAACGTTTCATCCACCACCCGCACCAGCTCGGCCAACAGCGCGTCCAGGCCTGTCCTGAGCGACGTCGAAGGATCGGTCTCGTCGCGCGCGGTCCGGGCGAAGGCCCGCGCCAGTGGCGCCCGCTACGTAGGGCTGCACGTCGCCGCGCAAGCCGAAGGTGGAGATGAGGATGTTCATGGGACTCCTTTCCACAGCGCGCGGCAGTCCAGATCGTCGCACGCCAGGAGGGAGCGCTGGAGCATCAGCAGCCAAGCGGAGATCCAGCGCTCGTTGATGCCGCCGCGGCAGTACTCGACGGCCACGTAGATGCCCATCGCCGCGCACAGCCTGTAGTCGTCCACCAGCCGCTGCCAGGAATAGCCCTGCACGCCCTGCGCCACCAGCCGGGCATGGTAGCGTTCGAGCACGGGCATCTCCCACTGCCGACGCAGCTCAGCCGGCCAGTCCAGCACCAGGGCGTAGGCCAGGTCGTACGCGCCCAGCCAGGTGGTCAGGCTCCAGTCGAAGGGCTGGCGGTCGATGAGGTACAACGGATGCTGGCCCTCGCGCGGTACAAGGATGTTCTGTTCGCCGGTGTCACCGTGGATCAACGTGAAGCCGTTGAGGTCGCCCGTCCGCTCGA
>Ga0209573_1003409_pt1 | contig 17540 bp, 17 predicted proteins | sample TNRBio252014_DNA_FD_185870 | JGI IMG/M metagenome (GOLD analysis project Ga0209573, IMG submission 185870) | Wastewater treatment Type I Accumulibacter community from EBPR Bioreactor in Madison, WI, USA - TNR Reactor_6/25/2014_ DNA (SPAdes)... | ecosystem: Engineered > Bioreactor > EBPR >...
TCCCGCTGTGTCATCACGTACGTGATGGCGACCGCGGGCTCGCTGGTGCGGTTCAACCGGGTATCGACAAACACCGAATCCCTGAGCCCGGCGCGTTCGCCGAGCGTCTCGAAGCTCTCGCCGCCAAAGGCATTGAACCGGGCGGCGTACGTGCTGATGCTCAGCTTGGTGAACGCTTCCAAAAGGCGCTGCCGCTCGCTTTCGCTGGCCTGCGTCCAGTACGAGCCGGCGGCGACGGCGATCATCCGCTCGAAATCGAAGCTGCGCTCCAGGATCGGCCGGAGGGAATCGTAGCGGCCCTGGAATCCGAGCTCGCGGGCCCGTTTCATCGTATCGAGAAGCTGCGCGTGCAGCGCGTCGATCACGACGACCGGCGGTGATGCCGATGTCGCCGGCGCAGGGATCAGTGCCACGGCCAGAATGAACACCCAAGTGCAGAATCGACGCATTTCACCGCCCAATCGACGTGTCCGGCTTCAGGCGGAACACTACGCAGTGAAACCCCGGCTGGCAACGTCCGGTAGTGCACGTCGCTGCGCCGGCAGGGCAACGAAAACCGTCCGTTGCGCTTCTCTCTTGAATTTACGCCGCAGAAGCATAATCTCTAGGAAACGCTGAGGTGGGTGGTGCCGCATCGGGCCTCCTGCTGGAGTCGACGATCAACGTGGCTCGCGTGGGCACATTGCTTTTTGGAGGATATGCCGTGGCTGATTCGCTTTCCCTCACCTTCTCGCGCAGACGCGACACTCGCAGGCTTCCAGCCTGAGCGTCGCCTCACACCGTCGAAATTCGCGAGACGCGTATCGCCGTCTCAGCGTCTCGAACACGACCGCCGCTTCCCGTGGGGTTGCCGCGTCTGTCGGAACGGTCACAGCGGGAGATTGTGTAAAAATGGCTCGTCTCACCCTTCCCTCGATTGATACGGATCGTGGTCTCGCACGGTATTATCGCGAGATCTGGGCATTCCCGGTGCTGAAGCCGGAGGAAGAGTTCATGTTGGCGGTGTCGTGGACCGAGCAGGGCGACGTCCAGGCGGCGCATCGGCTCGTCACCAGCCACTTGCGACTCGTGGCGAAGATCGCCGCCGGGTATCGCGGCTATGGGCTGCCGATGTCGGACCTGATCGCCGAAGGCAACATCGGCCTGATGAAGGCGGTCAAGAAGTTCGAGCCGCATCGTGGTTTCCGGCTCGCCACCTACGCGATGTGGTGGATTCGCGCGGCGATCACCGAGTTCGTTCTGCGTTCCTGGTCGATGGTGAAAATGGGCACCCTCGCCGCCCAGAAGAAGCTGTTCTTCAGCCTGGGCAGGATCAAGCGCGAGCTCAGCATCCTGAGCGATGGGCCGATCAACGACGAGCAGGCGGATCAGGTGGCGACCGCGCTGCACGTCTCCAGGCAGGACGTGATGGACATGGATCGCCGGCTCAGCTCGCCGGACGTGTCCCTCAACGCGCCGCGCAGCCGGGAGGACGGCGAAGGCGCCGAGTTCATGGAGACGCTGGTCGACGACTCCCCCGGTCCGGAGGCGATCGCCGCCGCGGGAGAAGAGACGTCACAGCGTCGGGCGCTTCTGGCGCGTGCGCTGGAGACGCTGCCGGAACGCGAGCGGCACATCCTCACCGAGCGTCAGCTCCAGGAGCAGCCGAAGACGCTGGAGGAACTCGGGGTGATCTATGGGATCAGCCGCGAGCGTGTGCGACAGCTCGAGGTGCGCGCGTTCAGCCGCCTCAAGAAGGCCATCGAGTCTCTCGCGGCCACTCCGGCGGCGGTGGCCGCCTGAGCGCCGCCGCACAGGCTCAGTGCAGAACGAACATCCCGTTGGCAAACCGAAACTCGGCGGGGCGCACGAGCGGCGCCGCGCCGACCTTGACCGAATGCAAACGCCCATCGAGCGTACGCGACCAGAAATCCAGGAAGCGGCGCAGTGCGGGAAATTCGGGGGCGATGTCATTGTCCTGCCAGATGAAATGCTGGAGCAGGCTCGGATAGTCCGGCAGGTGGTAGGTGATCTCCGCCGTCGTCAACCGATAAGAGAACAGGTTTCGCGACGCTGGCGTCATGGCACTGGCCTCCTTGTATCTCGGCATGTCTTTCAAGTCCCCTGGCCGCGGCCCGCCTCGGCAGCCGCGTCCTGGACTTGGTAATGCAATGCAATTGAAATGCCAGGCGCAGGCCAAGGTTCCCGCCACACGCGGAACGCATGATCGTCCTGGTCACCGACTTCGGCGCCGCGGTCCCAGGACCGCTCGGGTCGGCGCGATCCTGCGGCCGCGACGCGCACGGCGGGTCGAACCCGCGATCGCCGATGTTGTATCTCGGCAGCGGGTGTATACTTCCCCGTAGGCAAGAGGTGACCCTGGGCTCCGCATGAAGCCCGGCGAGCCGTAACGTCGGCAGGCGCATGTTCTTCGTGAAATTCTGGGGGGTACGTGGCAGCGTCGCCTGCTCGTCCCCCGATCACATCCGTTACGGCGGCAACACGAGCTGTGTGGAAGTCGGCGTCGGCGAGCACCGGTTCATCCTGGACGCGGGAACCGGCATCCGCGCGCTGAGCAAGGTGTTCCGGCACGATGACGTCCGCACCATCTATCTGCTGCTGAGCCATACGCACTGGGATCATATCAACGGCTTTCCCTTTTTCCGCCCGGCGTACGACCCCAACCGACGGATGCACGTGCTGGCCGGCCACCTGAAGCAGCAGGGCCTGAGCATCGAAGAGGTACTCGGCCACCAGATGCGGAATCCGGTCTTCCCGGTGCCGCTCGAGGCGATGAAGGCGATCGTCGAGTGCGAGGATTTCGAAGCCGGCGACGCGTTCGAACTGCTACCCGGCGTCCAGTTACGCACCCGCCCGCTCAACCACCCGAACGGCGCCACCGGCTACCGCATCGAGCACGCAGGCAAGGTCGCTTGCTACGTGACCGATACGGAGCATGTGCCGGGCCACGACGACGAGAACGTCCTGGCGCTGATCGAGGGCGCCGATCTGGTCATCTACGACAGCACCTATACCGAGCCCGAGTTCGCCGAACACGTCGGCTGGGGCCATTCGACGTGGAACGAAGGGATGCGGCTGTGTCGTCTGGCCGGAGCGAAACGCCTGGCCATTTTCCACCACGACCCGGACCACGAGGACGAGCAGATGGACGCGATCGCGGCCGAGGCGCAGGCGGCGTGGCCCGGCACGCTGGTAACCAGAGAAAGCATGACTGTTCGTCTGGACTGACTTTACCGGCGGGTCGCGACGGTCGGGGTCGCGGCCCATCCAGCGCGGAATGCCCGATGCCTGATCTCAGCGTTCGCGGAACGCCTCGTCGCGCAGCTTGAAAACCGGCTCGAGCAGATAGTCCATCACCGTCCGCGTGCCGGTGCGGATATCGACGGTGGCCTGCATGCCGGGCGTGATCGGCAGCGTGCCGGTCTGCTCGCCGAGCCAGGCGCGCTCGGTCTCGACGATCACCTCGAAATAGACGGCACCGGACTTGGCGTCGGTCGAGGCGTCGGGCGCCACCTGCTTGACGGTCCCCTCCAGCCCGCCGTAGCGGACGAAATCATAGCTGGAAATCTTCACCAGGGCCGCCTGCCCGGCATTGACGTAGCCGCGATCGGTCGGGCTGAGCTTCGCGGCGACGACCAGCCGGTCGCCGGTCGGCACCAGTTCCATGATCGCCTCGCCGGGCGCGACGACGCCGCCGATGGTGTTATAGCGGAGCTTCTTGACGACGCCGTCGATCGGGCTGCGGATATCGGCGCGTACGCCTTGATCGGTCGCCTGCGCCAGGAGTTCCTGCACACGGGCTACGGTCTGCTCGGTTTCGGACAGCTCGTCACGGGCCTCGCGGCGAAATCTGTCGTCCGATTCCTGCAGCCGCTGTGAGGCTTCGGCGACCGCGGCGCGTGCGCGGGGCAGTGCCGGCCCGAGACCCTGCAGCTCCCCCTCCAGGCTCTCGACTTCCGCCTGCAGCCGGAGGTGCTCCATCCGCGCCATCAGCCCTTCAGCCAGCAGCGAGCCGGACATCTTCAGGCGCTCGCGGGCGAGGCCGAGGTTGGTGCCGACCGACCGGCGCTTCGCCTCCAGTTCCTGGACCTCCAGTTCGCGCTGATGCACCAGTTGCCGGAGTGCTCCCGAACTGGACTCCAGCTCCCGCTTGCGCGCGGCGAACGACTGCCGCTCCGCCTCGGCGACGCTCGGCTGACGGGCGACGGACTCTGCCGGAAGGAGCATCGGCGCGCCGCTGCTCTGTGCCTGAAGCCGTGCCCGGCGCAGCAGCGTGTTGTCGAGGCGCGCGACCAGCTCCTTGCGATTGACGCCGGAGGTGGCGAGGTCGAGGCGGACCAGAGGATCGCCCACGTGCACGATCGATCCTTCGGCGACGTGAATGCGCTCGATGATCCCGCCTTCGAGGTGCTGGACGACCTTCACCTTGCCCTGCGGCACCACCTCGCCGGTAGCGACGGCCACCTGCTCCAGCATGGCGAACCGCGCCCACACCAGGAGTGCCGCCAGCAGCAGCATGATCGGCCACGCCGCACCGCGCCATGTCGGCAGCGGGTGTGTCTCCACCAGCGCGTCGAGGGCGTTCATTCGGCGGCCTCTTCCACAGGCGGTGACGGACGCCAGACCGCCGGCGGCACGGTGCGCGCGGCGCCGATGATGCCGGGCAGCGCGTCCTCCGCCGATTGCATGAAGACCACCCGTCCCCGCTCCAGTTTGATGATCGTCCGGCAGACCTGCAGCATTTGAACACTGTGCGTCGCGACCACGACCGTGCGGGTCCGGGCGATCTCACGCAGCGCGCTGCGAAGCTGCACCCCCGCCTCGACATCGAGGCTGCTCGTAGGCTCGTCCAGCAGCAGCACCGGCGGATCACCCACGAGCGCTCGCGCGACGGCGATACGCTGGCGCTGCCCGACGGACAGCCGCCTGCCGGCTTCGCCCACATCCGTCGCGTATCCGGCGGGAAGATCGACGATCGCCTGATGGACCCCCGCCTGCCTGGCAGCCCGCTCCACCTGGGTGTCGGAGGCAGCGGGGACACGATGGGCGATGTTGGCGCCGATGGATCCTGCGAACAGCACGCAGTCTTGCGGCACGTAGCCGATCCAGCTGGCCATCTGAGATCGGCTGAACTGCGTGATGTCGGCCCCATCCAGCAACACCCGGCCGACCACCGGCCGGTAGAGCCCCTGCATCAGCTTCAGCAGCGTGCTCTTGCCCGAGCCGTTCGCGCCGACGAGGCCGTAGACCCCTCCCGGCCCGATGCGGAGCGATACGTCGTCTATGGTCGGCCGATCACCGGGAGCGTAGGCGAAGCGGACAGCTTCCAGGGTGACGTCGCCGCGAGGGGGATCCAGTTGCAGCCCGCCGGTCTGCCGCTCGCTCTCCCACGCCAGAACCTCCGACAGGCGGCGGACCGACTGCCCGAATGCGGCGTATCCGCGCCAATTGGTGACGAGTTGGCCGAGCACGCCCAGCAGCCGCCCACTCAGCATGTTGGCGGCGATCAGTGCACCGATGCTCATCTCATGGCGGATGATGGCGACGGCACCGACCGTGGTCATCGCGACCGTGCCCAGCATCGTCAGCGTCGAGCCCAAGTTGGTGAAGCCGTCGGCGCGGGCGCCACGGGTGACTGCCCGCCCGATGCTGTCGGCGTGGCGGAGTTCCCAGAGCGGGCGGATGGCCTGGTCCAGCGCCAGGGCCTTCACCGTCGTCCGGCCGTTGATCACTTCGCTCAGCAGGAGGTCGCGCGCCAGCGTACTGTCCCTCTCCTCCTGCCCGCTTGCGATCATCGTGCGCGCCGACCACCAGGCGAGACCGGTGAAGACCGGCAGCGCAATCAGCAGCACCCAGGCCACCGGCGGGGCGATATAGAACGTCAACGCCAGGAAGAAGAGCGCGAACGGCACGTCGCATACCATCAGCGCCGATCCGCCGGAGAGCGTGCCGCGGATGGTGTCGACGTCGCGGAACAGCGCATGCCATTGGGCGGTCGGACGGGATTCCAGCACTGCCAGAGGCAGGGAGACGATCTTCTCGAACAGCGTGCGTCCGACCGCAACGTCCACGCGCAGCGCCACGCGCTGCAGGATTCGCGCGCGCGACTGTCGCAGTACCCAGTCGAAGGCGAGGACCACGGCGACGCCGATGCACAGGCCCTGCAGCGTCTCCAGGCCCGCGTGAAAGACGACCCTGTCGTAGACCTGCATGACGAAGACGGGGACCGCCAGAGCCAGCAGATTGACGAACACCGACAGGACGAAGATTTCGCGGAACGTCGGCCACAGCGGCTGCAACAGAGGTCGAAGGAAGGAGCGCGCGCTTGCGGCCATGCCGATCCCCGGAACAGAAGGCCCTATTCCGGGTAATCATACCTCATAAGGGTTGAATAAGCGACTCTGGTCGGGCCAGGTTCAGCGAGGGGCGACGACGCGGCGATCAGGCGACCTGTGCCGGCGTGTGCAGGTCGAGTTCGACCTCCATCACGTCGTCGTCGGGGATGCGGCGGCTGGTGAAGCCCAGGGTGCGAATCAGATCGAGCATCTTGCGATTGTCCGAGAGCACGAGGCCGACGATGCGCCGTGTGCCGCGCGACTTGGAATAGGCGATGATCTTCTCCATCAGCTTCCAGCCCAGCCGCTGGCCTTTCAGATCCGAGCGCACCAGGACCGCATACTCGGCCTTGTCGTTGTGCAGGTCGGTGAACGTGCGGACGACGCCCAAGGTCTCCGGACCGCTGCCGTCCGGGTTCGGCGCGGTGGCGACGAACGCCATCTCGCGGTCGTAGTCGATCTGCGTCAGCCGCGCCATCTCCGCATGCGGCAGGCGTCGGACCAGATGGAAGAAGCGCAGGCGGAGATCGTCGGGCGAGCACTTGGCGATGAAGTCGTGGTGCGCCGGCTCGTCCTCGGGACGGATCGGCCGCAGCATCACCGTGCGGCCGTTCGGCAGCACGAATTCCTCCTCCAAATCCTTGGGGTACGGGCGGATCGCCAGCCGGCGCTCCAGCGCCTCGGAAGGCGCTGCGATCATGATCTGCGCGTCCACCGCGAACACGCCCTGATCGTCGACCAGCAGCGGATTGATCTCGAGGGCCGCGATCTCGGGCAGTTCGACGATCATCTGCGAGACCTGGACCAGCGCCAGCTGCAGGGCCTCGATGTTCGCCCGCGGACACTCGCCATATCCCTGCAACAGGCGGTGCACCCGGGTTCGCGACAGCAGTTCGCCGGCGAGGCTGGTGTTCAGCGGTGGCAATGCCACGGCGCGATCGCCGATCACATCCGTGGCGAGGCCACCGTGGCCGAAGGTGATGACGGGTCCGAAGATCGCATCGTCGGCGATGCGGATCATCACCTCGTGCGTCCCCTGGCGGCGCACCATCCGCTCGACGCTGATCGCCTGCACGCGCCCGCGACCTTCGCCGCCGGCGCCGGCGAGCATGTGCTGGGCGGCTTGCCGCACCTCCGCCGACGTCTCCAGCACCGCTCCCAACCCGTGCGCCTCGGCGCGGACCGTGCTGCCGTACTGCGCGCGCCGTACCGCCACCGGAAAGCCCATCTTCTCGGCGATCGCGGCGGCTTCCCCGGGCGTCCGGGCGACGCGTGCCTCGGCCGAGACGATGCCGTAGGCGGCCAGCAGCGCCATCGCGTCCCGACCCGCGAGGAAGTTGCGCCCGCCGGTGAGATGCTCTTCCACCATCAGCCGCGCCGATTCGGTGGCCGGCGTGAAATCGTCCGGCGCCGACGTCGGCGTTTCGATCAGCATTTCCTGGTTGCGGCGATAGCGGATCATGTGCAGGAACGCGTCGATCGCGCCGTTCGGCGTGTCGAAGGTGGGAACGCGGGCGTTGGCGAACAAATGCCTCGCCTCGGCGACGCGGTTGCCGCCCATCCAGCTGGTCAGCAGCGTCTGCTTCCTGTCCTTGTGCGCGAGGATGACGGCCTCCGCCGCCTTGGTGCTGGAGACGGCCGCCGACGGCGCATGCAGGATCATCACCGCGTCGATCTCCGGGTCGGCGAGCAGCGCCTTGGCAAACTTGCCGTAGTGCTCCGGCGGCGCATCCTCGTCGAAGTTGACCGGGTTTGCCACCGGCCGCCCGGGCGGCATCAGCGGCGTCAGCGCCGCCACCGTCTCATCCGATAGCCGGCCGAGGCGACCGCCACTGAGGATCAACGAGTCGACGGCCATGACGCCCATGCCACGGCCGTTGCTGATGATCCCCAGGCGTTCGCCGCGCAGAGGCTTGGCGCGGGCCAGCGTCTCGACCGCCGAGAACAGTTCGTTGAAGCCGTACACCCGCAGCATGCCGGCGCGGCGGATCGCCGCATCGTAGACGTCGTCGGCCCCGTCCGGCGCCGCATCGCCCGATGCCGCCCGCCGGCCTTCGGGGGTCCGGCCCGCCTTGATCACCAGGATCGGCTTGTTGCGGCTGGCGCCGCGGCCGGCCGACATGAACGTGCGGCCATTCTGGATCGATTCGATGTAGAGCAAAATCGCGCGCGTCATCGGATCGTTGCCGAGGTAATCGACGATGTCGCCGACGCAGATGTCGGCGGTGTCGCCCAGCGAAATAAAGTGGGAGAAGCCGATGTCGCGTTCGCACGCCCAGTCGAGAACCGCCGCACAGACGGTCGACGATTGCGAGACGAAGGCCACTCCCCCCGGCTGCACCGAGACGTGCGCCACACTGGCGTTCAGGCCGATGCCGGGGACCATGACGCCGAGACAGTCGGGACCGAGGATGCGCACACCGTGCCGCTCCGCCTCGGCGCGGATGGCGCTGTTCGCGAGCTTGCCCGCCTTCTCGTCCCTCCCCTCGTGGCTGAGCAGGATCGCCGCCCGGGTCCCCCGCTCGCCCAGCTTGCGGATCGCCTCCAGCGAGACGTTCGGTGCGGTGCAGACGACGGCGAGGTCGGGCGTGATCGGCAGATCGTCGATCCGCGGATAGGCGAGAACCCCGGAGATCGCGCGCTCGTCGCGGCTGACCGGCAGGATCGGCCCTTCGAAGCCGCCGTGCAGCAAATTCTGCATGACGACATGCCCGGGCATGCCCTCGGTGTTGCTCGCGCCGACGACGGCGACCGATCGGGGATAGAAGAGTTTGTCGAGATTGAGAATCGGCATAAAGCAACGGGTCCGTTCAGCCAATCGCCGGGTGCCGACGATCGGCAAGCCCGAGCCCGTTTCCCGCCCTGAAGTCGCGACCCGACGATCGGGCCGGCTCCCTTTCTCGTTCGGACGAATGATACGCTTCCACGGCTCCGGCGCAACGGCAATTGTTGCGCTGCACAACCATGGTCAGGGCAAATCCTCGGCGATCGTCCAGGTGCCGTCCCATCCGGCGGGAGGTGGATCGCGCAGGAGCCTCCGGCATCGCTCCAGCCAGATCGCCGTCAACCGGTCGTCCGGGCACAGTGCGGCCGCGCGACCGAAGGCGCTGGCGGCGTCGGCGAACCGTCGCCGCCGATAGTCGCGCATGCCGGCCTCGTAGTGAAGGAGCACGTTCGGCGCGGCGGGGGAAATGGCGCCGTCACCGCCGTGCTGGTCGAGGATCTCGTGCACCGCGACCGGTTCGGCGCGCCCGCGCACGGTGACCGTGTCGACAAGTCGCAGGCACCAGCTGCCGCGCAGACGGGCGCGGGTCTGCTCGCTGATCAGGATCGGCGTGCCGTAGATCCGCGACGCCTGCTGCAACCTCGACGCCAGGTTCACGCCGTCGCCGATCACGGTGTAGTCGGTGCGGGTCGCCGAGCCGATGTTGCCGGCGACGACGATATCGGTGTTGACGCCGATGCCGACCTGGATCGGCGGCTGCCCTGCCCGGCCCCGGGCGCAATTCCAGGCGGCGAGGCCGCGTACCATGGCGATCGCGGCGGCGATCGCCCGGTCCTCGTCGTCGCCGCCTCCGGCCGTGACGCCGAAGGTCGCCATCACCGCGTCGCCGATGAATTTGTCGAGGTGCCCGCCAGCGTCGTCGAGGCAGCCGACGACGATGTCGAAATACTCGTTCAGCAGCGCCACCGTCCCTTCCGGCCCCAGCCGCTGCGCCAGCCCCGTGAAGCCGCGAATGTCGGCGAACAGAATCGTCGCCATGATGCTGCGGCCACCCGGCGCGGTGCCGTCGAGGCCGATGCCATCGGGGCCGAGCACGTGATCGGCCAGAGGACGCCCCATGTATCGCGCCATCGCCGAGTGGACGCGCGTCTCCCGGCTGATATCTTCGATCACCAGAAGGGTGCCCCGGCCTTCTGCGCCCTCGTCGGTCAGTGGCTGAATGGTGATGTTCACGAACAGCGGGCGCCCGGCAGCCATCAGCTCGGCGGCTTCGATTCTCTCCGTCGTGCCGCGGCGGCGGACCTCCGCGATCCGCAGCGCCAGCCATGCGTCGGCATCCTCGAACAGCGCCGAGCACGGTTGGCCGACGATGTCGGTGCCTCGCGGCGCGAACATCCTCGAGGCCGCGGCGTTGCAGGTGACGACGACGAGCTGCGAATCCAGGGCGACGACTCCGTCCGAAACCGAGCGCAGCAGGCTCTCATGGACGGTTCGGGCCGAGTCGATCGACGGGAACGTCCTGTCCTTTCCGTGTGCGACCGCCATCCGCGCGGCCAGGGACTCCAGCCGCTGCCACATCCGCAAGGCCGGCGCGGCTTGCCTGCAGACACCGCGGAGTTTTTCCACGTCGTCCGGACCGAACCGACGCGGCCGCGTGTGCAGGCAGAGCATGGTGCCGAGGATCTCGTCGTCGGCCGAACGAACCGGCACACACACCAAGCTCCGTCCCTGCAGCCCGGCGGCGGCTTCGACCCAGCGGTCGGCATCCGTGGCGGCCGAATCGAGCTGGGTATCCTCCAGCCACACGCTCTCACCCGAAGCGAGCACCCGGCCGGCGACGCCGACACCGGCCGAGACGCGGGCGCTCTGCGCCGGGCCGCCCGCCGAGATGCGGACCCCGCACCCGCCCGTCGTCTCGTCGCACAGATAGAGGAGGCAGGAGTCGGCATCGACCGCCCGGAGCGCGAACCGGGCGAGCGCCTCCATCGCTTCGCTCAGCGCGCCGCACGAGGCGACCACCGCGCCGGCCTCGAGCAGCAACTCGGCGCGCATCAACCGAACCTGCGAATCGCAGCCCGCACGCGCGGTGCACCCGCTTCGTGCCGGGGCGACGCGCTCACCGGTCGCGCCGCCGATGCGCTGGGCGGCGGGCGGTCGGCGCCGCGATTGGATGGACTGCTGCATGAACCCTGCCACAACGGCCTGCTGGAATAGCGAGAGCGATCATTGCAGGCGATTCGTTGCGGTTCCGTTGACGCCGGGCGTATCCGGCGCGGCAGCGATTGCGATGCAGCCTCAGCGGGGCTAGAAAGTTACGATCTGGAGATAATGGCCGGTGCTTCGCGGGAGAAGATGGATGGAGGAGCAGGGAACGACGGCGGAGTTGCCCGGCGAAGACGTTCCGTCGCCCTGCATCGGCGTCTGCGCGATCGACGCCATCTCCGGGTTGTGCCGCGGCTGCCTGCGGAGCGTGAGCGAGATCGGCGCGTGGCGCGATGCGGGACCCGCATCGCGACGTCTGATTCTCAGGCGGATCGACCTTCGCCTCGCGTCTGGTCTTTTACCGGCACCTCGGCCGCCGGCAGCACCGCGCGGGTAGAGGAAGGGGCCCCTCCGAGAGCGGCCGGAGTCTCCGTGCCGTCGGAAGGCGGAGCGGCCCCTCCTGGTCTCCTTTTGTCAGGCCTTGATCTTGGCGCGGGAAGAGGGTTTACGCGCCGCCGGCTTGGCGTCGTTCGCAGGCGCCGCTGCCGCGACCGGGGTTGCGGCCACTGGAGGTGCGGCCACCGGTGCTGTAGCGACCGGAGGTGCGGCCACCGGAGGTGCAGCCACCGGAGGTGCGGCCACCGGGGTTGCGGCTATCGGTGCCGCCGCAGACTTGGTCGCCGCCTCTGCCGGAGCGGTGATGCCGGGAACCGGCTGTTCCGGCTCGGTGGTGGTCCCTGCGTCATCGTCTGCTCGACCTGCCGACATCATCCGGCTCGTCGCCGTCTGCATCGCCGAAAGAACGTCGGCTTCGGCCTTGAGCCAGTATTCCATCGCCGCGCCGTGCTGGCGGCCGGCGGTCTCCCACATCGAGTACGCGAGCTCCTGGATGCGAGCCTGCATACCGTGTGTCATCTCCTGGAGCGTTTTGCTCATGTGATCAGCCCCGTGGACAGGAACGAGAACGCGACATACTCTGACATATGAAGGTGAAACGCATCAACAAACGCGATGATCGAAGCTTCGGCGCATGTTTTTGCCCAGGAAACGACGCCGGCGCCCTGACAAGTGGGTGAAAATCGCGGTTCATAGGCTGCGCGCGGTGCGCGAGCCGGAGCATGGTACCAAATGGCTCGGGATGGTGAGTTGATTTGGCGACGGGCGGACGGAAGCGCCGTCGCCTGCGAGGAAAAGCTCAAGGTTCTCGATGAGAATCTCTCGGAGATCAGGCAGATGTGTCAGGACGCCTTCGAAGATGCGTTGCTGATGGGCTGCGACGAACATCAAATCCGCAATGTCTTCGCCGCCGTGGTGACGGCGCTGCGCAATCCGTACGCCGCAGACTGATGCGACCGGTGCAACGCACAGCGACGGCTCAGGGAAAGCGGCAGCGCTCCAGCGAGACCTGGGCATAACCACGCGCCGCCGCGTTGATCGCAAAGCGGAATTCGCGATCGCCCTCCAGCACGGAATAGGTCAGCGGCAGCGGGCCCGTGGTCTCGACGGCCCGGCCACCGGATGGGGTCACCGTGAATGTCACCGGCAGCTTCGCATCGAACCACGCCTCCGGCGCGCCGCTGGAATTGCGGGCGGAGAGGCCTCCGATGGTGACGCTGACGCCGGTTCCGGCAAACGCGGTGGGCGCGCGCGCGCCCGGCGAGATCGGAGTCTGCACCAGGACGCGCTTGACCTGCGGGCGCGGATCGCAGTCGCGGCGCGCCTCCGTCCGCTCCACTACCCAGCGCAGGCGGGCCGTCCCTACGCCTTGCGTGAGCTTGCTCTGCACCAGATCGAACAACTCGCGCGTCTCGCCGGTGGCGACGTCGCGCTCGTAGCGTTGCCGCCACTCCTCGGCGCGCCCACGCTCGGCGGCGATCTGGTCCGCCTGCGCGTCGGTGGTCGCGCGGAGTTCGTCGACCTGCGCCACGAGTGCCCGGATCTGCTCGTCGCGCGCGGCGACACCGCGTTCCGCCAGCGCCGTGCCCTGCCGATAGGCGAAGATTCCGGCGCCGGCGACGACGGCGAACGCCAACAGCCAGCGGAATACCGTTTGCCGAAACTGGCGCCGCCGCCGCCGTCGTTCATCCCACAGCCCCAGCGACATGGCCCCTCTCGCCTTCCGCGCTCTCGCAGACGATTCCTTAGCGGGTCGCGTTCCGAAAGGGAAGGTCGGTCGCCAGCTTTCTTCCGCCAGCGCCGCCTGTTATAAGCCCGTTCGACGGGAGCAGGCAGCTATGCGGCGCGCAGCAGTGGAACGGAGGACGGCCGAGACCGAAGTGGCGGCGAGCGTTTCGCTCGACGGAACCGGCCGCTGCGAGGTGGCCACCGGCATCGGTTTTCTCGATCACATGCTGGCGCAACTCGCCCGGCACAGCCTGATCGATCTCGAGCTTCGGGCGACGGGCGACCTGCACATCGACGCTCACCACACCACCGAGGACACCGCGATCGTCCTCGGCCAGGCGATCGACCAAGCGCTGGGCGATCGCCGGGGCATCCGGCGCTTCGGCGAGGCGCTGTCGGCGATGGACGAGGCCTTGACCCGTGTGGTCATCGACATCTCCGGCCGGCCGTATCTGGTCTGGCGGGTGACCTTCACGCAAGCCAGGCTGGGTGATCTCGACACCGAGCTGGTCGGCCACTGGTTTCATTCGTTCGCCGCGAACGCCGGGCTGACCCTGCACGTCGAGACGCTCTACGGCGCCAACAACCATCACATCTGCGAGTCCTCGTTCAAGGGGCTGGCGCGGGCGCTGCGCGAGGCGATCGAGATCGACCCGCGCAAACAGGGCGCCGTTCCGTCCACCAAAGGTGTGCTCGGAGGCTCGTTGTGAACGCGGGCGGTCTCGCCTCGGCCGGTCGTGTGGCATCGGCCACCTGCGCTTCGGCGTGACGGGAATGCGGGTCTACACCGTTCATCTGCGGCGGCCGACGCTCGATCCGGACCGCGATATCAGGCTGGTGAAGGAGGGCTTCAACTGGCCGGCGTTCGTGTTCTCCTTCGTCTGGGCTCTCTGGTGCCGATTGTGGCTGGTCGCCATAGGGCTGTTCGCCATTGAATTCGCGCTGGCCGCAGGCTTGAGCCTCCTCGGCGCGGACGCCCCGACGCGGATGGCCTTCGCACTCGGCACCGCGGTGATCGCAGGCCTCGTCGCCAACGATCTGCATCGCTGGACGCTGTTTCGCCGCTCCTACCTGCAGGTGGCGGTGGTCACCGGCGACGATGTCGACGCGGCCGAGCGAAGGTTCTGGGACCAGCGCCCGACCCTCGCGGCAGACCTCGTGCGATGACCGTCGTCATCATCGACTACGGATCCGGCAACCTGCGCTCCGCCGCCAAGGCGTTCGAACGCGCGGTCGCCGACCACGGGCTGCGATGCCCCGTCGTCGTCAGCGCAGATGCGAGACTCGTCGCCGAAGCGGACCACGTGGTTCTGCCGGGCGTGGGCGCGTTCGCCGACTGCCGCCGCGGGCTGGATGCCCTGCCCGGCATGGTCGAGACGCTGCGGCGCACCGTCCTGGAGAAGGGCCGGCCGTTCCTCGGCATCTGCGTCGGCATGCAGCTGATGGCGTCGGTCGGGCGGGAGCATGGCGATCACGCAGGGCTGGGCTGGATCGAGGGCGAAGTCGCGCGCCTGCCGACCAACGGATTGAAGATTCCACACATGGGCTGGAACGACCTCGTGCTGCACCAACCGGAACACCCGCTGCTCGGCGGCCTCGCGCAAGGCGCGCACGCCTACTTCGTGCATTCCTATGCGATGCGTCCGGTCGAGCCGGCGACGGTGCTGGCCAGCGTCGACTACGGCGGCGACGTGGTCGCGGTGGCCGGGCGTGACAATCTCGCCGGCACGCAGTTCCATCCGGAGAAGAGCCAGAAGACCGGGCTGCGCCTGATCGCCAATTTCCTGCGGTGGCGGCCGTGATCTTTTTCCCGGCGATCGACCTGAAAGAAGGTCGCTGCGTCCGCCTTCGACGCGGCGACATGGCGACGGCCACGGTGTTCAACGACAGCCCCGCCGGCCAGGCCCGCCTGTTCGAAAGCGCCGGCTGTCGCTGGCTGCACGTCGTCGATCTGGACGGCGCCTTCGCCGGCCGGCCGATGAACGCCGAGGCGGTGGACTCGATCCTGGCGGCGGTCGATCTTCCCGTCCAACTGGGTGGCGGCATCCGTACCTTGGCCACGGCCGCCGATTGGCTGGTCCGTGGGGTGAGGCGGGTGATCCTGGGCACCGCCGCGTTGCGCTATCCGGATCTGGTGCGGTCCGCGTGCGGCGACTTCCCCGGCCGCATCGCCGTCGGCATCGACGCCCGCGACGGCCGTGTGGCGGTGCAGGGCTGGTCGGAACAATCGGACATGACGGCGCTCGATCTCGCACGGCGATTCGAAGACGTGGGCGTGGCGGCGATCATCTTCACCGACATCGGCCGTGACGGCGTGATGGGCGGCCCGAACACCGAGGCCACGGTCGAACTCGCGCGCGCCGTGTCGATCCCGGTGATCCTCTCCGGCGGCATCTCGACGCTCGCCGATCTGACGGCGGCGAAAGAGGCCGGCGGCGGCATCATCGCCGGAGCCGTCTGCGGCCGGGCTCTCTACGACGGGCGGATCGATGTCGCCGAGGCGGTGAAGCTGCTCGAGCGGCCGTCGCCGGAGCCAAGGGCATGAGCGCGTGCTGAAGGTCCGCATCATCCCGTGTCTCGACGTCGCCGCCGGGCGCGTGGTCAAGGGCGTGCGCTTCGTCGATCTCGTCGATGCCGGCGACCCGGTGGAGCAGGCGAGCGTCTATGACGCGGCGGGCGCCGACGAGCTGTGCTTCCTCGACATCACCGCCAGCCACGAGGACCGCGACACCATCCTCGACGTCGTCCGGCGAACCGCCGAGCGGTGCTTCATGCCGCTCACCGTCGGCGGCGGCGTGCGGACCATCGAGGACATCCGCCGCCTGCTGCTGGCCGGCGCCGACAAGGTTTCGATCAATACCGCCGCGGTCGCCCGGCCGGAGTTCGTCGGCGAGGCGGCGGAAAAATTCGGCAGCCAGTGCATCGTCGTCGCCATCGACGCGAAGTCGGTGGCGCCCGACCGCTTCGAGGTCTTCACGCACGGCGGGCGGCGGACGACCGGCATCGACGCCGTCGCCTGGGCGCAGCGGATGACCGAACTGGGCGCCGGCGAGATCCTGCTGACATCGATGGATCGCGACGGCACCAAGCAGGGCTTCGACATCCCGCTGACCCGCGCCGTGGCCGACGCGGTGCCGGTTCCGGTGATCGCGTCCGGCGGCGTCGGCAGCCTCGGGCATCTGGTCGACGGCGTCGTCCAGGGGCACGCGTCGGCGGTGCTGGCCGCCTCGATCTTTCATTTCGGCACCTTCACCATCGGTGAGGCCAAGGCACACATGGGCGCGGCGGGCATTCCCGTTCGCGCCGAATGACCGGAGTGATGCGCGCGTGAACGGAGACAAACCCGACAGTGCCGTGCTCGAGAGCCTGTTCAAGGTGATCGAAAGCCGGCGCGGCGCCGACCCCGCCACCTCCTATACCGCCCGGCTGCTGGCCAAGGGCCGGGCGAAGATCGCCAAGAAGACCGGCGAGGAGGCGGTGGAGGTGGTGGTCGCGGCCCTGGCGGAAGGCAAGGACGAGCTCGCCGCGGAAAGCGCCGACCTCCTCTACCACCTGCTGGTGCTGTGGGCCTCCGTCGGCATCAAGCCGCGCGACGTCTGGGCACAACTCGCCAAGCGCGAAGGCGTCTCCGGTCTCGCCGAAAAGGCCGGGCGGGAGAAGACGGGATAGGGCCGGAGGGGAGATGGCGTACGACGACAGCAACATCTTCGCGAAGATCCTGCGGGGCGAAATCCCTTGCAAGAGAGTCTACGAGGACGAGTTCGCGCTCGCGTTCCACGACATCCATCCGCTCGCTCCAGTGCATGTCCTGGTGATCCCGAAGGGACCGTGGGTGTCGCTCGACGACATGAGCGCGCACGCCGGCCCCGCGTTCATCGGCGGCTTCTTCCGTGCCGTGGGCGAGACGGCCCGCGCGATGGGCGTGGATGCGTCCGGCTACCGAATCGTCGCCAACAACGGCTCCGACGCGCACCAGGAGGTCCCGCACTTCCACGTGCACGTCTTCGGCGGACGCCCGCTGGGCGGCATGCTGCGGCGCCAGGAGTAGACGGCGCCCGAACCGCCGGCACCCGTGCGAACCGCCGGGGCCGGCCCGCCTCGGCGCGGCAGAAGCCGAGCGTTCCGGCACCCCCCGCCCGACGCCATCGCCGCAC
>Ga0209573_1003411_pt1 | contig 17534 bp, 14 predicted proteins | sample TNRBio252014_DNA_FD_185870 | JGI IMG/M metagenome (GOLD analysis project Ga0209573, IMG submission 185870) | Wastewater treatment Type I Accumulibacter community from EBPR Bioreactor in Madison, WI, USA - TNR Reactor_6/25/2014_ DNA (SPAdes)... | ecosystem: Engineered > Bioreactor > EBPR >...
TTCCGGTGGTCGAGCGCCCAGGCGATGAGCGCCTTGTAGCGGTCCGCCGTCCGGTCGAACCAGTCGTTGAAGCGGTCGAGGGCCCGCGCGACGGCGTGCCGGTTCCCGATCCGCTCGACGTCGGGGTCGACCCATCGGGACGAGAGCATCGGGTCGAGGGTGAAGGAGACGAAGAGGGAGACGAGGACCGCGAAGGCGACCGTGATCCCGAACTGGAAGAAGAAGCGCCCCATGATCCCCTTCATGAAGGCGACCGGGACGAAGACGGCGACGATGGAGAGCGTCGTCGCGAGGACCGCGAGGCCGATCTCGGCGGTGCCGACGCGGGCCGCCGTCATGTGGTCCTTCCCTTCCTCGAGGTGCCGCACGATGTTCTCCCGGACGACGATCGCGTCGTCGATCAGGAGCCCGATCGCGAGCGACAGCGCCATGAGGGTCATGACGTTCAGCGTCATCCCGAGGAAGTACATGACGATGAACGAGGAGATGACCGAGATCGGGAGCGTCAGCCCGGTGATGACGGTCGAGCGCCAGGAGTTCAGGAAGAGGAAGACGATGAGGACCGTCAGGATCGCGCCGATGATCAGGGTGGTCGTCACGTCGTGGACGGACTCCTTGATCATGACGGAGCCGTCCCGCACGAGCTGGATCTCGACGGACGGCGGAAGCTCGCCCCGGAGCCGTTCGATCTCCTTCGTCACCGCCTCGACGACCCCGACCGTGTTCGCCTTGCTCTGCTTGAAGACGTCGATCGCGACGGCCGGGACGCCGTTCACGAGGGCGAGCTTGCGCCGCTCCTCGATCGTGTCCTTGACCTCGGCGATCTCGCCGAGCGTCACGGGGACGCCGCCCCTGCTCGCGACGACCATCGACCGGAAGCCGGCGACCTCCTTCGGCTTGCCGGAGACGCGGACCGGCATCTCCTGCCCGCCCCGGTCGAGCCGGCCGAGGGGCGTGTTCACGTTCTCGCCGGAGAGCCCGGCGACCACCTCGTCGACTCCGAGCCCGAGGGCGTCGAGGCGCGACGGGTCGAGCTCGACGGCGACCTCGCGCTGGCTCTCGCCGACGAGGTCCACCTTCCCGACGCCGGGAAGGTTCTCGATGCGCCGCTTGACCTTCCGGTCGACGAGCGTCGTCAGCTCGCGCGGGGTCATCTGGTCGGAGCGCACCGCGAGGGAGACGATCGCCATCCCGCCGATGTCGAGCTTCTGGATGACGGGCTCCTGGATCCCCGCGGGGAGGTCGTTGCGGATGGCCGAGATCTTCGACCGCGCGTCCTGGGCCGCGTCGTTGATCTTGACCTCGAGATTGAACTCGACGATGACGGTGGAGAGCCCCTCGCGCGACGTCGAGTAGACGTGCTTGACGCCCGAGATCGGGTTGACCGCCTGCTCGAGCTTCTTCGTCACCTCGCGCTCGACCGTCTCGGGCGAGGCGCCCGGGAACTGCGTGATGACGGAGAGGACGGGGATCTCGACGTCGGGGAACATGTCGATAGCCAGACGCCGATACGAGAAGACCCCGAGCGTGACGAGGGTGAGCATGAGAACCGTCGCGAAGACGGGTCTCTTGATGGACAGGTCGGACAGGAACACGGCTCAGGCCTCCCTGGCGACGAGGACCTTGTCGCCCTCGCGGAGGTTGAAGCCGCCGCGGGTCACGACCTCCTGCCCCGCCCCGAGCCCCTTCACGACCTCGACACGGTCACCGGGGGCCGCCCCCGTCTCGACGTCGACGCGCCTGGCGACACCCCCGTCCACGACGAAGACGGAGCCCTTTCCCGTCAGCGTGTCCCAGGAGACGAGCGCGGAGCGCGGAACGACGAGGACGCCGCTCCGGGTGCCCGTGACGATCCGCCCCTTCACGAAGAGCCCCGTCTTCAGAGCCTGGTCCGTGTTCGGGACCTCGGCTTTCACCTTCACCGTCCGGCTCGCCTCGTCGGCGGCGGGGTTGATGAACGAGACCTTGCCCGAGAATGTCCGGCCCGGGAGCGCGTCGCTCGTGAAGGCGAACGGCTGGCCGACCTTCAGCGCGGACATCCGGGCGGACGGGACGTTGGCGGTCAGCTCGAGAACCCGATTGTCCACGACCCGGAACATCGGCGGCGGGTTCCCCATGTTCTCCACGTAGTCGCCGACGTTCACGTTCCGGAGGGCGACGACGCCGTCGATCGGGGCGCGGACCACGGCCTTCGCCAGGCGCGTCTGGGCCATGGCGAGCTGCGCTTTCGCGGCGGCGGCGCCGGCCCGGGCGGCCTCTTCGACCGACCTGGCCTCGTCGAGGCCCTGCTGTGTCGCGAGGCCGGCCTCCTTCAGCTTCACGGTCCGCTCCAGCTCGCGCGCCGCCCGTTGCGAGGCGACCTCGGCCTGGAGCGCCGTGGCGCGGGCCGCCTGAACCGCCGCGTCGATCTCGCTCGAGTCGAGGCGCGCCAGCGGCGTCCCCGCCGTCACGCGGACCCACTGCGTCACGAAGACCTGGACGACCGTTCCGGAATACTCGGTCTTCACGTCGGCTTCGCTCCGGGCCGTCAGGGTGCCGACGACGTCGACGGTCTCCTCCAGCTCGGACGCGGTGGCCTTCGCGGTCTCGACGGCCACGGGGGGCCGGCTCGCGTCTGGAGAGGACTTCCCGTCGGCGGGCTTTCCGCAGCCGGCCGCGGAGTAGAGAAGGGCGAGGGAGAGGGTTGCGGCTGTCGTGCGCGTCATCGCGAGGTCTCCTGATGCATGGGTGAGGTTGCGGGCGCGGCGACGCCCGAGAAAAGGAGGTCGAGCACGCGGCGGAATCCGTCCCGGCCGAGGCCGATCTCCGGATGCGCGAGGGCGAGGTCCATGTTGAAAGAGAGGACGCCCATGAGGGTGAGCGTCACGTCGTCGGGGTCCGCGGCGCGGATCTCGCCCGCGGCGATCCCCTCGGTGACGATCTCCGAGAGGACGGTCAGCATCTTCCTGTGAAAGGTCTCGAAGTCGAACGGCGGGGCGCCCTGGGCCGGCCCCCAGAAGACGGCGTTGATCATCCTCACCCACGACTTCTTCGCCTCGAAGAGACCGTAGACACCGAGGAGAAACCCCTCGAGACGCTCTCTTGCCGTGCCGGTCGCGACCCGGCTCGCGGCGATCCCCTCGTCGGCGATCTTCACGAGGTCCTCGAGAATCGCGAGGTAGATCCCTTCCTTGCTGTCGAAGTGGTAGTAAAGGGCAGGCTTCGTGACCCCGGCCATTTCGACGATCTCTCTGACCGAGGTCGCCGCGTAGCCACGGGTCGTGAAGAGAAGAACCGCAGAGTCCATAAGCCTCTGTCTTACAGATACTTCGCCTGTTTGTTCGAGCATGGGAACTGAACCTCCGGTCCGCCGTTCCCTTGTCACCAACGGGAGCTACCGACCGGTAGGTAATCTAGGGCCAGGAACCTCTGTCGTCAAGGGCGGGCCAGAAGAAATCTTCCTCGAGCCAGGCCGCCAGTCCTCAGCTCCCCGGCGGCACCCTCGCAATCTTGTCGCCCGCGCCGAGGGCGACCCAGACGGTGCCGTCGGGCCCCGTGGCGACGGCCACGGGCGATTCCGGCAGGGACGTCCACCCGACCTTGCCCGTTGCCGGATCGAGCCGGCCGAGCTTTCGGGCGCTCGCGGCGCCGAACCAGACGCCCCCGTCCGCGGCCACAGCGATGCCGAGAGGGGCGTTCTGGACTTCGTACTCCTTCACGACACCGTCCTGGGCCACCCGGGCGACGCGGCTCACGTTCGGGAGGGCGATCCAGAGGCTCCCGTCCGGCGCGAACGCCACGGCGTCGGGCTGCGCGTTGGGCGACGGAATCCGCCAGGCCGAGAGCCCGCCCTCGGCAGCGATCCTCACGACGCGGTTACCACGCCGCTCCACGACCCACGCCACTCCGTCCCGGGCCACCGCAATGGCCGTCGGCTCGCTTCCCTCCGGCAGGCCGAACTCGCGGATCGTGCCGTCCACCGCCCGTCGGCCCACGCGGCCGACCGCAGGGAGCGTGAACCAGACGACGCCGTCGGCCGCCACCGCGAGGCCGGTCGGCTCGCCGCCCGGCCGGGCGAGCGCGATCTCGGTCAGCGTCCCGTCGAGGCCCACGCGCCCGAAGCGATCACCGGCCAGGTCGGCTGCCCAGGCGGTGCCGTCAGGCTGGAGGGCCAGCCCCAGGGGCTGCGTGCCCCGCGAAGGGAACTCGAAGAGGGCGATCCTTCCGGAAGGGCTGACGCTCCCGACGGCCCCGGAGAACTGGGCCGAGAACCACGCGGTCCCGTCGGCCGCCACCGCCAGCGCGGCGACCCCGGTTCCGGCCGGGAGCGTGACCACGTCGAGCGAGAAGGCGCCTCGGGGCGCGAGAAGGAGGACGAGGACAGGGACAGCCCGAAGGAGGAGTCTGCGCATGAGGTTTCCCATCGCGGCCGCCGTGTGCTGGACGGCCGAACGGGGAAGGATAGTCCTGCAAAGGTGAAAACCGTTTGTACGACACGTCGTCTCAGGACCCGCGCCCCGGCGGAATGTCGCCGCGCCTGGCGATACCCGGTCCGTCGAAGAGTTACCTCTTCAGGAGAGCCGGGAGCTTCTTCGCCGCCTTCTCCGCGGCGTCGCGCGTCCCTTCGAGCTCCGACGATTCCTCTTCCTCCCCTTCCGTCCGCCGGTAGTTCGCGGTGCCGGTGACGGCGAGGGGCTTCCCTTCCTTTCCCGTCGCCGCGTCGACGAGGCGGAGCGACGTCGGGCAGTCGACCCGGACGTTCTGGACGACCCGGTCGACGCGGTAGCCCTCGGGCGTCGTGTCGGTGTAGCGCATCCGGCTCACTTCGACGCGGCACTGCGAAAGGGATACTGCGAGCCAGGTCTCCCCGGGCCACTCCGCCCGGAAAGCGCGCGCCGCCTCGCCGTCGGGCTCTGTCACGAGCGCGCCGAGCGTCGCTCCGGAGAGGCGCGCGTCGGAGAACGTCACCTTTCCGCCATCCGAGAGCTCCGACTCGAATCGGGCGACGAAGGCAGACAGCTCCTCGTCCGGCCCTTCGGCTTCGACGAGGACGACCCGCGGCTTCGGCTTCTCCGCCGCGGCGGCCCCAGAGGCGGGAACGAGGGCGAGGAGCACCAGGACGGGAGCGAATCGGGCGGCACGCATGACGGGAGATTAGCGCGGGCGCATCCTCGCCCGCCCGGCTATCCTCCCCCCGCATGAAGCGCCCCCTGCGGTTCGCGATCGCCCTCTTTCTCGTCGCGCCGCTGGCGGCTGCCCGGCAGCCGGACGACGACGAGGCCCCGGCGCCCGTGAAGGCGGAGGTCGCGGTCGTCGCCTCACTCTCCGGAACCGAGGCCGAGGCGTCGACGGTCGCCGTCCTGACGCGGAAGGAGATCGAGCGGCTCCCGGCCCGCTCCCTCTCGGAGCTCCTCCGCTACCTTCCCGCGGTCGACGTGAGGCGACGCGGCCCGGAGGGCGTCCAGGCGGACGTCTCGCTCCGCGGCGCCGACTACAACGGCACGCTCGTCCTCGTCGACGGCGAGCCCGTGAACGATCCCCAGACCAACCACCACACCCTGAACCTGGACGTCCCCACCGACGCGATCGAGCGGGTCGAGGTTCTCTACGGAGCCGCCTCCGCGCTCTACGGGTCGGAGGCGATCGGCGGCGTCATCAACGTCGTCACGCGCGGGGGGAGCCTCGGGAAGGCCCGCGCCCAGCTGGAAGGGCGCTACGTCCACGGCTCCCACTCCCTCGACGCGGGGAGCCTTCGCCTCGCGACGAAGATCACCGATGCCGTCACGCTCTCCCTCGACGGCTCACGCTCCGAGTCGAGCGGGTTCCGCGACGACCGCGAGCACGCGATCGGGGCGCTGCGCGCATCGGTCCGCGTCGACACGGCCCTCGGCCCCGTCACCCTCGCCGGGGGCGCGGCGGACCGGGCGTTCGGGGCGTACGCGTTCTACGGGACGCGATACCCGAACCAGCAGGAATGGACCAGGACGCGGAGCCTTCGCCTCTCCGCCGACCTCGCCCTCGGCGCAGGCTGGTCGCTGGCGCCCTCCGCCTCCGTCCGGAACCACCGGGACGACTTCGTCCTCGAGAGGACCGACCCGGACTTCTACCGCAACCTGCACGAGACCGACCGAACGGCGTTCCGGCTGGTGGCCCGCCGGCCGCTCCTCGGCGGAACGCTCGCCGTCGGCGGCGAGACGGGGCGCGACACGATCGACTCCACGAACCTCGGCGACCACACCCGCTCGCGCAGCGCCGCTTTCGTCGAGCTGGGGCGGCCGTTCTCGACGGCGACCCCTTCCGCCGGAGGGTTCCGCGCCGGACTGCGCGTCGACACGTACGACGACTACGGGTCGCGGGTCTCGCCCCAGCTCGCAGCCTGGGTCGCGCTCGGCGCGGGAGTGAGAGCCCGGGCGTCGATCGGCACCGCCTTTCGGGTCCCGACGTTCACCGAGCTCTACTACGTGGACCCGCAGACGATCGGGAACCCGGACCTGCGCCCCGAGCAGGCCGTGAACGTCGAAACAGGACTGACGTGGGACGCCGGGGTGGTGACCGTCGACGCCGCGCTCTTCACCCGCCACGGGACCGACCTGATCGACTTCGTGAGGTCGTCGCCGCTCGAGCCGTACCGCGCGACGAACCTCAGGACCGTCGATACGCAAGGGATCGAGGGAACCGTCTCCCTGGCCCCGGCCCGCCTCGCGCGCACCCCCCTGACGCGGCTCGCGCTCAGCGCCGCCTTCTATTCCGCCGACCTCGAGGAGCTGAAGGCCGGGGCGGGCGCGACCGAGGGGCGGTACGTCCTCGACCCGCTCCGCGTGAAGTGGGGCTTCCTGGCCGAGGCCCGGCTCCCCTTCCGAGTCGACGCGCTCGCCCGCCTCTCGTACTTCGACCGCCCGTCCTTCGACGAAGGGGTTCTCCTCCTCGACGCCCGTCTCGGCCACGACCTCCTGGAGGGAGACATCCTCGAGATCTACGTCGAGGGCGACAACCTCGGAGACGTCCGCTACGAGGAAGTGCCGGGGGCTCCTCTCCCGGGCCGGACCCTGGCCGCGGGCCTGCGCCTGACGTGGTGAGCCGGAGGGTAGACTCCGTGGAGCGAGGTCGTACCGGTTCGATGCACAAGATCCTGCTCGTGGACGACATGAGGAGCTTCCTCGACCTGGAGGCCACGTTCCTCTCGCGCGCCGAGTGTCATCTCCTGACCGCCTCGACCGGCCTCGAGGCGATCCGGGTGGCCCGCGCCGAGAGGCCCGACCTCATCGTCCTCGACATCGAGATGCCCGAGATGAACGGCATCCAGGCCTGCCGCATCCTGAAGTCGGAAGCCGTCACGTCGCACATCCCGGTCATCGTCCTCACCTCGATGCAGATGGAGGACGAGGCCCGGCGCGCCGGCGCGAACCACTTCCTGAGGAAGCCGATCGACGAGCCGACGTTTCTGGCGGAGGTGAAGCGGTTCCTCCCGATCGTCGAGCGGACCGAGACGCGCGTCTCCCTCGACGCCCCGGTCACCCTCTGGCGCGACGGCGACACCTTCGAGGTCCGCCTCGTGAACCTCTCCCGGACCGGCTTCTACGTCGAGACCCTCCAGCGCCATCCGATCGGTGCCCGGCTCGAGGTCTCCTTCTCCCTGCCCGAGGACCCGTCCGGCAGGCTCGTCACCGGAGAGGCCCTCGTCGTGAGGCACGGAGACGACCCGCCCGGCTTCGGCTGCCGGTTCCGGCAGGTCTCCTCCGGTGTCCGCCTCGTCGTCGAAGACTGGGTCGAGCGCGTGGCGGCGGGCCGCTAGAACGTCAGCCCTTCCCCGGGCCGAGGTCGACGAGACGGATCCCCATCCGCTCCGCGTAGTCGAGGATCCGCGGCTCGCGGTAGAACTCCGAGAAGTAGATCCCGACGAGGCCGGCGTTCCCGATCAGCTTGAAGCAGTTCCAGCAGGGCGAGGCGGTCGTGTAGATCTCGCCCCCCTCGATCCGCACGCCATTCATCGCGGCCTGGAGGATCGCGTTCGCTTCGGCGTGGACCGTCGCGATGCAGTGACCGTCCTCCATGAGGCAGCCGTTCTCGTCGCAGTGAGGCAGGCCCCTCAGCGAGCCGTTGTAGCCGGTGGAGAGGATCCTCCGGTCGCGCACGATGACGGCCCCCACGTGCTTGCGGGGGCAGGTGGACCGGCTCGCCACCTCGGCGGCGATGTTCATGAAGTAGCGGTTCCAGTCGACGCGATCGCCCATCGCCCGATTATGCGGTTCGGCGTACCTGGCTGCTGCGTCGCGGCGGGGCCCGTGTAGGATTCGGCCATGCACGACAGGACCGTCGTCGTCACCGGCCTCGGCGCCGTCAGCTCTCTGGGAAACGACCTCGCCTCCACCTGGGCGGGCCTCGTCGCCGGAAGGAGCGGGATCGGCCCCATCACCCTCTTCGACGCGAGCGGCTTCCGGACGAAGCTCGCGGCCGAGATCCGCGCGATGCCCGATCCGGGAGTCTCGCCGCGCATGCTCCGCCGCCTCTCCCGCACCGACGTCATCGGCCTGACCGCGGCCCGAGAGGCGCTCGCCGATTCGGGCCTCGACCTGCTGCGCGAGGACCCCACCCGGATCGCCGTCGTCCTCGGCGGCGGCGTCTCGGGCCTCCTCGACAGCGAGGGCTACTTTCGCGACCTCCTCGAGAAGGGGCCGCGCGGAGCGCGTCCGACGCGGGTCCTGAACCACCCGCCCGACCAGACGACCGACCGGATCGCCGAGGTCTGGGGCTTCCTCGGCCCGCGGGCGACGATCACGACCGCCTGCTCCTCCTCGTCCACGTCGCTCGGCTACGCCTCCGACCTGATCCGCTCCGGCGTGGCCGACGTCGTCGTGACGGGCGGGGCCGACACTTTCGCGCGTCTCACGCACGGCGGGTTCAACGCCCTGCGCGCTTGCGACTCCGAGCCGTGCCGCCCCTTCGACCGGGGCCGCAAGGGGCTGACGATCGGCGAAGCCTCCGGGATCCTCGTCTTCGAGGAGGAGGGCCGGGCGCGGCGCCGCGGCGCGACGATCCGAGCCCGCTTCCTCGGCTACGGCATCACGAGCGACGCCCACCACATGACGCAGCCCGAGCCTTCGGGCGAGGCGTGCGCCAGGACCATGCGCAGCTGCCTGAAGCACTCCGGCCTGAACCCCGGCGACGTCGACTACGTGAACGCCCACGGCACCGCCACCGTCCAGAACGACCCGGCGGAGACCCTCTCCATCAAGCTCGCCCTCGGAGAGCGGGCCCGGGAGATCTGCATCTCGTCGAACAAGTCGATGCTCGGCCACTGCCTCTGCTCGGCCGGCGCGATCGAGGCCGTGGCGACCGTGCGGACGATCGAGACCGGGATCGTCCCGCCCACCATCAGCTACGTCGAGCCCGACCCCGACTGCGACCTCGACGTCGTCCCGAACGTGGCGCGCGAGGCCGACATCCGCGTCGCCCTCTCGAACTCCTTCGCATTCGGCGGGAACTCCACCGTCGTCGCGTTCGGAAGGGCCTGAGGAATCGCCGTGAGAGAGATCAGAGAGATCCTCGTCACCGGCGCCGCCTCCGTGTCGCCTCTCGGCCGCGACCTCGAGACCGCCGCCGCCCGCCTCGCGGCGGGAGACAGCGCGATCGCCGAGATCCCGGTTTCCGAAGGCGGCGAGAGGAAGGGGGCCGCCTTCGCCGCCCGGATCGGCGCGTTCACGACCGAGCCCGAGATGCCGAGGGCGAAGGCGCGGCGCCTCGACCGTGCCAGTCAGTTTGCCGTCGTCGCCGTCACCCGCTGCCTCGCCGAAGCGGGCTGGACGATGGCGGGGAACGAGGAGGAGACCGGGATCCTCCTCGGCACCGGCTCGGCCGGCGCCAGTCCCCTCGTCGACTTCGAGCGGCAGATGTCCGTCGAGTCGCCGGACTCGGCCTCGCCGTTCCTCTTCCCCTACACCGTCGCGAACGCGCCGGCCTCGATCGCCGCGATCGAGCTGAGGATCAAGGGCCCGAACGTCACGATCACGCAGAAGGACCCGGCGGGCCTGAACGCCCTCTTCTACGGCCGGCTCCTCGTCGCGGACGCGCGGGCAAAGGCCATCGTCGTCGGCGCCGTGGACGAGTGGAACCTGACCTACCAGCTCGCCTACGAGAGGCTCGGCGTGTTGCGTACCCCGACGAAGCCGGGCTACGTCCTCTCCGAAGGCTGCTCGGTCATCCTGCTCGAGGACGGCGCGTCGGCCCGCGCCCGTGGCGCCCACCCCTGGGCCCGCCTCGCAGGCGCCGCCTCGGCCGGTTTCCAGGTCTCGCCGCAACAGCGTCGCGCGCGCCCCGAGGACGTCGCAACGACGATCCGCGCCGCGCTCGCGGACGCCGGGCTCGAGCCGTCGCGCGTCGGCCTCGTCCACTCCTCGGCGAACGGCGTCCCGTGGGTCGACGCCGCGGAGGACGCCGCCCTCGCCGACGTCTTCGGGCCGGCGCTTCGCGTCGAGCGGGTCAAGCTCCGGGTGGGCGAGAACCCCTGCTCCGGTGCCCTCCAGCTCGCCCTGGCTGCCCGTGCCCTGCGCGAGGAGCCGGGCCTCGGCGCCGCCCTCGTCAACGTTCTCGGAGCGGGCGGCAACCAGATCGCCGTCGTCCTCGCCGCGCCGTGAACGCCTCCGGCCCCTCCGCGACGCCGCGCCCCTGGCGCGTCGACTTCGAGGTCCGTTTCCCCGAGGTCGACGCCTACCGCGTCGTCTGGCACGGCAACTACGTCCTCTACTGCGAGATCGCCCGCAACGCCCTCTGCGGCGCCGCCGGCTTCACCCCTGCCGAGGCTCTGGCCTACGGCTACCGGGTCCCGATCACGAAGTTCGAGATCGCCGTCCGCCGACCCGCGCGGCTCGACGACCGCCTCGAGGTCTCCTGCACGCTCCGCCCCGCCGAGACCGCGAAGCTGGAGATGGACTACGAGGTCCGGCGCCTTCCCGACCGGCTCCTCCTGGCGACCGGCTTCACGCAGCAGGTTCTCCTCAATCCGAACGACGAGCTCCTCCTCACCTTTCCGAAGCCGGTCCGCCTCCTCGTCGAGAGGATCCTCGAGTACCAGCGGGGCGAGAGGGAGCTGACGGGGGAGACGATCCCGATCGGGTAGCGTCCCGGTGCCGCGGCGGCGTAGAGTCGGGGCCGGATGGACGCGGCGCGCGTATTGACGCTCCTGAGGCCTCACCTCGAGGCGGCCGGGACGCGGTGGATGCTCGCGGGCGGCCTCGCGCTGGTGGCGTGGGGTTCCACGCGCACGACGGCCGACACGGATCTCCTCGTGGAGGAGAGATCCCGGCAGGCACTCCTCGAACGTCTCCGGGGAGTGGGTTTCGCGGTCCTACAGGACGTCGACGGCTTCACGAACCTCCTTCACACCGATCGCGAGATCGGCCGCCTCGACCTGATCTGGGTGGAGGGCGAGACGAGCCGCCGGATGTTCGCCGCCGCCGTCGGGAGAGCCGGCCCGGACGGGGTGGCCCTCCTCGTACCCGCCCCGGAGCACCTCGTCGCTATGAAGGTCAAGGCGATCCAGGAGCAGCCGACGCGCGTCTTCCGCGATGCCGAGGACCTGCGCGTCCTGCTCTCCCTGCCCGGCCTGGACGAGAATGCCGTCCGTGGGATGTTCGAACGAGCCGGCCTCGGTGAGCTGCATGCCCGGATCAAGGCCGCGTCCTGAGCCCCTCGACCTCGACGCGCTCCCGTCGGCGTCTCCCGCCGTCGCCGAAGCGCTCGACCGCAGCCGCCCCGGACCGATGTCGCTCCCGGAGTACGCCCGCTTCCTGAAGCAGTTCCGCTGGACGGAAGAGCAGCTCCGTTCGATCCCGCTCGCGAGCGGTCCGCGGTTCACCCTGGACGACTGAGCCTCCGCGCAGCCGTCCGGGCACCTTGGACGCGAGCGTGAACGCCCGCTCGTCGAGGCACGGCCGCGCTCGCTCCCCCTTGCCTCCCAGGGGAAATTCCGGGATCCTGCGACACCTTCTCGCAATCTCGGAGGGCCACATGGTCTTGCGCAACGCCGTCCCCGCGTTCTGCCTCGCTGCTCTTCTCACCCTCCCGGCCGCCGGCCTCCCCGCCAGCCCCTGGAGCCCCCTGGGGCCTCCCGGCGGCGCGGCCTACGGCCTCGCGCTCGACCCGAAGGCCGCGAACGTCCTCTATGCGGGCGCGTGGGGAGGCGGGGTCTGGAAATCGACGGACGGCGGCGCGACGTGGACGCGCCTCGCGGGGGTGCCGGCACAGGAGACGGTGAACGCGGTGGCCGTCAGCCCGGCCGATTCGAAGGTCGTCCTCGCGGCCGGCTTCACCGCCCTCTGGCGCAGCGCCGACGCCGGGGCGACCTGGAAGAAGGTCCTCGACCAGAAGGTGCAGCAGCCGGCGATGACCGGCCTGGCCTTCGACCCGGCGAACCCCGCGAACGTCTGGGCGAGCAGCGACTCCGATGGACACCCGGCCGGGGTCTTCCGGTCGACCGACTCGGGAGCGACCTGGAAGCCGGTCGACGCGGGCACCTCGAGCATCTCGCGCGTCCACGGCATCGCCGTGTCGCGCGACGGCAAGTCCGTCGTGGCCGGCTCCTCCACCGGCGTCTACCGCTCCGCGGACGGCGGCGCGACCTGGGAGAGGCTCCTCGAGGACAAGACGGTCCACAGCGTCGGCCTGCTCGCGGACGGCGTCGTCCTCGCCGGGACGAACGGGGACGGGGTCCTCCGTTCGACCGACGGAGGGGCGACCTTCGCGGAGACGAAGAGCGACGCGAAGATGACCGGCAACATCGTCTACGCGCTCCTCGCCTCGGCGAAGACGCCCGGCCTCGTCTACGCCGCCATCCCGAACCGCATCCTGCGCTCCCTGGACGGCGGCGCCACGTGGACCACCTTCTCGAGGGGTTTCAACTGGGTGAACTTCCGCTCCCTCGCCCTCGACGAGGCCTCGGGCGCGGTCTGGGGCGGCACGGGCCGCGACGGCGTCGTGAAGACGACGGACGGCGGCGCCACCTGGACGGCCGGCCGGGGCTTCCTCTCGCTCGAGGTGACGTCGATCCTCGTCGACCCCTCCTCGCCGAAGCGCTTTTTCGTCGGGACGACGCAGGGGGGCGTCCATCGCTCCGAGGACGGCGGGGCGACCTGGGCCCTTTCGAACGAGGGGCTGACGAACCGCGCCGCACTCTCCCTCGCCGCCGATCCCGCCTCGCCCGGGACGTTCCTCGCCGGGACCCGCAAGGGCGCCTTCCGCTCGACCGACGGAGGCGCCACGTGGACCCACGTCCTGAAGGGAGGCTGCGACCCGGAGGTCCAGCACCTGCGCTTCGCGCCGTCGGACCCGAAAAGGGTCTACGCCCACAGCGGAAGGAGCTTCTGCCAGGTCGCGCGAAGCGACGACGGAGGCCTGACCTGGCGCGACCTGAAGGCTCCGCGCGACGCCAGCTCGCTTCTCGGCCACTTCGCGTTCCACGTCGACGCCGCCTCGGCGGACCGGCTCGCCTACAGCGACGACCGGCACCTCTACCTCTCCTCCGACGGCGGGGCGACCTGGACCCACGCCAGCGGCATCCCGCCGACGACCCGCATCCAGGCGATCGTCGCCGGGAGGGCCGAAGGCGAGCTCTTCGCCGCGACGGCGAAGGGAATCTGGCGCTCCTCCGACGGCGGGAAGACGTGGGCCGTCGCCGGAAAGGGCGCGGAGACGCTGAACGTGACGCGTCTCCTCCTCGACCCGTCCCCCGGGACGATCTGGGCAGGGGCCCTCCGGGAGGGGATCCTCCGCTCGACGGACGGGGGGAAGAGCTGGGCCCGCCTCGGCGGCCAGCCGCCCCATCCCGACCTCTCGGCGCTCTCCCTCGAGCCGTCCGGCACGCTCCTCGTCGGCTTCGAGGGGAACGGCGTCTGGCGGCTCGACCCGACGAAACCCGCCGGCAAGTAGCCCGTCGCACACCCTCGGCTGTCATAGTCCCCGATTCGCCCGATTTCGTGCCAGGCATGAACTCGTGTATTATGGAGGTCCGCGCAGGCGTCCCGTCAACGCACCTTCCGCCGGTAGGCCGTGGCGAGCGCGTCGGCGTATTCGTTCCAGCGGATGCCGGAGTGCGCGGCGACCCAGCGAACCTCCAGCTCGGGACGGGACCGGAGGGTGAGGTAGAGCTCCTGGACGAGCTCGAGGTTCGCGATCGGTCCGTCCTTGCGTCTCCAGCCCCGGGCTTCCCAGCCTTTCGCCCACTTCGTGAGGGTGTTTACGCAAAGCATGCTGTCGGTGTAGAGGATCGCGGGAGTTCCAGGAGGCACGAGCCGGCAGCCGGCGATGAGCGCGACGAGCTCCATCCGGTTGTTCGTCGTGTGTTTTTCGTGGCCGCAGTCCTCGGAAACGACGCGGTCCCCGACGACGTGAACCGCTCCCCAGCCCCCCGGCCCGGGGTTCGGATCGGCAGCACCGTCCGTGAAGACCCCGTCCTTCGGACCCGCCGCGTACTTCGAGAGGACGGACGCGACGGGGAGGTTCTCCTCGCGTCGAGGCGAGGCCGACCCGGCCTTGCCCTTCCCGTTCTTGCACCGGAAGCAGCTCTTCGGCTTCCACCCGGGGTACTTGCCCAGGATCTGTCTGCTCACGGTGAAAGGTCCGCCGCATTCCTGGCAGACGAAGCTCTCCCCGGAACCCTTCGATGTCGCGTTCATGGCCACACTGAATACCACACCCGAGCGGAGCAAAGAGGCCCGCCCTACTTCAGCTTCTCCACTCCCCCGAACTCCCGCCCCGGGCGCAGCTCGTGAAGAACGCTCTCGTCCTCCGCCGTCAACGTCTTCGTGACCATCCGGGAAACGAGCGCGCCCACGCCCGGCCCGAGCATGTAGCCCTGTCCGCACATGCCGACGGCGTCGAGATATCCCTCGAGCGTCGCGCTCCGGCCGACGACGGGCGAGCCGTCGGGCGTCATCGGGTAGAGGCCGCGCCAGGTGCGCCGAACCTTCAGGTTCGCGAGCTTCGGCATGAGCCCCACCATCCGGCGGGCGACCATCGGCAGGAACTCCGAGGTCTCGCGCCGGTCGGTGCCGATCAGGGGAGGGTCGGGGGTGATGCAGAAGATGACCTGCCCCGAGTGCGCCTGGTAGAAGTAGTAGTTCGCCGCGCCCGGTGTCCGCCGGATGTCGACGACCATCGGCTCCAGGAACCGCTGCGCCGGCTCGGTGATTCCCGCCTCGTGGCAATCGGGATTCACGGGGACGTCGAGGCCGCCCGACTGCGCCAGCGACCGCGCCCAGGGCCCCGCTGCGTTGACGACGCAGGGAGTCGCGTAGCCCCCCTTGTCGGTCCTCACGCCGACGACCGTCCCCTTGCGCCGCATGATGCTCGTGACGCGCTCGTTGAAGCGGCACTCCACCCCGAGCTCGACGGCACGTCTGTGGAACGCGCACGCCGAGAGCATCGGAGAGGCCGACCCGTCTCCGGGCGAGAACGTCCCGCCGAGGAGTCCTTCGGCGTCGAGACCGGGGACGAGCGCGAGGAGCGCGTCCTTCTCGTACCAGTCGATGTCGAGCCCCGCCTTCTTCTGGACGACGAGGAGCTCCTTCAGTGTCTTCGCCTCGCCGTCCCGGTAGGCGACGAACATGTACCCGCCCTGGCGCCACTCGATGTCGAAGCCGTGCGCCTCCTTCCACGTGGAGAACGTCTTCAGCGAGTCGAGGCAGAGGCGGATCTTGGCGGGCGAGGAGTGCGTGGCGCGCAGGCCGCCGATGGCCGCCTTGTTGCTGCCCTGCCCCGCGGAAGCGAACTGGTCGACGCAGAGGACCTTCAGCCCCTTTTCCGCGAGGTACATCGCGGTGGGCATGCCGACGCTTCCCGCGCCGACGACGACGGCGTCGTAGACGGAGGTCGTCATCACACGCCTCCCACGAGCGGCCCGACGGAGGTGGGAGCGGCGTCCCTCGTTGGCCCCTCTCCCGTGACGACGCCGGCGAAGGCGCCGAGCGGAACCTCCATGAAGACCGGCCGCTGCGTCAGCGGCGTCACCTGCGCGAGCGGCACGCCCTCCTCCCGGAAGACCCGCGCGATGAGCGTGGGGCACGTCTTTCCGCCGCAGGCGCCCATGCCGGCGCGGGTCAGGGCCTTGAGGTGATTCAGGTCGCGCACCCCCTCGCGAATGTGCCGGCGGATCTCCCCCGCCGTCACGCGCTCGCAGCGGCAGACGACGTCGTCGTCGTCGATCCTCTGCACCTCCTCCTCCATCGCCTGCGAGACCCACGGCGCCTGGACCTGGATGCCGGCGATCAGCTTGGCGATCTCGCGCGGCGCCTTCACCTTCACGAGAAGGGCGTGGTCCGCGAACTTCGGCGAGCGGACCTTGGCCACCGGCACGTGCCCGAGCACCTTGCCGAGCGTGTCGAGGACCGTCACCATGTCGCCTTCCTTGATCGTCGTCTTCGGGAACTCGAAGGGGATCGACACGAGCACCCCGTCGGCGTCCTTCTTCCGGTAGTCGACGAGCGTCACGGCGAGGCCGGGGCAGATGGCGACGCACTGCTCGCAGGCGATGCAGGCGCTCTCGTCGAACGTCGGCAGGCCGAGGATGTCGTCCCCCTCGATCCGGATCGCCCCCTTGGGACAGATCGACGTGCACGGGTTGCAGGGAATCTCCTGGGAGCAGTGGAAGATCGGGAAGACGCCCGCCTCGTGCTCGGGGATCTCTTCGGTGATGACGGCGCCGGGCCGCGCCTTCAGGACCTCGGCGGTGCGCAGCCACTCGGCGGGGACCTCGCCGACGTCGCGCCCCAGCATCCGCGCGATCTCGGTCCCCTTGATCTTCCCGGTGAACATCGCCGCGCTCGCCTCCGCGATCTCCTCGGCGTCTCCCGCCCCGAGGACGGGGAGGCCGAACTCCTTCGCCTTCTTCAGGAACTCGTCGACGGGGTCGAGGCCGACGGCGACGAGGAGCGTGTCGCACCGGAAGGTCCTCTCGGTTCCCGGGACGACCTTCCAGGACGGGTCGAGCTTGGCGATGGTGACGCTCTCGACCTCTTCCTTCCCGTTGGCCGAGACGATGGTGTGGCGCGTGTGGATCGGCACGCCCATCCTCACGAGCTTGTCGCGGTGGACCTTGTAGCCGCCGCAATCGTCGAGCGCCTCGCAGAGCCCCACGACCTGGATCCCCGCCTGCAGCGCGTGGTACGCGCCGATGAGCCCGACGTTCCCGCCGCCGACGACGAAGAGCCGCTCGGCGGGGCGGACGAGGTCGCGGTTCACGAGAGTCTGGAATGCTCCCGCGCCGTAGACGCCGGGAAGCGTGTTCCCCTTGAAGACGAGCGACTTCTCGCGGGCCCCGGTCGCCACGAGAAGGACGTGCGGGCGGACGAGAACGTAGTGGCTCCCTCGCAGCACGCCCACCTTCCGGTCCGAGAAGACCGCCAGGGCCGTCGTCTCGGTCCAGAGCCTCACGCTCGGGAAGGAGCGGACCTCGGCCTCGAGCTTCCGTCCGATGTCCATGCCGCGTGTCCCGGCGTGGCACGCCTCGATCGAGCCGAAGAACTTGTGCGTCTGGAGGACGAGCTTTCCGCCCAGAAAGGCCTTGT
>Ga0209573_1003412_pt1 | contig 17524 bp, 11 predicted proteins | sample TNRBio252014_DNA_FD_185870 | JGI IMG/M metagenome (GOLD analysis project Ga0209573, IMG submission 185870) | Wastewater treatment Type I Accumulibacter community from EBPR Bioreactor in Madison, WI, USA - TNR Reactor_6/25/2014_ DNA (SPAdes)... | ecosystem: Engineered > Bioreactor > EBPR >...
CAGGCGTGGACGACTCCAGCGTTCACCTGCTGCAACTGCCCAAGCTGAACGCACGCTTCAGCGCCCCGCTGGATGCCGCCGTATCCGCGCTGGCTTTTTGCGGCGACGATTGCTTGCTGGCCGGAACCGCCAAGGGCGATTTGGCGATTTGGCGCACGAGCGGCGATGGGAAGAAGCCGGCTTGGCAGCAGGCCGTTCACGGCGGTGCGGTGCGGGCGCTGGCCGCGTCCGACTCGCAAATCTTGAGCGTCGGCGATGACGGAGTTCTGGCGCTGCATACTATCGAAATGGACGGCGACCGGCCGCGCTTGCGCGAGCAGGCCAAACGGCGCTTGAGCGAGCAGACGCTACGCGCCGTCGCACTGGATGAAACGAGCGGCAGCGTGGCCGCTGCTGGCGCCGACAACACCATTTACGTCCTGCCGCTGGCGCAACTGAACGACGCCGAACCCCGCGTCATGCCCTGCGGCGAGCGCGGCATTTTCGCCCTGACCTTTACCGGCGACGGGCGGATCGTGGCCGGCTGTGGGGACGGTTCGATCCGGGTCTGTTTCCTGGAAGGCGCTATCGATGAGGAGGATCGCAGCAGCGACGCCGCCCATCAAGGACCGGTGCGCAGCCTGCTGTTTAGCGCGGCGCTGAACGACGAACAGGGTCGGCCTCTGCCGCGCCGTTTGTTCTCGCTCGGCGAGGACGGCGAACTCAAGGTCTGGAATTTGGACCAGCGCCGCAAGCCGCGCACCGTTCCCGTCGGGCGCGACGCCAGTGCATTGGCCCTGTTCGACTCGCTGCCACAAGCCAAGCCGGAACAGCGTGGCGGGCTGCTGGTCGCCGTCACCGAACAGCGGCAAATCTGGCTCAGTTCGGTCGATCAGAACGGCAACCCTTCAGGCAATCCAGAAACCTGGGATTCGCGGCTGCAACGGCTGCTCGACGAGGTCAAAGCGACGCGCTCGTCGTCGGCCACTCTGGACGCCTTGGCGCAACTGGCCGAGGACGAAGCGCGGGAAGGCTTGGAATGGGTGCTGAGCCAGGATTCTCGACCGGGGCAGCGCATCGAAACCGCGCAAAAGCTGGGCGCCAGCCTGCGTCGCCGTAGCCGGCCGGCGCTGACCAAGGCGCTGAACGACGACCATGTCGGCGTGCGCAAGGCCGCGCTGAAAGCGTTGGAACAGATCGACGCCGAAACGCCGCTGCAAGCCCTGCAACTGGCGCTGGGCAGCCGTCACCCGGACATCCGGCTCGGCGCGGTGCAACGCCTGACCGAGTTGCGTCAAGCGTCGCCCCTGGTTCCGAGACTCCTCGGCGAACGACTGAACGATCCGGACGAGAAAGTCCGTGAAGCCGCCCTGGATGGCCTGCTGGCCCTGGAACCCGATGCCAGCGTCGCGTTGCGCGGCGCGTTCGAGCGGGGTTCCGCCGATATCCGCCGCGCGGTTTTGATCCGTCTCGGGCGACTCCGGCTGAGCGACACGCCGCAAGGCCGTCAACTGCTCGGCCAAGCGATCAACGACGAAACGCCCGACGTGCGCAAGGCGGCGCTCTGGGTCGCGGTCGCGGCGCATCCCGCGCTCGCCGCTCGCCTGCACGCCGGCGGCGGTTATATCACCAAGGCGCTGGACGAACTCAGGGCGCAGGGGGTCGGCGAAGAGAGCATGGCCACGCGCGACGCTCTGGCCGAAGCGGAGCTGGAACCGCTGTTCACCGCCCTGGTCTCCCGTCACCCGGATATCGCCATGCAAAGTGCACTGTGTCTCGGTTGGCTCGGCGACGACCGCGCCAGCGGCGCATTGCTGCAACTCAGCCGGGAACCGGATGTCGGGGCACGGCGGATGGTGGCCCGCTTCATGGCCAACGCCATCATCAACCTGGCCGGTGACCGACGCTTGCGCTTGCGCCTGCAATGGCTCTTGAACGACCAAGATGCGCAAGTCCGCGCCGAAGCGTTCGATGGCTTGCTCAAACTGGCCGAACCGGAAGGTCCGGCCGGCGAAATCGATCTGGCCGAAACGGCGCTGCGCACCCAGGCCGGCGAGATTCGGACCCGCGCCCTGCAACTGCTGGTCAAGCACGGCGCGACCGCGCAGAACGAACTGGCGACCCGCATCGACGGGTTGCTCGGTCACGCCTTGGACGACGAGGCCGAGGACGCGCGGCGCGAAGCCGTGCGAACGCTGTGGGCCTGGCATAGCAAGCGCCCGGAAACCACGCTGCGTCGGGCGGTGGCTTCGGTGCATCCCGACATTCGCCGCTGGGCAGTGGACGAACTGGCTCGCCAAGCCCGCCAGTCGCGCGCTTGGGCCAGGGAACTGCTGATCGAGCGGGTCGGCGACAGCGCCGCCGAAGTCGGTCTGGCCGCCTACGAAGCCTTGACCAAGGAAGAAGCCGACAAGAAACGCTCGAACTATCATCTAGCGGCGCTCGATTCGCCCGCCATCGAGGTTCGCCTGGCCGGTCTCAAGGGCGCATTGGAGACGACCGACCCGGCCCCGCTGCGGAACCGTTTGATCGAACTGTTGCAAACCGAGGACGCGCCCCAGTTCCTCGCCGCCATCGAGGCGCTCGACAAACTGCTGCCCAGCGATGCGCAAGCCTTCGCCCTCGCCTTCGACAGTCCGTTTTATCTGCTGCGGGTGCGAGCGGGCGAGTTGTGCGGCAAGCGCCGGGACAAACGCGCCGTGGGACCGATGCAGGCGTTGCTGAGCATCCCCAAGACCGATCGCGACCGTCCTTCCGACGCGCTGCGCCAGCGCGCCGCCAGCGCCCTGGCCGACGTGGGCGACCCGACCAGCATCCCGTTTCTCACCACTTTGCTGCGAGACGACGACCCCCTGGTGCGGGAACACGGCGCGCGGGGTCTGGCCGCCGCCTGCCAAAGCGGCAACGAACAGCCGCTGATCGCTGCGCTGGCTCACGCCGATTTGGCGGTGCGCAGTTGGGCCGCCGACGGCCTGTCGAAACTGGGCGATACCCGAGCGCTGCCGGTGCTGGCCGGCACCCAGCGCCACGAGCATCTACCGATCCGGCGCGGCGCGCTGTACAGCTTCGTCGCGCTTGGCGGCGACGGCGTGCAAGGCATGCTGCAAGGGTTGGAAGACCGGGAGCGCGATCTCCAGGAATTGACCTTCGCCGTGATCGTGGCCCGCGATATCGCCCTGGCGCGGGCGCAACTGGAACCGGATTTACTGTTGAGCGCCCTGAGCGCCGGCCAGCCGGAAATTCGCTTCGCCGCCGCCCGCGTTCTGGAAGCGCGGTTGCGCGACGAAGACTTGGGGCAATGGGGTCTGGAACTGATCGGGCCGCGCCAGCCCGAGAAAGCCAGCGACATGCGCAACTGGCCGGAACCGGCGCAACGGCCGCGCTTGTTGAACGCCGTGGTCAACGCCCTGGCCAGCGATTCCCCGGCCCGACGCTACGCCGCTGCCCAGGTTCTCGGCCTGCGCCCCCAGCCGGAAACCTTCTGGCGTGAAGCCAAACGTCTTGCCGAAGTTGCCACCGATCAGGCGCCGCCGCAAACCGCGCCCGAAGCCGAAACCCGGCTGGAACGAAAAACTGGCTGGATACGCGGTTTGTTTCAGCGCAAGCAACAGCCAAGCGGCTCCGCCACTCAACGCCTGTTGACCGTGTTGCGCTTCGCCGGCGGCGGGCACCGGCCCCCCAAGGAGCAGGACCAAGCCGGAGCGTCCGAGCTATGGCGGCTGGCGTTCGGGACTTATGCCGGCCTGATTCGCCAAGCGCCCGTCGCCAAGGGACCCGACGATTACCAACGGGTGCGGCGCGACAGCATCGCTCGCCTCGCGGCGCTGGCCCCGCAACCCGCTATCGGTCGGGAAGCCGTGCTGCCGGTGCTGCGCCAAGCCCTGGGCGATCCGCATCATCTGGTCCGACAGGCGGCTTTGAACGCGCTGGCCGAACTGCATCCGCTGGAACCATTGGAACCGCTGGCCCTGGCCTTGAACGTGGACTCCGCCGACCTCGGCCGCAATGCGTTCGATCGTTTGCTGGCCCTGGCCGCGACCGGCAACGCCCGCGCCGCCGAACTGGCGCGTGGCGCGGTCGATGCCGCCAACGCGGAGACGCGCCGCCACGCCTTAGAACAACTACCCCGGCTGTACCCCGCCGGCAGTCTGGAACCCTGGTTGCTGGCGCTGAACAGTCGCTACGACGACCTGCGCCTGACCGTGGTGGATCGCCTGCTCGACGCCAACGATCCGCGCGTTGCTGCGGCGTTGAGTCGCGCCCTGGAAAGCGAACACGACGAGTTGCGCTTGCGTGCCGCTGTCGGCTTGGCTCAACGCGGCGAACCGCTGGCGCTGGACGTTCTGGCGACCGCCTTGAACGCCGAAGCGCGCATTGCCAACCGGGCGCTGGAGGCGCTGGTCGCTCTGGCGCACGCCCGCCCGAACGAACAGGTCGCGGCGGGAGCGGCCGACGCCGTGACGGCGCGCTTGGAAGACGATCCCGACCAGACGGCCGACCGCCCGGCCCTGCTGCGCGCCTTGGGTCGCATCGGCCACATTGCGGCCGCGCCGCTGCTGGGGCGCTGGTTGCTGGACAAGGACAAGGCCGCGCACCACGGTTTGGCGCTGGACGTGCTGCTGCAACTGTTGCGCGACCGCGCCCAGCCAGAGCAAAAACGCGCCGACGGGCGGCACTATCCGCGCTACCAGGAGGAAGCCGCCCTGCAAGCCCTGCCGCCGCTGCTCGACCACGACAACGCCGCGATTCGCGCCCGCGCCGTCGAAGTCCTGGGCAACCTGGAGGCGAAACCGGCGGAAACGCTACTGATCCGGCTGCTGGACGACCGCGATGAAGCGATTCGCGCGCTGGCTTGCGCGCAACTGGCGCAACGCATCGTCGCCGGTATGCCGGACGCCAGCCTGGAGCCGTTAACGCGGGCGCTGGTCGGCGGTCGCCGCGAGCTGCTGCTGGCCGCCGCCGAGGGCTTGGCCAGGCAGCAACGCCCGGAAGCCTTCCAACCGTTGCTGCTGGCGTTCAGCGCCGGCGCCGAGACGGAACGGAAACGGGCTGTCGCGGCCTTGGGCGAGTTGGGCGACCGGCGCGCGCTCGAATACCTGGAACCGCTGCTCGATCCGCGCGCCGACTTGCCCGCCGACGACCGTGCTCTTGCCCCGGACGCCGCCGAGGCGCTCAGCGCGCTGTTACCCCGCTTGACCGACGCCGACGAACGCCAGCGGTTGCGCGACAGCCTGGAACGATTGGCGCGCGAGGGGCGGAGCGAACTGCGTTGGCGGACCCTGAGCGGCTTGCGGCGCATCGGCGACGAGCGCAGCCGCGCTCTGCTGGAACGCCTCGCCAGCGATCCCTACGAAGACGGCGTCGCTCGCCAGCGTGCCGCCGCCGAACTGGGCCAACTGGGCGCGGTCGCTTCCGAGCCGGTGTTGGAGTCGCTGCTGCACCAGCGCGAGGCCGATCTGCGCAAGGCTGGTCTGGAAGCGTTGCGGCGGATTTACCCCACCGACGCCACCCAGGTCAACCTGCTGGCCCTGAACAGCGAATACGCCGAGATCAGTCAGCCCGCCGCGCGCTTTTTGGCCCGTCAGGGCGATCCCGTTACCCTGACGCAGCGGCTGGGCGTGGTCAAGAACCCACAGGTTCAGCAGCGGTTGCGGCGTGGGTTGATCCGCCGTCAGACCTTCTCCAGCAATGCCCTGCGCGATTTGTTGCAAAGCGAAGCGGCAGCGACGCGGGCCGAGGCGGCTTGGATCGCCGGCAACAGCGGCGACCGGGATTTGGCGGGAGCCATGCAAGCCGCGCTGGAACGGGCGGCCAACGGCTGGCGGCAGGCCGACGAACGGCATTTGTGGGAACAGGCCGGCGCGGAAACGCAAGCTTGGCAGGCCAGTCTGTGGGCCGCCCGTCAATTGCAACTCGCCGTCGCGCCAGCGGCGCGGGCCGCGCTCGCCGATCCTCGCCACCCTGTCGCAGTGCGGCGCGAAGCCACTCGCTGTCTGGCGGAATGCGGCGACGCCACGGACAGTAAGGTATTGTTGCAAGCCCTCGAGGATGTCGATTCGGGCGTGCGTTCGGCGGCCAGCGCCGCCCTGGCCCGACTCGGCGGCGACCCCGTGCTCCAGCATTTGGAGCGATCCAAGAGCGTCGATGGTGCGGCGTTGCGCCCGATCTTGCGGGCGGTTCTGCCCGGCGCGGATGGTCGCTTGCTGGCCAGCGCCGAACAGCGACAAGCCGCGCTGCCGGTTTATCTGGAGCAGCAGGAGGTGGCGGCGCTGGTCCGTCGCGCCACAACAGCAGGCGATTCAGCCCGCTCCAGCGCGATCGCGGCGCTGGGCCGGCTGGGTGGGGATGCAGCAAAAACCGCTTTGGAAGGGATTTTGGCTAACAAGGACGAGGATAGCGCCGTCCGGGCGCTGGCGTTTAAGAGCTTGCGGCGGGTGGAACGGCGAGCGGCGAACCTGCCGGATGCTCAGTCCGCGCCGCCGCGCGCCTCCAGCGCCTCCCAGCGGCCGTAGCTTGCTCCCACCCATTTCAGGTTGACGGACAAGGCGCCGGGCGGCGCGGGCCTGGTGTCCACCACCAAGCCCGAAGTGATCGGTCAAGAGGAAAATACCATGCTGCACCCCCTGCTCGCCTTGCTGCGGATCCCCGAGCGCGGCAAGGTCGTCAGCGCCCGCGAGGCCGTGAGTCTGATCCGCCCCGGCGACACCGTCGCCACCAGCGGCTTCGTCGGCACCGGTTTCGCCGAGCACATCGCCATCGCGCTGGAAGAGTTGTATCTCGCGCCGGAGACCGAACCGAATGCGCCCGGACTCGACAAGCCGCGCGACCTGACCCTGGTCTATGCCGCCGGTCAGGGCGATGGCAAGAGCCGGGGGCTGAATCACCTGGGCCACGAGGGGTTTCATCAACATCAGCCAGAATTCCCGCAAGGTGGTGTTTGCCGGCGCGTTCATCGCCGGCGGGCTGGAGATTGCGGTGGAACAGGGACAACTACGCATCCGGCGCGAAGGCGACACCCCGAAGTTCGTGGCGGAAGTCGAACAGCGCACCTTCAGCGGCGAGGTCGCCAGCCGCCGGAATCAGCCGGTGCTCTACGTCACCGAGCGGGCGGTGTTCCAAAATTTTTCGATCACGCCGGAACTGTTGCAGGCGTATATGGACATGGTGCGCGATGTCGTGCAGCGCTATTACCTGGGCGTGACCCGGTACACCACCAGCGCGTTCCTGCGCGCCCAGTTGGGGGGCGCCCTGAGCGAACGCAACCTTGCACCCCGCCTCTACGAAACCGCCGCCGAAGCGGCGGCCCGGCTCGATCCGTCCAAGGCATCCGATGACCACGCCTGAGAGGCGTTTTTGGACAGCTTCTGGCAAGCCGGCCGATCGAAAAACGGCCCCAACCCCCGCCCCTCTCCCGCAGGCGGAAGAGGGGGGTTAGACAGCCTCAAGGGCTGTTTTTCTCCCCTCGTCGCCAAGCTCAAAACCGTCCGGCGCGGTAATCGGCCAGGGCCTGTTCGATCTCCTCGCGCTGGTTCATCACGAACGGTCCCCACTGGGCGATGGGTTCGTGCAACGGCTGGCCCGCGATCAGCAGCAGCCGCGCTCCACCCGCGCCGCGCAGCAGAACACCGTCCGCCCCGGCGGCGTTGGTCAGCACCGCCAACTGGCGGGCCGTCACCGCCTCGCCGCGCGCGCCCACCTCGACCTGCCCGGCATACACGTAGAGAAAAGCGTTGTGACCGGGCGGGAGCGCCGCCGCGTGGACGACGCCCGCCGGCAACTCGATATCCAGGTACAGCGGCGCGGTCGCCGCGCGTCGCACTGCCCCGATCACTCCCTCGCTCTCTCCGGCGATGACCTTGATCGTGGCGCCGCTGGCGGTGGGATAAACCGGAATATCCTCCGCGGGAATATCCCGGTAAGCCGGCGCAGTCAGCTTGTCCCGCGCCGGCAGATTGACCCAGAGTTGGAAGCCGTGCATCAGGCCATCCTCCTGCTCGGGCAACTCGGAATGGACGATGCCGCGCCCGGCGGTCATCCACTGCACCCCGCCGGCGGTCAGCAGACCCTCGTGGCCGGCGCTGTCGCGGTGGCGCATCCGCCCGGCCAGCATGTAGGTCACGGTTTCGAAGCCCCGGTGCGGATGGTCCGGAAAACCGGCCAGGTAATCGTCCGGATTGTCCGAGCGAAACTCGTCCAACATCAGGAAAGGGTCGAGTCGCCGTTGCAGCTCGGCGGTCAACACCCGCAGCAGTTTCACCCCGGCGCCATCGGACACCGGTTGACCGGTTATCCGGCGCTCGACTTCGCGGCTGCGCGAGACGATTGCGGATTGCATGCGAATCGGGTTCATGTTCGGGGCCCTCATGGCGTCTTGGCGCGGATGATCACCGCCGCGATGCTTTTCGTGGCGATGACCGCGTCGTAAAACTCCTTGCCGCTCAGTTCGCTCAACCGCACCAGGGAACCATTCACTTCCTGGACCGTGCCGCTGAGGTCTTCGCCCGACCCCAGGCGAATCGTAATCTTCCTGCCTTTCTGGGCCGTCAACACCTTCTCAACCGTATCGTCCTGGCCGAGAACCAGGGGTTCCGCCATGGCGATGACGCCCGTCATGGCTCCAAGTACGGCGGCGATCAGAATACTTTGGTTCATGGTCGAGTCCTCATGGTGATAGCCGCAAGTGGCAGCAGGATTTCATGTGGAGTTTGCGGTCAACCCTCCCCCTTGCATGGAAGGGGGTTTATTTGTAATCGACAGCATTAAAATCAGGTTTCGCCGCCCCAAAAAATCAGGGTTTCCCCGATGCCGACGCGCTATTTGATAGCATACTCTAACGGTTGTTTCCGGTGGACCTTGATTTCTGACCGCTTGGGCTGGGACGACGTGCATCCTACTGGTGCTCGATTTGGTTACTCGCTTGGAATTGGAGAAAATTGAACATGTCAGAGTATATTCCATGGTCCGACGACCTCAGCGTGGGCCTTCAGGAAATCGACGAGCAGCACAAGATCCTCATCCATTTGATAAATCGCCTGTACGATGAAGCGATACTAAAAAAAGCAAACCAATCCATCATCGATGATATTCTAAATGAACTCAAACAATACACCATCATACACTTCTCGGTCGAGGAAAGTTTGTTCCGTTTGTTCGATTATCCTCATGCCGATGCTCACCAAAAACAACATGAAAGGCTCAAGGAGGAAGTCATAAGTGTTCATAATAAATTCAAGAATGGGGCGGCCGTTACTATCGAGCTGATGAGTTTCCTAAGACGTTGGATTAAAAACCACATTATGATGGAGGATAAGAAATACTCTCCTTTCTTTTTGGAGAGAGGCTTAAAGAGCACTTGGTCCAAGCAGCAATCATGGATAGGGAAAATTTGGAATTCGATTTATCTTCGATAATCCTCAAAGGCCTATCTACGCCGATCTTCCCGGCCAGTCGTCACCGGTCCACGCCAAGCGCGACGATCGATGGCGCGCCTGGCGCCGATCGAGCCTCCAGGACATCCTCTCCGCGTCGTCCGTATGAGAAATGAGTACACTATGCAGGACTACCAGCGAGTTCTGTCATGTACCCCAAGATTCGCACTCTTCTGGCGGACGCGAGCCGTCGTTGGGCGGGAAGATCCGCGATGTCGGACCCGACTCTGGTCGAGATCCCGGCGTGGTTGAACGCCTGCTCCTGGCGGATCGCATTCCTGTGGACGCTACTCGTGCTGGCGCTGGTGGCATGGCACTACCATGGTGACCAAGTGGTGGTGTGGCTAACCGGCAACGCATCGGCCTCGGTGACGGCAACCATGGCCGGTTATGGCGCGTCCTGGGGGCTGGGACTGCTGGGATTGGCGTCGATGCGCAGGTGGCTGCGCGAATGCCTGACCGAACGCCAGCGGAGCGAGCAGCGCCACGCGCCGATCAGCCTTGCGCTCGATAAAGCGGGCGAGGCGGCTTTTCTGCTTGACGAGCAGGGTCGCTTTCAGTACGCCAACGAGGAATCCTGCCGGACGCTGGAATACAGCCGCGATGAGCTGCTGGGCTTGAGCATGGCCGACGTGGACGCCGCGGATATCCCCGGACGCTGGCTTGACCATTGGCGCGAACTCAAAACCCGCCGCTCGCTGCTTTTCGAAAGCCGTCACCGAACCAAAACGGGGCGCCTCTTCCCCGTGGAGATCCATGCCAGTTACTTCGAGCATGACGGGCGAGGCTACAGCCTGGCGTTGGCGCGCGACATCACCGAGCGCGAGCAACAGGCCAGGGAGTCCCTCACCGATAAAAAGCTCTTGGAAAGTTTTTTCCAGAGCCTCCCGGGTTTTGCCTTTTCCTTTGGCGAGGACGGGCGTTTCCTGCGCTGGAATCAGCGCTTCCAAAAGCTGCTGGGATGGTCGGACGAGGAAATGTCAAAGCTGCACGCCCTGGATCTCGTCAGCCCTCGGGATCAAGCGCGGGTGGCCGCCAGGATCAGGGATATATTCGTCCGGGGCGAAAGTTTCGCGGAATTTACCATCATGGATCGGAATAGGCGGGAGAGAGGGCGGTATTACGGGGCGGGCGTGCGCGCCGAAATCGCGGACAGACCTTATGTGGTCGGCGTGGCCATTGACATCTCGGAACACATAGCCGCGAAGGCGGCCTTGCAGGAGAGCGAGCAAAACTACCGCGAGATCTTCAACGCCACCAGCGATGCGCTGTTGATCCACGATGAAACCGGCCGCGTGCTGGACGCCAACGACCAAGCGTATGCCCTGTTCGGATACGATTGGAAGACGACGCTCCGGCTCTCCATCGACGACCTGGGTCTAGGCGAGAATCCCTATTGCAAAACCGCGGCGGAAGAGTGGGTGCGCCGAGCGGTTCAAAAAGGTCCACAGGTTTTCGAGTGGCGATCCAAACGCCGGAACGGGGAACAGTTTTGGGCCGAAGTCGCTCTCCGGGCATCCCGCATCGGCGGCTATCCGCGAGTGATCGCGGCGGTGCGCGACATCACCGCGCGCAAACAGGCGGACGAGGCCCTGCGCGAGTATCAGCAAATGATCAACGCCATCGTGGAAACGTCCCAGGATTGGATCTGGACCATCGACCTTTCCGGCCATCATACGTACTCGAACCCGGCGGTGGAAAAAATCCTGGGATACTCTTCCGCAGAGATCCGGCAGATAGGGATCGAGGAGCTGATCCATCCGGAAGACCGGTGGATCATCGATTCCCAGTGGCCTGGCTGGGTCGAAACGCGGCAGGGATGGAGCAATCTGGTTTTCCGTTGGCGCTGCAAGGACGAGAGCTATCGCTATCTGGAAAGCACCGCGGTTCCGATCGTGGGGCCGGACGGGGAACTGCTGGGTTTCCGTGGCGTGGATCGTGACATCACCGAACGCATCCAGGTGGAGAACGCGCTACGGGCGAGCGAGGCGCGACTGAACGAGGCCCAGCGGTTGGCCCACATCGGCACTTGGGAATGGGATCAGATTTCCGATTCCCTGTCGTGTTCCGAGGAATTGTTCCGCATTCTCGAGATCGACCCACAACAGTTCGGCATTCGCTACCAGGATTTTCTCGACCTCGTGCATCCCGAGGATATGGACCAAGTGCGCCGCAATCACACGGAATCGATGACCCGCCACACCTCTTACCAAATCGACCATCGCCTGCGTTTCCCCGACGGGCGCATCAAGCACGTACACCAGCAGGGCGAACCCTCCAACGATGCCGAAGGCAACCCCATCCGCTTGATCTGCACGGTGCAGGACATCACCGCGCGCAAGCTGGCAGAAACCGCGCTGCGCGAGAGCGAGGCGAGATATCGCACCCTGGTGGACCTGCTCCCCTATGGCGTGCAGGAAAACGACATCGCCGGCCGGGTGCGCTTCGCCAATCCAGTGCTGGAGCGCTTTCAGGGTCATCAGCCGGGCGGTTTGGTCGGGTGGCGCGTCTGGGATTTGCTGGCCGACGACAAGGAACGCAAACGATTGCGCGGCTACCTGGGCTTCCTCGCGCGCGAACAACCGCCCCCCCAAACCTACTTTACGAAAAATCGCCGAAACGATGGCTCGGTCGCCGACATTCAGGTCGATTGGGCTTACCACCGCGACGAACACGGTCAATTACAAGGCTTTATCTCGGTGATCACCGACATTACCCAACGCAAGCAGGCCGAAATCATGTTGAAGGAGTCGGCTCGACGTCTCCAGGCGCTATCCCGTCGCCTGCTCTCGGTGCAAGAAGAAGAGCGCCGCATGCTGGCCCGCGAGTTGCACGACGACTTCGGCCAACAACTGGCCGCCTTCAAGCTCAATCTGGGCCTACTGAACCGCGGCGCGCGCAACGAAACGGAACAGCGTTGCATCGCCGATTGCCTGGACATCGCCAACCATCTGCTCGAACGCATGCGCGATATCGCACGCGACCTCCGCCCCTCGGTGCTCGACGATCTGGGATTAGCGGCGGCGCTGCACTGGTACGCACGCCGGCAGGCGGAGCGATCGGGTTGCGAAATCGTGGTCTTGGACCGCTTCTCGCCCTTGTCCCCGGAGATCGAAACCGCCGTGTTCCGCATCGCTCAGGAAGCGGTCAACAACGCGATCCGGCACGGTGGGGCGCGACATATCACCGTTACCGCCGAAGTCGTCGACCGGCGCCTGGCGCTCGCAATCCAGGATGACGGCGGCGGTTTTGACCCGGAAGCGGCGTCCAGCAAACCCGATGCCGGCCTGGGTTTAAACAGCATGCGCGAGCGCGCCGAATTGCTCGACGGCCGGTTCGCGCTGACCAGTCGAGCAGGAGTCGGAACCCGGATCGAGGTTTCCATCCCGGTGACGGAGGCGAGTTCATGAACGAGGTCAGCGTGTTGCTAGCCGATGATCACACCCTGGTGCGCGCGGGATTACGCACGCTGGTCGAGGGTTTCGCGGGGTTCCGCGTCGTCGCCGAGGCGGGCGACGGTCGCGAGGCGGTGCGCTTGGCGCGGCGGTGGAAGCCCCAAATAGCTCTGATCGACATCAGCATGCCGGAGCTGAACGGGCTGGACGCCACGGCCCTGATCGCAAAGGAGGCGCCCGAAACCCAAGTCATCATCCTGTCCATGCATCTTGCCGAAAACTACGTGCTGGCGGCGTTGCGCGCCGGCGCGGTCGGTTACGTGGTCAAGGACGCCGCCGTCACCGAACTGGAAAGCGCGCTGCGGGCGGTGCTGAAGGGCGAACGCTGGCTCAGTCCGGCGGTGTCGCGCCATCTGCTCGACGAGTACCTACGGCTGGTCCGCCACCCGCTAGAGGAAACCCCGGCTCCAAGCGGGCTCGAATCGTTGACGAGGCGCCAGCGCGAAATTCTGCAACTGATCGCGGAAGGTTGCGCGACCCGCGAGATCGCCGAACGCCTGTCCCTTAGCATCAAGACCGTCGAAACCCACCGCTCCCAGCTTATGGAACGGCTGAATATCCGCGACGTGGCCGGTCTCACCCGTTTCGCCATTCGGGTTGGACTCGTCCAACCCGAAAGCTGACCGAGCCCCCGGACAGGAAAGTGCGACGTCGCGGCCTCGAAGCGGCTCAAGGTCGATGTCTTGTTCCATTCCAAGAAAATCGGCCCGGTTTTTTCCGGCTCGGAAAAATCAGGGTTTGCCACCCTAAAAAATCAGGGTTTGCCTGATACCGCCGCCCCCGCCGGCCGCATAGGCTGCGCTCTATCGTCATCCGCGCGGAGGGCGCCGTTTCGATGGGCCAGCCAGCCAGTTCCAATCGTAATTTCCGTCTGCTTGCCATCGCGCTGCAGGTATGTCAACCACCGGTGGATTTGGCCCGGCTCGCGGCCCAACCCGGGCTGGACTGGATCGGCCATGCCACCGATTGCGACGATGGCTTGCGGCAAGCCTTGATGACCTATCCGGATGTCATCGTCCTGCCGTGGGCGGCGCTGTCGATGAAACTGCTTCGCGCCCTGGTCGACCTGCGCAGCCCACGCTTCGCCCCGCTGGTGGTCATGGTCACCCCCGAGGCCCCGCCACACGACCTTACCCCGTGCGATGGCATCGTCGCCTTGGAGGCGAGGCAACTCTATCAAGATGGGCTAGCCACGCTTTTGCAATCGTTGCTGGCGTCGCCCCGCCGCGATGCTAGCCGCTCCCAAATCGCGCCGGCGCGCCCAGCCACCGACCCAGTCCCTCGGCCCCCCAGCGCATGATGGCGTCGTGATTCCAGCGGAACACGGGCCGGGCCAGCGGCGCCAAGGCGTTCATCCAGGGTTGCGTGGTCCGCACCGCCCAGCGGTAGTCGATCCAGGTTCCGTCGTCGTCGGGCCGCAGCCGCCAGGTTCCGATGCCTTGCAACTGGCCGCAGGCGCGGCTTTCGATGAGGACGGGACGCTCGATTTGAGTGGTTTCTGTCTCGAACGTCAGGGTATAGGGCAATCGGCCACGCCAGGTGGTCCGGTAGCGACGGCCCAGCCCGCTGGAATCGCTTTTTTCGAGGCGTTCGACCGCCAGCACCCCGCGCCACCACGCCGGCCAGTCCTCCACAAGGGTCAGGGCTGGCCAAACCGCTTCCGGTTCCGCCGCCACCCGCCACACGGTATCCAGTACGTAATCCGCCATCACCCGTTTCTCACCGCGGCCCCTTACCCGATCAGGGCATAGGGGCGGATATCGGGCGGCGCCGCCAGCAGGCTTGAAGCCTCGGCCAGGGCCGCTTGTATATGCGGCGAGGCGAGATGAGCATCCAGCGCCGCCTGATCGGCCCATTCTTCCACGAAGGTGAAATCGGTGGGATCGGCGTGGTTACGCAGCAGGGTATAGCGGAGGCAGCCCGGTTCGCGGCGGGTGGGTTCGAGCAAGCCTTGCAGGAGGGTTTGGACTTGTGCGACGGTATCCGGCCGCGCGGTGATGCGGGCGACGATGTGAAGGGTGGAAGTCATGGGCACCTCTCGAATCAGGGTAACGATAGTCGGGGGTTATGCGGTAAAGGCCGCCGCCATAGCCTCGGTATCCTCGTAGGAACGAAACGCGGTCACCCGACCGTTCCGGATCGTCCATGCCATGGCCCAGTCGCTCGCGTATTCGCGTCCGGTGGCCTTGACCCGGCCCGTCCAGCGGCCGAGCGCGACGACGCGATCGCCCTGGGCGATGTACTCGCGCGGTTCGAAGGTTCGAACCTCGACGCTGGCGTCAAGCGTTGCGAAAAACTCTCGCGCCTGCGCCGAGCCGTGGCGTGTTCCCGCATACGTTATGATATTCGATCCCGCGTTGATCCATTCGACCTTTGGATCGAGGGCCGCCAGAATGGGGGGGATATCGCCGCGCCCGAAGTCGGCGTACAGCCGTTGAACCATTTCGACGTTGGCTGACTCGTTCATGATCTTGCTCCTGGGTGGCTGGGGACAGGGTGTCCGTCGCGAACAGCGACGTTCCTTTCCTGGTGCGTCGGAACGCGCCGTTTGGATGCGGGGGGGTGGTAAAAATTCGCCGGGAATCGCGAACCGGTTCCACTGTTCCACAGTAGCGAGCCAAGGAACTATTTTTCGACGAAAGCCCGTTCGATCACGTAATGGCCGGGTTCGCCGACGTGCGGCGAGATGTTGAACCCGCGGGCGTTCAGGAGAGCGCAGGCGTCCTTCAGCAGTGCCGGGCTGCCGCAGATCATCACCCGATCCTGGGCGGGATCGAGCGGCGGCAAACCGATGTCGGCGCACAGCTTGCCCGTCTCGATCAAGTGGGTCAGCCTTCCCTGATTACGAAAGGGTTCGCGCGTCACGGTCGGGTAGTAAATCAGCTTCTCGCGGATCATGTCGCCCAGAAATTCGTGCGTCGGCAATTCGCGGGCGATGTAGTTGGCATAGGCCAATTCGCTCGCGTGGCGAACGCCATGCGCCAGCACGACCCGGTCGAAGCGGTCATAGGTGTTCGGGTCCTTGATGATGCTCAAAAACGGCGCCAGACCCGTCCCCGAACCGAGCAGGTACAGTCGCTGGCCGGGCAACAGATCGTCGATCACCAGGGTACCCACCGGCTTGCGGCTGACCAGAACGGGATCGCCTTCCTTGAGGTGCTGTAACCGCGAGGTGAGCGGACCACTTCGCACCTTGATGCTGAAGAATTCCAGATATTCCTCGTAGTTGGCGCTGGCGATGCTGTAGGCCCGCATCAACGGACGGCCGTCCACCTCAAGGCCAAGCATGACGAAATGGCCATTTTGGAAGCGAAGTCCCGGATCTCGGGTGGTTCTAAAGCTGAACAGCGTATCGTTCCAGTGATGCACGCTGAGCACGCGCTCGATATTGAAGGCTTTCATGAGTCAACGATTCGGATAGTTCTCAGGCGACGATGGGCGAATCGGGCGGTCGTTGCGCCCGGTTCAAGGCTTGGGCTATTTTCCGCCAAGCGGCGCCGTCGGCGCCAGTTCAGCGCAACCCTTTTTCCAGCCGATTGAATTTTCGGCCATAGATCAACCGTGCCGATCCAATTCGCCATCGCCGTCACCCATCTGGTCAGCCGCAAGCGGCCCACCCTGGTCTCGCTGGTCGGCATCGCTCTCGGCGTGGCGTTCTTCCTGGCGGTGTCGTCGCTGATGCGCGGCTCCGAGCGGGATTTCATCAAGCGCTTGGTGGACAACAGTCCGCACCTCACCGTGTACGATGAATACCGCACCCCCCAGCCGCAGCCGGCGGTCCTGCGCTGGCCCGACGGCGCGGTCGAACTGCGGCGAGTCAAACCGTTGCGCGAGGTGCGCGGGATTCGCGGTCACGCCCAAAAGCTGGCGTTCATCGAATCCCTGCCCGGCCTGCGCGCGGCTCCGGTGCTGGCGGGATCGGTGGTATTGACGTTCGCCGGGCGCAGCGAGGGCGTCACCCTCAGCGGCATCGTGCCGGCAAAAATGAAGGGCGTTTCGACCATCGAGGACAAGATGACGCAGGGCTCGCTGGACGCGCTCGCCGCCAACCCCAACGGTCTGATCATCGGCGAGGGGCTGGCCAAGAAGTTCGGCCTGAGCATGGGCGGCGTGGTGAACACCGTTTCGCCGGCGGGCGAGCCGCGCGCCTTGAAGGTGGTCGGTATCTTTCGCACCGGCAACGCCAACTACGACGAGACCCAGACCTTCGCCCTGCTGAAACGGGTGCAGGGGCTGTTGGACCGGCCCGACCGGGTTAATCGCTTCATCCTCCAGTTCGACGATCCCTACGTCGCCCGCGAAACCGCCAGCCTAATCGAGGCGCGAATCGGCTACAAGGCGGTGTCGTGGCTGGAAGCCTCGGAAGACCTGATGAGCGTGCTGCTGGTGCGCAACCTGATCATGTACAGCGTGGTGTCGGCGATTCTGGTGGTGGCCGCCTTCGGCATCTACAACACCCTCTCGACCATCGTGATGGAGAAAGTCCACGACATCGCTATTCTCAAATCCATGGGCTTTCACGCCCGCGACATCCGGCGGATTTTTCTGGCGGAAGGGGTGTTGCTGGGACTGGTGGGCAGTTTGCTTGGGCTGGGGTTGGGGCTGGGGCTGATGGCGTTGTTGGTCCAGATCGAGATCAAGCCGCCCGGCGCCACCGACATC
>Ga0209573_1003413_pt1 | contig 17519 bp, 20 predicted proteins | sample TNRBio252014_DNA_FD_185870 | JGI IMG/M metagenome (GOLD analysis project Ga0209573, IMG submission 185870) | Wastewater treatment Type I Accumulibacter community from EBPR Bioreactor in Madison, WI, USA - TNR Reactor_6/25/2014_ DNA (SPAdes)... | ecosystem: Engineered > Bioreactor > EBPR >...
TTTTGAGCTTTGCGCCGAAACGGATGGCCAGGGCATCACTGGCAGCTTGTAGAAAATCTGAACGATGATGACCACCAAAACCGACCGGGTTTCGGATGCGTTCGGCGGCTTGAAATTCACGGAATAAAGAGCCGTGGGGTGTAGAGACGCTCGCACCGACTGCACCCGCACCGCCAATCGATTCCGCTGGACTCCATCCACCGAGCGGACTCGCGTCAGCACCGGCGCGTTTCAGGAGGCGTCGGCTGGCCTCATCAACCGTACAGGCCACATCATCCAGGCACTCATTCAGGACAGCAACTAAATCCTGGCGACGTGCGAAGGAGCCACCCAGGAGATTACGGATATCCTGGCGACGCTGTTGTTCAGCGGCCATAAACTCACGGCGGACGGCCGCTTGAACATCAGTATCGGTAGTTACCGATTTCACTGGATTGATTTCAGACATGATAACGAACCTTTCAGGCAGTTTGAGGGAACCAAGCCGGGCCGCGACTCGGAGCGCAGGAAGAACTTCATCGATAAAACCAAAAGCTTTTGCTTCGGCAGCGGTGAACCAGTGGTCGCGCCCATCTAACAACGGCGTGATCGCTTCGGAGGATTTTCCTGTTTTGGCACAATAGGCGCTGATCATCCCTTTAGTCAGGGTGTCAAGGCCGTCAGCCGCATTACGCAAATCGTGGACGTTTCCGGTTAAATCTACCCAAGGTGCGTGGATCATCAGGGCCGCATTTTCGGCCATCGATGAATAACCGGCGCAGACGAAGAGCGTAGCCGCACTCGCCGCAATGCCTTCAACCACGATGGCGACTGACCCACGATGCAGCCGCAAGGCTGAAAAGATGCTTTGCGCAGCCGCTAAGTCACCACCATAGCTATTGATCCGCACCGTTACTGGGGCTTGTGGTCTCGCTAACAGTTGTTCGCGGACAGTACGCGCGGTTTCTGAGGTGATCTCGTCAAAGATCAAGAGTTGAAGGGTCTGTGTGTTCATGGCCCTAGAATGGCCACTTTATACTGACATTACAATAACTTATATGTCAGTCGCTGTAATAATTCGATAAAGCTGTCGGGCCGAAGTGGGGAGTTTTAGACCCATCGTAGCGGCGCGGTAGAGCGCTGTATGGATTGACTGCTGATCGCCAGCCCTACCCGTCCAGCAGCGAATAAGGTCGGCTAGTTGTTCAGCACGTTGCCAAGGCGTCCCATCCAGCAGTTTCGCGGCTGAACGGAGGTAGTTTGCCTGTACCTCCCGGCGCTTAACGGTTGGAAGAGCCAGGTAAAGGCCCATTTGTAAATCGTCAGCCAAGGAGGCGGGTAACTGGCCACCTTCACGGGCTACCCGAACTCTCAGCAGCAGCGAGTGAATGTCAACAGAGGAAGAAGGCAGAGCATCCATTAGCGCTAAGTCCTTATATTCCAATTGATTTCAAAGTGAAATATCTAAAAAAAGATTGGGGTTCTAACTACTCGCATGTCGAGATTGACCGGAGTACCTTTTTCTAGCCGGAACACCCGGAACAACCGGAACAGACAATTATTCCTATTGAATATCAGCATCTTATTATTGCCTAAGCTGTTCCGGTTCCCATTTTAAAACCGGAACAAGCCGGAACAAGCCGGAACAGTGATTAACTTGAGAGGTCTGGCGAGCCATCAGCTCGTACCACGTAATACCGAGACGCTTCTCCATTGATCCGCATCTTCTTACCGCCATCGCCGTCACCCCCTGATTCCATCCGTTGCGTCCGTTTCAAAGCATTGAGGGCAACACCACGCCCAGTCTGACAGGTCAGGTCACGCCATCCCGCAGCGTTGAGGTAAAACAACCGACGGTCGTTGTTAAGGCTTGTATAGCCATAGAAGGGCCGAAGGCTGGGTACATGCCGGGCATCAATCACGTTCCGGGTAAGGGGGTCGATCTCGACAAAAGCACCCATCCGGTATTCAGATAGCCATTCATCGCAGCGCAAGAGAAAGAGCGTTTCGTCACGGCTTGCCGAACCCCAATGCGCTCGCCAGCGTTTGAACAGGGCAATCGCTGCTTCCTCTGCCCGACCATCCGGCCAGCCCGTGATTCCCCAGCGCGTTGCCAGTTCACCCGCAAACCCGACCAGGGCGAATCGCAGCGCTACCCGCTCAATTTCGTTGGTCGCGTCCGATCCGGCTAACGCGCAAGCCATCGCCTTGACGGTCGCTGCGTAATCGTCGAAATCACTCCCGGCCTCTGGATCAGTTAGCCGATGCAGGAAAGCGCGGGCCGCATAGCCGTAATTCACTGAGGCATTCCTAGAGAGACCCGTCAGTAATGCTTTACGCTGAACTGAATCTGTTAAGCCATTGAAAATCCCGCAGCCATCGGTATCAACCGGGATATGAGCCAGCCGGGTTTCCTGTCCGGCGGCAGGTGGGAATTTGCTGTTAGCGGTAGCGACGACCTGTGCTAAAGACTTCTCGCCACTGGATATCACCAATGCTCGCCAACGGAGATTGGCGCGGTGCGTCAGTCGCACATTCCCGCGTGTCCGACCGATGCCATTGCACATCATGTAGATCACATCGCCCACAGCTTTGGGATCAGCTTGGCCCATTTCATCAAAAGCCAGCAGCGTATCCGAGAAACCGGCTGTCACTAATTCAGCACCGACGCGAGTCCCGTTCCAGGTTTGTAATAGCTCGCTGGGATTGCCCCAAGCCGATAGAGCTAGCCGCATTGCGGAGGTTTTACCGGTGGAGGTCAGCCCTTCGAAATGGAAGCCGCCTGACTCGATGCGCAGCGGTTCCAGCAGGGGACCGGCAAAGGCACAACTCATTGCGAACACAGGGAGATCATAAGCAGACAGCGGTGTGCAAACCCCCTCACGCCAGCCATCGAAACTTCCTGATTGCGTGTAGGGCGATGGCTTTGGGTCATCGGATTGGTAGTACAAGGTCGTTCCGTCGCCGCCAAATACCCCATCCGGTAGCACGAAACGCCGTCCCGGTGCCCAACCCGTGCGAGCGACGCTCAACGCTTTGGGCATGTCCTTGTTCTCAGATCGGGCGCGGTTCAAATACTCCCGCAGTCGATGGAAGCTGTCGCCATTCATCGACATGTGGAAACCCATATCGTAGAGTTTTTGAAACAGTTCCCGCCCTTCCATTACCAGCAGGGAGCGTGGCAGGGTCCAGGTATGCGGATGACCGTGAAGGGATTCAAACCGGATCGCTATGCCATGCCCATGACCCTGACCATCGTCGGTACTGGCCAAAAGATCGAAAGGAATGCTGATCCAGACCGGTTCGCCGGGTTTTAGCTCCGTGATCCTTCCCTCTGGCGTTTGGCGAGATTCCTGGACGACAGGGACGCGGTAAAGGCCCGGTGCTCTATCGCGCCACAGCCACGGCCTGAGGTCCAGCAATTCCTGTTCTGAACTGGATGCCACCAGGTCTTTATCCTGTTGCCGGATCATCATGAAAAAGGGTTTCAGCGGTTTAGGTGCTGATTCGGCAGCCTCATCCAGACCATTCAGGTTATTTTCTTTATTATCAAACGCTTGATGCGTTTTTGTCTGTTTCGATGATTTTTGCTGTTTTGGCGATTCTGAGTGAAATCGGGTGGATTTTTTGGTCGATTTTTGACCTATTTTTGTTAACCGTTTGTTTTCTAAAGAATCGGCTGTTCCGGTTGTTCCGGTTTCAAAATCGGCTGTTCCGGTTTTTTCTTTCCGATTATTTATTTCATTATCAAATGCTTGCGCATCTTGTTCCGGTTGTTCCGGTTGTTCCGGCGATTTTGCATATAACCGGGGATGTTGCGTGTTTTGAGCTGATTTTCGCCGTTTTTCTGATAAGTTCTTTTTTTTCAAATCATTAGCGGCGATTTCTAGATTACTCATCTCATTCATAGCGGCGAACTCCAGAGAGCGAAACGGCTTGCTGTATCCGTTCAACAGCTACTTGAAGCCGCTCTACATCGGACGCAGCAAGAGACCGACCTTCGAGAACGAACTGGGCAGCGGCTTGGGTAATCAGGGCTTCTCGCTCAAGAGCGCGTAGCACATCGGCGGCGGCGAAGGGTCGCCGTTCTGACTTGGTGTGATGGGCGGTGAGACGTTCGGGATAAAGGTCGGAAAATTCCAACCCAACAGATGCCAAAATCGCAGCGGTCGAGCATCCGGTAAAGCAGTGGACTAGAACCCGACCATCGTCCAATTCACGGAGGGCCAGGCTGGGTGTACGGTCTTCGTGCGCTGGGCAACAAGCCAACCAGCGACTAGAGCCGGTGGCTTTAACTTTCTCCAACCGAGATAGAAGGGTATCAGCAGGCATGGGGCAAACCTCACTGTCGAAACAAATGACAGCGGGAGCTAAATCCTGTAGAATCCTAGACTTGTGGTGGTTAGGATTCTATCAAGCCGCTCCCGCCGAAAGGTTGGGGCGGCTTTTTAGTCTTCGGAATTATCAGGACCAATGACCGATTTACTGGGATACAGAACATCAATATCTCGGCCAAACCGGCTGGCTAAGGCGCGGAGTCGGTTTATAACTTGACCGATCAGGATAAAACTTCCCCATTCAGCCGTGCCTTGCTCTCGTGACAGGTCTTCTTGGGAAGAACGAACTACTGCCAGAATGCTGGCTAAATCAAGCAGTTGATCGACTGGATGTTCTTGAAAGGATCGCTCGGAAGGGGAATCAGAATGCTTATTGATATCGGCCATGGTGGCCTCCTGGTGATTTTCGAAATAAAGCGAATACCCGGTTAGGGGTGATCAGGAGGTTCGAAACCGCACCAGAGCGGCGCAAGGTATTGGGTATTTCCTTGCCCTCCTGACCATTGATCGGGAAGGTGGACGCGATAATGCCAAGCACAAAAATACCGCAAGTCTGTCGGGTGCGGTTGCCGCTGGTGAGGTTTTCGACGCCTCGCCGGTCATTATAGGCCGGTTGGCGTTGGGTGCAAGGGCTGGCCATCATGACAATTGCCGCCTCTTGAGTTCTTCAGCCTCGCGGGAATTGACATACTCTTGTAAGGCAGAACGCGATACGAAACGTCGACGGCCTTCCTTAAAGGTGCGGATACGGCCTTGGTTGATGAGATCGTAAAATGTTTGGCGGCTCATACCGCCTAGGGCTTTGCAACTCTCATCAATTGAATAAGCAAGCGCTTCTTTCACAAGTTAAATCTCCATCAGCAAAAACATGGGTAGACAACTGCTGACGGAGAAGTATCTAGATGAAAAACCGAGAGATAAACCCGTAAAGGGTTTACAGGTTAACCGAGGAACCCTTTACGGGTTGACTTTGCACGAGCGATTTGACCACCGGTGCGCCGCTCTACGGGCCGGATAATTTTATCAATCGCCTCAGCCATCGATTTAGTCAAGCCGTGCGTACGCTGGAGCCAGTCGATGATTTCTTCTTTCTTGGGGGGATGCTTCGGATCGTGATTGACCCAGAATTGAGCGATGGCCGCGTGTAAAGCATCCAATGCTGGCGTGTGGTATTGGCTGACAGGGCTATCAACCTGTTTTTGTTGGATGGATTCTGCCTGTTGGGGAAATAGCAAGGCTGGATACAACTGGCGTGATTGACACCAGGCGATCAGATCATCGCGGGTAATTCGGCAACGGTTCCAATCCGTCCCAGCGGGCCTTCTGACAGTGCGCGATGGCTCAAAGAAAGGTTCGACCTGCTGATAGGAATAGACAGTGACCGACTCAAAGCGGAACTTTTTACGCTTGGCCGCTTCGATAAGTTCATTCAAGATCAATTGGCGTTCTTGCTGATTCTCGTGAGTTCTTCTGATGATGCCAGCCATCGCGCTTGCGGCTTCCTCAAAAGTAAAGATCGTTTTTAAGCAATAAGGATTCTCCATAGCGTCCTCTTTACGCATCTCCCCTTAAAAGAGGCACCACGCCAGGCGGGACAAGAGGGAATCCCGCTTTTCACGGGCCAGGTTAGGCGTGGCGTTAAACAGTTATCGCAACGGCACCACCTTAGAGTCTGTACTTAATCCGAAACGTTGGGCTGTATTACGAATAGCATCCGCAACATAGGACGGGGCTAGGTGGCCGTAGTGCTTTTCCACCATGCGCGTATCTTGATGACCCAGATTTTGGGCGAGTACCATCAAGGGCATTCCCGCCATAACGGCAAGGCTCGCATAGGTGTGTCTCAGAACATGGAAACTGATCGGCGGATCAATCCGGGCATGTTGACAGGCTTCCCGTAAAGGCCGCTGATTGAGGTTATGCGTCCACGGCTGATCGCCTTCGGCAGAGAGCAGCCGGTCATCACGACTTAATCCTATTGCCAGCCATTTGAATAAGTCGATTCCTTCTTCGGTTAACACCACATGCCGACCGTGGCCGCTTTTCGCCTCTCGAATGTGAAGGGTTCCAGCCGTTGGGTTGAAATCTCCAGCGACCAGCCGGGCTAATTCACCATGCCGACAACCTGTGGCCAAGGCAGCTTGAATCAGTTCGCGCAGGCGCGGGCTACTGGCGTTCATCAAGCGCTGGCATTCTTCAATGGTCAACCAGCGTAAACGCGCGGCATCGACCTGGCCAAACGGTTTGACCCGTCGCCAGGCGCTATCATCAGCGACCAGCCCTTCCCGCCAGGCCATATTCAAGGCGGCCTTAAGCGTGGCTAGCATTCGATTAACGGTTGCCTTGCGCTTGCGGCTGGCCTCTGGATCATGATCGGTGTTGCGGTATTTCTGCGGCTTACCCTGGCGCGTTCTCACACGCGGCGGTTGACTCGCCAGAGCATTAAGCCAGGTGCGGAGCTGGGCTGTGGTCAAGCGACAAACTGGAATATCACCCAAGGTCGGCACAATGAAAGCATCGGCACGGTTGCGGGCATCAGCAGCAGACTTTCGATGATGATCCATCCACGTCAGGTAGACTTCGAGGGCTTGACCGACAGTGTATTTTTCACGGTCGGGTGATAGACCAGCGGCTTCTTGCGCAAAAGCGACAGCACGACTGCGGGCTAGCGCTTGCGCTTGGGCAAAGTTAAGGATCGCTACGTCGTCAGGGTCGCTTCCATCGTCCGCAATGCCGATAACTTCTTCTCGGTAACGCTCCTGTCCTGCATACCAGCGGACCAACCATTTACCGCCAGATTTAACCTTACGGTAGCCCAAATGAGTTCCCGGATCGATACCCCTCCAATAGGGCTTGCTTCGAATGGGCAATCGAGCGCGAGCGGTGCGGGTATCTAATCGAGAATCACGAACCGTTTTGGCCATCTAGCCACCCCAAAAGTTTTTGCCCAATATTTGCCCAATATACGGTGCTGGATCGGGGTAGACAACCCTAGACGGATTTTATTTAAGTTGTGGATTTAATTAGACAATCATAGACACTGGTAGACATCCCTTGCCTTCTCTCACGGCGGGAACAGGGGTTCGAAACCCCTAGGGAGCGCCAACTATCTCTCCGCTCATACCCTTATTTGTGGCTATCACGACGTGAGCGGCTAAAGCATCCCCTTTGGAAAAGTTAGCTAGTAGCGTGGCCTTGGCCCTTCAATACAGCAACGCTGGTGTATTTGGTGGGCGTGTTTTAAAGCGCTTGTAGGCCCACAAATACTGTGCCGGTAACGAGCGAACCGCTGCTTCTACACCCTGATTCAGCGCAGCGACTGATTGTTCAAGCGACTGCGCGGCGGTCACTTCCGGTAAAATCCGAAGATGCAGCCTAAACCCGCGTCCATGCGGTAAACGTTCGGCCCAGGTTAAAAATACCGGGGCTTTGGTTCGCAAAGCCAGACGTGATGCCAAAGTCATGGTACTGGCCGGGATGCCAAAGAACGGCGCAAATACCCCGCCTTCCGGGCCGGGGTCTTGATCGGGCAGGATGCCTAAGACTTCGCCATCGCGTAGCGCCGCCAATAGCGCGCGTATCCCGCTGGGGTCAGTCGCTACCACCTTGCCGCCGAGCCTTCCACGCCCCTGACGGCTGATATCGTCAAGCCCCAGCCGACTGGGACGGTAGAGAATGGTCAGTGGGTAGCGGTTTGAATAGTAAAGCCCGGCCATCTCCCAGGATCCAAGATGAGGAGTTAGTAGAATCGCTCCTTTTTTTTGGTGAACAGCCTCAGCCAGCATCTCCTCGCCAGCGACTGGATCGCGCACCAGTCTTAGAACCCGCTCGCCAGACCCCAGCCAAAGCGATCCTAATTCGAACAGCAATTTGCCTGTTTCCTGCAAATTCCAGCGCAATAATCTATCGCGTTCAGAGCGTAGCCATTTGGGAAAGCACAGCGCCAGATTGCGTTCGGCAATGATCCGAACTGAATGACCGGGGATGCGCCACAGCAACCAACCAAGCCCAGCCCCGACGACATGCGCCAGCGGCAAAGGTAGCTTAGCGGTCGTGCGCAGCAGGCCGACTAACAGCGCCCGGCGATTCACCTACCCAATCCTCTTCAAGCTCTCCGGAATAATCCGTAGCCAATACCGCGCGCGCGCACCAAATCCGCCTGCGCGACCTGAAGCTCGATCCCGTCTGCGACGATTCCTAACAGCAGCAGCGAACGATCTACCATCACGCAAGCAATCTCTTCCGCCAGCAACCGCCCACGCACAATCTCTGCCTGTGATAAGGCATCGAACACCGCCAAAGCGTGGAGGTGTAAGCCTACTGTCAGCAGGGTCATGGCAAAAACGGCGCAAAATGTCATGCATGGAGCTGAAACGCGAAACCCTAGGCACAATTGCTTGACGCAATCTTACTCTAAGCAGACGTATCCCGCAGAGTAGGCCATGAGTGTAGTAAGACGCGAAGCTAAATTAATTCGGGAAACCGCCAAATACTAACATTTTTCATACATAATCACTCTAAAAGCCCTATAATGCGGCTTACTTTACGGCCTTAATCCTACTGGAAACCACCATTATTCCATCGTGTCCAAACATATCGGCGCAGTGGCTGGCTGTCGGCTTCCAGGCGATACCCCTAAAATGTTTTAGCTTCTTAGGAGTAGTAAGTATGCGCATTTATCAAAGCGACCCAGCCTTACCCGAATTGGTCGACCGGCTTAGAAAAATCCCATTTTTAAACGCTTTTCAGGACGATCAGCTTAAAAACATTTTGAGGGTTAGTCGCATTCTTGCTTACAACCCGGATGAGATTATTATTCCCGAAGGTGCGATTGGCGGCCAATTTTACGTTTTGCTGGGTGGCAAGGTGCGGGTTGTCAAAAACCAAAACCAGATCGCAAGCTTGTGTCGAGCGGGTGATCTGTTTGGCGAACTTTCAGCGTTGGGCAATGAGATCCGCACCGCCTCAGTAGTTGCAGTCGACTCGACATGGTGTCTGGAATTAAATCCAGAGTCTTTGGAAACGCTGCCAGCAACCGAGCGGGATGCTTGCCATTCGCTGATCTATCGCTTCATCGCCCAAATTGTCGCCGCACGTCTGAAAAAAACTACCGATGAGCTGGCTCTGGTCACCGCTGAACTGGAGACAACTCGGCGCAATCTGACCGAATTGCAAACTAACTCGAAACAAGACACATTTAATGGCGAATTGTCTCTCGCCATTGAGCAATTGCGCCGCACCAAGGATCGGCTGGCGCGGCTGGGCCGACCTACCGAGGAGTGAGGGTTCGCCTGACTTGCTATCGGGCTTGCCGGAGGATACCGCTATGTTTCGTCCAACTCGTTTTTGGATTGCGGCGAGTGTTCTACTGTGGGCCTCTTCGGCTCCAGCAGCCAAACTCGCCAACGAAGAGTTCTCTGTACCGTTACAGAACTCTGCAACCGCTGCACGCCCTGCATCAGCCGATTCCGGCCGCGCCCGACCTGTTCGAGACGAGCTGGCGCAAGGCCCAGCGATCAAGGCGACTACCGCGCAAGCGGCTATCGCTACAGCAGTGGCGCAAATGGCCCCCGGCTGCCGGATGATTCGCTTTAATACAGGCTTTGGCTGGGTCGCCACTGGAACTGCCCAATACCCGGCTTCTGATAATCAAGTCGCGCTGCGTCGCACCCGCCAAGACGCCCGTTTCCAGGCTTTTGTCGATGCCTACGCCCGCTTGGCCGGTTGCCTGGTCGCTTTATCCCCCCAAGGCCGACAAAAAGTCACCGAGACGTTGGAACAAAATGATGCCATCCGCCTGGCTTTGATTAATTTAGCGTTCACCGATGCTGATAAAGGCGAGCAAGCTCTGCGGATCCTGGCGCGTGGCTTTGTCGCCCACTCCATGCAGGAAGATCCAAAGCGCCGTGCTTTTTACGTCAACCTGGTGACTACGCCCAACACTGCAATCCGACTGACCCGGCCTGCGCCCAACGCTATCGAAGCAGTCTCCTTACAAGATGGGTTGCGCCAGGTCCAGGCTGAGATTGAAGCTGGTTTAATCCCACAGGCCGGCCATCGGCTGCTTGTGGTCAGCGCCACCGGCGAGCTGGCGCTGGTTGGCTATGCGATCAATCTTATTGGCACTCATCCTGATCCGGTTGCGCAGGACAAGCTGCGCGCCGATGCCGAAAAAATTGCAACTAACCGGGCTACCGAGGCGTTGATGGGCTTGGCTCTGGGAGACGATACGTCATGGCAAAGCGGCCTGGATGAAGCCAGTCGGGCCGACCTACAAACCTTGAATGCGGGATATACCAACGATGAACCCAGCGTGAGCCGTTTCCTGCAAATCCGCGACTTAACTCTAACGGCCCTTAAAGATGATAGTGGCCTGGCCGCGCTGCGAGAAGGTCGCCTACCCACAGTCTCGATAAAACGCTTTCGCACAGAAGACGCTGTGACCGTCGCGATGATCTATAGGCCGGCCGTTAAAAAACGGCAGATCAGAGCCGCTTCAGCCACGCGTACCAGCCCCCCGGCCAGCACTCCCCCGCCAATACGCAGTATCAACCCTTCCGTTGCATCGCCAGTTCAGCCTACAGCGAGCACTCCAGCGGCTGAGGTGGCCCCGGCCACACCATTGCCCAAGATGCCGAGCAGTGAAACGTCAGTAACCAGCCACGCGGTAGAGCCATCTGCAAAGCTAACACCGACGCCACCTGAGCAAGTCCCCTCTTCCTCCGGGGCAAAACAACCCAACAAGGTTCACTGAGGCTGGCAATTCGGACAAAAATACGTAGCTCGCTGCCCTATTCGGCATTGCTGGATCGGCGTGCCACAAGCGGTGCAGGCTAGGGCCTGACGGGCGTACACCTGTAAATAGTGCTGGAAATAACCCGGCGCGCCCTCGCCACTGACGAAATCGCGCAGCGTTGTCCCTCCTTGGCGAATCGCTCGCCCTAAAACCTCCCGGATCGCACAGGTTAACCGCTCGCATTGGGCAAGACTTAGCTGACCGGCGGGACGCATCGGATGGATGTTGGCTACAAAGAGAGACTCATTAGCGTAGATGTTGCCGACACCTACCACTATACGGTTATCCATGATCAAAGACTTGATGGCCAAAACTCGACCCTGCGCCCGCTGATAGAGATAACTGCCGGAAAACGCTTCGTCGAATGGCTCAGGACCCAGATCCCGTAGCAAGACATGTTGTTCTGGTGGCTCTACCGTCCACAGCACCGCGCCAAATCGACGGCTATCATTGAAGTGCAGGCACCGCCCATCCGCCAAGATGAAATCAACATGATCATGCTTAATCAGCGGCTTATCGGCTGGGGCAATCTGCAAGCGCCCAGACATGCCCAGATGCACAATGACGACGCCGACATCGACGCGCAGCAAGAGATATTTGCCGCGCCGATCAACTTGCTGAATCGTTTGCCCCGCTACCGCTGTCGCTAGTTCGAGCGGCACCGGCCAACGCAAGCGAGGTTGTCGTACCACGATCTTAGCAATCTGCTGACCCAACAAATGCGGCGCGATGCCGCAACGAATAGTCTCAACTTCAGGCAGTTCGGGCATTACCGCTGACTTCCAGTTTTCAGCAAAGTCTCGATGGATGGCGCTATAAAACTTTCGGCTGCACTGGTGAGCAGGGGATAAACAGCATCAGGGCAGAGATAAACAACCCGACCGATTTGCAAATAGCGTTGGCCATCCGTAGGAGCCGTGGTACCAAAACGCACCTCGCGATCCTCTAAAAAAAGCCGTACTCGGGGAGGATCAAGCTGCAACATCGCCAAATCGACGCTATCGGCTGAATAAGATAAGGGGCAACGCGCCTGGGGAAGGCGCAAGATCGGCTCAAGCAAAACTGGATTAGCGAAACCCGCTGCTTGCGAAGTTAGCCACCAGTTACCGGTGCGCCGCTCAAAAATTAACGGTTCCTGATTCAAACGTACTGCCACGATCCGGTTGATTTGGGTTGGTGCCAAATTCAGCAGTGCTGAAACCTCTGGCGGTACCTGTGAGTCTGCATCAAGTAGCGCCATGGCTAGCAGCCCGCCCGCTAAGCCCAGTAGGCCCATATTCAACCATTGCCGCCGTGCCAACGCATTCATCTTATCGTCGCCGCCGGTAAAACCAGATCAACCAGCCGGTCGTCAATAAACCGACCGGTACCCCCAAGAGGAAGATCGCGGCGATAATGGCTAGTTCTTTTTCAGACAAATTTAAATCCGCGTCAAGCGCAGTTTTGGGAGGGATAATCAGCGGCACGTCCTCTAACGTTAGCCAATTCATCAGATTAAGCCCCAACTCCAGATTGGCACCGTTGCCTAAATAGGTGTTTGACAAAAAGTCGCCATCACCCACGATGACCAGCCGCTGCTGGGACAGTTTGCCAGTGTCTGCGCTATCTCTGGCGGCGTTGACTGGACGTGGCCGGGACAAGGCCAGCCCAACCTCCAGCGGCCCGGATTGTTCGGCGCTGTCCGGATCAAGCTGCGCTGGATCTTCGGTAGGGCCTGTTTCAGTCCAGGCACTGGTCTGGCTTTCCAGCAATACCGCTGAACTCCAGCCAGGACTTGGCGTGATTTTGAACGCTACGGCTTGCGGTAAAAGCGTGGGCGCTCGCAACGCCTGCGTGACAGGGTGCGGTCCGTAATCAACTATGGGAATGAAAGCGGGATTTTTGATGCCAAGGCGCGAGGTATCGGAATCGACCACCACGCCCGGCAGGATGGTGATTCCCAGCAGAGTCGCTAGGGATTCTAAGCCACCTAGGCCCCCAGGTTCCAGGAGCCAAAGCAGGTTTCCACCCTGAGCGACATGATTAACAATCCGTTGAGTCTCAGCGGGCGCTAATGGCTGCTGCGGTCCAGCAATCACCAAAACGGCGGTCGGTGAGAATACCGGCGAGTCCTCCGCCAAAGTGACAGAGCGCACCCGAATGCCGACTTTTTCTAACTCCTGAGCGAACGTTCCTAAGTCATAGTTGGCCGCGCCAAGCGGATTGCGTTCACCGTGCCCTGTTAGAAAGAACAGCGTACGATCCTGTTGAAGATGCAGGCGCTGCAATGCCGCTGTGAGTGCCTGCTCAGTTAATTGATGGACTTTTTCTGCCCGATCGCGATACTCGACGTATAACTCGCCATCTAAGGTAACGCCAAGCGCACGCGCTCGATCCGGCTGCAAATCCGGGTTAACAAAGATCAGTGCTAAGTCAGGCTTTATCCTTTGATATCGTTCTATTAACCGCTGAATCGCATCGCGCAGCGTCGGATTATCGCGGGCGTAAGCTGTAATCTGTACAGATCCCTCCAGTCGAGCCAGTAAGGCCTGACTAGGTTCTGATAAGGTATTACGTCCGCTGCTGGTCCAGTCAGCGCGAATGACGTAGCGGTTGCTAAACCACGCCAACAGACCCACCACGACACCGAACAACACCAGAAAGAGCCATCGTTGTCGTCTGAGCCGCCGTCGCACTGAAGAATCTAACCGCATCGGTTAATGGCCCAATCGTTCATCATCCAAGCGCCGGATCGCCAACCCCAGGAAGGTCACGCTAAAGAGGAGGTAATAGGCGACATCTGCGCTGTTGAATAAGCCTCGCAGCAGTGCGTCGTGATGACCTAATAAGGATAAATAACCTAATAAACTTCCCGCAGTTTCTCCACCCATGGTTCGCAGATCAACAACGCATAGAAACAACAACAGCCCCAGCGTAGCAATAGCCGCCACCATTGGCTGAGTGGTCAATGTCGACATATAAAGACCCGCAGAGGCAAATGCGCCAACTAACAAGGCTAAGCCCAACCAGCCAGCCAGCAGCTTACCCACATCAAGTGGTGTGCCGGCCAGTAGTGTCAGCGGCATCAAAGCCACCAAAGCAGTAGCGCCCAGCAAAAAGATTAAAAGACCTAGGTATTTACCTAACACAATAGCCATCACTGAAACGGGTGCTGATAGCAGCAGATCCAAGGTGCGGTTGCGCCTTTCCTCGCTAATTAGGTTCATCGTGAGCAAAGGCGTTAGCACTAGGAAACACCAAACCGCAATCCGAAATAACGGTGCCGCGACCAAATCCGTGACGCCAGGGGTATTCTCCAGCCCCACTAAGCGACCTTGCAAAATACGAAAATCATTGATCAGCAGCAGAAAAAGCCAAGCACACAGCCCTTGCGCCACAGCCAACAAGGTCCAGGCAACTGGAGATAGCCATAAGCGGCGTAATTCACGAGATGCGATCAGAAAAATCACTGGACTAGCTCCGTTCCCAGGATTAGTTCAACGAAAACCCGTTCCAAACTGTCGCGTTCTGGGGTTAATTCCCACAATCCCCAATTTTCCCTCACTGATCGTTCGACAAGCGCGTTATGGAAGGCATCATCAGAGCGATAAAATAGCCGAAACCGGCCAGCACCCAATTCCTCGACGCGCTCGACCTCTGGCAAATCGGCTAAAGCAGATAAGGGTGGCGGCGTATTCAAACCAACGCGCAGCGACTTTGATTGCTGGCGTTCCTCAAGATCGGCGAGCGCGCCGGTATAAACCAAGCGTCCCGCGCGCATAATTTGCACATGGCTACACATGGCTTGCACCTCCGCCAGTAGGTGTGTAGACAAAATGATGCCGTGGCTTTGTCCCAATTCCCGAATCAATGCACGCACGTCTCGCAGTTGAATAGGATCCAAACCGACGGTGGGTTCATCCAACAGGATAATTGGCGGATCGTGCAAAATAGCCTGGGCGATTCCTACGCGCTGGCGATAACCTTTGGAGAGATTGCCGGTCAAACGTTTGCCGACTTCAGTCAGCCCGCAGCGCTCCTTAACCCTCGCCAGCGCCACACGGCTGGCGGCTCGATTCAGCCCGTGGAGGCGAGCGCTGTAGAGCAATTGCTCATCGACTGTCAGTTCACGATACAGAGGCGGTTGCTCAGGCAAATAACCTATGGCGCGTTTGGCCAGGATTGGCTGATCGAGTAAATCGCTAGTCATAACCACGACTCGGCCAACATCCGGCGCTAAGACGCCCGCTAGTAGCCGTAACGTAGTAGACTTTCCAGCACCGTTGGGACCGAGAAACCCTAGAATTTGACCCTTGCTGAGGGCAAAACTGACATTGTCGACCGCGAGGGTATCGCCATAAAGCCGCGCCAACCCCTCTACCCGCATTAGCAGTTCGTCGCTCATGGCTGCGATAACAAGCGTTTATTTTTACCAAGCTGTATGCTAATTACCGGTGCCATAATCCGGTTAATAGTCTCTGAACGAATGCACGTAACAACCTCCGTCCTTCAACTGTCTGCAAAGGATATCGCATTGAACCTAATCGCTCACGGCTTACTAGGCTTACCCTTCTGGGGGTTGGTATTAGCAACACTCTTATCGACCCATATTACCATTGTGGCGGTCACGGTGTTTTTGCATCGCAGCCAAGCCCATCGCGCCCTAGACCTGCATCCTGTCATCAGTCATTTTTTTCGATTCTGGTTGTGGCTAACCACTGGGATGATTACTAAACAGTGGGTCGCTATTCACCGAAAACATCATGGCAAATGCGAAACGCCAGAAGACCCACATAGTCCACAAATTTTGGGTATTCGCAAAGTGCTATGGCAGGGGGTAGAACTGTATCAGCTTGAAGCCTCTAACGTAGCTACCTTGGAACGCTATGGACACGGCACCCCTAATGATTGGCTAGAACGCCAGATCTATGCACGCCATGACCGGCTGGGAGTGACGCTTTTGTTATTTCTGGATCTGGTCTTGTTTGGGATCGCCGGTTTAACTATTTGGGCGGTGCAATTGCTTTGGATTCCATTCTGGGCTGCTGGCGTTATCAACGGCTTAGGGCATTACTGGGGTTATCGAAATTACGAGCCGCGCGATGCCTCAACCAATCTATCACCGATTGGCCTGTTGATCGGAGGAGAGGAGCTACATAACAACCATCACGCATTTCCCACTTCGGCAAAACTATCAAGCAAGTGGTGGGAATTCGACATCGGCTGGTTCTATATTCAGGTATTAGCCATTTTCAAACTAGCCCACATTAAGAAAACTGCTCCCATTCCCCAGCAAATTCCCGACAAGCAAAGCATCGATCTTGATACTTTACAGGCTGTAGTTTTAAATCGATTACACATTATGGCTGAGTTTGCCCATGAGGTAATCCTCCCGGTATTGAAAGAGGAATCGCGCAAGGCCGATACTTCGCGCCGTTATGTTCTCCTGCGAGTTCAAGCGCCCTTAATCCGTGAGGAAACTCTGTTGGGCGAAGATGAGCGCCATCAATTAAATAATGCTTTAAACCTCAGTCAAACTCTGCGCACCGTCTATGAATTTCGCTTAGGTTTGCAAAACATCTGGAGTCGTACGACCGCCAGCCACGAGAAACTGTTAGCCGCCTTGCAGGAGTGGTGCGCATTGGCTGAAGCAAGCGGCATTCAGGCGCTACAAGACTTTGCGCGTGTCTTACCTAGTTACTCACTGCGCCCAATCTAAAAAAATCCCTGCTCAAGCTCAAAGCTTGGCAGGGATCTTTTGAAATCATCATCCCAGCTCATCTCATGGATGAGGTAATGGAGCGATTATTTAATCTTCGCTTCCTTGTAGGGCACATGCTTACGGACGACGGGATCAAACTTCTTCATTTCGAGTTTTTCCGGCGTCGTGCGCTTATTCTTGCTTGTGGTATAGAAGTGGCCAGTTCCAGCGGTCGAAACCAACTTAATTTTGTCACGCATAGCCTTTCTCCCTAGAGCTTAGCGCCTTGGGCGCGCAAATCGACCAGTACGGCATCAATCCCTTTCTTATCGATGATGCGCATTCCATGCGAGGAAACGCGGAGGCTGACGAAACGCTGCTCGCTTTCAACCCAAAACCGGTGACTATGCAAATTCGGTAGAAACCGGCGCCGGGTTTTGTTGTTAGCATGAGAAACATTATTTCCAGTGATCGGGCGCTTACCCGTCACTTGGCAAACTCTGGACATCGGACTCTCTCCAACTACTTAATCAGTTTCTGGATGATGGCATCTCTGCCCTAAAAACAGCAACCCCCCTCGGATTACGAGGGGGGTCTATCAATAAGAGCCTGGCGATGACCGACTTTAGCGCGAGTAATTCTCGCACGATCATAGGCGCGGTGCGGTTTCACGATCGAGTTCGGGATGGGGTCGGGTGGTACCCGCACGCTTTGGTCGCCAGGCGAA
>Ga0209573_1003415_pt1 | contig 17512 bp, 16 predicted proteins | sample TNRBio252014_DNA_FD_185870 | JGI IMG/M metagenome (GOLD analysis project Ga0209573, IMG submission 185870) | Wastewater treatment Type I Accumulibacter community from EBPR Bioreactor in Madison, WI, USA - TNR Reactor_6/25/2014_ DNA (SPAdes)... | ecosystem: Engineered > Bioreactor > EBPR >...
TGACCCTGGGCACCGGGGCACTGGCACAGTGGCTGTTCGCGCGCAGCGCCATGGCCGATGGCGCCAGCGCAACGGCCGCCCGGCTGGGCTTCGCTTCGGTGCCGACGAACAACGCCGACCGCCTCAGCGTGCCGGCAGGCTACTCCGCGGAAGTCATCGCGCCCTGGGGTGACCCGGTGGGCATCGCCGGCGCCATGCCGGCCTGGCGGCCCGACGCCTCCAACAGTGCGGCCGACCAGGCCTTGCAGCTGGGCATGCACCACGACGGCATGGCCTTCTTCAGCTTGGGCGGTGGCCATGACGGTCATTCGCGCGGCCTGCTGGCGATCAACCACGAGTACACCGATCCCGAGTTGCTGTTTCCGGACGGCTCGGCGAACTGGTCGGCCGAGAAGGTGCGCAAGTCGCAGAACGCCCACGGGCTGGCCGTGGTCGAGGTCGCGCTGAAGGACGGCCGCTGGCAGCTCGTGCGGCCGTCCCGGTACGCGCGCCGGGTCACGATGGACACGCCGTTCGCGGTCGGCGGCCCGGCGGCCGGACATGTGCTGATGCGCACGGCCGCCGACCCCGATGGCCGGCGCGTGCGGGGCACCATGAACAACTGCGCGGCCGGCCCCACCCCCTGGGGCACCTACCTGTCGGGCGAAGAGAACTGGGCCGGCTACTTCGCCTGCGGCGACACGCCGACGGCCGACCAGCGCCGCTGGGGCGCCACGCGCCGCGGCTGGGCGCGCTGGGAAGGGTACGACGAACGCTTCGACGCGCAGAAGCACCCCAACGAATTCCACCGCTTCGGCTGGGTGGTCGAGCTCGACCCGTTCGACCCGTCCAGCACGCCGGTCAAGCGCACCGCGCTCGGCCGCGCCGCCCATGAAGGCGCCACGGTCGGGCTGACGCGCGACGGCCGTGCGGTCGTCTACTCCGGCGAGGACGCCCGCTTCGAGTACATCTACAAGTTCGTCAGCCGCGACCGCATGGCCAGCGGCGGCGCCGCTGCCAACCGCGCGCTGCTGGACCATGGCACGCTGTACGTGGCGCGGTTCGACGCCGATGGCAGCGGCCAATGGCTGCCGCTGGTGCAGGGCCGGGGGCCGCTGACCGCGGTCAATGGCTTCGCGGACCAGGGCGAAGTGGTGATCAAGGCGCGCCAGGCCAGTGACCTGCTGGGGGCCACGCGCATGGACCGGCCGGAGTGGATCGCCATCGATCCACTGGGCGGTGAGGTCTATTGCACCTTGACCAACAACACGGCGCGCGGCAGCGCGGGTGCGCCGGCGCCCGACGCGGCCAACCCGCGGGCCGACAACACCATGGGCCACATCGTGCGCTGGAAGGAGGACGGCGACCTCGACGCCGAGCGTTTCCGCTGGAACCACCTGCTGCTGGCGGGGGACCCGGCTGCCCAGCGCCCGGAAGCGCGCGGCAACATCCGCGGCGACTTCTTTGCCTGCCCGGACGGCATCACCTTTTCGCCCAACGGCCTGCTGTGGATACAGACCGACGTGTCGGCGCGCGCCATCGGCCGGGGTGAACATTCGCGGGTGGGCAACAACCAGATGCTGGCCTGCGACGTGCGCACCGGAGAGGTCCGCCGCTTCCTGGTCGGCCCGGCTGGCTGCGAGATCACCGGCGCCTGCTTCACACCCGACGGACGCACGCTGTTCGTCAACATCCAGCACCCCGGGGAGCCGGCGAGCGATCGCACCGACCCGGCGCGGCCGGGCCGGTGGTCGACCTGGCCGAGCACGGAGCCCGGTGCGCGGCCGCGTTCGGCGACCGTGGCCGTGCGACGGTCCGACGGTGGCGAGATCGGCAGCTGACCCGCCGACAGCCGAGCTTTAAGCCCATGGACCGCATTGACCCGCCGAACCCCGGCGAGCCGACGCCCGGCACGCTGGCCGACCGGCTGGCGAGCGCGGAGGCGGCCCGGGACCGGCAGGACCTCCGCCAGGCCCTGCAGTGCGCCGAGGCGGCCTGGCAGCTGGCCACGGGCGCCGAACCGTCCATGCGCCTGCGCGCCGGGCTGCTGCTGTCGGAACTGCGCTACCGGACCGGAGCGCTGAATGCCTTCGTCGACCTCGGGCTCGAGCTGCTGCCCCTGCTGCAGGCCGGCGCCCGCTCCGAGGACCGCTTCGAGACGCTGCGCCGGCTGGCCATCAGCGCGGCCGACAACGGCCGCTTCGACGTCGCGCTCGACGCCGCGCAGCACGCGCATGCACTGGCGCTGGAGCTGGGCGATGTGGCGCACCTGGCGCTGGCCACCAACGCACTGGGCTGCTTCTTCGAGCGCATCGGCGACCCCTGGCGCGCCGAGCGGCTGATGCTCGAGGGGCTGGCGCTGGCACGCGAAGGGAGCGATCCTCGTGCGGTCTTCATCTCGCTGAACAACCTGTGTGCGACCTTGATCGGCGCCTACTACCTGCAGCGTGATGCCCAGCCCGACGGCGACGCGCCGGCCCTGCTGTCGCGTGCCGAGCCGCATGCCCGCCAGGCCCTGGCGCAGGCGCGCGGTGACGGCGATGGCCTGCGACTGACCGTCGCCATGGGCAACCTGGGTGAGGTGCTGGTGCTGCAGGGGCATGGCGCCGAAGCGCGGCCGTTGCTGCAGGAGGCGCTCGCGATCGCCGATCGCCAGGGTTTTGCGGCCCAGGTGCTGCGCATCCGCAGCACCGTGGGCGAGCTGCAGCTGCTGCAAGGCCGCCCCCTGGAGGCCTGGTCCGAATGGCAGTCGGCGCTCGCGGCCTGCCGCGGGCAGGACCCCTTTGCCACCGAGATCCGGCTCCACCATGGCCTGTGGCGCTGCGCACGCGCGCTCGGCCGCAGCGAACAGGCGCTGGACCATCTCGAGACCTACCTGCAGCTCGAACGCCTGCGTTCGCTGCGGCAGCTGCACGGGCAGTCGGCGCTGTTCGTCACCCGGGTCGAAGCCGAGCAGGTGCGCCGGCAGGCGGAGCGCGAACGCGCGCGCGCAGTGCTCGCCGAGCACGACAGCCGGCGCGATGCGCTGACGCGGCTGGGCAACCGGCGCGATGTCGAGCAGCGCGCGCCGCAGCTGCTCGAGCAGGCCCGCCGCAGCGGCCGCCCGGCCACCGTGGCCATGATCGACGTCGACCACTTCAAGCGCATCAACGACCGCCATGGCCATGCGGTCGGCGACGCCGTGCTCGCGACCCTGGGCAGCATGCTGCGGCAGAACACCCGCGACGACGACCTGGTCGCCCGCATCGGCGGCGAGGAGTTCCTGCTGCTGCTGGCCGACGCCGACCAGGCGCGCGCCATCGACATCGCGGAGCGGCTGTGCCGGCAGGTCGCCCGCCACGACTGGGGGGCGGTCGCACCCGGTCTGCAGACCTCGCTGAGCATCGGTCTGGCGGCCGGCCCGCCACTGGACCTGCAGGACATGACCCGTCGCGCCGACCGCGCCCTCTACCAGGCCAAGCAACAGGGGCGCAACCGTGTGCAGGCGGCCTGACGTCCCGGGTGGCCCGCAAGGGGCGGGCGCCGGGGCCTGCCTCGGGGACGGGAAGGCAGGGCGCGGCCGCGGGCGGGCGACGGCATGAACCCGGTCGTCGGCTGGGGGCTGGCCGTGCTGGCGGTGGCGGCCGGCTGGCTGGGCTGGGGCTGGCGCGGCGTGGTGCTGGCGGTGACCGTGGTCGTGTTCTGGCTGCTGCTGCAGTTCAGCCGCACCTTGCGCGTGCTGCGCGCCGCCGGCCAGCGCCCGGTGGGGACGATAGACAATGCCGTCATGGTCGCGGCGCGGCTGAGGCCGGGCCTGCCGCTGGTGGAGGTGATCCGCCAGACGCACAGCCTGGGCCAGCGGCTGCGCCAGGAGCCCGAGACCTGGGCCTGGGTCGACGGCGGCGGCGACCGCGTCGAGGTGCAACTGGCGAGCGGGCGGGTCGAGCAGGTCCGCCTGCTGCGGGCGGGCCCGTCGGCGCCGGACCCGTCGGCCTAAAATCGCGGGCTCCCCTCACTCGAAGTCAAGGTGCCCCATGTCGATGTCCGACCGCGACGGCAAGATCTGGATGGACGGCCAGATGGTCGACTGGCGCGACGCCAGGATCCACGTCCTCAGCCACACGCTGCACTACGGCTGCGGTGCCTTCGAAGGCGTGCGGGCCTACAACACGGCGGCGGGCACCGCCATCTTCCGCCTGCGCGAGCACACCGAGCGGCTGTTCAACAGCGCCAAGATCCTGCGCATGAAGATCCCGTTCTCGATCGAGCAGGTCATGCAGGCGCAGTGCGAGGTCGTCAAGGCCAACGGGCTCGAGAGCTGCTACCTCAGGCCGCTGACCTGGATAGGCTCCGAGAAGCTGGGCGTCAGCCCCAAGGGCAACACCATCCACCTGATGGTCGCCGCCTGGTCCTGGGGCGCCTACCTCGGCGAGGAAGGCCTGGCGCGCGGCATCCGCGTCAAGACCAGCAGCTACACGCGCCACCATGTCAACATCACGATGACCCAGGCCAAGGCGGTCAGCAACTACACCAACTCCATCCTGGCCAACATGGAGGCCACCGACGAGGGCTACGACGAGGCGCTGCTGCTCGATTCCGCCGGCTTCGTTTCCGAAGGTGCGGGCGAGAACCTGTTCATCATCAAGAAGGGCATGGTCTACACCCCCGACCTGTCGGCCGGCGCGCTCAACGGCATCACGCGCGACACCATCTTCGCGATCTGCCAGGACCTCGGCCTGAAGCTGGTCGAGAAGCGCATCACGCGCGACGAGGTCTACATCTGCGACGAGGCCTTCTTCACCGGCACCGCGGCCGAGGTGACGCCGATCCGCGAACTCGACCGCATCACGCTCGGCGCCGGCGCGCGCGGCCCGGTCACCGGCCGCATCCAGGCGGCGTTCTTCGACATCGTCAACGGCCGCAACCCCAAGTACGCCGAATGGCTGACCCGGGTCTGAGTGCAGCGGCGAGGAGTCCGAGATGAGCGATACGAAAGCAGTGGTCGAGCTCTCGGCCAGGGACTTGCAGGGCCCGGGCGTCACCTTCTGTCCCAACCCCGCGATGCCGCTGTGGTGCCACCATCCCAGGGTGTTCATCGACGTCGCCACCACCGGCGAGGGGCGCTGCCCCTATTGCGGCACGGTCTACAGGCTCGAAGCCGGCGCGCAGCTGAACGCGCACTGACCCCGGCCCGCTGGCGCGGCCGCCGGCCGGCCCCTGGCGGGCGCAAGGGCTGCGTCGCCAGGGGCCGTCCCTACAATCCGCGCCGATGCACGAATACGTCCTGACCCTGTCGGCGCGCGATGCGAAAGGCATTGTCTATGCGGTGTCGGGCCTGCTGTACCAGGCCGGCTGCAACATCATCGACTCGCAGCAGTTCGGCGACCTCGAGGGCGAGGACGCCAGCGGCTGGTTCTTCATGCGCGTGCACTTCGAGGCGCCCGCGCACCTGTCGGAGCCGGCCACGCTGGGCACGCTGTTCGAGCATGTGCGCCAGCAGTACGGCATGTCGCTGGCCTTCCACCCCTGCCAGCGCCGCGCCCGGCTGCTGCTGATGGTCAGCCAGCATGGCCATTGCCTGAACGACCTGCTGTTCCGCTGGCACAGCGGCCAGCTGCCGGTGGACATCCCGGCCGTGGTCAGCAACCACGAGCGCTACCGCGAACTCTGCGAAGGCTACGGCATCGCCTTTCATCACCTGCCGCTGGGGCCCGGGGCGTCGGCCGAGGCCAAGGCCGGGCAGGAGGCAGGCGTGCTGTCGCTGGTCGAGTCCGGGCGCATCGACCTGGTGGTGCTGGCGCGCTACATGCAGATCCTGAGCCCCGGGCTGTGCCAGGCGCTGCACGGTCGGGCGATCAACATCCACCACAGCTTCCTGCCCAGCTTCAAGGGCGCGCGGCCCTATGCACAGGCGCATGCGCGCGGCGTCAAGCTGATCGGGGCCACCGCGCACTACGTGACGGCCGACCTCGACGAGGGCCCGATCATCGAACAGGACGTCGAACGCGTCGACCACGCGATGTCGTCGGAGGACTTCAGCTCCGTCGGCCGCGACATCGAGAGCCGTGTGCTGGCGCGTGCGGTGCGCTGGCATGTCGAGCACCGGGTGCTCCTGAACGGCCACAAGTGCGTGGTGTTCCGGTGATTCGGCGCCCCCCACCCTCGAGCCTGCAGCCACTGCTGGAAAGCGCCGACGAGGTCGAGGCGGCGTTCTACGAGGCGCTGCAGCAGGCCGACCTGCAGCGGCTGGTGTCGCTGTTTGCCGACGACGACGAGATCGTCTGCGTGCACCCCGGGGGCGGCCGGCTGGTCGGCCTGGCGGCGATCCGCGACAGCTTCGAGCAGGTGTTCTCGCGCGGCCCGGTGCCGGCCAGGCCGGAGCAGGTCGTGCGCATGCACCATGGCGATTTTGCGCTGCACCACCTGGTCGAGGTGATAGAGCCGCCCGCCCGCGAGGCGGCGGCGGGCGAGGCAGGCGGCGGCAAGCCGCAGCGCGCCTGGGTGCTGGCCACCAATGTCTACCGGCGCACACCGCTGGGCTGGCGCATGGTGGCGCACCACGCAAGCCCCTCGCTGCCGCCGGCCGGCGGGCCACCGGCGGCGCCGTCGACGCTGCACTGAGCCGCCTTGCGTGCAGCACGCGATGGTCGAGTACCGTGCGCCGGCCTGGTTGCCCGGCGGCCAGTTGCAGACGCTGTGGCCGGCGCTGGCGTCGCGGCCGCATGCGCACGAGGCGCTGCCTTACCGGCGTGAGCGCTGGTCGACCCCGGACCAGGACTTCGTCGATGTCGACTTCCGGCCGGGCCGGCCGGGCGAACCGATGCTGGTGCTGTTCCATGGCCTGGAGAGCTCCTCGTCGGCACGCTACGCGCTGGCTTTCGCGCAGGCCGCGCAGGCCAGGGGCTGGGCGTTCGCGGTGCCGCACTTCCGCGGCTGTTCGGGCGAGCTCAACCTGGCGCCGCGCGCCTACCACAGCGGCGACCACCAGGAGGTCGGCTGGCTGCTCGGCCGCCTGCGCGAGCGCCAGGGCGCGGCGCTGCGGGCCGTGGGGGTCTCGCTGGGCGGCAATGCCCTGCTGCGCTGGGCCGAGGAGCAAGGCGGCCAGGCCTCGCAGGTGGTGCGCGCGCTGGCCGCCGTGTCGTCGCCAGTGGACCTGGCGGCAGCCGGGCAGGCCATAGACCGCGGGCTCAACCGGCTGATCTACGCCCGCATGTTCCTGCGCAGCATGAAGCCCAAGGCGCTGGCCAAGTGGCAACAGCACCCGGGCCTGTTCGACAAGACGCGCATGCTGGCTGCACGCACCCTGCGCGAGTTCGACGATGCCTTCACCGCCCCGCTGCACGGCTTTGCCGGCACCGACGACTACTGGGCGCGGGCGTCGGCCAAGCCCTGGCTGGCCGACATCCGGCTGCCCGCGCTGGTGCTCAATGCGCGCAACGACCCCTTCGTGCCCGGGGCGTCGCTGCCGACCGCGGCGCAGGCCGGCCGCTTCGTGACCCTGTGGCAGCCGGAGCATGGCGGCCACGTGGGGTTCCCGGCAGGCCGTTTCCCGGGGCATGTGCGGGCCATGCCCGAGGCCGTCGTGGCCTGGCTGGCGGCGCACGGCTGATCGTGGCGTTGCGGCTTCGGCCCGCCTTGCCCCCGAGCCCCCGCCGAAGCCACCGATGCGGCAACATCGGCCCCATGGACGCCATCGTCGAAGCCGCCCTGCGCAAGTGGCCGCGGGTTCCGCATTGCTGGGGCTGGCTGGCGCTGGACGCGCGCGGCGACTGGTACATGCGTGACGAACGCGTGCAGGCCGCCGGGCCGTTCCCGCGCGTCAAGGGCAGCGTGATCCGGCACGACAAGCTGCGCGAGTTCATCCACCGCAACTACGAAGCCGACGCCGAAGGCGCCTGGTTCTTCCAGAACGGCCCGCAGCGCGTCTACGTCGAACTCGAGGCCGCACCCTGGGTGTGGCGCGTCGAGCGCGCCGACGGCGGCGCGCGGGTGCACGCCCACACCGGCCGCCAGGCGCGTCCCCGCAGCAGCTGGCTCGACGAATCGGGGCGGCTGTTTCTCGATACCGACATCGGTTTCGGCATCGTGCACAGCCTGGACATGGGCGACGCCGCCGACGCCGTCGAGAGCGGTGCCTGGGCACCGCAGCCCCTGGCCTTCGAGCAGATGCCGGCGCGCTTCGGCTTCCAGCGCGCGCCCCGGCCGCAGGGCGCCTGAGAACCACAACGCCGCCGGCAGGCGGCGTTCAGCGAGGTCACGCCGCCCGCAGGCGGCGTTCATCAAGGTCGTGCCGCCCGCAGGCGACGTTCATCAAGATCGCGCCGCCCGCAGGCGGCGCGTGTCACCTACTTCGGCGCGCTGGCGGCCGCGGCGGGCGCCTTGGGCTCGTCGAGCTTGCCGCCGGACTGGTTGGCCATGTAGACCACGGCGCGGCCGATCTCGAGTTCGGAATGCTCGCCACCGCCCTGCGCGGCCATCGCGCCCTTGCCCTTGAGCGCGGAGCCCAGCAGCGCGTCGTAACCCGTCTTCAGGCGCGCCGCCCAGGCGCCGGCGTCGCCGAGCTTGGGGGCCCCGGCGGCGCCACTGCCGTGGCAGGCGGCGCACTGCGCGGTGTAGACCTGCTCGCCCGTCTTCAGCACCGCCGGGCCGGAGGCGTCGCGGATCTCGACCGTACCGACCGGCTGGATCCGGGAGGCCACGGCCTGCTCGCCCAGGCCTTCGCTGCCGGCGCCCGTGCCCGGCCGCGTCGTCACGTTCTGGACCAGCAGGATGATGATGATCACCGGCACCACGAACGACGCCACCACCGTCCAGACGAGCTGGCTGGGCGTCTTGATCGGCCCTTCGTGAACCTCGTGCGTTGGGCTGCCGTGGTCGCCGGCGTCATGGGGCTGTTGGCTCATGCGGTCCTCTGCGGGTCCTGGGTTGATGCGGGCGCACGCCGGCGCAAAGCCCGAAAGTATATCCGGCGGCCCCCACCGCCCCCGACGCGGCGGCAGGCCGCCCGCGCCGCCCGCGGCCCGCCGCGGCGCACGGCGCTAGAATCGCCGCTCCCCGGCCGAGCGACCGTGGTGAAGTGGATATCATGCGGCCCTCCGAAGGCCGCGTCGCAAGTTCGATTCTTGCCGGTCGCGCCAGTTCGGCTTGTGGCTGGGCGTCGCCCCGTTGCACCCCCTGCTCAACCCAGCGACGCAAGCACGCGGTCGACCATGTGGCCGGCCTGGCCGAGGTAGCCGGCCGGGTCGAGCATGCGCTGCAGCGCGGCGCGGTCGACATGGCTGCGGATCTGCGGGTGTGCGGCGAGCAGGTCCAGCAGTGGCTGCTTCTTCTGCAGGGCCTCCCGGCAGAGGTCGTAGACGAGGTCGTGCGCGAACTCGCGGCCGATGTAGGGGCCCAGGCCCATCATCACCGCTTCGCTCATCACCAGGCCTTCGGTCAAGTCGATGTTGCGGCGCATCGCCTGTGCATCGACCTGCAGTCCCTCGAGCACGTGGCGGCTGTGCCTGAGCGCACCGGCCATCAGGCAGAAGGCCTCGGGCAGCACGATCCACTCGATCTCCCACGCTCCGGTGGAGCGCTCGTGGTCGGCCACCATCGCGTCCATCAGGGCGGCCGCATGCTGGCGCACGACGCTGATGGCGGCGTGGATGTAGCAGCTGGCGATCGGGTTGCGCTTGTGCGGCATCGTCGACGACGAGCCACGGCCGTGGTGGTAGGGCTCGTAGACCTCGCCGACCTCGGTCTGCATCATCAGCTTGACGTCCATCGACAGCTTGCCCAGCGTGCCGCCGACCAGGCCGAGGAAGGCGCCGACCTCGGCGACGTTGTCGCGGATCGTGTGCCAGGCGATCAGCGGCTGCTTCAGGCCGAGCTCGGCGCACAGGCCGGCCTGCGTCTGCATCGCGCCGGCCCCCAGCGAGGCCAGCGTGCCCGCGGCGCCGGCGAACTCGCCGACCAGCACGCGCTGCTTCAGCTGGGCCAGGCGCTCGCGGTGGCGCTCGATCGCGCTGAGCAGGCCGGCCATCTTGTAGCCGAAGGTCACGGGGATGGCCTGCTGGAGGTTGCTGCGGCCGATCATCGGCGTGTCCCGGTGCGCCTTGGCCAGCGCCGCCATCGCGGCCGAGATGGCCGCCAGCTCGCGCTCGACGATGGCGAGCGCCTCGCGGATCTGCAGCGTCGTCGCGGTGTCGGTGATGTCCTGCGTCGTTGCGCCCCAGTGGCAGTATTCGCCTAGCCTGTCGCGGCACAGCGCGTTGAGCTGGGACACGACACCGAGCACGGGATAGCCGATGCGCTCGGTCTGCTGGCGCAGCAGGCCGATGTCGATCTGGTCGAGCCGGCAGTGACTGGCGATCTCGTCGGCCGCCTCCTGCGGGATCAGCCCGAGCCGGCCCTGCACGACGGCGAGCGCACGTTCGACCTCGAGGTACTTGGATGTGCGGTTCTCGTCGGACCAGACCTGGCGCATCTCCTCGCTGGAGAAGATGCCCTGGAAGATCGACGAGTCGACGATGGAAGCGGCCATGCAAAGGCTCCTGGGGTGGGTAGGGGGTTCAGAGGCCGGCGCGGCGCAAGGTGCGCTGCGCCTGCAGCACCACCGGGCGGTCGACCATGCGGCCGTCGAGCCTGGCGGCGCCGGGCGAGGCCGCCTCGGCGGCAACAACCCGACCGGCCCAGGCGATGGCCTGGGCATCCGGCGCGAGCGCACCGTGCAGCGATGCGACTTGCTTCGGATGGATGCACAGCTTCGCGCCGAACCCGCGCCGGCGCGCCCAGTGCAGGTCGGCGATCAGCCGCGCCTCGTCGTCGATCTGCGGCGTGACGCCGGCCACCGGCGCCGGACGCCCGGCCAGCCGTGACGCGAGCACGATGCGCGCGCCCGCGTCGGCCAGCGGCTCGTTGTCGGCCTCGATGTCCAGGTCCAGGTCCAGCGCGAAGTCCAGCGAGCCGAAGACGAGGCGGACGACACCCGCCGCAGCGGCGACGGGGCCGCAGCCCGCCAACCCCCTTGCGGTCTCGATCAGCGGCAGCACGGCGGCGCCGGGTGCGGCGGAACGAACGGCACGCACCGCTTCGGCAGCCTCGGCCTTGGGCAGCATCACGGCGCGGACTCCCGCCTCGCGGACCAGCCGCAGGTCGTCGGCGAAGCCGGCCGAGTCGGCGTCGCCGATGCGCACGACGATGCGCGAGCGTTCGGCCTCGCCGGCCATCGCCCACCATTGCGCGATGGCGTCGCGCGCCGCCCGCTGGGCCCCGGGGGCGACCGCGTCTTCCAGGTCGAGCACGACCGCATCGGCGCCGCTGGCCAGCGCCTTGGCGAAACGCTCCGGTCGGTTGCCGGGCACGAAGAGGTAGCTGCGGGCCTCCACGGCTGCGCCTGCGCTCAGACGGCCTGGGCTGCGCGCAGCTCGGCGATGGCCGCCTCGTCCAGGCCCAGCTCGCCGAGGATGGCGTCGGTGTGCTCGCCGAGCGCGGGCACCGGATCGAGCCGCGGATCGCCGTCGGCCCAGCTGCCCGGTGGCAGCAACGCCGGCAGGCGGCCGACCGGCGAGCCGACCTCGCGCCAGCGCCCGCGCGCCTTCAACTGGGGATGGGACCACACCTCGTGCATGGTGTTGACGCGGGCGACCGCGATCTGCGCCGCCTCCAGCCGCTGGACCACCTGCGGCGCGGTCAGCGCTGCGAAGGCCTCGACGATGATGGCGCGCAGCGCCTCGCGCGCCGCGGCGCGCCGTGCGTTGCCGGCGAAGCGCGGCTCGGTCGCGAGCGCCGGCTGCTGCAGAACCTTGTCGCAGAAGCTGACCCACTCGCGCTCGTTCTGCAGGCCGAGCATCACGCTGCCACCATCGGCGCCGGTCGGGAACGGCCCGTAGGGGTAGATGGTGGCATGCGCCGCGCCGGTGCGCGGCGGCGGCGGCGCGCCCTCGAACGCGTAGTAAAGCGGGTAGCTGGTCCACTCGACGAGCGACTCCAGCATCGAGATGTCGATGTGACGGCCGCGCCCCGTCTGCGCGCGCGTCATCAGCGCGGCAAGGATGTTCGAGAAGGCGTACATGCCCGCGGCGATGTCGGCGATCGACGATCCGGCCTTGCAGGGCTCGTCGGGCGTGCCGGTCACCGAGACGAAGCCGGCTTCGCTCTGGATCAGCAGGTCGTAGGCCTTCCTGTCGCGGTACGGGCCGTCGCCGCCGTAGCCGGAGATGTCGCAGACGATGATGCCCGGCTTGCGGGCCGACAGCGCCGCGTAGCCCAGGCCCAGGCGTTGCGCCGCGCCCGGGGCCAGGTTCTGCACGACGACGTCGGCCTTTTCCATCACCAGGCGCTGCAGGATCCCGGCCGCCTGCGGGTGCTTCACGTCGAGCGTGAGGCTTTCCTTGCTGCGGTTGGTCCAGACGAAGTGCGAGGCCATGCCGCGCACGCGCTGGTCGTAGCCGCGGGCGAAGTCACCGACGCCCGGGCGTTCGATCTTGATGACCCGCGCGCCGAGGTCGGCGAGCTGGCGGGTGGCGAAGGGTGCGGCGATCGCATGCTCGAGGGTGACGACGGTGAGGCCCTTCAATGGCTGCATGGCGGCTCCGTTCAGCGCAGCGTGGCGCTGGCGTCCATCGTCAGCCAGCCCTCATGGTCCTGCGCCCACAGGCGCACCGTGTGGCCGTCGCGCGCGCCGTTGACCCGCAGCGGGCGGCCGTCGAAGGTCGGCCGCACGGCCTTGAAGCGAAAGCTCGCCACGTCCGCCTCGGGTGCCTGGCGGCGCAGCAGGTCCATCAGCAGCGTCGCGATCAGCGGGCCGTGCACGACCAGGCCGGGATAGCCCTCGACCTCGGTGACGTAGCGGCGGTCGTAGTGGATGCGGTGGCCGTTGAAGGTCAGCGCCGAGTAGCGGAACAGCAGCACGTCGTCGGGCACCAGCTCGCGCTGCCAGGGCGCGCCGGCCTCGGCGGCCTGCGGCGCCGGGTCCGGGTCGCCGGGCTTCCTGGCGTCGCGGTAGACGATGTCGTGGTCCTCGACGATCGCCGGCTCGGCTGCACCGTTGCAGCGCAGCTCGTGGCGCACCTTCACGAACACCAGCGCGCCGGTGCGGCCGGTCTTGGACGTGACATCGGCGATCGTCGAGGTGCGCGTCACCGCGTCGCCCACGCGCACCGGGGCGCGGAACTCGAACTGGCTGCCGGCCCACATGCGCCGCGGCAGCGGCACCGGCGGCAGGAAGCCGCCACGCCGGGCGTGGCCGTCGGCGCCGATCTCGCTCTGGCGGTGCATGGGCAGGAAGTAGAGCCAGTGCCACAGCGGCGGAATCGCCAGCCCGCGCGCCAGCGGGCGCGGCGGGTGGTCCAGCGTGGCGTCGAGCGCGCGTATCGGCGCCTCGGTGATCGTGTCGTGCAGGGTCTCGCTGCGACCCGTCCATGCGCTGAGCTCGGCAGAAGGCTTGTCCATGGTGCCAGTGTCGCCGCCGGCGTGGCGGGTCTGAAGTGCAAGTTTCGGATGGATTGTTCTGCATGACGCATGAATGGTCGTCGTTCATGCGCGGCCGGCCTGCCGGCGCCCGCGCGAGCGGCCGCGCGAACGCCCGTTACAGTGGCGGTGGAGGAGAGACAGGTGGTCGATGTGCTGGTGGTCGGCGGCGGCAACGCCGCGCTGTGCGCGGCGCTGATGGCCCGCCAGGCGGGTGCGTCGGTGCTGCTGCTGGAGGCCGCGCCGTTGGAGTGGCGTGGCGGCAACTCGCAGCACACGCGCAACCTGCGCTGCATGCACGACGAACCGCAGGACGTGCTGGTCGAGGCCTATCCCGAGGAGGAGTTCTGGCAAGACCTGCTGAAGGTCACCGGCGGCGCCACCGACGAGGCGCTGGCCCGGCTCGTGATCCGCGCTTCGGGCCGTTGCCGGCCCTGGATGCGCCACCATGGCGTGCATTTCCAGCCGTCGCTGTCGGGCGCCTTGCACACGGCGCGCACCAACGCCTTCTTCATGGGTGGGGGCAAGGCGCTGGTCAACGCCTACTACCGCAGCGCGCAGTCGCTGGGCGTGCGCATCCGCTACGACACGCCCGTCGAGCGGGTCGAGTTGCGCGAGGGGCGCTTCGTCGCCGCCGTCGCGGCCGGCGGCGAGCGCATCGAGGCGGCGACCTGCGTGCTGGCCTGTGGCGGTTTCGAGTCCAACCGCGGCTGGCTGCGCGAGGCCTGGGGCACGAACGAGCGCGGCGAGAGCCCGGCGGACCGCTTCCTGATCCGCGGCACGCGCTTCAACACCGGCGTGCTGCTGCGCTTCATGATCGATGCCGGCGCCGACACCGTCGGCGATCCCACGCAGGCGCACATGGTCGCCATCGACGCGCGCGCGCCGCTGTACGACGGCGGCATCTGCACGCGCGTCGACTGTGTCTCGCTGGGCATCGTCGTCAACCGTGAGGCGCGCCGTTTCTACGACGAGGGCGAGGACTTCTGGCCCAAGCGCTACGCGATCTGGGGCCGGCTGGTGGCGCAGCAGCCCGGCCAGGCGGCGTGGTCCATCATCGATGCGAAGGCGGTCGGCCGCTTCATGCCGCCGGTGTTCGAGGGCCAGGTCGACGACACGCTGGACGGGCTGGCGCGCCGGCTCGGCCTGGACGGGCGCGAGTTCCTGCACACCGTCCAGGCGTACAACGCGGCGTGCCGTCCCGGCCGCTTCGACCACACGCGGCTCGACGACTGCCGCACCAGCGGGCTGCTGCCCGAGAAGACGCACTGGGCGCGCCCGCTGGACGCACCGCCCTTTCGCGGCTACCCGCTGCGGCCGGGCGTGACCTTCACCTACCTGGGCCTGAAGACCGATGCGACCGCGGCCGTGCGCTTTGGCGGGCGGGCCAGCCCCAACCTCTTCGTGGCCGGCGAGATGATGGCCGGCAACGTGCTGGGCAAGGGCTACACCGCCGGCGTCGGCATGAGCATAGGCACCGCCTTCGGCCGCATCGCGGGCACCCAGGCCGCGCGGGCCTCCAGCCATCACCTCCCGCAGACTGCCGATGCGCTCGACTGAGTCCGCCCCTGTGATCAACCTCGCCGCGGCCAGCGAGCCGAAGGCCGAACTCGCCCGTGTGATGGGGATCTGCAACGCCTGCCGCTACTGCGAGGGCTTCTGCGCGGTGTTTCCGGCGATGACCCGGCGCCTGGACTTCGGGGTGCGCGACGCGCACTACCTGGCCAACCTGTGCCACCAATGCGGGGCCTGCCTGCATGCCTGCCAGTATGCGCCGCCGCACGAGTTCGCCGTCAACGTGCCGCGGGCGATGGCGCGTGTGCGTCGCGAGACCTATGCCGAGCACGCCTGGCCGGCCGCCTTCGGGGCGCTCTACCGCCGCAATGGCCTTGCCGTCGCGCTCGTGCTGGCGTTGACGCTCTCGCTGTTCCTGGCGCTCGCCGCCTTCTCGCGCGCAACGCTGTGGCAGGCCCTGCCCGACGGCAACTTCTACGAGGTCTTTCCGCACGGGCTGATGGTGGCCCTGTTCGGGCCGCTGTTCGGCTTCGCGCTACTCGCTCTGGGAATCGGCACGCTGCGCTTCTGGCGCGGCCAGGCGGCGGGCGCCGTGCCGGCGGCCGCGGCCAGCGAGGCGCTTCGCGACGCGCTGACGCTGCGCTACCTCGACGGCGGCCATGGCCAGGGCTGCAACGAGGCCGACGATGCCTTCACCCTGCGCCGCCGCCGCTTCCACCACCTGACGGCCGCAGGCTTCATGCTCTGCTTCGCGGCGACCAGCGTCGCCACGCTGATGCACTATGGGCTCGGTCTGCCCGCACCCTACCCTTGGACCAGCCCTCCCAAGCTGCTGGGCATGGCCGGTGGCGTCTCGATGCTCGTCGGCGCCGCCGGACTGCTGCACCTGAACCTGCATCGGCATGCGCTGGCGCAGGACCTCGCACAGCGGACCATGGACCGCGCCTTCACCGCGCTGCTGCTGCTGGTGGCGGGCAGTGGCCTGCTGCTGATGCTGCTGCGCACCACGGCCGCCATGCCGCTGCTGCTGTGCCTGCACCTGGGCGCGGTGATGGCGCTGTTCGCGACCCTGCCCTACGGCAAGTTCGCGCACGCCGTCTACCGAGGGGCGGCGCTGCTGAAGTGGGCCGTCGAGCGCCGGCGCCCGAACCCCCTGCAGCTGGCCGAGGATTAAGGCGCCGGCCAGGTCGCCGGCGGTGGCCGCCAGTCAGAAGCTGTGCCGCATGCCCAACTCGGCCCCGGCAGAGCGCTGGCCGCCGGCCAGTCCGCCCGGCCCCCCGGGCACCGCGAAGGTCGCTGCGCCCTGGTTGTCGATGCGTGAGAGGGTGGCATACAGCGCGCTCCGCTTCGACAGGTTGTGCACGTAGCCCAGGCCGAGCTGACGCGCATCATTGGCGCCGACATCGACGGCACCCGCCTTGCCCGACAGGTCGGCGCGGTTGTACGAGAGCCTGAGTTCGCCCGAGCCGACGGCCACCCAGGCGCCGAGCAGCAGGTTGGCCTGCCTCGCGCCGGCGTGCTGGAAGCGGCGCGTCGCCAGCGAGACGCGGACGATGCCGAAGCGGACCGAAGCACCGGCCGACAGGTCCTTGAATGCGCCGGTGGGCGCGGTCAGGTTGTTCTCGCTGCGGGTGTAACCCACCGAGACCACGACGGCGCCTGCGGCATGGCCCAAGCGCAGGCCCTGCACCTTGTGCTGTCCGTTGGCCGCCGTGCCGCCCTCGCCGGCCGCCACGAGCAGGCCACCCTCCACGCCACCCAGCGTGTTCGGCAGCAACCATTGCAGGGCGTTGCTCGAGCGCACCGTCGTGTTCGGGCTCGTGCCGAAGGCGCTGCGCACAGGGCCCTGCAACGCCGAGGACACGAAGTTGCTCGAGCTCGCGACGCCCACGTAGCTGAAGGGGTCGAAGCGGCTCCAGGCCAGGTAGCTGGGAACGAAGTCACGGCCGGCACGGACTTCGCCGAACGACTTGCTGGCAAGGCTGACCGTCGAGCGGCGGTCCCAGAACTGGGCGGCCTGGGCGGGGTTGCCGGTGTCCAGCAGCACACCGTGTTCGAGGTGGAAGCCGGCCGACAGGCCGCCGCCCAGGTCCTCGGAGCCCCGCACGACGAGGCGGCTGGTCGAGTTTGCACCACTGACCAGCGAGCTGACGCTGCCGCGCCCTTCGTTGTCGACATGGCGCACGGCAGCGTCGGCGATGCCGCCGAGCGTCACACCGGACTGCGCGGCGGCCGGGCCGGCGGGGCCGAAGGTGGCAACAAGGGCGGCGGCGGTGCCGGCGACGAAGGGGCGATGCTGCATGGTCTGCTCCGTGGCGGTGATGGTGTGGGGACGCGGGCTCAGTCGGCCGTCAGCTTCGCCTTCTGGACCACGGACCGCCACTTGGCGAGCTCGCTCTTGACGAGCGCGCCGAGCTGCTCGGGCGTGCTCGACTCGACATCGGCACCGTGGTCCTCGATGCGCTTCTCGATCTCCTTGTCGGAGAGCACCTGGTTGAGCACCTTGTTGAGCTTGTCGACGACAGGCCGTGGTGTCTTCGCGGGCGCGAAGAAGGCGTACCACTGCTGCACGTCGACACCGTCGACG
>Ga0209573_1003416_pt1 | contig 17501 bp, 13 predicted proteins | sample TNRBio252014_DNA_FD_185870 | JGI IMG/M metagenome (GOLD analysis project Ga0209573, IMG submission 185870) | Wastewater treatment Type I Accumulibacter community from EBPR Bioreactor in Madison, WI, USA - TNR Reactor_6/25/2014_ DNA (SPAdes)... | ecosystem: Engineered > Bioreactor > EBPR >...
GGGGGGGGGGGGGGCAGTAGACGACTCCTCTCTCCCTGCATGTAGTCAGCGACGGGAGGGAACCGCGCTATGAACTCACCAATACCGGCTGCGGAGGGCGCCAGCAGCCCGACATCGGGCAACCCCCTGACAGCCAGCGAACAGCAGATATTGCAATTGACCGCCGAGGGCCACACCACCAAACACATTGCCCGCGCGATGGGCATCAGTGAGCACACGGTCAAGTACCACGTCAAGAGCATCCATCGAAAGCTCGGCGTCGCCTCGCGCACGCAAGCCGTCGCCATCGCGCTGCGCAATGGGTGGTTGTAGCTGCAGAAACGCACGGATTTGGCGGTTTCCTGCCGCTGACTACTCGAAGAGGTAGTTGACTGCTAAGGTGACCTGAAGTACTATGGTTTCACACGAAGGTTTTGGAGGAGGCCACAAAACAGACCAACGGATCCGTTTTCGCGATCATTTGTAGGAGTCAAAGAGATGGTGCGTCCATGTCCATGATCAAAAGGGCGTCCCACCCGGCTCAAGCGACCGACTCGCACTCTGACCCGGCGGGACGCCTGGCGATCATTCGATGCATGATGTCGCTGACTATTTCAGTCTCTTGCGACCATCCCACTGTGCCAATGATGACAAAGACAACACTCTGGCCGAGTTAAGTGTACAAAACAAGCAAGGAGATTTCATCATGTTGAAGCGCGGTATTGCATTCATCGTGGCGCTTACCCTGTCGAGCGTGTTACTTCTCCCACATATGACTGGCGCCAACGCCAACGCGAATGCCATTGCGGTGAATGCCGAAGATTGGACGGAGTTCACCTCGCATGTTTTTGGCATGTCATTTGACTATCCCGTTGGCTGGACCGTTGATGTGCCTACCTTCACACCAAGCGAGCGAAACCTCGGCTACACCATCACCCTGTATCCCAATGACGAATTCAACGCTGAAACGAACAAGATCGAGATCATCCCTCAATACTTTGAGTTCAGCGGGCGTCAATCTCTGGCGACCTTGGCCGAGCTGAGCTATCACACCAGTCCTTTCTTCCGAGATCCTCCTGCCATTGAAGTTGTTGGCATCGACGAAATAGTCACAGCACCCGACAAGACGATGGAGGTAGTCCATCTGAAGACGAGGAGGCCCGGTATCCAAACCGAAAGCCTGTGGGTGAGCCACGGGAAACTGGTTTACACGTTCATCACATACACCCAATCCGACGAAATGGCGGCCATTCTGAGGAAAATTATCTCAACACTGAGCTTTGCGGCTGATGCACCGGAAAGCCTCAACATGCTGTATGGCAGTAACCGAAACTGGCCTTCGCTGGAGTATAACCTGGCAATCGCCCGCGACATGTGGGAAGAGGCAGACAGCGTCCCCGAGTGCGATGTGGCTTGTCGCGATGCAGAACTATCACGAGGAATCCAAGCCGGCATGCTTCCAGCACACGAGCCGAGCGAACAGTTTCTGGAGCAGGAACGGATATATCGAGAACACCTGGAGAAGACAGGTATGCCACCGAGCAGTGAGGGCGAACCTGGACAAGGCGCCGCGGCTCCCGAAGGTCAGATACTGGACACTCGAAAAGCTCTCCCATCCAACTGGTGGGCTCCTGTTCAGGTAACAGGATCAGCCACAAAAAACGCTGACTGCAGCTCGGCCTGGCACGGAGCACCCAAGGGTGCATCAGATAGCGCAATGGCTATCGATATTCAACAAGTTGGAACCACAACACCAGTCTATGCGGCCCAAACCGGCACCGTGACCACGGTCGGATATGATGAGAATGGTTATGGCAACTACGTCATAATCAATACCGTGGCGAATGTTGCTGACCAGACCCGAACCTATCAGCACCTGTACGCCCATTTGAGCACCGTCAATGTGGCTGTGGCGGTTCCACCAAATCCACCCACTCCCGTGAACCGTGGCGCTACTCAGATTGGAGTAACCGGCAACACGGGAAACTCCTTTGGGGCACATCTACATTTCCATGTCCGGTATGGAAGCAACCCGGTAGATCTGTCCCCAATGGTCGGTTTCACGCCGAAACTTGGATATCCGACTGCGCAATCCTGTGGCACAATCGAAGATAGAGCCAATAGTCCTTTGATCATCGAGCCAATCATGTTCACACAGCGGAATAACAACCGAAAGGGCCATTACTGGTTCTGTTATTCCGACCAGGCGCGCACTACGGAGTGCTATATGTATGGTGTACCGAACGATCAATCAGGTTGGGATAACCCCTTTGTGCCCTCGCAATCACCGGAGCTGCGCTTTACCAACGTCTACGTACCAGCAGGTGGCACCTATTACATTTGGGTATGTGGATGGGGTGGCAGCTACGATGACGATTCCGTACATATGAGCTACAGCGATGCACCGCAAAGCACGTCGGATCGTATCTCGTTCTTCCATCCAAACTACTGGCGGTGGTCCGGCCACACCATGGATATTGTCAATGGTGTCTACCAACCGGCAACCTTTACATCTGTGACCACGGGCGATCGCGTCGTCAATGTTTGGATGCGCGAGGATGGCATGCGCTTGGATCGCATTCTTTTGACCCGATCCAGTGCATTTCCGATTGCTAATATCAGATGCGGTGGATACTGATACGCACGACAGCTCATCCCAATGAGGTGTTCAATTGACTCGGTCACAAACAACAGAACGCTACCAGCAAGCCGCGAGTAGATTAGGCGACGTGGAATTGCTTTGTAGTGAACAGATGCACCATTTGGCACGAAGGCTGACTCGCCTGTTCCTTTTATTTGTCGTTACTGTTTTCATGGTGGCGGCTTGCAACGATACGTCATCGAATTCGTCCCAGCCGGCTTTCAAAGAACCACCCCAACTCGTGCCAACAGGCGTGGCCCCTACACCGATGTATCCTCAATCCACGATAAATGGTGTGCAGTCAAATCGTCTGACTTTTCATCATGCGGATGAATGTGAAACGGGGCCGCATTTCCAAGTAAGCTATTCTGGTGAAGATTGGCAGACCAACCAAGATATCCTTGAGCACAGACAATTGGGAGAATGCCGTCTCTGGTTGGCAGCGCATGGACAGCAGGTTACCGGGCCAAAGCTGGAAAACACGATGGAACTAGCGGGGTATGTTTGGCATGTAGCACGTTTTCCGAATGCGGGATTGAGTAGCTACTGGCTGGAGACTGAAGGGGGGTGCTATCTGTTTGTTGCATATTACCCCACTTCTGCATCCAGCGAAGCCGCGCGTTCCTGTCAACAAGCCGCTGAGGCTGTCATCGATAGCTTTGAGCTGCTCGCTGACGACTAAGTGACTTGTCTACAGTCGGTGACAGGACCACACCGAGCTCGCCAACTACCTCAACACGACTTTGACGCGGTAGTGGTCCGGCAGCCGCCGGCTGGGAGCGGGTTATCAGGCAGCGCTTCGCTGTTGATCGTTATCGACTTGACTTCTGGCGGACAAAACCAGCCCCCGAGCGTCCTATTTGGTCGCCCGCCTGCTTTTGGTTGCCGCTGCGATGCTCGCCAGCATCATCCCCGCCATTCGTTCCGCGAAGATTGCGACGTAAGTGCCAATGTCTTCCAGCATCGACATGCCCTTGGTGGTCATCTGCTGGCCGGCGCCAAAGTCCACTGTGTTCGCCGCTGGCTCCTCCTCCCTGGTTCTCCTATTGTCGTCCCTGTCATCCTCCCCTGTCCACCAGCAAATCCCCCATCACCCGCGCCCGCTCCGCCTCGCCATCGAACGACAGGTAGAGGGTCTGCTGGCGGGTGGCCAGCTTGCTCTTGTCCTTGCCCCATTGCAGGCCCCAGGCGTCCATGACCGCGCCTTTGTCCGGCTGCGCTTGCTCGACCTCCAGGCGCAGCGCGGGCCGGCGGGCGCGGCCAAAGCGCAGCGTGCCTGGCTGCACCTGGTGCAGTTCGTTGCCCTTGACGAAGATGTACCACATGCCGATCTCGTCGTCGCGCCAGTGGGCCAGGCCGGCCAGCCGTCGCGCCGGCTGCACCACGGCCAGCAACGCGTGTTCGCGCGTGCTGAAGCTGCGATAGAACGCGGGCAGCTCCGTAAAACGTCGCGCCTTGCCCTCCACCTCGAACAAGCCGGTGGCATGCACGAGGAGCTTTTCGGCCGGGCTGATGGCCATCCCAGCGGGCGCAGGCTGGCCGGCAGGATCAGGCTGGAAGTGGACGTACTGGCGGCCTTCGGCCAGGCGTTGGCCGGTCGGCAGCGCAATCGCCAGCAGCAGGCCGATCAGGCCGCCGGCCATGCCGCCCGGCAGCCAGCCGATAGCCATGAAGAAAGCAGCCAGCAGCAGGACAACGATGATCCAGCGCTGCAACGGCGCGCCCATGACCTGGTAGCGGCGCAGGACGTAGAGGGTTTGGAGGACAGTGGCGATCATGGCTGGGACACTCGGGCCGTGCGCTGGCCCAGGGGCGTAGAAACGCGCTGGCCGATTCGGCCAGCGCGTCAGGAAAGTCAGTCGGTAGAGAGCCGGGCAGGACGCCCTTGAGATCGTGCCTGTGGAAGGCTGTTACGCCGTCACCAGCCGCTTGAACGCGCCCTGGTCCAGCGTCTCGACCTCCATCAACTGCTCGGCGATCTTGTTGAGCAGGTCGCGGTAGGTGGTGATGACCTGGCGGGTGCGGGCGTAGGCGTCGTTGACGATGCGCTGCACCTCGCGGTCGATGGCCTCGGCTACGTCTTCGCTGTAGTTGCGCTGCTCGGCGATCTCGCGGCCCAGGAACATCATCTCCTCTTTGTGGCCGTAGGTCAGCGGCCCCATGCGCTCGCTCATGCCCAGCGCCGTCACCATACGGCGCGCGATGCGCGTCACCTGCTCCAGGTCGTTGGATGCGCCCGTGGTCACCTGGCCGAAGACGATCTCCTCGGCCACCCGGCCGGCCAGCGCCACCGATATCTCCTGCTCCATCTCGGTGCGGCTGCGCAGCATGCTGTCCTTGTCCAGCGGCCACATATAGCCGCCCGCCATGCCGCGGCCGACGATAGTCACCTTCAGCACCGGCGTGGTGTGGGACAGCTTCTCCTGCACCAGCGCATGGCCCGCCTCGTGGTAGGCGATGACGCGCTTCTGCTGCTCAGAGATGACGCGTCCTTTGCGCTCCGGGCCGATAGCCACTCGCTCGATGGCCTCGGTCAGATCGGTCATGGTGATGTTGCGCCGGTTGCGCCGCGCGGCCAGGATCGCCCCCTCGTTGACCATGTTCTCCAGATCGGCGCCGACGAAGCCGGGCGTGGCGCGGGCCAGCGTTTCCAGGTCCACATCCTCGGCCAGCGGCTTGCCGCGCACGTGAACTTTCATGATCTCCTCGCGGCCCCTGATATCTGGCTGGTCCATGATCACGCGGCGGTCGAAGCGGCCAGGCCGCAGCAGCGCCGGATCCAGGATATCAGGCCGGTTGGTGGCCGCGATGATGATAATATTGGTGTCGGTGTCGAAGCCATCCATCTCCACCAGGATCTGGTTTAGCGTCTGCTCACGCTCGTCGTGGCTGCCGCCCAGGCCCGCGCCACGGTGGCGGCCCACCGCGTCGATCTCGTCGATGAAGATGATGCAGGGCGAGTTGCGCTTGGCCTGGTCGAACAGGTCGCGCACGCGGCTGGCGCCCACGCCCACGAACATCTCGACGAACTCGGAGCCGGAGATCGAGAAGAAGGGCACGCCGGCCTCGCCGGAGACGGCCTTGGCCATCAAGGTCTTGCCGGTGCCAGGCGGGCCGACCAACAGCACGCCCTTGGGGATGCGCGCGCCCAGCGCCGCAAACTTCTCCGGCTCCTTGAGGAACTCGACGACTTCCTTCAACTCTTCCTTGGACTCATAAGCGCCGGCCACATCGTCGAAGGTGACGGTGGGCTTGTCGCCGGTGAACATGCGCGCCTTGCTCTTGCCGAAGGAAAACGCCTGGTTGCCCGCGCCTTGCGCCTGGCGCAAAATGAAGAAGAAGAACGCGCCGATCAGCAGGATAGGCAAGAAAGCGCCCAGGATTGGCGCCCAGTTCTCCCAGCGGCTGGTGGGCGGGAAGATCAGCACGACATTGGACAGATCTTCGCTGGTGACGCCAAAGTCATTCAACGACTTGACCAGGTCCGCGCCGGTCTCGATGCGCGATTGCACCTGGGGCGCTTGATCGCCCTCGCCCACATACGTCACCGTCAGCGTCCCGTCTTTCTCTGAGATGGAGGTGACCTTGCCGGCCGTGATATCGGATGCGATCTGGCTGATGGGTACCGTCTCCACAGTCTCCCGGCCCTGGCGCAGCGTCGAAAACAAGAACGTCGCCAGGATAGCCAGCAGGATAATGTAGAGGAACCCGTTTTTCAACGAACCTTGTCCCATATTTTCCTCAATATGCTCAATTCAGTCTGTCCGGTGCAGTCTAGCACAGGGACTCCATCGTGTCAACTGATCGTATCATCCACTGGCGCGCCAGGCAGTAGGGCGCATTACCGGACAGGCAGGGCTTCTCAAAAGTCTTAGCCGTGTCATGCTGAGGTCCGCCGAAGCATCTCGACTCGCGCGCCGAGACCCTTCGCTGGCGTCTTAGCGCAATGCAAGTCTCGTGCAAGACCCGCTCAGGGTGACAACGAATGTGCGTCAATGACTTTTGAGAAGCCCTGACCGGACAGGGGTGGCGGATTGAGTATTTTCGCTGGCTGGTGGTATAATCTTGAGGCTCTTGCGTAGCTAACGAGACCGTTGGATTGACATAGCTACGTCCGGCTGATAGCCGGACCTACGAGTTAATTGCTACGTCCGGCTGATAGCCGGACCTACGAGTTAATTGCTACGTCCGGCTGATAGCCGGACCTACGAGTTAATTGCTACGTCCGGCTATCAGCCGGACGTACGAGTTAGGCCCGCGAGTTGAATTGATGCAGACGATTGTCATCACCGGCGTCAGCGGCTATTGGGGACGACGAGTGGCGCAGCAGTTGCTGGCCATGCCCAACGTGCGCGTGCTGGGCGTAGATCGCCGCGTGCCTGCGCAGCCGCTGGATGGCCTCGATTTCGTCAAAGCCGACATCCGCAACCCGCTGCTGGTGGAGCTGCTGCGCGCCGAGCAGGTGGATACCCTGGTGCATCTGGCTTGGCGCGAGCGGCAATGGCGCAGGGAAGAAGACTTCGAGAGCAACGTCCTGGGCGCCATGCAGTTGCTGGGCGCCTGCGTCGATGCCGGTGTGCGCCAGGTCGTTTGGCGCAGCACCACGGCCGTCTATGGCGCTCAGGCGCACAACCCGCTTTACCTGCCAGAGACGACGCCCCTGTCTGCCCGCTCGGCCAGCGCGGCCATCCGCGACGCGCTGGAGGTCGAGCGGTTCATCGCTGGCCTTGCCGCCGACTATCCCGAGCTCAGGGTGGCCGTGCTGCGCCTGGCCAACGTCATCGGCCTGGACGTGGAGTCGCCTTTCACCCGCTTGCTGCGCTTGCCGGTGCTGCCCGACCTGCTGGGCTTCGATCCACTGTTGCAGGTGATTGACGCGGACGACGCCGTGGCGGCCCTGACCCACGCGGCGTTGCGGCCGATCAATGGACCGGTCAACGTAGCGGCCGAAGGCATCATCTCCTTCTGCCAACTGGCCGGCAAGCTGGGCCGACCTACCCTGCCGATGGTGCATTTGCTGGTCTACTGGGGCTGGCCGCTGCTGGCTGGCATGCCGGCTGGGCGGGACCTGCTGCGCTGGTTCCCATTGGAGCCGGATTACCTGCGTTTCCCTTGGGTGGGCGATCTGGCGCGCATGCACAACGAGCTGGGGTTTGCGCCGCAATGGAGCGCGTCCCAGGCTGTGCAGCGCTACGTGGAGGGGCGGCGCGTGCAGCGCTACCAGCCGCCGGCCGAGGCCCAGCCCTACGCCGCCGACCAGCTCGATCGCGTCCTGGCCCAGCGAGCCAAAGCTTCCCCGCTGCGTGCAGAGATCGACATCGCATGATCCAGCCGCCCGCTACCTTCTGCCAGGCCCTTGCGGCCGACGGCTCGCCCTGCGCCAACCCACCCCTGGCCGGCAGCGCCTTCTGCGCGTTGCACACCAGCGCGCCCGCTGAACAGATCGAGCTGGACAGCGACGGCTGGCTGGCTATCCACGACCGCACGGCCTCCCGGCCCAGCCGGCCTGCCCTGCCGGTCACGCCGCTACGGCCCGTAGACAGCGGCGAACCGGCTGCGTCGGACGATCTGTGGATCGACGACCGTCTGACTGAGCAGCGCACGCGCGAGGCAGAGCGGCAGAGCCGGCTGCGCGGCGAGCTGGCCCGCTTTGCCCGCGCGGCCCAGCGTCTGGCGCCGCCCGGCGCCGAGGCTATGGCCCCCAGCGCGCAGGAGGCCCAGCGTCTGCTGAGCCAGCTCCTGGGGCCGTTCTATCCGCGCCAACTAATCGACCAGGGGGGCGCCTGGCTCAGCCCTGACCTGTGGAAGGGCGCCTGGTATGTCGCCGCCTATCTGCTGCGTGCGCAGACCAGCACCCTGCGCCGGCGGCTGGAGGGCAACTACGAAATCGACGACTTCGGCCGCGACGAGGAGTTTCTCGGCGTCGTACTTTCCCTGGCTCAGTTCTTTTACCAGAGCTATTGGCGCGTCCAAGTCAGCGGGATCGAGCACGTGCCGGCCCAAGGGCGCGCCTTGTTGGTCAGCAACCACTCGGGCGTGCTGCCCTTCGACGGCCTGATGCTCGCGCTGGCGCTGTACAACGAGACGGCCAGCCAGCGCCTGCCGCGCGCCCTGGCCGACTCCTGGTTCCCCACCCTGCCGTTCATCTCCACCCTGCTGCAGAAGACGGGCCAGGTGCAGGCCCATCCGTTGAACGCGCTGCGCTTGCTGGAGCGGGATGAGTTGGTAGCGGTTTTCCCCGAAGGCACGCGAGGCATCGGCAAGCCCTTCCGCGAGCGCTACCAGTTGCAGCGCTTTGGGCGGGGCGGCTTTATCAAGGTTGCGCTGCAGGCTGGCGCGCCGATCATTCCGGTGGCCGTGGTGGGCGCCGAGGAAATCTACCCGGTGATCGGCAAGGTGGAGCCGTTGGCGCGGCTGCTGGGCATCCCCTTTTTCCCGTTGACCCCCACCTGGCCCTGGACGGGAGCGCTGGGACTGGCACCGCTGCCCACCAAGTGGTTCATCGATATCGGCCAGCCGATCCAATTGGACGGCTACGACGCGCGCGCCGCCGCCAATCCCTCGGTGGTGGCCCGTCTGACTGACCAGGTGCGCACCACCATCCAGCGGATGTTGCTGGAGCGGCTGGCCAGGCGAAGGTCGATTTTTCTGGGCTGACGCCTGCGCAGGACTGACGGTCCTGGCCCGGCCGCAGTCATCATTGCGCGGTGAAAGTCCCGATGCGATGGCGCCAGGACCGTCAGTCCCATCCTCAAGGAGAAGTTCAATGCCCGTCTACCAAACCGCGGAGCAGTTTTATGCTGTCATGGGGGAAGGCTTTCAGCGCATGGCCGCCGACCCGGCTGCCTTGAGCGACTTCCAGCGCCGGCGCATGCTCGTGTCAATCAAAACGACTGAGCCAGAGGCCATCATCGTGATCGATGGCCGCGCCAATCCGGTGCAGGTGTCCTACGACACGCCGGCTGGCAAGGCTGATTTGGGCTTGCAGATGCCCGCCGACCTGCTGCACCAAATTCTGATGCAGACCGCCGGCGTCAAGGCTTCGTTCATGTCGGGCGCGGTCCAGGTGTCGGGCAACGTCTTTCGCGCGCTGCAATTGGCGGACTTGTTCCATCAAATCCAGCGGGTCTACCCCCAGGTACGGCAGGATTTAGGGCACGACGCGTAGGGGCGGCTCAGATCACCCGGTCGATCTGTTGTTCCAGCGTCTCCAAGGTGCGCTTCAAGGTATCCAGGAAGTTGCCGGCCATGCCAGGGGAGGGTTTCTTGGGCGCCTCACCGCCGCCGCCTTCCAGGATACGCTGCACCACTTCGGGGCGATGTTGGGCCTCCCGCATGCCGGCCAGGTCGGCCAGCACCGTGCTGCGCGAGATCTGGATGCCGTAGCGCGCCAGCGTCTCCTTGAAGACCTCATAGCCGCCGGCCAGGTCGACGCTAACCGAGCGGAAGCCGTGCTCGGCGATCTTGACCCGGTCTTGCAGCCGCATGATGTTGGCGAAGAACATCATGCTGTCGTCGGGCCTCGGCTCGATCAGGATGATGTCTACGTCGGGGTGGCGGCGCTGGAGCTGCTTGATCTGGTATTTCAGGCCGGAATGGAGCATCACGCGCGTGGCCTGCGCGCTGACGGCCTCAAGACCCCGCCTGCTGATCAGCTCCCCGTTGGAACCCTCTTGACCGGTCGAGTCAAACGGCACCAGGGAGTTGATGCATACCACCAGCTTGGCCCCCTGTTCGATGGCTACGTCCAGGCTGGCGTTGCCACGCGCGCCGCCATCGATGAAATCCTTGTTGCCGATGCGGAAGGGCTTGTAGATGATCGGCACGGCCGAGGAGGCGGCGACAGCTTCAGAGATCAACACGTCCGGGGTTTGGGCGCTAAACACCACGCGATGGCCGGTATCGAGCTCGGTGGCGATGATGTGCAGCTCGCGCGTCAGTTGGTCAAAGCGATTGGTGCAGCCGGTCAACGCCAGCGTGTCAGCCATCCACTGGCCGTAGGCGCGGTTGTCGTAGATGCCGGAGGGGAGGGCGCTCCCCAGCCCGCTGAAGACCATGTCCAGCACCGATAACCGTCCGCGGCTGGCCAGGGCGTCGATGCCGGTGCTGACCAGCCGGCGGGGCAAGCCCAGGCCGCGACGCAGAATTTCGCCGGTGTTGAGGCGGAAAAGGTGCTTGGGTTCAGGGAAGCTGGCGATGGGATGGCTGGCGTTGACCACGCGCATCAGGTCGACCGAGGACATGCCGTTGGCCAGATAAGCAGACACCAGCGCGCCTGCGCTGGTGCCAACGTAGATGTCGAAGTCGTTGACTGTGCGGTTGACGAGCAGTTCGTCGATGGCGCGCAGGGCGCCGATCTCGTACACCGCCCCACTGGTTCCGCCGCCGGCCAGGACCAGCGCAGTGCGTCCTGCTGACTGTCTTGCATCGTCCATGACTGCCTCGCACTCCTCGTCACTACAAGCGTTGTAGGTTACTCTTCCGACGACTCGACCTCAGCTTCGCTTGCCAGCAAAACGTCCAAAGATTGGTTCAGCTGCTCCAGTTGGCTCTGCAGGTTGACCACGTCCAACCGCGATGGGATGTTGAGGCGATGTAATGCGGCTTCGACGCGCGTGTCCACCAGACGAGGGTCGATGAGGGTAGAGAGACGCTCGCGGCTTAGTTCCTCGCGCAGGCGTGAAGCGTCCTCTTCGGCCATCTCGCCCCGTCTGACCAGGGCATCGATGCGCTCGTCCACTTCGGTCTCTAGCGCCTTGACTGCGTTGAGCGAGGCCTGAACAGAGCGTTTGACGTAGCCGAAGGTGTCGCCGCCTGCCCGGATCAGGTTGGTAAGCAGGATGTTCGGCAGATAGCCGCTATCCTTCTTCTCGCGCTCGAAGATGATCTGAGACAGCGTGACGCCGGTGAGGTCTTCGCTGGTCTCGTGGTCACGCACTTCGACATCATAGCCGTCGCGGATCAGGTCGGCGATGCTGTCCAGGGTGATATAGCGCTTGGCGTCGGTGTTGTAGAGTTTGCGATTGGGGTAGCGTTTGATCAAGACAGTTGGCATGATAACATCACTCCTGGTGCGATTATACCGCGCTGTGTCAAATGTGTCCAAATCGTAGTTGCTCAGCCCACAACCTTGGCAAGTCGTCGCACGGCAAACGCCAGCAATTCCAAATTTGGCACGGAGTCGAGGCTTCAGCCGGGTTTGCCGGTGCGAATCAGGCGCTCTAACCCGCCTAAAGGCTCGACTCCGCGTTGGCAGAGTTCATATTTGGAATTGCTGGGCAAACGCCACTTGCCAAGGCGGTCGGGCCTGCTCGGCCAACAGCAAGAACGCCGGCAGAGTTGTGTGCAACAAGCACGCACTCTGCCGGCGTTCTGATCCTCAACTGTGCAGCTCGCAGATCTCAGCCACAGCCAGCAGGTTTCTTAGGCGCAGCGGGCTGTGACAGCATCCAGACGAGTTGCCAGGAACTATCCATGCCTCAGGGCATCCACCTTTTCGGCCAGCAGAGAGATCTTCTCGCCCAGTGCGTCGATGTCGCCCTTGCTGGGCACGTTGAGGCGGCCCAGGATGCTCTCGATGCGCTGATCCAGCATCGACTCGGCGCGCGTGATCTGCTTGCCGGTCTCGTCCTGCATCTTCTCGGCCACGCCCTCGACCTTATCGACCACTTCTTCGGCGCCGTTGCGCTGGCGATGGAGCACCTCACGGACCAGCCGGCGGCCGTCCTGTTCGGCGATCTCGCCGCGCTCGATCAGCTTGCCGACGAAGTCCTCGATCTCGTCCTTGGTAAGAACCACAACACCCACGCCGGCCATCAAGATCCGGCGCACGGCGGCTACCATGCCGCTGGCTGACTGCTCAGCAGCTTCGACCGTCTCGGTCACTTCGGCCGGCATCTCGTCGACGCCCTTCTCCACGATCTCGACCGCCTCGGCTACGGCTGCTTCCATGTCCTTTTTCATCTTCAACCTCCAGGTTGTGTTGAGCGTCAACGACGCTTGTATGGTGATCAACTTTTGCTTTCAATGACGCACTGCGTCATCGGGCATTATAACACAGCGCGTCATGAGAGTCAAGTTCGAGAAATCACGAAGCGCGCACGATTGATTGACACTGTCAGCCCACCGGCGGTATAATTCGGGTGTATTCAAAATGGGTTGAGTCGCCTGCAGCCTGTAGGACGATTTTCCAAATCGTCCGCTCCCGCGGCCGTGAGGCGGACGATTTAGAAAATGGTCCTACGTCGGCTCAACCCATTTTGAATGCACCCAAATGTTATGGATGTGCAGAAGTTCGACTTCTTCGGAGAAGTCGAACTTCTCCGGCAAACCGAGACAGCACATCCTCCAAGGTTATTCTCTCACAATGAGGTGGCAGACATGGAAATGCCTTGGCTCAAACACTACGAAAACGGCATCCCGGCAAGCCTCTCCTACCCCGACCAGCCGCTCTACCAGATGCTGGCTGGCGCGGCTGCCCAGTATGCCAGCCAGCCCGCCGTCAAGATGATCCTGCGTTACCTGCCGGCCGGCAGGACCATCGGCGCCGAGTTTTCGTACAGCGACCTGAAGGACAAGGTCGACCGGCTGGCTACGGCCCTGCACGAGCTGGGCGTGCGCAAGGGCGACCGGGTGGCCGTGCAACTACCCAACTCGCCGCACTCGCTGATCGTCTTCTACGGCATCCTCAAGCTGGGCGCAATCGTGGTCAACACCAACCCGATCTACACGCCGCGCGAGATGCAGCACCAGTTCAGCGACTCCGGCTCAGAGACGGTGATTCTGCTCAACAGCTTCTACCCCAAGCTGCAAGAGATCCAGGCTAGGACGCCGATCAAGCGGGTGATCATTGCCCACATCAACGACTTCACCGGCTTTCCCTTCAACCGGCTGGTCCAGCGCTCCCAGGCCAAAGAAGGCCAGTGGGTAGACGTGCCGGAGGGCAACGGGGTCTATCACATGACCACGCTGCTCAAGAAGTACCCGCCTACCCCGCCCAAAGTCGACGTCAAGCCGGACGACATCGCGCTCTTCCAATACACCGGCGGCACCACCGGCATACCCAAGGCGGCCATGCTCAGTCACCGCAACCTGGTGAGCAACGTCTTGCAGTGCGCCAGTTGGCTGACCGACCTGGAGCCGGGCCATGAGGTGGTGATGGGCGCGATCCCCTTCTTCCACGTCTTCGGTATGACGGTCTGCATGGCGCTGAGCGTGTCCATGGGCGGCAAGCTGATCGTGGTGCCTAACCCACGGCCCATCGACAACGTCATGAACCAGATCCAGCGCGAGCGGGCGTCGATCTTCCCCGGCGTGCCGGCCATGTACATCGGTATCGTCAACCATCCTGACGTGGCCAGGTACGACCTCAAGAGTGTCAAAGCCTGTATCAGCGGCGCCGCGCCGCTGCCCATGGAGGTGCAGGAGCAGTTCGGCGCCATCACCGGCGGCCGGCTGGTGGAGGGCTACGGCCTGACCGAGGCCGCGCCCGTCACCCACTGCAACCCGGTCTACGGCCTGCGCAAGTCGGGCTCCATTGGCGTCCCGCTGCCCGACGTGGAGGCCCGGCTGGTGTCGCTGGAGCCGGGGCCGGACGGCATGCCCGTGGACGTGGCGGCCGGCCAGGAGGGTGAGCTGGCGCTGCGCGGCCCGCAGGTGATGATGGGCTACTGGAACAAGCCGGAGGAGACGGCCAACGTCAAGGACGCTGAGGGCTGGCTCTACACCGGCGATATCGCCCGGATGGACGAGGACGGCTACTTCTACATCGTCGACCGCAAGAAGGACATTATCATCGCCAGCGGCTACAACGTGGTGCCGCGGGAGGTCGAGGAGGTGCTTTTCAGCCATCCGGCGGTGCAGGAAGTGGTGGTGGTCGGCATCCCGCACCCGGTGCGCGGCGAGACGGTCAAGGCCTACGTGGTGCTCAAAGAGGGCCAGAAGGCCACCTCTGCCGAGCTGATCGACTTCTGCAAGCAGCAACTGGCGGCCTACAAGGTGCCGACCATGGTCGAGTTCCGCAGTGAGCTGCCCAAGAGCATGGTGGGCAAGTTCCTGCGCCGTGTGCTGGTGGAGGAGGAAAAGGCGAAGCTGGCGGGCGACAAGGTGACAGGGTGACAAGGTGACAGGGTGACAAGGTGATCCCCGGATGGCACAACGCACAAGACAAAAGCGCCTGGCAGGCCAAGCCTGCCAGGTGCTTTTGGTATCAACACTATACGACGCCGCGCCAGGATTGACGGTTCCCCGCGATGGGGTTATAATGGCGCCGCTTCGCTTCAACACACCTAACCCTTTGATCCACTGTCTGCTAACCGGACAACAGCCCACCTAGTCGAAGGAGGCGCCTATTGGATTGACTTGTTCCGTATCCTCCGTCCATCCTCTTCGTTGCAGCCTGCCTGCCAGAGCGTCGCTGCTCCCCCACGCAGGCGCCACCATTCAAGAAGGAGATACACCGCTGTATGAACGGCAAAATTGCCCGATTACTGACCTTGGTCATGGTCCTCGCCATGATCGCCTCCCCAGTCTTTGCCTCACCCCTGGACTCGCCCGTCGAGTCGACAGCCCAGCCACCGGCGGCCAACCCCGAAGCAGCTCCTGTGTTCCAGGCTGCTGACGCCGCTGGCCCCGCCCGCTATTTCGTCATCCTCTCTGACCCCTCGGTGCCTAGCTACACCGGCGGTATTGCTGGCTATGAGGCCACCAATCCTGCGGCCAAGGGGCAGGCCCGCTTGGACGCGCAAAGCCCTGCCAGTCGGGCTTATGCCTCCTACCTGGCAGCGCAACAGGCTGCACTGGTATCCGAGGCCGCGCAACTGCTGGGGCGTTCGCCTGAGGTCGTCTACCAGCTCCAATTCGCTCTCAACGCCGTCGTCATGGTGCTCGATCCGGCTGAAGCCGAGTTGGTGGCTAAGCTGCCCGGCGTGAAACAGGTCGAGCGTGAGACTGTCGAGCAGGTCGAGACCGATTACGGCCCGCAGTGGATCGGCGCCCCCAGCATCTGGAACGGCACCGCCACCGGCAGCCTGCCCGGCACCAAGGGCGAAGGCGTGATCATCGGCGTGCTCGATACCGGCGCTAACATGGATCACCCCTCCTTTGCCGATATTGGCGGTGATGGCTACAACCACACCAATCCCTTCGGCTCTGGCGTCTACAAGGGGCTTTGCGCCAGCAATCCCGGCCAGTGGGTCTGTAACGACAAATTGGTCGGTTACTGGGTCTACACCGGCGAGACCGCTGACGACGAGGACGGCCACGGCAGCCATACGGCCAGCACGGCCGGCGGCAACTACCTGGCGCCTGGCACCGTGACCCTGGGCACCTATCCGTACAGCCCGGCCATCTCCGGCGTGGCGCCTCACGCCAACATCATCGCCTACGACGTTTGCACCCCTTCTGGTTGTAACTCGGCTTCTATGGTGGCCGCGATGAACCAGGCCATCCTGGATGGCGTGCATGTGATCAACGTGTCCATCAGCATCAGCGGCAACACGTGGACCGGCGCGCAGCAGCAGGGCTATCTGTCGGTCTTCAACGCCGGCATTACGCCAGTCCGCTCGGCTGGCAACAGCGGCCCCGGCGCCTCGACCATCGGTTCGACCCCTCCCTGGGTGGTCACGGTGGGCGCTAACACGCACAACCGCGCCGGCTCTAACGCGGTTACCAACCTGTCTGGAGGCAACACGGCGCCTCCTGGCGGCGGCACCCTGACAGGCCTGGGTGTCTCTGACAGCTCGGTCGTTGCCTCGATGGTCTACGCGGGCAATGCGCCCTACAACGACGCGCTGTGCCTCAACCCCTTCACGGCCGGCAGTGTTACTGGCAAGATCGTCATCTGCGATCGCGGCACCAATGCACGCGTGGCCAAGGGCTGGAACGTGCTCCAGGGCGGCGCGGTGGGCATGGTGTTGGTCAACACCGACCCAGGCCAGTCGCTCAATGGCGACTTGCACCACCTGCCTGCGGTACACCTCAACAGCGTTGATGGCGCAGCGATCAAGGCGTGGGTCAACAGCGGGACGGGCCACCAGGGCCGTATCGCCGGCACCACGTTGAGCTTCGCCGCCTCCAACGGCGACATCATGGCTGGCTTCAGCTCGCGTGGGCCGCATCCTATCGCCAACTTGCTGACGCCCGACGTAACCAACCCCGGCGTGGACATCCTGGCGGCCTACCGCTCCGGCGCTATCACGCCGGAAGTGCCCAGCGTCGAGTATGCCTTTGTCAGCGGCACCTCCATGTCCAGCCCGCACACGGCCGGCTCGGCCGCCCTGATCAAGGCGCTGCATCCCTCCTGGACGCCGGCCGAGATCAAGTCGGCGCTGATGAACACCGGCAAGTACACCGGCATCCTTAAGGAAGACGGCGTCTCGCCAGCTATCCCCTTCGACATGGGCACGGGCCGCGTCGATCTGACTCAAGCTGGCAATGCAAGCTTGCTGCTGAACGAGACCGGCGCCAACTTCGTGGCCGCCAACCCCGACACCGGCGGCAATCCCAAGGCCCTCAACCTCGCCAGTCTGGCCGATGCAGCCTGCGCCACTTCCTGCAACTGGACGCGCACGGTCAAGGCCACCCGCGCCGGCACCTGGACCGCCAGCTACGTCACGCCGGCCGGCATGACGCTGACGGCCACGCCCAGCAGCTTCACGCTGACTGCCGGCCAGACCCAGGCTCTGAACATCACGGCTAACGTGGCCGGCCTGCCCGTCAACACCTATGCCTTCGGCTATGTGGTGTTAACCAAGACGCCTGTCGAAGGCACTGCAGCCGGTGAGGTTGTCCACTTGACCGTGGTGGTGCGGCCGATCACCGGCCAGGCCACCATCAACGTCACGCCCAGCAGCCTGGCCGCCACGCAGGCGCCCAACACCAC
>Ga0209573_1003417_pt1 | contig 17496 bp, 10 predicted proteins | sample TNRBio252014_DNA_FD_185870 | JGI IMG/M metagenome (GOLD analysis project Ga0209573, IMG submission 185870) | Wastewater treatment Type I Accumulibacter community from EBPR Bioreactor in Madison, WI, USA - TNR Reactor_6/25/2014_ DNA (SPAdes)... | ecosystem: Engineered > Bioreactor > EBPR >...
GACGAACCCATTTCCTTCTCATCAGCGCCATCGATGCCGGAATTGTCGGACGAACTCTGCGACCGAACTGTGAACTCGTACGGCCCAACAATGACTTTCGAGCCATTGACGACGCGTGTTTCTTCACCGGGCACAAGGCGTTTGCCGTTGACGTAAGTGCCGTTGCTGCTGTGCAGGTCGGTCACCCAGGCTTCTGTGGGAGATACTCGCAGCAAACAATGGCGACGACTGACATTCAGGGACGACAGCCGTAATTGACATTCGGCGGCGCGACCAATCAGGATCGTCTGATTCACCACGAGGCGACGACGACCAGCGGTCTCATCCACCTTGCCTGGGGAAACAGGCGGCTTAGCAATCAGATTGATCGCTTCCATTACCGCAGACATGGCAACCTCTGAACCTTCACCCTGTACTGACACAGTAACCCACTATTCTTTCGAACAAGGGTTCAGTCGTCCAGTGGATTCACCCAGGTTGAGGGTTGTTCCCGTCACAATGGAATTCACGTGGAACAGAAAACTGAGTGTTCCGCAAAGCTCTCGTGAGTCCTCCGAACAGTCTTTTTAAGTCTCAAAGGGCCAGTCCAGCACAGAAACTGCGACGATTGATTGCCGAATCAGTTGGTGAGCGTGGCCATTTTTTCCGCCATCCCAGGGAGTGTTTCCGGATCCCCGGTCAGCCTGAATGGACGCCGAGCAATCTCGATTCCGGCACTGCGAAGCACCATCCAGTAGTTGCCGGGAACCAGCTTGTTGCCGGTGTCATAATTGAAATTGGCGAACATCATATCGCGCGTCACAAATGTGCCGGCATTGTCAATCACTCGATGGTGTTCATCTTCCAGAACACATTCCACCCACATGTCTTCATGCGGAGGATTCACGTTGCACTGGGCGATGATCGCTTCACCATATTCGAATTCCTGACGGCGATTCGCCAGTTGCCCTCCCAGCAGGCGACTGCCAATATCGAAGGAAAAGAACTTATCCTTCTCGCGTACGCGGCCTGTGCCATTGATCATCGTCAGGGCAACGTTGCGATCGAGTGCCGGAAGTGCCATTGGGCCATTGTGGGCTCGATAACCATACAGGTCACGACGGTAATCAAACTCGGCGGAAGCCACGGCCACCACCATTGCCACTGCAATCCATACCAGAAAATGTGGCATGGCCGCCGGGCGCGATTCCAGAATTCGGGCCAGAGCAAACCGCGGTGCTCCCAGCACAGCCGTCGGGATTCGCAGTCGGTGCACAATTCGTCGCATCGCCACAATGTCTTTCTCCATCAGAAATGACAGATAGGCGGTCGTGCAGATCAGCGGGAAGATGTAGAGACCCAGAGTCAGCCAGGTCAGCAGATGGAACACCATCCCCACGCCCAGCGCGAAGAATCGTCCCAGAGGCCGCCAGGCGAGAAACACAAACGACAGTTCCCAGACAATCGTGATGTAGCCGCTGGCCAGCAACAGCGGAGTGGACATGGCCAGCACTTCTCCCGCCGGATTGTCGTAATTCCAGTTGCTCAGCATCCAGTACCGCATCTGTTCGCCACTGAAGAACGACGCCGTCTGGATCTTCGTAATGGCAGCGCCAAAATAGACAAACGCAAACAGCAGCTGGATCAGACGTGCAGGCCAGACGGGAAACCGTGGAGGCACGGCCGTCGCAGTGGCACCGTCTTTCCAGCGTTTCAGAATCGCATCGATGGACCACACCGCTCCGCAATGGGACAACGTCAGCATGACAAGGATATGAACTGCGATGACGGAATACTTGGTCATCGTGCTCACGGCATCCAGCAGATTAAAATACGTGTAGAGGGGAGTGCCGATCATCAGAGCCAGACGAGTTCGATAGCCAAACACGGCACACACCAGAGAGAACAGCATGATTCCATAGACGGCCGCGGCAAACGATGCTGGCAGCTCCGGCAGAGGCGTGCCCTGATTGAAAATCTCAATCAACTGCTGCGGTGCCCCATCCGAAGAAAACAGTTCCCGCACCCGGGGAAACCTGCGAAACATGGGCACCAGAGCGACTGAAATGAACAGCATTCTCACCAGCGCCAGGCCGTAGGGAGCTTCTTCTGCGTAAAAGAAGTTCTTCAGGCCGGCAGGCAGAGATGGCTTTGAGATTCGAGTTGGCGTCATCCTTGACAGCTCCGCTGAATGACAAGGTCCAGGGGGTTACCCGCAGGAACTCCGAGTTCGTGAATGCCGCAAATCAGGTCCGGCAAGAATGAAGTAAGACCAACTGTCAGTTGGTATTCAGATCACTGTCTCCGGTCCCGCGAAAGGCCGCGTCCTGAGATTCCATCCGGCTCGGATTGAAAAATGTGTTGTAGTAAGGCGTCGCCTGCTGAGAGGCCTGCTTCAGGCGCGGATTGTCGGCGATGGCTTTCAGTGTCTGCGCATTAAACCAGTCCGGATATGTCTCGATCGGATTCCCACCGGCATTGCAGATGGCCCGCAGGCTGTATGTGGAAACCTTGTCTTTGGGTTCGTGAAACTGGTAACTCCAGAGATGGTCAGGGACATTGAACTGCTTCGGCCAGATCTCCTGAACCACATACACTCGGTCGATCGGCGGATGTGATGAGTGCTCAAGAACATGTCGAATGTGCCGGGGAACCAGATTGTTGCTGATGTCGTAGTTCACGCGTTCAACATCCCCGAACGGATGAAATGCTCCCCACGGCTCACGAACGCTGTAGTAGTTTCCGTCGACGTCCTCGGCCACGATGTGCGTACGGTTGTCATACGCTGACCAGCCGCAGAACATGTCCCAGACAAAGTAATAGCTGAGAGTGTTACAGGACAGGCCGGCCTTCAGAGCGTGGGCACCAATGCCCCAGGCCATCGCAGACAGATAGCAGACAATAAAAAGCCCGGAGGCCCAGCGTTTGAGCAGCATGGTTCACCATCCTTCCATGGCCGGTGATCTGACTGGCCGGTCTCACAGTTTCCGGTCTCACAATGTCCGGTTTCGCAAGGCCGAACTCCCGGTAGTGACTGCAGGATCCGGCGAGTGTCGTGTGTTTGTGGCAGATACTCAGCCTGGCCGGAGTCTTTCAGCCACATTCCGGAAGACTCCTTTGGCCAGCCGCCGCGAAAACTGCATCAATGCGTTTTCGAGGTCCTCTGGAATCTGTTCGTTTTCAGAAAAACGGTCAAGAGCGAACCCCCGCTGTACGACGGTTCCCTGAAAAAGTCCGCGGATCTGCAACACTCAATCAGATCTGGACAGGATTCGGATTTTCGGCCTGTGCGCATTTGTGTGCTGGTGTGGAGCAGTTTGAACGCTTCCATTGCTGACGGACGGCTCCGAATCAAACTGGCAGACTGCTCAGATCGATCTGTGCAGCAGGTCACTTCCATCCGGTCGCTTCGGCAAAGATTGTGACGGATCATGCCGGCAAGCGGATTTTCAGCTGACGTTCAGATTCCAGCCCGTTACAGATCGGGATGGCCGACATGCCTGTCACCGTCGGGAACCAGGATGTAGACTTTCCGAAACTTGGCCCCAACCCAACTGGTATGGACCGACAAACTGAGCCCTAAAGCCTGAGTCTGCTCATCATGCTGCCTACCTGCCCATCCTGTGGACAGTCAGTTCTGGAAGATAACGTCGTAGACTGCCCATTCTGCGGTGCAGCCATGGATGGATCTCGCGGCGCCAAGAACACGCCTCGGCCAAAAGCGGGTCCGGCGGTCAACCGGCCCGGTGCTCGCAAAGTTCCTGAAAAGCCGGCGACAGCGTCGACCGGATCCGGCAGCACAGCCGCCGCCCCGCCAGCCCAGTCTGTGCCGAAGCCGACAGCAGCTCCCGCCCGTGCCGGAAAGCCGGTTGTCGACGAAGACGATCCGTTCGGAATTGGCAGTGCCCGAGCGGCTGCGTCGGCGATTCAGGCTGTCCTGAAACCAGAAAAAGGCAAAATGCATCGGGTGATCTGTCCGATGTGCGAGCAGCAGGGCTTTGTCCCAAAGACAGCCGTCGGAAAACTGGTCCGCTGCGCGAATGAAAAATGCATGGTCCCTCTGTTTACGGCTCCTGACCCCAACGCCCCCGTCGAACGAAAGCCGACTCGATTGTCGGACGAGGCGGAAGCCGCACGACGAGCAGCCGAATCCTCGCCAAAGAAAAAGAATCCGGTCGTCATCTACGCAGTCATCGGCGGAGTGCTGTTGGTCGTCACGATGATCGTGCTGCCGATGCTGACCAAGCCCGATGTGAATCCCGATCTCGGCAAGCCCGTCGAGTTGCCGGATTTTGAAGATGAGGACGCCATCGCTGCCGAGCAGCAAAAGAAAAAAGCGGCCGCACAGGCAGCCGCCGATGCCGTGAATCCGGTACTGATCGTTGGTGACCATGCCAAACGCATGATCGGGTTGGCACGTCAGGCCAACCTGCGCGACAAATCGTGGGCACGACGAATGACCGGAGATCTGTTTGTCCGGCTGGATGACATGCAGGCTGCCGGGACAGAATTCAATCAGCTGGTCTCCCTGGATCGTTCCCGAGGTTTCTACCGCATTGAACCGCACCTCGGCCGCTATTGGAGAGCCATCGCTTCGGGGGATTCGGCAGGAGCCCAAAAAGCTCTTGAAGACGCGTTGGTGGATGTCCCATCCATTCCGCGAACCGGTCGACAGGGAACCGACGCGTGCCTGGCACTGGCGGCAGCTTTGTTTCAGGATGGACGAGCCGATCAGGCCGCCCAGTTCCTGGCCGTTCGACAACTTGACGCTTCCGTTCCGCACCGCCAGGACCTGATGGGAAGTACGGCATGGACATTTGCTGCCGGACGATGTCGGGACGCCGGGCTGTCAGCACCTGCTGCTCTCGATCAGCTGCTTTGGATGGATCCGCTCCACACGGCCGTCGCCGGCGACCTGGCATCTCATCAACGCTGGACTGAGGCCGTCAGCTGGTCCGGGACAGCCAGCACCGCTCGATCCAGGTCCGACGCACTCGTGCTGATCGCTGACATCGCTGCAGAGGCCAAAGCCGATTCATCAGTCTTTGCGCAGATCGAAGCGGCCGCTCCCTCGGGAGATCTCGCTGGAACAATTCGAGTTCGCGCGGCGGTTGCAGCCGCCACCAAAGACTCCACAAAGGTTGAAGCCTGTCTGAGCAGCTTCGGCAAGATGCAAAATGCGGTTGCCGTGGTGATGCCAACCAGTCAGCACCTGGTTCAGAACGAAACTCCGAATCGGGACGTCTTCGTAGACCAGTTCATCGCGAGCAGTGAGACAGTGCGAGCCGCGCTGATCGCTGGAAAGCCCGACCTTGCGGCAACCGCCCTGAATCGATGTCTCACCGATGCCTGGGCTGCCGCACCTCCGACAACTCAGCTGCGTCAACCCCTGGTCAGAATGACTCAGGACGAAGTCGGCTTCAAACGCCAACTGGCGGCAGAACTTCTGATCCCGGATGACAATCGCTTTGCCTCTGAGTTTCGTTCGTATCGTCGGCATCTGGAACAAATGCTGCGACAGGCAGAAGATCGGCGTCTGACATTACTGCTGGTTCTGTCGCGAATTGCTCGCAGTGGTGGTGCTGAGTTCGTCAGGCAGTCTGTCACTGCTTCCCCGGAACTTTCCCAGGAACTGCGGATCGATGCACTCGTCGGATTACTGAATGCGTCGGCACGGGCTGCCGGACAAAGTCAGCCCATTCTCGCCCCGTCAGTGCCTCCCGTCGGCGCGGCAGCGCTTGGGACGTCGGAGCTGGTCCTGGCCACCAGTCACGTTCTGGACCTGGCCTGGGCCAATCGCGAGCAGAAGCTTCCGGAATGTCTTGTTGCCCTGGAACTTCAGGCTGGTGTCACGATGCCCGGCCTTCGGCTTTCGCTGCTGAACGAACTGGTGGAATCTGCGGCCATGACGGCCAGTGATCCCACAACCGTTCTGAACGCAGTCAATGCCCTGAAGAATGGTGCCTGGCGAGAAGAATTGTTCGAAGTCGCCGGCCGAGTGATCGCCGAGCGACAACAGGAAAAACAGGCCGAGGCCTGGACCAGCACCGTCAAAGTTCTGCCACTTGAACACATTTCACTGCTGTACGGAATCAGTCTGGGACTGCTGGATCGACCTGTTCCTTCCGCACCAGCCCCCGCTGGCCGAACAAAACCCACCTCAGCCAGTTCCACAACCAACAGTACAAAGAATTAATTCTCGTGATCGGCCGACCGTATCGGCCCGGAGACTTACAACGCAGGATCGCGGAACCCGTCTGGCCTTTTTGCTGCGTTCAGGCACCCTTGCCAACGTGCCACCATTCCGACTGCCGGTGCCTTCAGAGAAATCCTCAGCGTGACGGCGTGGTTTTCACTTCCGTTGTAGTCGCTGTTGAATCTGTCATCATCACGAGGGCACTGGTCGCCCATGATCGGTGTTATTTCAGCGCGGAGATGTCCCATGAATTCAGCCGAGTTCTTCCTTCGAATTCCAAAATGGCTTGCGGTGACAGCTCTGGTGTTTGCCGTCGATCTCTGCCCGTTGAAGGCCCAGCAGAACCGACCCAATGTCGTTTACATCCTGGCCGATGATCTGGGATGGACAGACATCAGTTGCCAGGGCTCAGAGTATTATGAGACACCGCATATTGATCGGCTGGCATCGCAGGGCATGCGACTGCTTCGATATCACAACTGCCAGAACTGTCAGCCAACGCGGGCAGCCCTGATGACCGGACAGTACGGAGCCCGGACTGGTGTTTACACCGTCGGAGGCATCGATCGATTCGACTGGCAATCTCGTCCGCTGCGTCCGGTGGACAATGTGACAAAGCTGCCTCTGGATCGAATCACGATCGCGCAGGCGTTGAAATCGGCCGGTTATGCCACAGCCATGTTCGGCAAGTGGCATCTGGGTGAAGACGCGGAACACCATCCGTCCGCTCGCGGATTCGACGAAGCTCTCGCCTCCAGCGGCCAGCACATCAATTTCCGGACGAATCCTCCAACGGATATTCCCGACGATGCCTATTTGGCTGACTTCCTGACAGATCGCGCCTGTGACTTCATCCGTCGACATCAGCAACAACCGTTCTTCCTGTATCTGCCTCATTTTGGAGTGCATTCCCCATATCAGGCGAAGGCGGATCTGATTCAGAAGTTTCAGGCAAAACCTGCAACCAAACGACATAATGATCCGGTCTATGCCGCGATGATCGCCAGTGTCGATGACAGCGTCGGCCGAATTATGGCTTTGCTGGAGGAACTGAAGCTGTCAGAAAACACGGTGCTGATTTTTTCCTCTGACAACGGCGGCGTGGGGGGGTATCAGCGCGAAGGCATTCTGAAAGCCAACGACGTGACGGATAACGCTCCCCTGCGCAGCGGAAAAGGCAGTCTGTATGAAGGCGGCACGCGCGTTCCATTTGTCGTGCGCTGGCCGGGAATCGTTCCGCCCGGAGAAACAAACAGTGTGCCAGCCATCCATGTGGACCTGTTCCCCACCCTCCTGGAAATCACGAATTCACCAGCACCGGAGGGCCAGGTGCTGGACGGTGAAAGTCTGCTGCCACTGTTTCGCAACTCGGAGGGTCAGCTGGAACGCGATGCAATCTACCAGCATTTTCCTGGCTATCTGGGAGCCGGTCAGGGGACCTATCGCACAACGCCTGTCGGTGTAATTCAGAGCGGTCCCTGGAAACTGATGGAGTTCTTCGAGGACGACCGACTGGAACTGTACCGGCTTGATAAAGATCCCGGTGAGCAAACCAATCTGGCCGATCAGATGCCGGATCAGGCACGCGACCTCCACGACCGTCTGGTGGCCTGGCGAAGCAGAATTAATGCACCTATGCCTGCACCCAATGCAGCTCAGACCGATGAGAAGGCTGCCGACAATTCGAAGAAAAAGAAACAGGGCGGAAAGAAGAAGCGTGCCGGAAGGCAGCCGACTGAATAGATTTCATGGACTGCGGCGCAAATTCCTGTTGTGCCAAACCAGCAGTTCCGGATAAAAATTTTCCTTTGAACCTGAAGTGCTCTGCTTTTTGCAGAGAGTATGACCCGGTTCTGACTCGTCAGGATGCGGTCGAACCAAAACCAGTTCAGACTGTCGGCCTCAGGACGTGGCAGAAACCTGCGCTGGAATCACTGATTTCGAGTCTTAGGGTGAGTGCCTTGGAACTTCAGCCATTCGCCACCGGCGACCTTGTCATCTATACCGTGTCCAAACAGAGTCCGCATCCAGGTCCAAGAGCAAGGGCCGTGCAGCCGTCACCGCTGGGTGAAGATTACGCCTACGTTGTGGACAAATTCTGGATTGTTGCCCGCATGATGGATCCCCATCATGTGATGCTGGCAACGCGAACCGGAAAGACTCACGTGGTCTCATGCGATGATCCGCTGCTCAGGAAAGCAAACTGGTGGCAGAAACTCCGACACCGTGATCGCTTTCCCACGGTTGAAGTTCTCAAAAAGATCCACGGCAGCAACTCTGCATTGCTGCGTGAAGCGCACTGACTGGGTCAGCCGTAAGACCGCGTCGGGATACGTTCCCTGCCTCCGATCGTGAACAACTCAGGATCGTTTCGGGCCAGTCAAAGAGTTCACGTTTCAATTGCCGTTGGAATTCGGCGCGGGGGGTTCGGCCGAGTTATGTCGTGCCGATTGCTGTTGAGCACGGATCTGCTGTTCATGAAACTCGAGCCATGACTGTGGCAGGTCTTCTTCCGGAATCTCCTGCAGGAACCAGTGAAAGTCGTGAATCGGCTCGAAGTCGGTGTGCGGTTCGTCAATCTGAAGAATGGGAGATCCTGAGAGCTGGGCCGCAATCCAGAGACTCGTGCCGCCGGGATAGGGCACTCGGGGAATCATCTGCCAGGTGACCCAGACGTTGATGCCTCCCTGATTCACATAACGGTTATTCTGCTCCTGATCAAACTGGTCTACGCCAACGTCCAGCGACTGATCTTTGGGAAGCATTCCCAGCGGGCAAACGCTTTCAATTCGATACAGACTTCCCGGCTCGCCGGTTTCCAGGATCCTCGTTCCGCCAATTCGCGGATCAAACCCTTCCGTACCGCCGGACTGATCCAGGTTCACGCCGGTCCGACAGATAATCAGTCGACAGTCGTTGATGTCGATCCCCAGTTGGTTGTGCAGGGCAACACCGAAGCGGCCTGACATCGCACCGGGGTTTCCCGAGTTTGCAGGATTAACCGTCGGCGTGTAGCTGATCTCGCACTTCAAACCCTGAAGGCTCGGATCAAATGCGGTGGCGATCAGCCGTCGACTTCCCCAGGGGGTAATCGGAACGCCGACCTGAAATGCATCGGGAGTGTCCTCTAACAGACTTTTCTGCCAGGTAAATGCCGGATATCCCGGCAGCCGGGGCTCATGCGCATACGGATTGTAATAGTGACGATACATGAACGCGTCAGAATCCCGGATCAATTGAAGGTCAGCGTGCCGACCCAGGACCCCGGCTTTTGTATTGCGACCTCCTGCCGACTGCACGGCAATGCGGCCCAGCTGCATCACGCCTCCGGCTCCGGCCTGAGTCACCGATGTCCAGCGCAGATCTCCCGGACTGTTTTTCAGCACACTTCCCAGTCCTGCAGCCGCGATACAGGCAATTGCCACAACGGCCGCAACATAAGTCGCCAGAGTCCTGCGATGGCAGCGAAACAGCAGAAAACTTCCGAGACCGGACAGCAGCGCGTAGCAGGCGAATACGATGAGTACCAGCATCCGCGTCTTCTGCGAGTTGCGGTCGTTCCACGTACTGAAGTCCAGACTCTCCAGCAGAGTCATCGCGTTGTGCCGTGGCAGCCGCGCTGCGGTTTCGACAATGCCCTGGATCGAGGATTGGTCAGACGCAGCAAACAGGGGTGCAGAATAAGTCCGGATCGACCCACTTCCACAACGATGAATCATCATGCCCCGCAGGGGAACGGCCGGCTGAATGACCAATGGAGAAATCGATTTCAGATGGGCGAGGACCGTATCGTCTTTGTCATGCAGCATCAGCGTGCCGCCCAGGCAAATCCATCTGGCAACGGCGGCCCATTGTGCCTCATTCAGCATGGTTACATTGGCAGATTCGGCCATCACCATGGCCTGCGCGACCGTCAACGGGCCAGGATGCTGCGGCACCTGCCAGGAGCGAACTGCCACCGCCTGAACGGGCCGGCCCTGACCGTTGTCCGGTGAATATCGGGCTGTCACGGCAGCCATAGATGCCTGACCTGTCGGCATCTGCAGCACACGTCCGCCATCATCTACAAACAACAGGTAGTTGATGTCCTCTGAGAACTCTTTTCCTGTCGTCAGCGACACCGTTCGTCGCCAGAATATCTGATCATGGCCTTCGTAACGAACAATGAACTCATCCCAGCCGGATAACGCCTGAATCGATGAAAAGCGTTTTACGCTGTTGGGACCGATGAAGACCTCTCCAAGACGCACTGTCTTTTTCTGATGTGGTTCCGTCAGAATCAATTCGCCCTCGATCGTCTGCGTCGAATGATTGGACAGCAGAAAGGAAACGGGCACAGGCGCATTCAGGTCGACATATCCATCCCAGCCCGCCGAGACCTGAATGTCGAGTCCCGCAAAATCCTGGTCCTTGTCACTGGTCCGCTCCACCTGCGCCATGGCAGTGCGGTTTAAGCTGAGCAGCACCAGAGTCAGGAGAATCCGTTTCATCCTCCACAGCGTTCGTGGATGGACCGTGGCAGCAGAACTCCTCGACTGTTGAGATTCGTGTAACTCTGCATTGGCATCTGGCTGGATATGGGAAGCCGCACGCGACATCACGCCATCTCCTTCCGTACCGGAAACCCGTAGTCCTTCAGCAGCCGCGGCTGCAGGTATCGAATGCTCAGAAGGCAACCGCAAATGAGGACTCCATGAAACACGTAGAATGGCAGTGTGGAATGGTGGTACCCAAAGGACTGACCAATTTCGCGATACAGCATCCCCATCACAGTCATGGGGGACATCAGCGCAATTCGCTCGGCATTGCTGTGCAGAACTGGTATCTCTCGAAATGAGCGAAATTCGTGAAGCATGGCCCCGGTCATCAGCGGGAAAATGCAGACCACAAACAGGTAAAGAAGGGCACTGGAAAGCATGGCTCCGGTCTTCAGCCACATGATCAGACACAGTGTTCGCTGAAGCAGATACAGTGTGAGCCCCGCCACAACCAGGACGACACCGCCTTCGACAGAGACCCGCAGATAGTTGGGCTGATCTTCCCCCGCCGCCGGATCGGCTGAATGAAATACACTCATCCCTGCTGGCTGAGCCACTTCAGAATCAAACCAATGAGTGATTCCCACAGAGGCTGCAAACGCCAGCCCGAGATAGAGCACAAAACAGCAGGTGTCGAGTTTCGAAACCTGCACCCTGCGACCGAATGCTACGGGCACGTCCTGAAAGATGGTGTTTCGGGCGTGCGAAAAGAGATACACAGCCAGCGCCAGCCCGACCGCCAGAAAGATGTGACAAAACACATGAAAATCAAAAATCCAGTATCGCCAGGAAGATGTGTTTCCGGCGAGTGATCGGATCGCTCTGTGAAATTCAGACACCAGAGCCAGCCACGCCAGCGACGTCACCAGCAACAGGCTCGCCAGTCCCAGTCCCCAGCGAATCAAACCCTCATAACGCCTGAGCGAATCGCCGCGGTTTTCATAGAAGAAGGCAATCTCCGACGGGCGCTGAATGTGTGGCCGAAATCGAAACCAGCGTTTTCGGCGACTGTCTCCGGCGCGCACAACTTCGCCAAACGTGCTGTTATCCCGGATGATGCCGTACAGCGGTCCAAGATAAATGGCGACCAGCGCCATCAGACTGACGGATGACATTCCGATCGTGCAGCTCAGAAAAATGCCTGCGAAGCTCGGCAGGTCATCGAGCCATGGAGAGTCCATCGCTGAGTAGACAGGACTCATTAATGCCGGAAACGGTGTCAGAACAAATGGCTGCACCGAAAATGGAAATGCTCCCAGAACACACAGGATCCCGGCCGCATAGATCAACATCAGTCCGGCCAGAATCTCATTGAGGTAAAGCGACAGCCAGAGCATGACGAGGGAAAGCATCATGCAATACAACCACACCAGAAACAGGCTGGCAAGAAACACAGGCCATTCGAGACCGCCCAGAGCAAGCACCAGCACAAACCACGGCATCAGCAGAAACAACACCAGCGCCAGCAGCAGATTCTGCGAAATCACCTTGCCGATCAGAAATCGAATCGGAGAAATTCCGCTCAGCACAATCTGATCAAAGTAACGACCAATCCGCGGCGCCAGAAAAACGCTTCCCAGACGAAACGGGATCAGAAACGTAGCAAAGACCGTGGCGCCACCCAGCAGCATCAAGGCCAGCAGTTGTCCAAATTCGAATCGCTCGGCGAACTGACGGATCTCGGGGTCATTGGCATCCATCATCAATGGGACCAGCATCATCAGCATCACGGCATTCAATGACAGCGAGGTGATACCGATGGTGAAACCCGAAATCAGACTGGCCCGGTCGCGACCATAAGTCGGACTGTTGCGGAAGAGTGCCAGAAATCGCTTCGCTGCGTTCATGTGACTTTCCCTGCCGTGGAACGCATGAAAATTTCTTCCAGATTGGTTTCGTTTTCAGAAAACTGCAGAACTCGGATGTCATGCTGCAGCAGGGCCGCCAGCAGAAAGTTGCTGTTCTCTTCATCACTGGTGATGACAAGCACCTGTTCCCGGATGTCGCAGCCTGCGACTCCGTTGAGCCCCTTGATAAGTTCGCCCGTGCGAATGACATCGTCCGGAGGGACTTTCAGACGAACCATTTTCTGCGCGCAGCCGGTGTGAGATCGCAGACTGCCGAGGTCTCCTTCCAGGACCAGTCGGCCGGCTTCCAGGATTCCGATGCGATCGCTGATGTCTTCGATATCAGGAAGGATATGCGAACTGATGATGATGGCCTTGCCCAGCGATGCCAGGGTCCTGATGATCGCTCGCAGTTCATTTCGCGCCCGAGGATCCAGACCACTTGCCGGCTCGTCCAGAATCAACACCGCCGGATCATGCAGCAGCGTTTTTGCCAGCAGCAGCCGCTGACGATTCCCTGTCGAAAGTCCTTTGACAAAGACGTCTTCCCGTCCTTTCAGATCTGTGAGTTCACAGACATCCCGAATTCTTCGCGTCCGTTCCGCTTCTTCGATGCCATACATGCAGGCGAAGTAATCGAGATACTCTTCAATCGTCAGACTTCGCGGACAACCAAACTCGGCCGGCATGAATCCCAGCCGATTTCGGACCGCTCGGGGATTCCGGGTCACTGACTGACCTTCGATTCGCACATCGCCTGAATCCGGACGCGCCAATGACGACACAATTCGCAGCAGAGTGGTTTTCCCGGCCCCGTTAGGACCAATCAGCCCCAGTGTCTCCCCGCGCGCAACCTTCAGACTGATACTCTGAACGGCAATGAGATCGTCGTACGTTTTCGTCACGTCGTCGATTTCAACAGCGGCAGTCATCGCAGACAGCACCTCTCCGGAATTTCGGCAACGGATTCCGAACTGGAATTCGCGACCGTTTCAGCATTCTTTACTTCCCTGGTCGGGCACTTCGCACAGCCAGCCATTTTCCCGGGAGCAGAAGCGAAAATTCCACTCGCCGCAGGGCAACATCCAGGACCAGCAGTAACCCCGCTGCTGACAACAGCCATGGCCAGAGCGGTCGATAGCGAGTCGCCGTTTCATCCTGTCGATCAAACACGGATTCCGGAGACGGGTTAAACTGACCTCCGGAAACGCGGGCAATCTCTCTCAGCAGTGATTCATTCGGTGGCCGAACCCGCAGCTCGTCGGGATATCCGACAATCAGACCTCGAGACTGACGGGATTGCACCTCACCATTTTGACTCAACGCGATCTCCAGGTGATATGCGCCGGGCTGATCTGAGTCAAACGATGTCGAATACCGTCCGGGCGCCAACTGTTGCAGCGAGACCTGACTTCGTCGCAGACGAGGGTCGATGAGTGTCATCTCCGCAGCAGCACCATTCAGAAACGCACCACGCTCATCGACCGCGTCCAGAACCACGTCCGTGTGCCCACCGTGTCGATGAAGTGAAGTCTGCAGACCCTTCGATTCCGTCTTGCGCATGATCTGGCGTACGACCTGCGTCCAGAATTTGCCGTATCCCGGCCAGGTGATCCATTCCGCAGCCCACCGACTTTTTGCATCCGATGTGAATGCCGCCGACATTCCCAGTCCATATCGCCACCAGGCCAGCAGCGGATCGCCCTTCTCCGTGGCCAGAATCACTTCTGAAGTGGGCTTGGGCTGCGTCGTCACATATCCCAGCAGGAATGGTGCCGACTCCAGATCAAGTTCTGCCAGCGCGCGAGTCGTACGGATCACCTGAGGCAGGAATGGCTGTTCGTCAATCGCCGATTTGCTGGCCGTCACGGTTTCCCTGGCAAAGATCCGCGGCACCTGGGATGCATCTTCTGCAAGGTAATAGCGTCCCCTGCCCAGCCGAGCAATCTTTTCAAGGAGTTCGGTGTCCGTACCTCCCAGGGCGACGGTGGAGACCGTCATTCGAGCAGACGCGATTCGTTGTGTCAGTCCGTCAAAGTCACCTGGGTTCGATTGCCCGTCGGTAAGCACGATCATGTGCCTGAGCTTTGCATTCGTCGCGCTGAGGATTTCATACGCCATCTGCATCGCAGGAAACAGACTGGTCCCGCCACCGGACTCTATTCTTGAGATCTCATCACTGATCTTCCCGGTGTTGCTGGCAGACTGCATTTCTGAGATCACGTATGTCTGATCATCGAAAGCGAGGACGGCCACCTGGTCACGGCTGCTCAGAAGTTCGACGGCTGACCGGGCAGCGGTCTTCGCCATTTCCAGCGGATCTCCCTGCATGGACCCGGATCGATCGATCACCAGGACCATTCCCAGAGACGGCTTCTCCTTCTCCTTTTCAAAATCGCTTCGTACGGGCAGGACTTCTTCCAGAGTACTCCGGTAATAACCCCCCAGTCCAAACGACTGTTCGCCGCCCAGCATCAGGAAGCCGCCACCGAGTTCCTGCACATAGGTGCGAATCATGTCCATCTGCTGCTGCGACAGCGACGTCGCGGGGACGTTGGAAAGTATCAGCAGTTCATAGCCCTGCAATCCGTCAAGGCTCTGAGGAAGACCCTGAGGAGGTCGGATGTCAGCCTGGATGCCTTCATCCTCCAGCGCATAAGCCAGCTCCCGAATCAGATTCGGATCACTTTCCACGATCAGGACGCGGGGACGACCCTCTGTGAACACCAACGCGGATTCGGCATTGTTGTCGAGCAGCGTGTCCTGCCGAACCTCGGAAATCCGCACACGGAACACAGTCATACGATCCTGTTCCACCGATTGTTCAAAGCGAAATCGATTCTCGCCGACTTTCAGTGCCTGCTTCTCGCTGGCGATACGATGGTCACCGCGAAAGACCTCAACCAACCCTTCATCATCGTGGTTCGAAAAGATCGACACATCGATAAAGAAAGGTTCACCCTCCCGAACTTCCGCGGGAACCTGGATCTCAGTTACCTGGATCTCCGGCTCATTGCGACCGGGCAACATGACTGTGGTAATCGGGACAGGACTGCGAGCTGCCGCGGACGCAGCATCGCCTTCCGTCTGATTGCCATCGGTCAGCAGCACCAGGTGGGAAACGTAGCCGGACGGCAGATATCCCGCCGCCACGTCGATTGCAGCAGCGATGTTGGTTCCCGGAGTCAAAACCTGATCGTCCGTTCTCACATTCCTGAAGAACAACGTGCGAGATCGGCCATCGGCTTCGTCCTGAGATCCTGCGAGGCCCGGACGCATCTTTGGAATCGAAGTGTCGAAAGGGCGATACTGGACGAGTCCCGGTTTTTCAGCGAACGGAAGAAAAGCTGCCGCATGCCTGCCGCGCTGACTGTCCGCAGCATCGAGGAATGACGTTACGAAAGCCTCGGCGTTTTCACCGAGACTCTGACTTTGATCCACAACAAGCAACACAAACTGCTCACGGGACTGCCCCAGCCATGTCAGACCTGACAGGCTCAGAACCAGCAACGTCGCCATGCATCCACGCGTCACCAGTGAGAGGGTCTGCTGCCGCCTCGGAAAACCGCTCAGACTTCGCACAAACCAGAGACCAAGAACCACTCCCATCGGAATGGCCAGCAACAGGCAAAGAGGACGAGTCAACTCAAGGCAAAACATGCAGCCGAGGATTTCAATACGGGCCGGGAATTTCAGGTCGTGTCGTTGATAACACAAACTGAATGGCATTTCGAGCCACCCTGATGTGCCCGAGTGAAAGCCCGCATTTCCCGCGATGCACCGCATCCCATGACAGCAGCGGCTCACGAAACGCTTTCCTGAGTACGGTCTGAATCGGCAGTTCGCGGCTCCGGATCACTTCGCCTTTTCCGTTTGGTGAAATACTCTCACGCCCTTCAGGTTTGTACCGAGTCTCTTCAGATCGGAATTCGATCATTGGTCAGGTTGTGGATTCCGGCAGTTCCGGCATCCGAAAGCTTGTCATCAGGAGTTCATCCATGAAAGTCTGGTTCTGTGCACTTCTGATGCTGGCGTTTGCCACGAAGTCGCGGGCTGCCGAGCCATTGAAAGCCTTGATTGTCGATGGCCAGAATAATCACAGTGTCTGGCCACAGACCACTCAGATGATGAAGGCTTACCTCGAAGAAACTAAGCTGTTCACCGTGTCTGTAAAGACAGCTGCCCCGCAGGGTACGGACCCCGACTTCAGACCGGACTTCAATCGCTATGCAGTGGTCATCAGTAACTTCGGACACGGGGCTTCCCCCTGGCCCGCAGAGACAAAGGCCTCGTTTGAATCGTTTGTCCGTAACGGGGGTGGCTTTGTCGTCATTCACGCCGCAGACAATTCGTTTCCGGAATGGCCAGCCTACAACGAGATGATTGGCCTCGGCGGCTGGGGAGGTCGAACGGAGAAAGATGGCCCCTACGTTTACCTTGATAAGGCCGGGAAGACGATACGTGATGAGTCACCGGGACGCGGAGGTAACCACGGAACACAGTGGGAATTTCCGGTGATCGTCCGCGACCGCGAGCACCCCATCACGCGGGGAATGCCGCCTGAATGGATGCACGCCAAAGATGAACTCTACGATCAACTGAGAGGCCCGGCGAAAAATATGCAGATTCTGGCCACGGCAGAATCTCAGGTTACGGGTCGCCACGAACCCATGATCTTCACAATTCGTTATGGAAAGGGCCGAGTTTTTCATACGCCCATGGGTCATGCGGAATACTCGCAGAAATGCGTCGGTTTTATTACGACGCTGCAGCGAGGCACGGAATGGGCTGCCACGGGAAACGTCACTGTCCCCATTCCCCCGGACTTCCCCAAATCTGGCGCAGTCAGCACCAGACCACCTGCCCGATAACGGGATTGCAGGCGCTCGCCATAAGACATCAACTCGCAACTGTAATACAGATGAGTTTTCCGACA
>Ga0209573_1003418_pt1 | contig 17494 bp, 14 predicted proteins | sample TNRBio252014_DNA_FD_185870 | JGI IMG/M metagenome (GOLD analysis project Ga0209573, IMG submission 185870) | Wastewater treatment Type I Accumulibacter community from EBPR Bioreactor in Madison, WI, USA - TNR Reactor_6/25/2014_ DNA (SPAdes)... | ecosystem: Engineered > Bioreactor > EBPR >...
ATGCGCAGCGTGTTGGTGAAGGCGCTCTCCGGCAGATCGGCTAGCGATCGGAAGACCTCGCGCATCTCCAGGCCGCTCTTCAGGTAATAGCTGCCGTCGGACATGCGCATGCGGTCGGCCTGACCGAGCAGCGCGCTGGTTTGCACGCACAGCAGCACGTCGTGGTAGCGGGCGTCCTCAGGCTCCACGTAATGCACGTCGTTGGTCACCACCAGCCCTACGTCGTGGCGCTTGGACCAGTCCAGCAGCGTCTTGTTCACCTCGCGCAAGGAGGGGATATCGTGCTCTTGCAGCTCGATGTAGAAGCGGTCCTTGCCAAATACGTCCAAATACCAGTGCAGCCGCTCCAGCGCCAGCTTCTCCTGCGGCCGCGCACCCTTTTCGCCGTTGAGCAAGGTGGGCACCTCGGCCGCCAGACAACCGGTGGTACAGATCAGCCCCTCGCTGTGCTGGGCCAGGTAGTCGGCGTCGATGCGCGGCCGGTAGTAGTAGCCCTGCATCTGCGCATCGGAGCAGATCTTAAGCAGGTTCTTGTAGCCGGTCTGGTTCTGGGCCAGCAGCAGCAGGTGATGGCGGTCTTTGTCCTGTACGGAGTCGCGGCCCTCCATCGACCGGCCCCAGCGGGTGATATAGGCCTCGACGCCGATCACCGGTCGGATGCCGGCGGCCTTGGCGGCGCGGAAGAAGGGGATCACCCCGTGCATCGTGCCGTGGTCGGTCAGGGCCAGCGCGGGCTGGCCCAGCCGCTGGGCGCGCTGCACCAGCTTGTCGATCCGGCCCAGGCCGTCGAGCAGGGAGAACTCAGAGTGGACGTGGAGATGGACGAAATCGTTGGACATGGCGATAAGACGTGAAGCGTGAAAGGCGGATACAGGGGCAGCACCTGTGTCCACTTTAGTTCGAGTTGTCGGCGCGAGAGTCGCCCCGTGAAGCGGCAGCTTGATGCATTAACCGAGCCGATTATAGCACGACTGGTGTTCACCCCGCTAGTTACCTTCCCGGTTATTGGCTGCGCGCAGTGCGACTTTTAAGGAATGCAATGAAAGCGCGCCGCCATCCCGTAGAACGATTTTCCGAAATCGTTCTACGCGCCCTACACGCAGAACGATTCTCCGAAATCGTTCTACGCTCCATCCCGTAGAACGATTTTCCGAAATCGTTCTACGCGCCCTACACGCAGAACGATTCTCCGAAATCGTTCTACGCTCCATCCCGTAGAACGATTTTCCGAAATCGTTCTACGCGCCCTACACGCAGAACGATTCTCCGAAATCGTTCTACGCTCCATCCCGTAGAACGATTTTCCGAAATCGTTCTACGCGCCCTACACGCAGAACGATTTTGGAAAATCGTTCTACACTTTCCCTTACCCGCCAGTGGCCAGCACCAAATAGCGGCGCTCGCTCTCGGCCGGCTGCGTCAACCGCCGGTAGGGATTCTCCTCCACCACCAGAACCGTCCAGTACAGGCTACCCTCGCGAAAGCGCCCGCTCTTGAACAGCTCGTCCAGGTTCAACCTCATGGAGTGCATGATTCGGGGCGGCGCAACGCCCCAGGCCTGATTGGGGTCCTGCTCTGGCGACCAGACGACCAGTTCGTACAACGCGCCTTCGGGCAACGTGCTGGTGGGATACCACTCGAACTGCACCGTGCCCTGCAGCCTGGCATTCAACGCTGGCTGTAGCAGCGCTGGCGGCAACACGAGCGGCTGCTGAGACGCAGGCGCCGCCGCTGCTGGGCTTGCGAGCGCAACTCCTGCGGCCGGGCTGCGCGTTGGCGGCACGGGCAGCGGCTTCGCCGTCGCTGTAGCAGGCGGCGTTGCTGTGGAGGTCGCTGTGAACGTGGGTGACGGCGCAGCAGTGGGCGACAGTGTGGCCGGGGCGGTCGCCGTCGCGCTGGGCGTAGGTGACTGCGAGGCGGTTGGCGATAGCGTGGCCGTGGGGTTTGGCGTTGCCGTGGACGTCGCGTTGGACGTGGGAGCCGCCGTGCCACGCCCTGATGGCGTGGGCGCGTCGGCCGTCGGTAGCGTGGCCGCGCTGGTGGCTGGCGAGACCAGGGGAATGGTGCTGGGAGTTGCCATTCCTGGCTCTTGCCAGGCGATCAAAGCGCCGTCAGCGGCGTCCACCGCCGTCACGGAATCCAACGATGCCAGCGAAGCAGTGAGCGCCCCGCTCGGGGTCAGGGTAGTTGTTGGGCTAGGGTGACTCCAGCCTGTCTGCGTCTGAAGCCTCGCTGAACTGGAGTTCAGTGCAGGAATGGCCAGTCCAATGGTCAACGACATCAGAACCGCCAGCAAGCTGAGTACCACGTTCAGTCTGATAGGGCTCTCGTCGCGCCACATCCACGACCTCCTTCGATGTCTGGATTTGTCATTGCATGGTGTCGTCCACCTGTCCCGCAGCGACAGGCTGGCCAACTAACCAAAGATCGGACGTCGAAAGGAAATAAACCGTCACCAACAGCCCGGCGATACCTGCAATCTGCACAGCGGTAAAGCTTTCGTGCAACAACAGCACGCTCAACGTCACGCCGACCACCGGCCCCAGCAGCGTCGCCACACTGGCGATAACCACATTTGAGCCACGCAGGCCCTTGTAGTAAAAGACGTAAGCCAGGCCAGAAGAGATACCCCCCATCCACAACAACCAGAACCATTTTTGCGGCTCAAGCTGCGACGCGGCGACCAGCGCCTCCTGTCCAAAGAGCACGGCTAGCAACGGCAAAGCCAGGCTGAAACGCAGCCACACCAAGACCAGTGGGGCCACCTTATCCAACAGCACCTTGCCCAACAGCGTGGCCCAGGCAAAGAGCGCGGTCGATGCCAACATCAACAGCACCCCCCGGGCAGTCCGGGAGCCCAGCGGGGGCGGCTGCAACTGTCCCACTGCGATCAGATAGGCGCACACCACGGCCACGATGGTCAACAGCCACACGCGCAGCCCCACCCGTTGGCCCAGCAACAGCGCCGACAACACGATCACGAAGATCGGTTCGGTGCGATACAGCAGCATGGTGGTCGAGGCCGGGATCATGGCCAGGGCAATGAAGTAGAGCAGCGTCGGCAGGGCCGTACCCAGCAAGCTCAACGCCAACAAAGCCGCCCAGTCGCGCCGCTGCAGGCGATACAGCGGCGGCTTTTTCAGCAGCACCAACGGCGCCAGCACCAACGACGTAATCAGCACACGCAGCACCAGCATGGCGCCGGGCGCCAGCACGTCCGACAAAAACAACTTGGTCAGCACCGCCTCTGCGCCCCAAATCGATACGGTCAGGCCATAATAAACCAGATAGCCCCGCCCAGCCAGCCTGCGCTGTTTCAATGGTTGCCCGCGACGGATCATCCGGCTGCCTGGTCGATCCATACCGCCTCCCGCCAGCCGCGCAGCGAGTTGACCAGATAGATCACCTGGCAGCGGGCCAAATCGTCCACCGTAAGTACCTGTTCCTGCACCACGCCGGCCTCCAAGAGCTCCGCCCGCAGCACGCCAGCCAACAGCCCACTCGACAGCGGCGGCGTCGCCAGCCGGCCATCCAAGAGACAAACCACGTTAGCTGTCGTCGCCTCGGTCAGCTCGCCGCGTGTATTCCACAACAACACGTCATCGCAGTCTGGTCGCGCCGCGCGCGCCTGCTCGTAGACGAAGCGATGGGTGGTCTTGTGATAGAGGAAGACATCGTCGACATCCACCGCCTCCCTGGCCAGCCCCAGCCGCACCTTAGCCGCCTCGGCTGGCCGCTGCAAGGGATGCACCTCCAGCCGCAGCTCGCCCCGGCGGCCGGCCAGCAGCCGCAGTCGGGCCGGATCGGGCAGCACGGCCGGATCCAGCTCCGCCAGCCGGCGGCGCGCCGCGTCCAGATCGACGACAAAGCCAAAGTACTCGGCCGCTCCGGTCAGCCGCGCCAGGTGCCGCTCCAGCCGCGCTACTCCTTCCGCCGCCATCCAGCGCATCGTCTCCAGCAACTCAAAATCGGGGAACCGGCGCGCCAACACCTGCGCCTTGAGCAGGCACTCTTCGTACTCCGCGTCGGCGTCGGAGTCCCAGACAATACCGCTGCCCACGCCATAGCTGGCCTGGCCGGCCGGCCGGTCGATCACCACCGTGCGGATCGCGACATTGAACCGGGCTCGCCGGCCGGGGCTGAGATAGCCGATCGCGCCGGTATAGACCCCGCGCGGCCTGCCCTCCAGCCTGGCGATAAGCTGCATGGTGCGCACCTTGGGCGCGCCGGTGATCGACGCGCAGGGGAAGAGCGCAGCCAGAATGGCATCGACCGGCGCCTCGCTGCGCGCCTCGACGGTGGATGTCATCTGCAAAACCGTGGGATAGCGCTCCACCGCCAGCAGGCTGGGCACATGGACGCTGCCAAAGCGGGCGATCCGCCCCAGGTCGTTGCGGATCATGTCGACGATCATAATGTTCTCGGCCTGGTCCTTGGCCGACGCGCGCAGCGCAGCCACGCGCGCGCGATCCTCCTCCAGGGTGCGGCCCCTCGGCGCCGTGCCCTTCATAGGCTTCGAGAGTACCCGGTCGCCGTCGATGTCCAGGAACAGCTCAGGCGAGGCTGAGCAAATCACATGCTGGCCTAAGTCCAGGTAGGCCGCATAGCCACCCCGCTGGGCGTTGGCCAGATCGACAAACAGCCCCCACGGGTCGCCGCGCCAGGCAGCATGCAGCGCCATGGTGTAGTTGACCTGATAGGTGTCGCCGCGCGCGATGGCCTCCTTGATGTCAGCGATGGCGCGACGATAGGCGTCGATCTGCTGGCTGGGCCGCCAGTCACCCAGGGTATACAGCCCGCCGGCCGGCAGGCGCTCCCAGATCTCTGGCATGCGGTACAGGCCAAACCAGAGCAGCGGCAGTTGGTCCAGCGGCCGCACCGTACAGGCTGCGTCGAAGGCCGGCGCAGCCTCGTAGCTGATAAAACCGGCCGCGTGGAGCCCTTGCCCCTCGACCGCATCTACCACGCGGCGCAGCGCAGGCAGCACATCCTCTGTCGCTTCTGCAGCGACTACTCGGACAGGATTGGAGAAATGCAGCCAGTGGTCACCATCCTGAACAACGACCGCAGGCGGAGAATCGATCAGCATAGCAAGACACGTAACGCAATCCGCCGGATTGCGGCTGACACAATCCGGCGGGTTTATCTACTTGACCGGGACTTCGCTACCCAAGCTGGCTCACACCGGCACAGGGAAACGCCGGCAAAGGGCCTGCACCTCGCTGTGAACGCGGGCTTGCAGGGCTTCATTCTCCACGTCGCGCACGATCTCGCCGAACCAGGCCGCCACCTGGCGCATCTCGGCCGGGCCAAAGCCGCGCGTGGTGATGGCCGGCGTGCCGACGCGGATGCCGCTGGTGATCGTCGGCTTCTCCGGGTCGTAGGGGATCATGTTCTTGTTGGTGTGGATGCCGGCGTTGTCCAGCGCCAGCTCGGCCGCCTTGCCAGTGACGCCCACCGGCCGCAGATCGACCAGCAGCAGGTGGTTGTCGGTGCCGCCGCTGACCAGCCGCACCCCTTCCTGCACCAGCCCATCGGCCAGCGCCTGGGCGTTGTCCAGCACACGCTGCGCGTAGACACGAAACTCCGGCTGCAAGGCCTCGCCAAAGGCCACGGCCTTGGCCGCGATGGCATGCATCAGCGGGCCGCCCTGGGCGCCGGGGAAAACGGCGCTGTCGATCTTTTTAGCCAGTTCTTCAGTGCTGAGGATCAAGCCGCCGCGCGGGCCGCGCAGGGTCTTGTGGGTCGTACTGGTGACCACGTCGCAGTGGGGGATGGGGTCAGGGTGCAAATCGGCCGCCACCAGGCCGGCGATATGCGCCATATCCATCATCAGGCGCGCGCCCACCGAGTCGGCGATCTGGCGTAGACGGGGGAAGTCGAACCAGCGCGGGTAGGCGCTGGCGCCGGCCACAACCAACTTGGGCTGGTGCTCCAGCGCCAGAGCAGCGATGTTGTCGTAGTCGATGGTCTCGGTTTCCCGATCGACGCCGTAATGGACGAAGTTGTAGAACTTGCCGCTAAAGTTGACGCCAGAGCCGTGGGTCAAGTGGCCGCCCTGGTCCAGCTTCAGAGCCAGCACGGTGTCGCCCGGCTGGATCAGCGCCAGGTAGGCAGCCGCGTTGGCCTGCGCACCGGCGTGGGGCTGAACGTTGGCGTGGGCCGCGCCGAACAACTGCTTGGCGCGGTCGCGCGCCAGGTCCTCGGCGATGTCTACCGCGTAGCAGCCGCCGTAGTAGCGCTTGCCCGGGTAACCCTCGGCGTACTTGTTGGTCAGCACCGATCCCAAGGCTGCCAGCACAGCCCGGCTGACGTAGTTCTCGGACGCGATCAGCTCGATTCCGCTGCTCTGGCGCGCATACTCGGTCTGGATGGCCTCGAAGACTTCATTGTCCTGTTGGCGCAGCTCATGGCGCGGATCGGGGGTAGTATCCCACATGGGGATGGCCTCGTCCACGGCTTCGTCCATCAAAAGTATCATCAGGAATGCCTCCTCGAATTCTCGTCGTTGAGAACGAGTCTGTCGCTAACCGTAGGTCCGGCTACCAGCCGGACACGACGTTGTTGCCAGATGCCAACCGTAGGTCCGGCTACCAGACACGACGTTGTTGCCAGATGCTAACCGTAGGTCCGGCTACCAGCCGGACACGACGTTGTTGCCAGATGCCAACCGTAGGTCCGGCTACCAGCCGGACACGACGTTGTTGCCAGATGCTAACCGTAGGTCCGGCTACCAGCCGGACACGACGTTGCCAGGTGCCAACCGCAGGTCCGGCTACCAGCCCGACACGACGTTGTTGCCAGATGCGTCACGCTGGTAGCGTGACCTACAAGCGTTACGCGCGCTGCGTGCGCGCGGAGCGGGCAGCCACCAGCGCCACTGAGCCGGCCACGGCCGCGTTGAGCGAGCCAACCTGGCCGGCCATGGGGATGCGCACCAACCAGTCACACTGCTCGCGCGCCAGCCGGCTGAGCCCGCTGCCTTCAGCGCCGACCACCAGCGCGAGCGCGCCGCTCAGGTCGCTGCGCAACAACTCCTGCGCCTCGGGCCGGTCGTCCATGCCGACGATCCAAACGTTGCGCCGCTTGAGCTCGTCCTGCGTGCGGGCAATGTTGGTCACCTGAGCGATCAACAGATGTTCGACAGCGCCTGAAGACGCGTTGCAGACCGCCGGTGTGATGGCCGCCGAGCGGCGATCGGGCAAGATTACGCCGTGGACGGCCATCGCGTCGGCCGTGCGCAGCAGCGTGCCGACGTTTTGCGGGTCCTCCAGGTGGTCGAGCATCAACAGCAAAGGCGCCTCGCCCTTCTGCCCGGCCCGAGCCAGAATCTGGTCCAGTGTCGCATAAGGATAGGGGCTGGTCTCCAGCGCCAATCCCTGGTGGTTGACGTCAGGCAATGCGCGCTCGAACTGCGCCTTGTCCACTGGCTGCACGCGACAACCGGCCTGCTGGGCCAATTGGACGATCTCTGCCACCAAGCCAGTCTGCTTGGCGCCGCTGGCCAGGTTCAAAGCGTAAAGTTTGCGTCGCCGTGCCCGCAGCGCCTCATGCACTGCGTGACGGCCGTAAAGAATTTCGATCGACAAGTTGGGTGGTGTCCTTTGTAACGATGAATGATGAACGATGAATGATGAATGGGCAAATACAACAGACTGATCCTCATCATCCAGCATTCATCGTTCAGCATTCATCATTCATCGTTCGATGCGCCACGTGCTACCTTCGCGCGTATCTTCGACCACGACGCCCAGGTCCGTGAGCCGGTTGCGCACCTCGTCGGCCAAGGCGTACTGTTTGACGACTCGCAGCTTGGCCCGCAACTCCAGGAGCAGGTCGATGAACGGCGCCGCCTCGGCGCCGCGTGGCTGGGCGCTCTCCAGTTGCAGCCCCAACACGCCGGTCAGCTCCAGCAGCGCGGCCTGGGCCGCGGCAAAGGGTTCGCCGCCCACGCCAGCGTCGCGCGCGCGGTTGATGGCCGTCACCAGCTCGAACAGGTAGCCCAGCGCGCCGGCCGTGTTGAAGTCGTCGTCCATGGAGTCCACGAAGCCGGCCTGTGCCTGAGCGGCAGCCGCGGCCAACGCGTCAGCTTCAGGGCCGCTGCTGATCTGGTCGACGGCCGGACGCAGCGCGCTGCGCAGCCGGGCCAGCGCGCGCGCGTTGTCCTCGATCACCGTCGCGTTGAAGGCCAACGGCTTGCGGTAATGGCTGGACAGGATCAGCAGGCGCAGCACGTCGGCCTCGTGCTCGGCCAGGAATTCGTCGACCGTCACCAGGTTGCCCAGGCTCTTGGACATCTTCTCGCCGCTGAGCTGCAACATGCCGTTGTGCATCCAGTAGCGCGCAAAGGATTGACCGGTGTAGCTTTCGGTCTGGGCGATCTCGTTTTCGTGGTGCGGGAAGATCAGGTCGTTGCCGCCGCCGTGGATGTCGATCCGCTCGCCCAGATGCTTGAGGGCCATGGCCGAGCACTCGATGTGCCAGCCGGGGCGGCCGGGGCCCCACGGGCTGGGCCAGGCCGGCTCGCCCGGCTTCTGCGCCTTCCAGAGGGCGAAGTCGTTGGGGTCTTCCTTGTTTTCGCCGACCTCGACGCGCGTGCCGGCCAGCACATCGTCCAGCTTGCGCCGGCTGAGCTTGCCGTAGTCATCGTCCTGCCGCACGCGGAAATAGACGCCGCCCTCGGTGGGGTAGGCGTAACGGCTTTCCTGCAAGGTCTGCACCATGTCCACGATCTCGGGGATCGTGTCGGACACGCGCGGGTAGATAGTGGCGGGCAGAACGCGTAGCTCGTCGATGTGGCGGTGGAACTCGTCCACGTAGCGCTGAGAGATCGCGAACGGGTCGTCGCCTGTCTCCTGGGCGCGCTTGATGATCTTATCGTCCACATCCGTGAAGTTCATGACGTGGATGACGTCGTAGCCCTTGTACTGCAAATAGCGGCGCACCATGTCGAAGACGATGGCCGACATGGCATGGCCAACGTGGGCCTTGTCATAGACTGTCGGGCCGCAGACGTACATGCGCACCATGCCCGGTTCGATGGTTTCGAAGGGCTCTTTGCGCCGCGTCAGCGTGTTGTAAACTTGAAGCGCCATGGACTAACTCCCATCCAGCATCGGTTGGCCGAAGATCATGCGACCGGCGTTGGTCTGCAGGACCTTGGTCACCTGAACATCGATGTCACGGTTGATGTAGCGCAGGCCATTCTCGACCACCACCATGGTGCCGTCGTCCAGATAGCCTACGCCCTGGCCCATCTCCTTGCCCTCATCGATCACCTGGACGTGGATGGTCTCGCCGGGCAGCACCAGCACCTTGACCGCGTTGGCCAGCGCGTTGATGTTGAGCACCTTGACGCCCTGCAACTGCGCGACCTGATTAAGGTTGAAGTCGTTGGTGACGATGGGGCAATGCAGCTGCTTGGCAAGTTGCACCAGTTTGTCGTCCACCTGGCGCACGCTCTTGATATCCATGTCGGTGATTACCACCGGCACAGCCGACTCGCGCTGCAGCTTGTTGAGCATGTCCAGCCCACGCCGGCCCCGGTTGCGTCGCAGGCTGTCAGCCGAGTCTGCGATGTACTGCACTTCGTTGAGGACGAAGCGCGGGATGAGCATCGGCCCCATGACAAAGCCGGTTTGGCTGATGTCGGCAATTCGTCCATCGATGATGACGCTGCTGTCCAGCAGCACTGGTGTGGGCTCGTCGTTCTTGGCGTCGGCCTTGGCCGCGGGCTGTTTGCGCCAGCGACCGCCCAGCAGGTCGGTGATGTCCTCAGAGCGCAGAATCATGACCGTGATGCCCAGGTAGCCGAAAACGATCGCGCCAATCGCTGGCAGGATATCCCCGAAAGGAGATGGTAAGCGGGATAAGGGCAGGACCAACAGCGCAGCAATGACCAAGCCGACCACCAGGCCGATGGTACCGGCGACGATTTGCTGCGCAGGCAACTGTCTGACCACACGCCGCACCGAGCGGGCCGGCTTCGTAGTCAGATAGGGCGCGATCAACGCTCCAATCACCGCGCCGACCAGGGCGGCCGGAACGGTCCATTTCAGGGTATCGAGCGTGAGATCCGATGAACCAGCGATGACGGTGCCGACATACCAACCGATGATACCGAAGATAATGAGAAGAATAATGCGTGCAATACGATCAGCCGTCATACACTGTCACCTCCTTTCTGTTTGATGGTGCCACTCCCCAACTGGCCGGCTACAGCGCCGCTCAGCTTTGGCGGTTTGAATAACGGTGACCATGTGTCCAGACCATAAGTCCACCGGGATGATACATCACATCGTAGGTTTGTGCAATAACGTGCCGCCAAGCTCAACAAAAAAAGCCGGGCCTTCGAAAAGACCCGGCATTCACAGTCGAACAGCGGTAGAAGTGCGCCTAAGCTGCTGCGCCGCGTGCCAGTTGGCTGATCTGCGAAAAAGCAGCAGCGTCGCGCACAGCAATGTCGGCCAGGACTTTGCGGTCCAGCTCGACATTGGCCTGCCTCAGGCCATGGATGAAGCGGCTGTAGCTGAGGCCATTCATCCGGGAGGCAGCGTTGATGCGAGCAATCCACAGACGACGAAAGTCGCGCTTGCGGTTGCGGCGATCTCGATGGGAATACCACAGCGACTTGAGCATCGCCTCATTGGCGCGCCGAAAAAGAAGGTGCTTGGATCCCTTCTGCCCACTGGTGAGTTTGAGCACTTTGCGATGGCGATTTCGAGCCGTTACGCCACGTTTTACTCTTGCCATTTTGTTCTGCCTCTTTCGATTCTGCTATTCTGATGCCGGCGCTTGATGCAGCAGTGCGCGCTTGCCCGGCGTGTATGGCTATGGACGCCGGTACGCGGATACGTAGCCGGCAGCTATCGACCTATTCCAGATAGGGGGCCAGCCGCTTGATGCGCCGGCGCGCGCCAATATTCTCAGTCACGTGGGCGTGGCTGTAAGCCGACTTGACGGTGGGTGTCTTCTTGCGGCGCAAGTGCCCCTTGCCCTGACGCATGCGCATCAGTTTGCCCGTGCTGGAGTATTTGAAACGCTTGGCTGTCGATTTGTGCGTCTTGATCTTTGGCACGTCCGATTCTCCTGTCTAACTTCTAGGTGTCAATGCTGCGCTGGCGCTGGACCGCAATGAGCAAAGCGTATCCCCCTACGCAGGGAAAAGGGCACGGTACCCCGCGCCCTTTTGCTCAGGACCCAATCCTGCGCGCTGGCGGACCAGGCTATACTTTGACGCCGGACTTCGGCGCCAAAATCATCAACAAGCTGCGACCTTCCATACCGGGCGCTTTCTCTACATCCGCTACGTCCTGAAGGTCGTCAGCAACCCGCCGCAGCAGTTCTTCAGCCACTTCGGGATGAGTAATCTCACGTCCACGAAAACGGACACGCGCCTTGACCTTGGAGCCGTCGTGCAAGAACTTGCGCGCCCGGCGCAAGACCACGGCGATGTCATGTTCACCGGTCTTGGGTCGCAAACGGATTTCCTTGACCTCAACCTCTTTTTGCGCCTTGCGCGCCTCGCGATCCCGTTTGGCCCGTTCGTACTGGAACTTGCCAAAGTCCATCAGGCGACACACAGGCGGATCGGCCTGCGGGGAAACCTCCACCAGGTCGGTGTTATGCTCTCGGGCGATGGCCAGGGCCTCGGCGCGGGTCATTACGCCCAACTGCCGACCATCGTCGCCGATCACTCGAAGCTGAGGAGCCTTGATCCGTTCGTTGACTCGATGTGTTTTGCTGCTAATTGCAACCGCCTTATTGCTAGATTCCAGAATGGCTCCGTTGACGACGGCGCCCTTTACCCAATACGGCGCCCCCATCTTTGCTATGCATGGGAGCGCCTCGTTACCACACGTTGGCCGATTATAGTGCAACTGAGACCAGAAGTCAAATCCATTTCTTTACAGAACATCAGCGCCGATTGTTGCTCCCTGTCACCCGTGGTACAATAGGCCCGCCGTGGTGGAAATCTGCCGCCGTTGGCCGACCAGGAGAGTGCTCACTTATGACCGGACGCAAACAGCTTCGTTTACAATCCCTGGCGCTGCTGGCGCTGCTGCTGGTGGCCCTGGCCGCGCCGCCGGCCCAATCCGCAGCGCCGCTGCAGCAGAGCTGTTACCCCATCGTCATCAACGGCGGCTTCGAGACCCGCAACGGATGGACGTTGGGCGGCGGCCCGCTTCCTCCCCAGTACGTGTACTCGCCGACGAAAAGCGGCGCCTGGGCGATGCAGATTGGCAACGCCGGCCTGGCGCCCACGACCGAAGCCTATTCGAGAATTTTCCAGACGCTCAGCATCCCGGCCAATGCGGTCAGCGCGGAACTGAGCTTCTGGGTCTGGACGTTCACCGAGCCCAGCCCGGGCAGCGATCGGCAGGAGGCGCTGACCCTGGTGGAGGGGGCGAACCTGCAAAGCGCCATGTCGACCGGCGCGATCTGGGGCGGGCTGTCTAACAGTGGCGCCTTTCAGTTTGTCCGAAGCTCGCTGAACAGCCAGATTGGCCGGAGCTTCGAGCTGACGTTTTCGGTCTATAACGACGGCGTGGGCGGCCGGACCTGGATGGTGGTCGACGACGTGGCTGTGACCGTGTGCCTGCCAGGGCCGACCCCGACGCCGACGGGCCTGCCCGGACCGACGGCCACCCCGGCGCCGACGGCCGCGCCAACGCCTATCCCAGCCAACTGCATGGACATTCTGGCCAACGGCGATTTCGAGTGGAACGGGGCCTGGTACTTCGGCGACACGCCCATCCTGCCCTTCTACGCTGGCCCGCCCAACCCGGTGTTCAGCGGCAGCCGCAGCATGGCGTTGGGCGCGGTCCTGCCAGGCGCGCCGGTCAACGTGCCATCGTTCTCGTCGATCCAACAATCAGTCACCCTGCCGGCGACTGCCCAGACCGCCCAGATCCGCTTCTATTACTTTCCCAGCTCCACCGCCGCGGCCGGCGGACTAAGCCGCCAGGAACTGGTGTTGCTGGATCCGCTGCGCTTCGAAGAGACCATCGATGTGCCATGGCGCGTGACTGAAAACGCCAACGGCTGGCTGCTCAAGGAAGTCGATCTGACCCGCTACCTGGGGCGGACGCTAACAATCTACTTCAACGCCCGCAACGCAGGCGACGGCACTCGCACCTCGATGTTCCTGGACTCTGTGCAGGTGCTCGCCTGCGACTTCATGGGTATCATGCCAGCCTACGACAGCGGCCAGTACCTGGAAGCGCTGCCCAGCGCCAGCGGCGCGGCTGAGTATCGCGCGCCCGACGGGCAGGCGCCGCAGGCTTTCCCCACCGACCAGGTCCCGCCGCCCAACACAACGGCCGGCGCACAACAAACGGTCATCGCGGTCGGCCCTGGCCCAGCGCCACTGCCGGACGTCACCCCTGGCGCCCCCTCCCCCAGCGCCACGGAGACTCCACGCCGCGAGCAGGTCTCCAGGCTGAACCTCGACCTGTTGAACAGCCCCTGGGTGGTCATCTTCATCATCAGCGTCATCGTGCTGCTGGCAGTGGCGCTGGCGCTGCTCTTCTTCCGGGGCGACAAAGATGAAACCAGGACAGGCTCCTGATGCCTGGCAGACATGTCATTTCTTCGGAAGCAATGACATGTCCTACGCCTCCCATAGCAAGGACCAAACGTGGAACTCAAGATTTTTACCGACGAAAGCGGCTTTGCCGCGCTGCACGACGACTGGAACGCTCTGCTGGCCCGCAGCCGCGCCAACACCCTCTTCCTCACCTGGCAATGGCAGACCACCTGGTGGCGCTGCCTGGGCGAGGGCGACCTGTGGCTGTTGGCCTGGTACGACGCCGGCCGGTTGGTGGCCATCGCGCCGCTTTACCTGCACAACGACGACGCCGGCCAGCGCCGCTTCGACCTGGTGGGTTGCGTCGAGGTCTCCGACTACCTCGACCTCATCGTGGAGGATGGCCGGGAAGAAGCGGTCTACGGCGCGCTGCTGGACTGGCTGTGCAGCGACGCCTGCCCGACCTGGCACACAATCGGGCTGTGCAACCTGGCCGAGAGCTCGCTGACCCATCGCCGGCTGCCCGAACTGGCGGCCGGCCGCGGGCTGGAGGCCGTCACCAGCCTGGAGGATGTTTGCCCGCTGATCGTGCTGCCTGACAGCTTCGAGGCCTACCTGCAAGAAATCCTGAGCAAGAAACAGCGCCACGAGGTGCGGCGCAAGCTGCGCCGCATCGAGGAGGAAGCCACGGTCCGCTGGTACGTCGTCGATGCAGCCTCCGAGCTGAACCAAGAGATCGACGCCTTCGTTCACCTGCACCGGCTGAGCAAGCAGGAGAAGTTGGGCTTCATGACCGAAGACATGGAAGCCTTTTTCCGCGCCATCATGCAGACCATGCACGACGCCGGCTGGCTCTACCTGGCCTTCATCGAGGTCAACGGCGCCCAAGCCGCGGCCATGCTGAGCTTTATCTACGACAACCGGCTGCTGGTCTACAATTCCGGCTACGACCCGGCCAGCTATGCCGAGCTCAGCCCCGGCATTGTGCTGACAACGCGCATTATCGAGGACGCCATCCAGCGCGGCCTGCGGGTCTTCGACTTCCTGCAAGGCAATGAGGTCTACAAGTACCGCTTCGGCGCGCAGGACACGGCGGTTTACTCGACGGTCATCCGTCGCATGTGACCCGTAACACGGAACACGGAATCAGCGCACTCGGTTGTCGATTCCGGGTTACGTGTTACGAGTTAGGCGTTACGCATTACTCGTCACCCGCGTAAAACCCACCAACCCGGAGATCAACGTTCTTTCATGTCTGGCTCTTCCCAACCATTGAACATCTGCATGTTGAGCGTCCATACCTGCCCGCTAGCCACGCTGGGCGGCAAGGAAACTGGCGGCATGAACGTCTACGTGCGCGACCTGTGCCGCGAGCTGGCGCGCCAGGGCCACACCGTGGACGTCTACACCCGCTCGCAGGACCCGTGCGTGCCGCGCGTCAGCCATAACCTGGGCGCCAGCGCGCGCGTGATCCACGTGCCGGCCGGCCCCGAATCGCCCGTCAGCAAGGAGACCATGGTCGAGCACGTGCCCGACTTCGCCGCCTGGGTGCAGCACTTCGCAGCCAGCCACCACCGCCACTATGACGTGATCCACAGCCACTACTGGATCTCTGGCCTGGTGGCTCAGGAGCTACAGGCCGCCTGGGGCAATATCCCCGTCGTGCAGATGTTCCACACCCTGGGCCACATGAAGAACCAGGTCGCCCAGGCGCCGCACGAATACGCCACCCAACAGCGACTAGACGCCGAGAGCGCCATCCTGGGCTTCGCCGACCGCATCGTGGCCGGCAGCCCGCTGGACAAGGCGCAGACCGTCTGGATGTACGGCGCGGACCCGAGGAAGATCCAAGTCATCCCGCCCGGCGTCGACCTGACCCGCTTCCGCCCGATCGGCGAGCTGGAGGCCAAGTCCTTCATCGACGTGCCGGCCGGCAAGCGCATGGTGCTCTTCGTCGGCCGCATCGAGCCGCTCAAGGGCATCGACACGCTGCTGCGGGCCATGAAGCAGGTGGCCGAGGAGTGCGGCGGCTGCGACGGGTTGACCGTGGCTATTGTCGGCGGGGACCCGGCCGTGCCGTTGGAGCAGATGAGCGACGAGATGGCCCGGCTGCATCGCCTGCGGGCTGAGCTGGGCATCGAAGACCTGGTGACCTTCCTGGGCAAACGCGACCAGGACCTGCTGCCTTACTACTACTCGGCGGCCGAGGTGGTCGTCATGCCCAGCCACTACGAGAGCTTCGGCATGGTGGCGTTAGAGGCCATGGCCTGCGGCACGCCGGTGATCGCCAGCCGCGTCGGCGGGCTGCGCTTCAGCGTCGTCCACGGCTACACCGGCCTGCACGTGCCCGTGGCCGACCCGGATGCGCTGGCCGCGGCCATTCTCAAGCTGTTCAAGAACGACGTGCTGCGCTGGGAACTGAGCGCCAACAGCCGCAAGATGGCTCAGGGCTTTGGCTGGCCCACCATCACCGGGCAGATCGTCGCGCTCTACCAGGAGACTGTCGCCGCCCGCCAGCCGCAGTCAACCCCAGCATACGCCACCGGTGCGAGGTAGCCTCCCAGAGATGTCATTTCTTCCGAGAAATGACATCTCTACCGAGCACCCTCCCAGAGATGTCATTTCTTCCGAGAAATGACATCTCTACCGAGCACCCTCCCAGAAATGTCATTTCTCGGAAGAAATGACATTTCTAGTGTCCTCTCACCCTATGCCCTGCCTACTCTTCCTTTCCCTCCCGCTACGCGGCCACCTGGACTGGGGCGGCATGTTGGACACGGCCGCCGCGCTGACTGGCCGCGGCCACGCCGTTGCCTGGGCCAGCGGAGCGGCTGTCGGGCCGGCCATCGCCGCGGCGGGCGTAGACTTCGTCGAACTGGCCGCCACCGGCTGGCAGGCGCTGCCGCCGCTGCCGGACGATCTGCCGGCCGCGCAGCGCGCCGCCCTGCGCCAGCAGCGCGCGCTGGACGCCTGGCTCAGCCCGGCCGCGGTTTTGCCAGCCGTGGCCGAGATCGAGCGCATCCTGGCCGACTGGCGGCCCGACGCGCTGGTCGTCGAACCCTACGCCGTGGCCGCGGCGCTGGCGGCCGAGCGGGCGGGGCTGCCGCTGATCGTCTGCGGCCGGCCGGCGCTGCTAGACGGCACGGTCGCTGCTAACCCGGCCGGCCCGCGCGCCGCCGAGATGTGCCGTCGGGCGGGCGTCGTCGGCGACTACTGGGACCTGAGCACGGGTCAGGTGCGCTCGCCGCTGCTGCACATCGACTTCTTCAGCCGGCGCTGGTACGCCGACCTGCCGGCCATAGCGCCGCAGACCCGCTTCGTGGGCAGCGGCTCCGCCCGGCCCGCGGCCGCCGACCCGCTGTACCCCCCCACGATACTGATCACGCTGGGCAGCCTGTTCAACCAGGACCCGACCTTCTTTCGCATCGCGGCCGAGGCTGTGCTGCTGGAGGGTGGGCAGCCGCTGGTAGTGACCGGTGGCAGCGGCGATGCCCCAACTGGCCTGCCGGCCGGCGTCGAAGTGCAGCCGTGGATGGACTTCGAGCACACGCTGCCGCGGCTGGCCGGGATCCTCCACCACGGCGGCGTCGGCACCACCCACGCGGCCCTGCGCCACGGTTTGCCCCAGGTGGCCGTGCCCCACGCCGGCGACCAGCAGCCCCAGGCCGGCCGCATCACGCAGGCCGGGGTCGGCTACGGCGTCCTGCCGACCAACTTCACCCTGCCGGCCGCCCGCTGGCTGGCGCGGCAACTGCTGGAGAACGCAGAGCTGCGCCAGACCGCGGCCGCGTGGCAGACGGAGCTGGCAACGCTGGGCGGGGTCGCGGCCGCAGCGCTATCCATCGAAAGCAACCTCCTGGTATGTTGAGCGCTAACGCACTTGGTCCTGAGAATCGCGCTCTAGCTGGCCTTTGCACAGCACCCCGGACCCTGGCTTGTCGGTTCAGAGGACACTTGCGCCTGCGC
>Ga0209573_1003419_pt1 | contig 17489 bp, 14 predicted proteins | sample TNRBio252014_DNA_FD_185870 | JGI IMG/M metagenome (GOLD analysis project Ga0209573, IMG submission 185870) | Wastewater treatment Type I Accumulibacter community from EBPR Bioreactor in Madison, WI, USA - TNR Reactor_6/25/2014_ DNA (SPAdes)... | ecosystem: Engineered > Bioreactor > EBPR >...
CAAAGTGCTCCGTGACCACCCGCTGAAAGGCTCGATCAGATCCAAACGCAAACGAGCAGGCTTATCAGCCAGCTTCCGCTCGGAAGTCATCGCTCCCATTTTCCATAACCCCCATGCGTAAGCCCTGGGAATAATAGAGCGGCGGACGGTGGAAGCTTGATCTACCTCGCAATCCGCGCAAAGTGCGCCCCCATGGCAGATCAATCCACCACCAATCCATTTCAAGGTCGTCACGGGCCGCTCATGATCGCGGAGATCGGCGGCAATCATGAGGGGGACTTTGAGTATGCGTTGAAGCTGACGGATCTGGCCATCGATTCGGGCGCTGATTTTGTGAAATTTCAGCTCTATCGCGGGGATACCCTGGTCAGCCCGGCGGAGTCGCCGGACCGCAATGCGCACTTCAAGAAGTTTGAACTGACACGGGATCAACATCTCGAAATCGCAGGTCGCTGTGCTGCGGCCGGTGTTGGCTACATGGCTTCGGTGTGGGATCTGGAAATGCTGGAGTGGATCGATCCGCACATGCCGATCTACAAGATCGGCTCCGGCGACCTGACGGCCTATCCCGTGCTACATGAGTTTGCGCGTCGTGGGAAGCCGATGATTGTTTCCACTGGTCTGGCGAATCTGGAAGAAGTGCTTGATGCGGTCGCCTTCATTCAAGAAGTGAACCCAGTCTATCGCTCCCCAGACAAGCTGGCGGTGTTGCAGTGCACGTCCATGTACCCCATTGAGGACAAGGACGCCAATCTGCGCGTGATGGACGTTTTGCGGGAGAAGACGGGCGCGACCATCGGTTATTCAGACCACACGATCGGTTCACTGGCCCTTTTGGCGGCGACGGCTCGTGGTGCGCAAGTTTTGGAGTTTCACTTTACCGACTCGCGTGAAGGCAAGACCTTCCGAGATCACAAGGTATCCCTCACACGCGATGAAGTGCGAGAACTGGGCGCGCAACTGGAGCGGATCACCGCCATGCTTGGCGATGGAGTCAAGCGCCCACTGCCATGTGAGGTCGAGACGAATCACGTCACCACCTTCCGGCGTGCCGTCTATTGCAAGCGGCCGCTGAAGGCGGGCGAGGTCCTGAAGGAAGAAGACCTCGTCGTGCTGCGCCCCAATCATGGGGTGGATGCACGGCTGATGAATCAGGTGGTTGGTGCCTCGGTTACATCGGATACCCCGGCTTTCGGCGCACTGAATGTGGATGGAGTGGTGAGTCTGTCTGGCAATGCTGTTTGTCCTCTCTGCGGCCGCGAAGACACGAAAGTTCTATCGGTTGTAACGCGACGACCTTCGGTCGAAGTGGATTACCAGATCCCTGCCAGCGAATATCTGCGACAGGTGCGGCAATGTGCCGGTTGCGGTGTTTACTTCAATCAACACAACCTGATCCCGGATGACTTTTACGGGGCCGCCTACAACGCCTCCTCCTACGCCGGGAAGTTCGCAGAGCGCTACGCGCGAGTGAGGGCGCTGCCTTTCGAAGACTCCGACAATAAGCATCGTGCGGCAAGATTGAATCAGGAATTGATTCTTTGTGGCAAAGGTCGGGGAGGGAGAGTTCTAGATGTTGGAATGGGTCTATGCGTTTTCTTGGCTGAAATGCTCGAGCACGGCCATCAGTGTTTCGGTATCGATCCGGATGCTGTTTCCGTCGCCAATGCCATGGAAAAGGTGGGCGTAGCAGGAGCCCATTGCGGCACGCTCGACACGTTCAATGGCGAAGGCGGGCCTTTTGATCTGATTACGTTTAACAAAGTTCTCGAGCACGTCGCAGATCCCGTTGATGCCCTCCGCCGGGCGGTCGATTTTCTGAGCCCCGACGGCTTTATTTATGTTGAGCTACCGGACGGTGACTTAGCGTTGAAACATGGCAGCACGACTTCGCGGGCAGAGTTCAATGTTGAGCACTTGTCCATCTACAACCAGAAGTCAATTTTGGCACTGGGTTCGAAAGCTGGATTGAAGAACCTGAGAGTGCATTCGATGGTCGAGCCAAGCGGTAAGTGCAGTGTGTATGGCCTCTTTGTGCCGACTGAATCTGAGCGGTCGGTATGAGTGATGCGTCAGATATTGCGCTGCACGTGCAGCGTCCGGATCTAGTCGAACAGATCGACTGGCTGGTGCCCTATCTCCCCCAAATTCGGCCGATTAAGTTGAGGGGAGAGGCGGACTACTATGGCGCAAGCCACGAGTTGGCCAATAAGCTTGGTCTGAACTTCCCGCCCACAAGTCAGGGAACTTGGGCGCATGGCTGGAGCTACCTTCCGCTCGTGTCTGGCAGGACTGCGGTAGGCTATGCGCCGAGCGAGCGGACGCACTTAGTGCCGACGCTGTTTCATCAAGAGTTTCTCCACACCGCAGGTTATCCCAATGCCGCTGCGGTGGGCGTTCCCTACCTATATGCGGCCGGAAAGGACGTCCTCCCGCGTCGTCCAAATTCGGTGCTTCTTGCGCCACTGCATTCGTTGCCCGAGATCAAACAACACGAGGACAAGCTTCGAAACGAAGAGGAGTTTGCTGAATACGCGCTCTCGTTGCGTCAGCAGTTTAGCTGCGTCTGTGCCTCAATCCATTCGAGTTGCGTGCGCTCTCGCCAATGGATCGATTCGCTGGAGCGTCGAGGAATCCCATGGGTGACTGGAGCGATGACCGACGATGCAAACGGGCTCCGTCGCGTTCGAACCCTGTTGAACGCGTTTGAGGTGTTGGTGACGAATCAGGTCGGATCGGCTCTCTTTTATGCGGCGTTGGACGGAGCAAGGGTCAGTGTCAGCGGTCCAGACGCGTTGCTTCCCCCCTTGGACTCGTACAAGAATCACCCCTACTTCATTGCGAATCCAGAGATGATCGAAAAGCGCAAGCTGGGGCACCCAGATCGAATGCGTGAACGATTTCCGGCTCTATTCGTTGATGCCAATAACGCCGCTCAATACTCGGACGAGGCAGCGGTGGAATTGGGGTTGAGTCACCTCGTTGATCACGCGGAAGTGGCTCGATTGCTCGGTTGGCGACATTGTGATGCCGATCCAGATTGGCAGGCAGAGGATCGGGAGAAGGCCCGGCGCGTTTTTGGTTGGATGCCCAGCCACTATGGCAGCAGTGCTTCGATGGAGGAACTGGGGCGGACTTTAAAGAAGCTGGATCTTGATGCGGGCGCTGCGACTCAGAAGTTGCACGAGTTGAAGGGGTTGGAAAAAGAGGCAAAGGTTTCAGCCAAAGCCCAAGCGGAACTCTCCGGGATCAAGATGTCCTGGGCATGGCGCTACCTGGCGAAGCCGATTTTTTCCATCGAAAAACGCCTGCGCGGTTGGAAGTAGCTTCGTCAATGCTTGATCGTGCGGTAGCGGCCAGGGGTCATGCCGGCGTAGCGGCTGAAGTGGCGGGTGAAGGCGCTTTGATCACACCAGCCGGTCTGGAGGGCGATATCGCTGAGGGAAAGTTTGCCTTGGTCGAGGAGGCGGATGGCTTCGTCGAGGCGGATCTTGTGCAGAAGTTGCAGTGGGCTCATCTGGAAGAGTCGCTGAATGCGTTGTTCGAACTGATAGACCGAAAGTCCTGCGTGGGTGGCGAGATCTTCGATCCGCAATCCTTCAGCATAGCGTTGGCGCATGAGAGTCAGCGTCTTTGAGAGTTTCGCAAACCCGCTGGTCTTGTTGTCGGGCGCATCCAGATCCCTCGAAATGCCCGCAATCCCCACGATGTCCCCTTTGGGTGAGCGCAGAGGGTGCTTGGTGGTGAGACACCAGCCGCTGATGCCCCCTGGATAGAGGTGCAATTCCAGTTGGCCATCGATGCAGTTGCCGGTTTGGAGCACGGTCGCATCCTGTCGGGCGTAACTGGCAGCGAGGGCGGGGGCGAAGACTTCTTCGGGCCGTTTGCCGATGAGCTTGTCTTTGCTGCCTCCGGCGCAACGATTTGCGAGGGTTTGATTAACGGTGACGTAGCGTCCCGCTTTGTCTTTGATGAAAAAAACCACGTCCGGCAGGGCATCAAAGAGTGCCTCTGGCAGCAAGACGGCCTGCCCGAGGTCTTCGAGGAAACGGTCGCGGAGGGTGGTGGCTGGCGCGGTAGAGCGGCTCGGCATAGAGAGAATTTTGTCCGAATTCTGAGCGGGCAGAGGGAACTCCGTCAAGATCCTTTGCTGTGGGGTGGTAATGAAATGGTCACTATGACCCAGCTTTACCCCAAATGGACAGGTGTGTTTCCTGCCGTCACTACCCAAATGCACCAGGACCAGTCGCTGGATCTTCCGGCGACCGCTCGGCATTTTGAGGCACTCATCGAGTCAGGCGTCTCTGGCTTGATCGTTTGCGGATCTTTGGGCGAAAATCAGTGCCTTGAGCCTGACGAGAAGTTGGCGGTTTTGAATTGCGCTATCGACACTGCAGCGGGTCGGGTGCCGGTGCTGAGTGGGGTGGCGGAAATGAGTACGCGTGCCGCCATCCATTACCTCCAGGAGGCGGGAAAGCTCGGTGCCGCTGGTTTTATGATCATGCCTGCGATGGTTTACAAGGCAGACAAAGCCGAAGTCATGCACTGGTTCCGCACGCTGGCGGCCGCCACGCCGCTGCCGTGGATGCTCTACAACAATCCAATCGGCTACACCATTGACGTGACGTCTGAGATGTTCGCAGAACTGGCCGATGTGACGAACCTGGTGGCGATCAAAGAGAGCAGTGCGAATACGCGGCGAATCACGGAGTTGCGCAATTTGGTCGGGGATCGCTACCAACTCTTCACAGGTGTCGATGATCTTCTGCTGGAGTGCGCGATCTTGGGCATTGATGGCTGGGTGGCCGGCAGTGGTATTGCCTTCCCGAAGGAGAATCAGCGACTCTGGGATTTGACAAGGGAAGGGAAGTGGGACGAGGCGCGCACGCTCTACCGCTGGACGCAACCGCTGATGAAGTTGGACACGCACGTTCACTTTGTTCAGTACATTAAGCTGCTGTGCCAGGAGACGGGTCTGGGTAAGGAATGGGTGCGCGAGCCTCGGCTGCCGATTGCAGGCGTCGAACGGGAGCAGGTGCTGAAGATCATCCGTGATGCTTTGGCAAAGAGGCCGTGAATCGCGAATCCAGTTCTCCTGAGTGCGCGTAAACTGTTGACCTGCGGAGCGGTGGACGCTACCTCACGGTCCCCTATTGAAAACGATCCTCCGAGTATTCTCTTATCTGAAGCGCTACCCGCTGATGGCGACGGCGCAACTCACCTGCGCGGTGCTAGGCGTGCTGATGCTGGTCGTCTTTCCGGCGGTGACTCGGGAGGTGATTGATCAGGTGGTGCCAAACAAAGAGTGGGATCGCCTGACTCCACTCGTCCTACTGGCTGCGGGTGCATATTTTGCGCAGCACTTGTTCAATTCACTGCGCATCAACTTGAACAACACCTTTGAGCAAAAGGTGATCTGTGATCTGCGCAGCGATATCTATGAGCGCCTCCAGACGCTGCCGCTGCGCTGGTTCGACAATCGCCCCACGGGCGACATCATGACGACGGTGGCGGAGGATATCCCTTCGGTGGAGCGTGTGCTGATTGATGGGATTGAGCAGGGCTTGGTGGCCGTGCTGCAATTGGTGGTCGTAGGGGCATTTATGTTCAATGCGGACCCGGCGCTGGCTTGGGTGGCACTGGCTCCCGTGCCCTTTTTGATCGCGGGGGCGATCTGGTACACCGGGAGTGCCCGTGATCGGCACCGTGGGGTGCGTAAGGCGACGAGCGCGATGAACTCCCTGCTGCACGACAACGTATCCGGTATGCGTCAAATCAAGGCGTATGCTATGGAGCGTGAAGAGCATGAGCGTTTTAATGAGGCAAGTGGGAAGGTTCGGCTCGCGACTTTGCACCTGATGCGGGTGTGGTCGGTGTATCGGCCAGGGATGAATTTTTTGACGAGCTGCGGAATGGTTTTCGTGTTGTGGGTCGGGGCGCGGCAGTTGATGGAGGGTAAGCTTTTGGCTGGGCAATTGACGGCCTTTCTGGTGCTGCTGAACTATTTCTATTCGCCCATCGAAAGTCTGCACCAGTTGAATCAGATCCTCCAAGGAGGGCGAGCAGCGGGTGAGCGGGTCTTTGATATCTTGGATGCGGAACCTGAGCCGGATATGGACACTGGTCGCGAGCTCGATGAGATCCGTGGTGAGGTGCGCTATCAGGACGTGAGCTTTTCCTACTCGGGCAGGCTGCCAACGGTCCAGGAGATCAATCTGATGGCTGAACCAGGGCAGACGATTGCTCTGGTGGGACCAACAGGCGCTGGGAAGAGTACGTTGATCAATCTGCTAACGCGATTTTATGAGCACGATAAGGGCTTGCTGACGATTGATGGGGTGTCGGTGAAGGAGCTGAATAAGCGGTGGCTGCGTCGAAAGATCGGCTATGTGACGCAAGAGAGCTTTATGTTCAACGGGACGGTGCGTGCGAATCTGGTGATCGGTCGTCGGGAGTCCACGGACGAGGATCTCTGGGCGGTGCTGGAGCATGCGAATGCGGACGCTTTCGTGCGCAAGCTACCCGATGGCCTCGATACCAATGTCGGTGAACGCGGGGTGAAATTGAGCGTCGGGGAGAAGCAACGTCTGTCGATAGCCCGCGCCCTGCTGCGCAATCCGCCGATCCTATTGCTCGATGAGGCGACGGCGAGTGTGGATACGGAGACAGAGCGGCAAATCCAGGAGGCACTGGATCGTCTGATGCAGCGCCGCACCAGTTTTGTCATTGCACACCGGCTCTCCACCGTCCGCAATGCGGATCGAATCTACGTCTTGGAGCATGGGCGTATTGTGGAAAGTGGCACACATGAGGAATTGATGGATCGCGATGGTCTCTATGCGCAGCTTTGCCGCACTTCGCTGATGGTCGAAGCTGACCCGAACGCGGCCTAACTTGATTTGGATCTATGGACGAAAACACGACCACATTTGAACGCCACGGCACCTTGGAAAAGGCACTGCGCCTCAATCTTGCCCGAACGATTTATGGGACCTTTGCGGAGATCGGCGCAGGGCAGGAGGTGGCGGATTGGTTCTTCCGTGCTGGCGGTGCCTCCGGCACGGTGGCCAAGACGATGTCTGCCTACGACATGACCTTCAGCGACGAGATCTATGGGAAGACCCGGCGGTATGTTTCGCGGGAGCGTCTCATGGCCATGATGGACCACGAATACGCGATTCTGCTGGAGCGACTGCATGCGCAGCGGGCGGCGGAAACGACGTTCTTCACTTTGGCGAACACGGTGCGGGCAAAAGGCTTCAAAGACACGGGCGAAGAATGCCATGGCTGGTTGGGGCTGCGTTTTCAGGTGGCCCCTGAATCACCGCCGAGTGATATCGTGCTGCATGTCCGCCTCATGGATGACACCAATCGGGAGCAAGCCGAGGCTCTTGGCATTCTTGGGGTGAATCTGATCTTTGCGGCCTTCTATCAGCGCCAGTCACTGCCTACTTTCATCGCTGCTCTGATGGATCGCCTCAACCGCTGGCGGGTGGAGATTGATCTTCTGGACTTTGACGGACCGGCCTTTGAGGCCCCCGAGTTTGAAGATCGGATCTCGGCTCTGCAATTGGTTCAGAGTGGGCTGACGGATGCGGCGCTTTTTACCAGCAGTGGGGAGATCTGCATGCCAGCGGACTATCTTTACAAGCGCCCGGTGTTTGTGAAGCGCGGCAGTTTTGACCCGATCACGCTCTTGAATTTAGACATGATGGAGCGCGGACGTGCGGCCTTTAATGCTGACTTTGGGGAGGCAGCAGCGGGTCATGTGGAAGTCACGGAGATCTCGATGCACAACCTTCTTTCCTCCAGTGGCGAGGTCACCCACGCGGACTTTCTGGCGCGTGCAGATGTGTTGCAGGCGCTCGGGCATGACGTGTTGATCTCCAAGTATCCGGAGTTTCATCGGTTGAGCGGTTATCTGGCGCGCTACACCAAGATGCCCATCGGTATTGTTTTGGGCTTGCCGCTTTTTGAGGAGCTTTTCCGGGAAAAATGGTACGCGGATTTGGACGGTGGTGTTTTGGAGGGCTTTGGCAGACTGTTCCGCAATCAGGTGCGCCTCTACGTTTATCCGTCTGGCAATTCTGCCTGCGGGGGAACTCGTTCTTTGGCCGATGCCAAGGTCGATGACTTGCAGCGTCCGCTGCTGGATTATCTGGTGCGCGGGGACTCTGTTCGCCCGATTGAAGATGTGGATCCGAACATGCTGTGTGTGACCAGTGCGGAGGTGCGTAAAATGGTCCGGGATGGCGATCTGAATTGGAAAAAATATGTGCCGCAGGTGGTCATCAACAACGGACGTTGGGGTTGATAGGAATTGACGGGTCGATGGGTTTCCAGCTTGGCGGAGTGATTTTGCAAGAGCGGGCCATCTTCAGCGTAGGTAGGCAAACCCCGTTTTCGCTTGTCTTCTTCCCATCGCAATTGTGCCGGCCTCGTTCGTCGTGACTTTCTTCAGCTCGGATTTGGAGCTGTGGGGGGATTGGCTTTTTCAGACATCTTGAGGTTGCGCGCTCAGGCTGCCCAATTGCAGGGCAAGACCAGCCCTGATCAGGTGAATACGATCCTCATCTGGCTGGACGGAGGCCCATCCCATTACGAGACTTTTGACCCAAAGCCGGATGCGCCGAAAGAGATCCGCGGGGAATTCAAATCGATCCCGACCAGCGTGCCTGGCACCCATTTTTGTGAGACGATGCCAAATCTGGCCAAGACGGCACACAAGCTTTCTGTGGTCCGCTCCATCTGCCACAAGGACCCCAATCATGGCGGCGGGAATCACTACCTGATGACGGGTTCCCGCACGCCTGTGCCGGTGGGTTGTGGTGCCTTTGTCAGCTTTCATCCTTCTTTTGGCGCAATGACTTCCTACACACGTGGTGTGCGTGGCGGTCTGCCTGCCTACATGAGCCTGCCCAACGTCACGAGATCGGGCGGTCCCAGCTTCTTGGGCGCGCAACATGCGCCGTTTGTAATTGGTGGTGACCCCAGCGGGAAGTCCTTTCGTGTGCGGGATGTGACGGTGCCGCAGGAGATTAGCGAGGGCCGGGCGATGGGGCGGCAGCAACTCCGTGCGAGTCTGGATCGCCTGACTCGGATCAGGGACCAGGTTGCCGAAGATCCTGCCGTGGGTTTTGATGAGTTTTATAAGCAGGGGCTTGAATTGGTGACTTCCCCCAGGGCTCAGGCTGCCTTTGACCTTTCCAAGGAACCAGCGGCCGTGCGCGAGAAGTATGGCATGAACGACTTTGGGCAGCGCTTGCTCCTGGCCCGTCGGTTGGTGGAGGTGGGCGTTTCGTTTGTGGTCGGCTACTACGGCGGCTGGGATCACCACCGAGGCATCTTCAAAACGATGAAGGAGACGGCGGGTCCGCGTCTCGATCAGGGGCTGGCTGCTTTGATCAACGACTTGGATGATCGCGGATTGCTCGATAGCACTCTGGTGGTGTGTCTGGGTGAATTTGGTCGCACCCCAAAAGTGAATAAGGACGCCGGGCGCGATCATTGGCCAGGGGCGATGAGTGTGGTCTTCGCGGGTGCCGGTGTGCCACGCGGACAGGTGGTCGGTGCCACGGATCCCAAAGGCTACTACGCGGCGGAGAATATCTATTCGCCGGAGGACTTTGCGGTTTCGCTCTATACCAAGATGGGCATCGATCCTCATCAGGTGCTGCACACCAGCAGTGGCCGCCCCGTGCAATTGGTGAATGGCGGTAAGCCTATCAAAGAACTCTTTGCGTGAGGCTCCTCATGAATTGGTGGCGGGTCCTGTTTGCCTCTGCGGTCGGCGTCTTCAGCGTTGATCGTGCCTCAGCGGCGGCACCGACCTTGTCGGGGATTTTTCCCGGCGGCGGGCAGCGTGGCACGACCTTTGACGTGACTTTGATGGGAAAGTTCGACGGCAACCCGCGAGGCATCTGGGTGGAGGGTGATGGTGTCGTTATCGATCCTCCCGATGCCAAGGGCGTGGCCAAGGTCCGGATTGATGCCGCGGCCACACCGGGCTTCCGCCTGGTGCGGGCGTGGAATGCGGAAGGTGCATCGGCGGTGCGCTGGTTCGCGGTGGGGGCGGGCGCAGAGGTCGCGGAGGTGGAGCCGAACGACGGACTGAGCCCCTCGCAAAGTTTTGAGAGCCTGCCCGTCTGCATCAATGGCAGACTGGAAAAGGCTGGCGATGTGGACAATTTCTCCTTCGCATTGAAGGCTGGCGAGACGCTCAGTGCGACTGTTGATGCGTATTCGCTGGGATCGCCTTTGGATGCGATGCTGCATATCTTGGATGAAAAGGGGACCCGGCTGGCCACGGCCAGCGATGCGCGAAATCTCGACCCGATGCTGTCGTTTAAGGCACCCACGGCTGGGGCCTATCTGCTGCAATTGGTGGGCTTTGTTCATCCTCCGGCGGCCGATGTTCGCTTCACGGGTGGGTCAAATGTGGTGTATCGGCTGACGGTTAGTCGTGCGCCTCTCCCGGTGCAATTGCGCCCCGCAGCGATCACTTTGGGGCAGAAGGCCAGCCCCCACGCCATCGGTGTCGATGGGTCGGATAGCGGGGAGGTGCCTTTGCCTGTGGATCTACTCGCAAACGAAGAAGGGGTGCAGACCGTGTTTGCTGCGCCTTTGATCCAGCCGGTCCAAGCCTTTGCGACCAAACAAAAAGTGACGCTGGAGAAGGAACCGAATGATCCGACAGGCAAGGGGATGCCGATCACGCTGCCCGGCGTCATTGCCGGACAGATCGCCGCCCCCACGGACAAGGATATTTTTGTGTTTTCAGGCAAGAAAGGACAACGCATTCAGGCTCAAGTCAGCGCGGCCATCCTCGGGCATCTCATGGATGCTCAGGTGCAGTTTCTTGCGATGGATGGCAAGGTGCTGACCAGCAATGATGACGCGCCGGATCTGGCCAGCGACGCCAGCGTGACGCTGACCTTGCCTGCCGACGGTAGCTATCAGGTGGTGGTATCCGATCTATTTCAAAAAGGCGGACCGAGGGCTGACTATGTTTTGTCTGTGGGAGAAGAAGCCGCGAGTTTCAGTGGCACGTTCACGGCCGAACCGAAGCTGACTGTTAAGGCGGGTGCGAAGACGGAGGTGGCGGTGAAGGTCTCGCTCAAGGGTGGATGGAAGGGGCCACTGGTGTTGCGCGCCCATGATCTTCCTGCCGGGGTGATTGCTGATCCGATGGACGTTCCTGAGAAGGGGGGCGAGGTGAAACTGACGCTCGTCACCGCAGCGAACGCCGCGCCGTGGTCCGGTCCTTTCCGCATCACCCTCGGGCCAAAGGATGCCGCCAATCCATCAAGCCCAGCGCTGATCCAATACGCCTTGCGGGACGCAGACAATCGCCGAGGGACCTCGCTCAAGGACACATCCGGCTGGGCTTGGTTGACGGTTACACCTGCTGCGGCGACGAAGTGACGTCGGCGGGCTCGCTAGAGTCTGATGAGAGGAAGCCGACTGGTGCTGCGCTAGCTCGATCTACTCCTGCACTCGCTCGATGTTCGCGCCAAGGGCGATGAGTTTGTCGTCGAGATGCTCGTAGCCACGGTCGATGTGGTAAAGGCGATGGATCTCGGTGGTGCCGCTAGCCAGAAGGCCAGCGAGGACGAGCGCGGCGGAGGCTCGCAGGTCGGAGGCCATGACGGGCGCACCTTTGAGCGGTTCTCCGCCACGGATGCGGGCAGTGGCCCCCTGGAGATCGATGTTGGCACCCATGCGCTTCATTTCTGCCACGTGCATGAAGCGTTGGGGGAAGATGGTCTCGGTGATGGTGCTGGTATCCGGGATGGCGCAGGCCAGCGCACAGAACTGAGCCTGCATGTCTGTCGGAAAGCCGGGGTAGGGCTGGGTCGTCAGGTCAAATCCGCGCGCTTTGGGGCTGGGGCGGATGGTGATGGTGTCCTTGGTCGTTTCCACGGGGATCCCACAATGCTTGAAGGCATCCAGCACGGAACGCAGGTGCTCTGGGTTCACTCGGCGGAGCGTAATGCCATCTCCCAGGATCGCACCGGCCACGAGGAAGGTGCCTGCTTCGATACGATCAGGGATGACTTTGTGTTCTGCGCCATGCAGTTCTTTGACGCCTTCGATGACGATGCGGTGGGTGCCAGCGCCTTCGATTTTTGCGCCCATTTTGATGAGGAAGTTGGCCAAGTCTTCCACCTCTGGCTCAGCCGCCGCACCCAGGATGATGGTCGTGCCTTTGGCCAGCGTGGCAGCCATCATGACGTTGTCCGTGCCGAGAACGGTGGAGCCATGCTTGCCCATGAGGTTGATCTCGCAGCCCTTCAGCCCTTTGCGCGCGTTGACGTCGATATCGCCGCCCTCCACTTTGACGATGGCACCCAGGGCTTCCATGCCCTTGAGATGCAGATCGACAGGACGGTCTCCAATGACGCAACCGCCGGGCAGGGAGACGGTGCAGCGCTTTAGCCGACCGGTGAGTGGGCCCAGCACGCAGATGGATGCGCGCATTTTCCGAACCAGATCATAGGGCGCGATGCTCTTAATCTTTTCCGCTTTGGTGATGACGACGCCGCTGGCGCGCTCCACATCAGCGCCCAGTTCACCCAAGATGCGGACCATGTAGTTGGTATCGCTGAGGTCTGGCACGTTGCGGATCGTGCAGCTCTCCTTCGTCAAGAGAGTGGCGGCGAGGATGGGCAAAGAGGAGTTCTTTGAGCCGGAGACATTGATGCGGCCCTTCAGAGGGGTCCCGCCGTGCACGATGAGTTTTTCCATGATCTTGTTTAGTGTGATGAAGTGGGAAGACTGGCAAGCACGAATCTTCCGATACCTTGCAGATCTTTTTCTTGGGTGATGGACTCAAAACCCGCTGTCGCAGCAAGTTCCATGGTGGCTGGTCCCTGATCGTGCCCGACCTCCAGGGCGACCCAGCCCCCTGGATGCAGGTGGGCGGGCGCATCCGTGAGGAAGCGGCGCACGATGTCTAGACCATCGGGACCACCGTCCAGGGCCAGGAGTGGATCGCGGCGGACCTCACGGCTGAGGGTGGTGATTTCCGCCGCTGGGATGTAGGGCAGGTTGGCGACGATCAGGTGGAACTGGCCGGGGACCTTTTCGAAAAGATCGCTGCGGACAAAGTGAGGCGTGATCGTGTGTGCCGAGGTGATGAGCCGGGAGGCATTCAGCCGCGCCAAATCCAGCGCTTCCTCCGAGATATCTGCCAAATACACGGTGGGCGTGTGCTGGGTCCAGCCGAGCGCCAGGGAGAGCCCGAGGCAGCCGGAGCCAGTGCCCATGTCGAGGATCGATTCGGGCGGCTGCGGGGCAAATTTTTCAATGAGGATACTGGCGAGGTGTTCCGTCTCTGGCCGGGGAATGAGCGCGCGCTGATCGCTAATGAATTCGTGGCCCATGAACTCGACCGTGCCCAGGAGGTGCTGGAGCGGCTCGCCCTCGCCCCGGCGCTTGAGGAGGGTGCGGAGAGTCGTCAGATCCGGCTCCCGTAGGACCTCGCCAAAGCGCAGGTAGATGTCTAGCCGACGGCAGCCCAGCACGTGGGCCAGCAGGTGCTCCATGTTCAGTCTGGCTTCCTCCACCCCGTGCTTCTCCAGATAGCCGGTCCCGGCCTGGAGGATTTCTAGCAGCGGTTTCATCAGGGCAGGGGGGGAGGAGTGGTGAATCAGTTCATGCCCGCTTCCGCGAGACGCTCGTGCAGATCGCTGGTGAGGAGGAGGTTGGTAAAGTCTTCGATTTTCCCCTCCATGAAGCCAGTGAGATTGTACATCGTTTCCTCAATGCGGTGATCCGTCACGCGGTTTTGCGGATAGTTGTAAGTGCGGATCTTTTCCTCCCGCCCGCCGGAGCCGATGAGATTGCGGCGATGGGCGGAATATTTGGCGGCCTCTTCCTGCTGCTTCTTTTCCAGGAGTCGAGCCCGAAGAATGCTGAGCGCCTTTTCTTTGTTCTTGATCTGGCTGCGGCCATCTTGGCAGCGGACGATCAGGCCCGTGGGGATGTGCAGCACCTGAACGGCGGAGTCCGTCGTATTCACGCCCTGACCACCGGCACCGGAGGAGCGGCAGACTTCGATGCGGACATCACCGTCCTTCAGTTCGACGTCCACGTCTTCTGCCTCGGGCAGGACTGCGACGGTGGCCGTGGAAGTGTGGATGCGGCCCTGGGCTTCAGTGGCCGGCACGCGCTGGACGCGATGCACGCCGCTTTCATACTTCAAGACGCGGAAGACATCCTCGCCGGAAATTTTGACCACCACTTCTTTGAATCCACCCACTTCAGAGGGGCTGGATTCCATGGGTTCCACCTTCCAGCCTCTGGTCTCGGCAAATCGGGTGTACATGCGCAGGAGATCGGCCGCAAAGAGGGATGCCTCATCCCCGCCGGTGCCCGCGCGAATTTCGATCAAGGCATCGCGACCTTCGAGCGGATCTGGAGGCAGAATGGCGAACTGGACCGCCTCCTCCAATTTAGCCAGGCGCTTTTCCAGCAAAGGGATCTCCTCCGCCGCCATGGCCGCCAGTTCTTCGTCGGTGCTGTTGGCCATCTCCCGGTTCTCCTGAAGCTCCCCAATCGTCTTCTGATAGGTGTCCCAGTCATTCAGCAATTTTTGCAGGGTGCGATGCTCGCGGACGAGGGTCGTGGCGCGTTTGGCATCGTCAAAGAAGTCGGGCAGGCCCATCATGATCTCCAGATCCTCGAAGCGTTGGCGACGCAGGGCGATGACGGGTTCGTAGTTCATGCGGGAAAGAAAAGGGGCGGTGGCGGAAGTGAGGGCGGGAACAGGGAAAAGAGAAAGCGGTGCTGCGTCAATGGACGCAAGCACCGCTTTCGGAAACTAAAAACTGGAAATCTAGTTGGCTTCGGCAGCAGGAGCTGCGGCAGCACCGGCACGACGGGCGCGGAGCGAGCCGTAACGCTGGGCGAACTTGTCAACACGACCCGCAGTATCGATGAAGCGCTGTTCACCCGTGAAGAAGGGGTGGCAGGCGGCGCAGATGCCGATACGGAGGTTTTCCACGGTGGACATGGTGTTATAGACCGTACCGCAAGTGCAGGTGATGGTGGTCTCGTGGGTTTTGGGGTGAACGTCTTTTTTCATGGGATAGGGGTACCACGTTGTTCAGGCGAGGGCGGTGTCCCGTAGTGGGCCACCCAATCTTTCGCCAGAGCGTGAGGGCCGGTAGAGTAGCGGTGCCGGGTCCGGGGTCAACGAGTTTTTTGGCCCAGGATACCGAGGTATTGACCCCGCCCCTCCCGGTGGCACGCATCGAACTCCAAATGAAACGAAGCCCCCTTCGACCGGGGAACTTCATGGGAAGTCACTGTCGCCCTGACAACGACCGGGACGGGAACCGCCCCCCCACTCCAAAAAAGGTTAACCCCCACGAACCAATCCGATATTTCAGGCGCAATATCAGTTCCCACCGAATCCCAAAAGGTTCAGCCACCCAAACAAACCCAAAACTCACCCCTCCCGCACGAAACCCTTGACCCACCAGCCTCCCAGCCTCAATCTCGGCAGCGATCACCCGAAAAAATATCGGCCTTGCCGATATTGCATCGTACTATTTACACTGTTCGCCTCAAAATTTATGACACGCTTGCTTGCAGTCCTCGGAGCCATCTTTTGCATCGGGATGATCTTCCCGATGGCGGCCACCGAGCATGTGAGAGGTGATCTTGATTTGCGAATGGCGATCTTTCACGGCGTCAGCGAATTCATTTTGGCCATGTCGCTTCTCCTTTACTGTGGGTTTGCGGCATTGCATTCGGTGTCACGTGTCGAAGACCCAGGAGACAGGGTGGGATGGATTGTTCTTACATTGGGATTCAATGTCCTTGGGTCGCTGATATACTATCTCACGAAATACCAGGACTTCAGAACCAACGGGATGGGCGGATTCGTCCGCCCACAGAAGAACGACGCACACTCGTTTTATCGAGCGACGCCATCGGAACTCGATGCCGAACAAAACGCGGCTGGACAATCCGCTACACGTGTTGAGTCTAGATGATCCAGGACACCTCCACCTTTAATTCCGTTGCGGCGTGGCGCTCCCGGTAGCGGATGCCAGCGCTCGACGCTAGACATGAAATACATCGACCTCCTCGGAAAGCACTTGAAGAGCGACGATGTGATCGACGTTCTAGAGTATGACGACCTCGATGTTATTTACGCCTTCGACCGCCTCCACGAGAACCAACCTGATGTATATTGGGTGGCATCGAAGGCCGAAGGAGTTCAGATGCGTTTCAACGAGGATCAGGTGTTGGATACCTTGTTCTTTTACATCCAGCCTGATGAGGGATTCTCTCCGTGCGATCCTGACTCACTTGGCGTTCCGGTTTTCGACTCCCGAGATGGGGCAAGAATCTACGCCGCTCAATCGGGACTCCCCGTAATCGAAGGTGAGACGGATTTCCTCGGGGTTTACCGCAAGTGGATCAAGATTGATTTCGGCTCGCATCTGCACCACTCGGAGTTTCGTGAAGGGAAGCTTCATGGAATGAGCGCCTTCCTATCATCAAAGGAATAAACCCAAGCACAACGAGTCGGCTCATCCAACGGCGGGCAACGTCCAAATTTGAATTCGGGCCATCCTACTCCGCCGTGGATGGCCTAGACGTTGGGCGGATCAGCCTCAGGGGGATGGGGGCTCGGGGTCGGGCTCTGGTTCTGGGTCTTCGGGGGCGTTGGGGTTTTCTAGGAGGTACTGCTGCATGTAGAGGGGCAACTTTTCGGGTTGGCGGGGGGAAGACCTCCATGAGCTTGACGAGGTTGAGGAAGAGCATGAGTTGCAGGTTTTCCCGCGCTTCGGAACTGGGGCTCGGCCGGTAAAGCCCCCGAGAAGTCGCCCGGGCTCCGTGAACGACCGGGGAAGTTCATGGGAAGTCGCTCAAGCCCCGTGAGTGACCGGGGAAATCCATGGGAAGTCACTCAAGCCCTGTGAATGACCGGGGAAATCCATGGGAAGTCGCTCAAGGCCTGTGAACGACCGGGGAAATCCATGGGAAGTCACTCAAGCCCTGTGAACGACCGGGGAAATCCATGGGAAGTCACTCAAGCCCTGTGAGTGACCGGGGAAATCCATGGGAAGTCACTCAAGCCCCGTGAACGACCGGGGAAATTCATGGGAAGTCGCTCAAGCCCTGTGAACGACCGGGACGGGAACCACCCCCCAGCCGAAAAAAGGTTAACCCCCACGAACCAATCTGATATTTCAGGCGCAATATCAGCTCCTACCGAACCCCAAAAGGTTCAGCCACCCAAACAATCCCAAAACGCACCCCTCCCGCACGAAACCCTTGACCCACCAGCCTCCCAGCCTCAATCTCGGCAGAGATCACCCGAAGGAATATCGGCTTTGCCGATATTGAATCGCACTATTTACACTGTTGAACTGAGCCGCTGCGCGGAGGAAGCGTGAGCGCGCCGTTGGGTGAGGGGTAGGCTGGGGGTCATGTCACCTCTACGTACGCAATACGTCGGGCTGCTGACC
>Ga0209573_1003420_pt1 | contig 17486 bp, 16 predicted proteins | sample TNRBio252014_DNA_FD_185870 | JGI IMG/M metagenome (GOLD analysis project Ga0209573, IMG submission 185870) | Wastewater treatment Type I Accumulibacter community from EBPR Bioreactor in Madison, WI, USA - TNR Reactor_6/25/2014_ DNA (SPAdes)... | ecosystem: Engineered > Bioreactor > EBPR >...
GGCGCCGCGGCGGGGAGGCTCCCCGCCGCGGCACGGCTCCGCGATGTCAGACTTTGACGAGCTTGACCCGCGTGTCGTAGAAGCTGACGCTCCCTCCGACCGGGTCGATCAGGCAGGTGTTCTTCAGGTGGTCGTCGAGGCGCATCGCGGCGTTCGCGTGGAAGCCGGTGCCGCGGCGCGGGTCGGCCTTCACGACCTTCCCGTCGACGACGACGTCGGAGGCGCCGTTGGCCCAGTGCCCCCGACCGAGAGAGAAGTTGACGACGCCGGGGCGGAGCCCCTCGAGGACCTTCACCGTTCCGACCATAGGCTTCGTCCGCCCGTTCCCGAGGTCCCACTCCCCCTTCGGGTTCGACTTCGAGACGATCCGGACCATCGCGCCGTCCTTCAGGTCGAGCCGCTTCGCGTCGGCCGCCGAGACCTGGAGGAAGTTCTCCGGCTGGATCGCGTTCAGCCAGTAGGCGCCGTTCGTCCGCGACTTCGTCTGGTGAATCTCGCGGTAGGTCGTCAGGACGAGGTCGAAGCCTTCGGCCTCGTCCTTCACCTCGCGGCCCAGGACGTCCTGGATCGGGAGGTAGGTCGCAATGCCTGCGAGCTTCTTCCCGGTCATCGGCGACTTCGACTTCGCGTACTTCTCGAGATAGAGGTTGATCTGCTTCCCGTACTTGTTCGCGTACTTCTCGCCGTCGAAGGCCTTGCCGTACTCCTGGAAGCGGCCACCGCGGTTCAGGACTGTGACGACCTTCCTCCAGTTCCCCGGACCGGCGGCCGCCTCCCAGCGCGCCGCGTCGAAGACCGTCGGCGGCAGGTGACGGCGGGCCTTAGCGAGGAGGGCGACCTCCTCGTCGCTCGCGTCGGACACCGCGTCTCCCGGCTTGTCGCCTGCCGCCAGGTTCGCGACCATCTTCAGGTAGAAGTCCTCCGGGCGCGTCAGAGGCATTCCCTTCCCGAGCCCGTCGGGGCCGAAGCCCGGCAGCCCGACCTCCTCGGCGATCCCGAGGATCATCGCTTCGAGCGAGCAGGGGATCTTCTCGCCGAAGACCTCGACGGTCTCGGGGATCGGCGCCGCTGCCGGGTTGCGCACCGGCTGGACCTTCTGGGTGATGGAGGGATGGCTGCCGTGGAGCTCCCACCGCTCCAGGAACGAGAGGTCGGGGAAGACGTAGTCGGCATACATCGAGGTCTCGCCGACCGTGATGTCCGATGCGATGACGAGCGGCAGCTTCTCGAGGTCGAGGAGAGCCTGGATATTCGTCTGGCCGCCCGGGAGCGAGTAGGTCGGGGCCGCCATGTAGAGGAAGAGCGCCTTCGTCGCGTACGGGTAGGCGTCGGCGATCGACGGGAGGATCTCCTGGTAGACGTCGCTCGAGAAGGGGTACCAGTTACGCTTCGCCGGGTAGCCGGCGAAAATCGTCGACTCCTCGTACTTGGCGTCGTGCCGGATGATCGAGAGCCCGAACGGCTTCGCCTTCGACGGGTGGAGCTTTCCGAGGTCGAACGGCTGCCCTTCCTTGTCCCCTACGACCCCGTAGGTCGTCGCCTTGACGAGACCACCCTTCCAGTCGGTGTTGCCGATGAGGGCGTTCAGCGAGAAGACGGCGAGGACGTTGTAGAAGCCGTTCGTGTGCTGGGAGACGCCGCGATGCGGGTCCGCGACCGCTCTCTTTCCGTACGACGTGAACTCCTTCGCGAGGTCGGTGATCGTCTCGGGGGCAATGCCGCAGACCTCCGCCCACTGTTCGTTCGTACGCGCCTGCGCCGACTCGAGGAGCAGCTTCAGGCCGGATTTCACCATCTTGCCCGCGACCGTCGCCTCGACGAGGAGGTCGCCGGTGACGGCCGACTTCTCGTCGTTCGGGTCGAAAGCGACGAGCGAGCCTCCGCTCGAGACGACGAACGCATCGAACTCCCACGGCTTGCCGTCCTTCAGGTAGCGGGTCTCCTTCAGGGCGAGACCCGCCTCGGAGGCGCGCAGGAAGCCGCCGTCCTCCTTCACGAGCCACGCCGCGTTCGTCCACGACTGCTCGCCCGCGGCCTTCGCGGCGGCCTTGTTCGCCGCCGAGAGGAACTTCTTGTCGTGACGGTCGTTCTCGAGGATCCAGCGGATCATGCCGAGGGCGAGAGCCGCCTCGGTGCCCGGCTTCGCCGGGACCCAGCGCCACGCCTTGCTCGCGATCTTCGAGAAGCGCGGGTCGACGACGGCGACCTTCAGCTTGCCGCTCGCGATCCGCTCCATCATTTTCTTGGCGTGGTGCGTGGGGCCGTAGCCCCCCTCGATGTAGGCCGAGCCGATGGCGAGAAGGAACTCGACGTTTCCGGTGTCGGCCTGCCAGTAGAACTTCTGCCCGCCGGTGAGCTTTCCTTCCGTGAACTGGTCGCTCATCGCCTTTCCGGTGAAGTAGAGCGAGCCCTGGCAGACGGTGGTGTGCCCGTGGGCGTTCGTCGAGCCGAGCGACTCGCTGATGAACCGCTTGATGAACTCCGAGCGCCCTGCCTTCAGGCGGCCCCAGGCGAACGTGACGTGGTTGTTCTTCGGCCCGAGGTCCGGGTGCTCGGGGTCGATCAGGAGGCCGAGGTTCTTCTCGAACTTCGTCTTGAACGCCTCGACGGCGGCCTTCTTCTCCTCGGGCGTTTTCTTCGCCCGGATCGCATCGACCTCCCTGGACATCTCGGCGGCGAGCTTCGGGTCGCGAAGCGCCCAGAGCTCTTTCAGGCCGGTCACGTTCCGCGTCGCCTCGCCGGCCACGCCCTTGAACAGGGCGCCCCCCTCGGCGATCTCCTTCACGGCCTGCCGGAAGGGGACGGTCGTCCACTTCCCCTCGCCGCGCTTGCCGGCCCGCTTGAGGACCTTCACGAGCCGGTACGGGTCGTAGAGGATCTGAACGCCCGACTGCCCCTTCGGGCAGAGGGCGCCTTCGACGGAGCCCGACTCGCCCAGGGGGGTCTTGTAGTCGATCGGCGGGATCGTATTCCACGGGTCGTAGGGGTTGCCGTCGATCTTCACGACGACCCCGTTCTCGGTCTTGACCCTCACGCCGCAGCCGGTGTTGCAGTTGAGGCAGACCGAGTGGATGAAGTTCTCGGGCTTGCCGAGACCGTACTCGGGCGCGGCGCCGGTGGCCGCCTCGGCCTCGCCGGCGAAGGCGCCGGCGAGGGGGACGGCGCCGAGCGCGGCCGCGCTCCCGCCCAGGAACGCGGAGGAGGAAAGGAAGGCGCGGCGGGTCGGTTCGGGACGGGGACTCTCGTTCGTCATCGCCTCTCTCCTACTTCTTCTCGTCGAACTCGTGGCAGGAGCCGCACGAGACGACCTTCCGCGTCTTCACTCCCGGGTGCGTACCGGCGTCCTCCGGGAAGTCGTCGAGGTACCAGATCCGCGGGTTCGTCCCCCGCGCCGGCTCGAGCCGCCGGGCCATCCCGGTCGCCGCGAGCTCGGCGACGAGGCTCCTGGGGTCGGAGAGATCGCCGAAGTGCATCGCCACGCCCGTGCAGGTCGTGACGCAGGCCGGGAGCATCCCCGCGTCGAGCCGCTGCGCGCAGAAGTGACACTTGCGGACGGCGCCGGCCGTCTCCTTCCGGCTCCAGGCCTTCCCGTACTCGACCGCAGCCCGGTTCTCGTACGGTTGGAGGGCGGGAGTTCCTGCGGTGTGGGCTTTCCCCTCATCGAGGGAGAGAGCCGAGTAAGGGCACGCTTTCGTCGCGGCCGCAAAGACCGCCTTGCCCTTCATCTTCCGGTAGTCGATCTCGACGATCCCGTCGACTCGCCCCTTCATCGAGCCGGGGATCACCTTGTTCGCCGCCGGCACGCAGGGCGGGTTCTCGCACTGGGCGCAGTTCGTCGGCATGAAGATGCGGCTCACGTTCGGGTAGGTCCCGTCCTCGACCTCCGGCACCGTCCGGTATTTCACGCCCACCGGGAGGTTGTTCTCGGCGACGCAGGCGACCGTACACGCGCTGCACCCGATGCAGCGGCGGGTGTCGATGACCATTCCCCAGCGGCGCTCGGCCGGCTTCTTCTCGAGCGCCCTGCGAAGGTCCACCGTCATCCGGAGAACTTCGTCGGAGCCCGCCGGGATCGCCCCAGCGGGAAGGCCCGCCTCCGCCCGTCCGCCGGTGCCCGCGTCCAGGAGCGCTGCTCCCGCGGCGACCGCAGCCGCCCCGGCCGCGAGCCTGAAGAACTCGCGCCGCGACTCCGCGGCGTCTCTCGTTTCCACCATCTCGCCCTCCTCGTTCATTCGAAGCACGCGTTCAGATATGCCGATTCGGTGCCACCGGGTCCCACCTCCGGTTCGACTCGCACAACCCCTCCTTTTCGAGGGGCTTGGCGAACATGCAGAGACTCCGTCGCACGGATGAAGGAGGTCCGGGTCGTTACCGTTTCGTAACGGCGTTCCGGTTCGGTGACGTCCAACACGCCGACGCGGGAGGCGTTCCGTCGACCCTCGACGCCCTCGTGTTATCGAACTATGATTCGTGTTGGTCCGAAATGAAAGCAGGCGATCGACTCAATCCGATGTACCGGGTCCCTCCGCCACGACGGAAAGACACCGAACCCTCATCGCCCGCCCAGCTCCGGACCGGGGCATGAGGTTGACGACGAGGCGCGCCCTGCTGCTCGCACTTCTCGCCGCTGTCACTGCAGCCACAGCGCTCGGCATGCGGCAAATTCATCGCACGGGGCTCGCTGCCACGGGCGAGTGCCAACCGACTCCCGGAACGACGCGCGCCGACCGGCTGCCCGCGCCGCCATCGCCGAGCCAGCCAGCCGCTCCGAGCGCACCTGAGATGCCCACCCTGGCGCTCAGCGCCCCGAATTCGACGATCGTCGTCACGTACTTCCACACGAGGAACCGATGCCTTCCGTGCGTCCGGCTCGAGAAGCTGACGGAGACGACCGTAACGACGCGGTTCGCCCGCCAGGTGCGCGAGCGACGCGTCCTCTGGCGTAGGGTGGACGTCGACGAGCCTCACCAGCGTCACTTCCTCCGTGACTACGGGCTTCACACGAAGTCGGTGGTCATCTCGGAGGTCCGCGGGGGATTCGAGGTGAGGTGGAAGAACCTCGATCGGGTATGGCAGCTCTTGGAAGACCCCGAGGCCTTCAAGACCTACGTCGAGCAGGAAGTGCGGGGCTTCCTCCGGCAGGGGTGACCCATTCACCGCGTGAAGCCGTCGCGCGGTTGCCAGAAGCCGCCGTTCCCGTCGCCGCCTAGTCGAACTCTGCGAGTCCCTTTCGGCCGGATTTCGTAGCCACCGCCGGGCATCGGCCTGACCACGGGCTCGGGCTCCGCCCCGTCATCGTTCCCGGGGCGTCCCGGAAAGAGCGTCCGCCAGGCAGCTCGCCGCCCGGATCATGTTCCCCATCGCCAGTCCGCGGCTGTATTGGACGAGACCGGCCTTCGCCTGGGCCTGGGCACAGGGCAGACATCCCGAGCCGCTGCCCTCCGCGTCCGGGGCCCGCATCCCGTACTCCGCGAGGGAATGGGAATCGATTCTCACGCTCGTGCCCTCCCCGCCCGGGGTGAGCCGCACCTCGACGAGGGCGCTCTCGGGACGCGGCGCCTGCCAGTCGGCCACGAGGACGAAACGGGCCGAGCCGTCCTTCTCATCGGCTCGCGCGCTTGCGATCGAGAAGTCGCAGGCCACCGCCGCCGCCGCCACCCCGTTCACCGACGACGAGAGGTCGCCCGGAAGAAGGATCGTCCGGGAGGTCGTTGAGGGGCCCGCGGAGGCGCAGCCGACGGCGCCGAGGATGGCCACCGCGATCGCGAGACCACGTAGAGCCGGCGGTCGAGGACCTGCCTGCCTCCGCATTCGGGCGAAGCAGGCGCAGGAATGGCCCGCGCTCGAGAACGAGGAGCGTCGGCTCTTCGACCGCGCGGACCGAGACCGGGCAAGGCGCCCCGTCGAGGAGCGGCAGGAACCCGAACGACGCCTCCGGGCCGATGAGGAACACCGTGATCTCCCGGCCGTTCGGAGGTATGCGGAATACGCGCAAGCGCCCCTTCGCGACGACGAAGAAGGGGCCGCCCGCCTCCCCTCAGAGAAGACGGTGGCCCCTCGTTCACCCGGCGCTCCACGAGCAGCTCCGCGATCTCGCGCGCGCCCTTTCCATCGCTGCCGAGCGGCGTCGAGGCGAGGAGGACCTCCCGCCGGGAGACGTCGATCGTCACGCCGCCAGGCTCCCCATCGTCACGTGCATTGCGGGATCGTCGCGCGTTCCCCGGGTCCCCGGCAAGCGGCCCACCTCGCCGAGCGGTCTGAAATGGCGATGGCACCTCCCGAGCGGCTCTGTCCGGGCCAGAATCTCGCGGTCGAGACGCTTCTTGCTCGTCGGGCGGGTAGCCGTATCTCCGTAAGATCTGCGACACGTCGACCCGCAGGTCCGCCCGGAAGTTCTCGCGGATCCGCCTATCGATCGCCACGTTCTTCCGGACGAGTCGACAAGCTCGCGGCCGATCGTCCTCCGGGTCGGCTCGCCAATGGCCTTCACCGCGCAGTCGTTCGTCTCGAGCACGTCGTAGAAGGCAACCTCGTCGATGGATGGTCGCGACCTCCGTTCGCGAGCTCCACGAGCCCGCGCGCCCGGTCCGTCGACCGGCGCGAGCACTCCCTCAACGAACGGGTTCCACGTTACGAACCAGCGCCTCAAGTCGCGGAAGAAGGCGAGGGAGGGAGGGATGCAGCGGCGTCGCGTGAGCCGCGGGTGCGACTGCTTCCTGCCCCTCCCCGTCTGGTACGCTCGCTACATGTTGAGCTACACGCCCAGGGAACGGCTGACCGACGCACAGGATCGTCCCTACTTTCTCTGGGACTGCGATCTGACGCTGAGCCAGTTCCGTGAGGGCCTTTCGGATCCCGACCCGGAGGTTCGCGCCTATCTGATCGGAAAGCTCATGCGCCAGGCCAAGCCGGACGACGTCTTCCTGTTCGTCCGTCCTGGCGAGATCCGAATTCTCTGGCCGCGACTCACCCGGTATCTCGGCCGTACGCGCGAGTTCTGGTCGTGGCTCTTCGAGACGTGGGAGGGCCAGGGTCGTGTCTGGCAGTAGGCTGACTCCGCTCCAGCACCGCATTCTCGGGTTGCTCGCCGGGATCACCCCCCGCTGGACGTTGACGGGCGGAGGCGCCCTGGCGGGAGTGCACCTCGGTCACCGCGAGACCCGGGACCTGGACCTCTTCTGGAGGAGCCGCGCCGAGCTCGGCACCCTCGTTGCCGACACCGTGTCGGTCCTGCGGACCGCCGGGCTCGACGCCCAGGTTCTGAGGACGACCCCCGCGTTCGGAGAGCTGCGGGTGTCGGATGGACGCGACGTCTGCATCGTGGACCTCGTTGCCGAGCCCTTCGCGGCGATCGAGCCTCCGGAGCAGGCCGTCGTCGAAGGCACGGCCATATCGGTCGACACCAGGCACGAGATCCTCGCCGGCAAGCTCGCAACGCTGCTCGAGCGATCCGAGGTCCGCGACCTGGCGGACGTCAAGGCGCTCCTGGATGCGGGGTGCGATCTTCAAGCCGCGCTGCGCGACGCCCCGAAGAAGGACGCCGGGTTCTCGCCGCTGACACTCGCCTGGGTGCTCAAGGACTACGACCCGCGTCCCGCAGTGAAGGCGCTGGGATGGGATGCCCGCCAGGCGGATGAGCTGCTGTCGTTTCGGCAGTGGCTGATCGGGCAGCTCACGGCGAGCGCTGCTCCGGAATAGTCTCCCACGACACGAACGCCCAGCGGAAGGGCTCCCGCCCGCGCTCCGCGCGATCGGGGTCCGCGCGGTACCAGGCCTCGAGACGCTGGCGCTCGTCCCCGCTCAGGGAACCGAGGGAGAACTCGACGCGCTTGACGAGCTGGTCGAGCCCCTGGCTCTCGTCGGACCGCCGTCCGGCGCAGATGTAGTCGAGCCGGGGATGGCGGCCGATCCGGTGGAGGAGGTTCAGGATGTAGATGTAGTCCGGGTAGGCCGGGCGCTCGCGGCCGAGGAGGGCGAGGACGTCGGCGCGGACGAAGCGCCCGCCGACGAGGCTCGTCAGGCAGACGCGCCGCTTCGCTTTCGCGTCGAGGCGCGCGAGGGCGTCGTCCATGTCGCGGACGAGCGTCGAGCGTGAGGCGAGGACGAGGTCGCACGCCGGGACGTCGACCCACGGCTCCTCCCAGGAGCGGAGAATCGGCTCGACGTTCCCGAGGCCTCGAGCGGCGGCGTGCCCCATCATCGCGGCGAGCATCCCCCGGCTGTAATCCAGGCCGTAGACGCGCTCGAGGCGCGGGGCCAGGGCGAGGGCGATCGTTCCCGGGCCACACCCGACGTCGAGGAGCGTGCGGCACCCCGTCAAGTCGATCTGCCGGAGGAGCTCGTCGACGTAGGGGCTCCCTTCCAGCTCGCGGCTGAGGACGGCCGCGCGCGCGTCCCACGCCTCGGGCGGTTTCTCGCGGCTCCCGCTCGCGGCGAAGTGCTCCCGGTAGAGCCTTCCGAAGTCGATGTCGTCGATGGTCCGCGGGCGGTCTCCGCCGCCGTCCGTCACGAGTTCCCCTCCAGCTCCCAGACGTGCGCCGCCTCGGGCCACCGGGCGCGCGCGGCGGCGACGAGCGCGGGCCGGAGAACGACGACGGCGAGGCGGTAGCGGCTCGCGTCGAGGAGGGCGAACGCGGCGGTCAGGCCGCTCCCTCTGCCGAATTCCAGCGGCCCGAGCTCGTCGACGAGGAGGAGGTCGCACGTTGCGATGCGGGCGAGGAGCGCGTTCCCGAGGGCAAGCGTCTCCGGGTCGAAGCGCCAGCCGAGGCCCTCGGTTCCCGGAAGGTCCGCCCGCGCCCGCTCCGCCAGGCGGCGACGCTGGCCGGAAGCGACGTCGAGGAGGTCGATGCCGGTCTTCTCGCCGCGGGCGAGGACGGCCGGCGAGACGAGCCCGGACACGGCGAGCCCCACCTCGCGCCCCGCGCGTGCGAACGCCTCGCACCAGCGGGTCTTCCCCGCGCCGCGCCCGCCGGTCAGAAGGGCGAGGGAACCGCAAGGGAACGCGTCCCAGCCCGCGACGACCTCTTCAGGAGCGGGCGGTCGCACGTTCACGGCCGTCTCCCGGCCGGCGCGAGGCGCGAAGCGACGGCCGCGAGATCGGCCGCGTAGAGGTGCGCGAGCCGCTCGGGCGTCGCGGTCTCGCGCGGCGGCCCCTGCGCGACGATGCGCCCCCCTTCGAGGAGCGCGATCCGGTCCGCGATCTCGAGCGCGTGCTCCGGCTGGTGGGTCGACATGAGGATGCCGATGCCATCGGCGCGGAGACGGCGGACCTCCGAGAGAACGCGCAGCTGGTTGCCGAAGTCGAGGCTCGCGGTCGGCTCGTCGAGGATGAGGACCCCGGCCTCCTGCGCGAGCGCCCGGGCGATGAGGGTGAGCTGGCGCTCGCCCCCGGAGATCTGCGTGTAGACGCGCCCGGCGAGCCGGCCGATGCCGAGCCGCTCGAGGACCGAGCGGGCAACGCCGTGGTCGCGCTGCGAGGGCGCGGCGAATCGCCCCCGACGAGCGCTGCGGCCCATCAGGACGACGTCCTCCACCGTGAAGGCGAAGAGGCCGGCGTGGGCCTGCGGAACCCAGCCGAGGAGCCGCGCCCGCTCGCGCCGCGACCAGCTCGAGAGCGGCCGGCCTGCGGCCCTCACCTCCCCGGCGATGGGCGGGAGGACGCCGAGGAGCGTCCGGAAGAGGGTCGTCTTCCCGCCTCCGTTCGGGCCGAGGAGGCAGACGATCTCCCCGCCCGAAAGGGCGAGGTCGATCCCCTCGCCGACGGGGGGCCCCCCGTAGCCGAAGCTCAAGCCGCGCGCTTCGAGCCGCGTCACGCCGACCGTCCGCCCCGTGCCAGGAGCCAGAGGAACGCGGGCGCTCCGACGAGCGCGGTGAGGACGCCGAGCGGCAGCTCGATCGTCGCGGCGCTCCGCGCAAGGGTGTCGGCGATCGCCACGAAGGCCGCGCCGAGGAGGACGGCGGCCGGAAGCGAGCGCGCGAACCGCGGCCCGACGAGGAGCCGCGCCGCGTGCGGCACGACGAGTCCGACCCAGCCGACGATCCCGGCGATCGCCACCGAGGCCGCAGTCATCAGCGTGGCGGCGAGGATCAGCGTCGTGCGCAGGCGCACGACGTTCTCGCCGAGAGAAGCGGCCTCCTCGTCGGCCAGCGTCAGGAGGTCGACCCGGTGGCGGAGGAGGAGCATCGGGACGAGGCCCGCCGCGACGAGCGGGGCGGCCCGCGCAACGTCGCCCGAGGTGGCGGCGCTGAGACCCCCGAGGAGCCAGAAGGTGATCGACGGGAGCTGCGCGGTGGGGTCGGCGAGGACCTTCGCGAGCGAGATCCCGGCGGAGAAGAGCGTGCCGATCGCGATGCCGGCGAGGACGAGGACGAGGACCGGGTCGTGGCGCCTCACCCGCCCGGCGACGAGCGTGACGAGCCCCACGGCGGCGAGGCCTCCGGTGAACGCCGCGGCCTGGATGCCGAGTGTCGGGAGACCGAGGAGGATGGCGAGGGCCGCCCCCATCCCGGCCCCCGCGGAAGCGCCGAGGATGTCGGGAGAGACGAGCGGGTTGCGGAACATCGCCTGGTAGGACGTGCCCGCGGCCGAGAGGGCCGCGCCGACGAGAAGGGCTGCGGCGAGACGCGGGAGGCGGAGGCTCCAGACGACCATCGCGGCCTGCCCCTCGGCGGAAGGCCCTCCGAGAAGCGCGCGGAGGAGGTCGGCGGGACCGAGCGCGATCGGCCCCGCAGCGAGCCCGCCGAGGACGGCGAGGGCGAGAAGCGCCGCGAGGAGAAGCCACGGCCACCGCGGCATCACGCCCCTTCCAGGAGGCGCTCGAACGCCGCGCGCTCGGGAGCGAAGCCGTAGAACGCGAGGTGGAACGCGCGGGCCCTTCCGACCTCGTCGTTCCCGGTCGCAGTTCCGTGAAGGCGCGAAGTCAGCCACGGCAGGCCGACGAGACGGTTGACGCCAGGAGGCTCGTCGAGCCACCCGAAGGGGAGCCTCGGCACGAGGTGGAACCTCCCCGCGCGAAGAGCCGGGAGGCGCCTCCAGAGTTCGTTCCGCGGCGCGCTCGCGAAGAAGCCCGCGTCCTGCGTCAGGACGACGTCCGGCGACCAGGCCGCGACCTGCTCGAACGAGACCCGCGCGACCCCGCCTCCCGGGCCGCTCGCGACGCTTTCCCCGCCCGCGAGAGCGAGCGACTCGGCGTTGAGAGAGCCGGCCTTCACGGTCTCGAGGCCGTCGGGACCGCGGGCGACGAAGACCCGTGAGGCCCGCGCACTGCCGCGACGGCCCGCCCCGGGCGCCTCGGCAAGGAGCCTCTCCGCCTCACGCGCGAGCGCTGCGCCTCGCTCCGGCACGCCGAGGAGCCGGCCCGTCTCCGAGAGCTGCCAGGGGCTGTCGACGAGGCGCCCCGGCACGAGGAGATAAGGGATACCCGTTCGCTCGTGGACGCTTTCGGCGGCCGAGAGATACGTCGCGTCCACCGTGCCCGTGTCGAGGATCAGGTCGGGCTCGAGAGCGAGGAGCTTCTCCAGCGGAATCGTGCTCCCCCGTCCCGAGAGACGGCCGAGGAACGGACGCTCCCGGATTCCGGGCGGGAGGAAGGCGCGCGCTTCAGCCGGCAATTGCATCGGCCAGCCGAGAAGGCGGTCGGGCTCCAGGACATGCGCCAGGACGGCGGCGGGCGGACCGGCGGCGAAGATGCGCTTCACCCGGCCGGGCGCGGGCAGGCGCCCGAAGACGTGGGCCTTCATCGGGACCGCGCACCGCGCGACGGCCGGGGCCGCGGCCCGGGAGAGGGGCAGGGCGGCGAGGGTGGCGAGGAAATCGCGTCGGTTCATGGCAGGTCGTAGCGCAGGGTCGCGAACCACATCCGTCCCGGTCCGGGCAGGCCGTAGTCGAGCTCCCGGGCCTCGTCGGTCAGGTTGCTCACGCCCCCTTCGAGCGAGAGGCCGGCCGGAAGGCTCCAGGAGGCCTTGAGGTCGGCCGTCGTGAAGCCGTCCAGCTTCACCGTGTCCGAGGCCCAGCGCCCTCCTTCGCGCGCGACGTACGCCGTCAGCTCCACGGGCTCGACCGGCCGCCAGCTCGCGTGGAGGGCGAGGCGCGTCTCGGGAATGGAGGTGATCCGGATCGCCGGGTCCATGAGGTTCTCGAGGTCCATGACCGTGGCGTCGCCGCCCACCTCCCACCGCGGGCCCAGAGCCGTACCGAGGCGAAGCTCGATCCCCTTCGCCCGGGTGTCGCCAACGTTCCGCATCTGGCACGGCGTTGCCGGAGAGCACGTCGCCGCGCCGGAGAGGTTGACGCTCTGGACCCTGTCGCTCACGTCGTTCCAGAAGAGGGCCACCTCGGCCCGCGCGCCCCGCCACGGGGTCCCCTGGTATCCGACTTCGTAGTTGACCGATCGCTCCGGGCCGAGGTCCGGGTTCTCGACGTAGAGCCCGAGGCGCTGGGAATAGCGGTCTTTCATCGTCGGAAGGCGCGTCTTCGCCGCGACCGTGGCGTAGAGACGCACGGCCACGCTCGCGTCGTGGAAGAGTCCGGCCTGCAGGTCGGTGGCCCGCTGGTCCGGAGGCAGGGAGTACGCCGGGCCGGCCGACTTGTAGACCTCCGCAGGCCTCAGCACGTGGTGCGCGACCCCGAGGGAGAGCCGCGTCCGCCCGTCGAGGACGATCCCGTCCTCGACCGCGAGGGAGACGAGGGAGTCCTCCATCCGCGCGACGAGCTGCGCGTTGCCGTCGGACTCCTCGTGCCGGTCCCGCTTGTAGTGGACGACGGCCCGGAGCGTCTGGCGGGCGAAGCGGGTGCTCTCGACCTCGACCGACCCGCCCCCGGCCCCGTCGTCGTAGAGGCTCCGGCCCGTGCTGATGCTCCCGTGCCCGCTCGTCTTCGGGACCGAGTACGTCCCGTCGGTGTAGCTGCGCGCCTCGTTCTCGAAACGGTCGAGGAAAAGCCGGAGCTTGAGCGACTCGCGCGAGCCGAGGGCCGCCCGAGAGACGAAGGTGGCGCTCCCCTTGTCCCACTCCGGCCACCTCCAGTAGCGGGCCGGGGGAACGGTCGACGGGGGCTGGCCCTTCGCTCCGTCCTGCCTCACGAGCGTGAGCGTGTACTCGTCTCCGTTCGACGGCGTCAGTCCGAGCTTGAGGGAGAGCTTCGTGTCCCGGTAGTCGGAGTTGTCGCGCGCGCCTCCGTCCTCGAGCGACGTGGGGACGAAGTCCGAGGAGAGCCGGAAGCTCTCGGCCTCGCGATACGCTGCCCCGAGTTGCACGTACCACGAGCCCTGGTCGCTGCCGAGGTTGAACGCGGCACGCCGGCCGCTTCCGTCGCCGAGGCCGACCGTCGCGTCGGCCTCGAGGGACCTCGTCGGCCTTCGCGAGACCAGGTTGACGGCACCGCCGAGGGTGTTGGGCCCGTAGGCGACCGAGCTGAAGCCCTTGGCGACCTGGATCGCGCCGAGGTCGCCGGTGAGAAACCGGCCGAGGTCCACGTACCCGTCGTAGGGCACCGAGACCGGGATACCGTCGATGTAGAGGGGCACCTGGCGCGGGTCGTAGGCGCGGACGTAGACGAACTGCTCGTTGCGCACGTTCGTCGTGAGGGTGACGCCCGGCAGGAGCGCGACGGCTTCGGCAACGGTCTCCCGGTCGTAGCGACGAATTTCCGCGAGGCCGACGACCGACCCTACCTGCTCCGAGGCGACCTCACCGACTTCCGGCAGCCGGGCCGTGACGAGGATCGAGCCGAGGTGGAAGACCGGGTCGGGGGCCGGGGCATCGGCGCTCCCGGAGCTCGGCGCGGGCGCGGCAGCGGCGTCTTCCGTCGCCTCGGCCCGAGCGGCCGGCATCGCGCCCAGGATGAGGGCGAGGAGGAGGGAATGGACGGCGTGGAGCAGGGTGTGGCCGGCGCTCCGGGGTCGGTCGGTCATCCAGGTTCCCTCGTCAGATGCGGCCCGCACGACGGCGAGCCCGCTCGATATCGCAACTGAAATATATCGCTCGGAGGTCTGGCAGGCAACCGCCGTCCGGCCCCGCGACGCCGGGCCGCGGGCCTACTTCTTCAGGTCTTTTCGCAGCCGCGCGAGCCCGGGAGCCACCGCGTCCAGGGCGGCCTGCTCCATCTCGCGATACAGGAGGGCGACCCGCTCGCCGAGGGGCGTCAGGCCCGCGCCGCCGTGGGCCGTCCCGCCCCGCTCGGAATGGACGAGGGGCGTCCGGAACTCCGTGTTCATGACCCTCACGAGCGACCAGGCCCTCATGTACGACATCCCGAGAGAGGAGGCGGCGGCGCGGATCGACCCCGTCCGGGCGATCGCCTCGAGGAGGTCGGCCTTGCCCGGTCCCAGAACGATGACCGCTCCCCTCACGAACCGGAGGCGCGGGAGGACGACGACGCGATGGGAGGCGGCGGAGTGTGGACTCACGGGGAAATCTTAGCCCGCAGGGCTGCCGAAGGGACCGGACGTGCGGGCCTTGTCAGGCGATCGTCCCGTTTCCCGCACCATCCGAGAAGCCGGCAAGACCCCGATCGAGGGGTCTGCAATTCGGGCCGTCAGGAGACCGATTGCAGGAGCAGCTCGCCGGCGGCCTTCAGCGCCGGCACCCTCGCCTCGGCGACGAGCGTCTCGGCGAAGCGCGGCAGCCAGGACGCGACGTGCGCCGCCCAGAGGTCCTCGAGGAGCGCTTTCACGTCCTCTCCCTCGGCAGCCCGGGTCGCCAGGGCGGAGAAGAGCGCGAGGACGAGCCCGGCGTGGTCGGCCGGCTCGCTCTCGAGGTTGACGGGCTCCAGCCCGGCACGACGGTAGAAGGCGACCATGGAGAGGTGCTTCGTGCCACGCAGGCGCGGCGGCCCTTCGCATTCCCAGGTGTCGTGCCAGGGCCGGCACGGGGCGGCCCTCGGGCCGACGAAGAGGCGCGTCCACTCCTTCGCGAGGTCGGTCTGATCCGCCTTGCGGAAGAGGCAGGCGACGGCCTCGACGAGAGTGTCGAGGCCGTCGTGGTCGAGCGGAGGATCGACCCGACGGCCGAGCAGGGCGTGAAGGGCCTCGGACGGCGGGTCGAGGAGAAGGCGTGCGAGGAAACCGGAGACGAACGCGGCGGTCCGCGGCCCCCCGCTCGCGGTCTGTGCGACCGCGAGCTGCAGGAGGAGACCTCGGAGGCCGGGACCGCCGCTCGTCACGATCAGGCCTTCGTCACCGAGACGACGGCGTCCATGACGCAGCCGGAGCCGCCGACGTCCCTGCGGGCGATGACGTCGTCGATCGACTGACCTGGGATGAGGTTCGCGTCGTTCGCTCCCTTTCCGTAGGCGAGCGTCAGGAGGCGCGACCTGTGTCCGAAGCCGTGAGGGACGAGGACGCAGTCGGGCCGGATCGACTCGGAGAGCCTGACGGGCAGCTGGATCTCGCCGACCCGGGAGCGGACCTTGACCGTGTCCCCCTCGGCCAGGCCGAGGCCGCGCGCCGCCTGAGGGTTCATGTGGACCTGGTTCGTCGGCATGATCTCGTTGAGGAACCGGTTGTTCTCCGTCGAGCAACGGGTGTGCTGCGGCGGGATGACCGTCAGCAGGTAGAACGGATACTGGCTGCTCGGCTCGTCCCTCTTCGGCGTCCACTTCGGGAGCGGGTCGAACCCCTTGTCGCCGAACTCCTTCACGTAGATGTTGATCATCTTGTCGTGCGTCGAGAAGGACGTCTTCGGGACGAACGGCTGCTTCTTCTCCACGAGCCCGAGCTTCTTGAACTCTGCGAAGCTCGACGCGATTCCGGCTCTCTTGACCTTCTCGTCGAGGACGTAGGAGGTGCTGATCTTCGTGCCGTCCGGGTTGCTGAAGTACTCGGGGAACGCCTTGTAGCCCCAGTCGATGAGGATGGCGCCGAGGCCCTTCGTGTCGAACTGCGCCGCGACGAGCGGCTGCCTCACGACGACCTGCGGGTAGTACTGGTGGTAGTCACGGCCGACGATGTCGGACCCCTCGAGGTAGAGGGACTGCGGCAGGACGACGTCCGCCAGGTCGATGACCTCGTTCGGCTGGATGTCGATGCAGACCGTGAACGGGATCTTCGCCAGCTCGGCCGAGATCTCGTCGGGGTTCGGGAACCCCATCGGGCTGTACTTGTTGATGATGCAGAACTGGGCTTTGCCGGGGTATTTCCGCATCCCGTCGGCCAGGCAGGAGAACATTCCGCCGCCGCCCGTCTTCAGGTACGGGTGCTTGTCGCGGCCGTCGATCCAGACGCCCGTCTTGGTCGGGTAGGCCGGTGGCGGGATGATGGCGTCGATCTCGGGGATGGCGTAGGCGCGCGGGAAGAAGCGGCCGCCCGGACGGTCGATCGAGCCGTTCAGGATGTTCAGGATGTTGATCGCGAATCCCGTCTCGGTACCGTTGGCGTAGTTGGCCGTCGGGGTCTTCTTGTGGAGCGGGCAGACTCCGGGCCGCGTGAGAGCGAACTCCCGGGCGATCCGGGCGATGTCCCGCGCCGGCACGTCGGAGAGCGCCTCGGCCCACTCGGGCGTGTACGGCGCGAAGTGGGCACGGATCTCGGTCTCGTACTGCTTGAAGTTCGTCAGCCCCTCGACGAACTCCACGTTGTACAGGTTCTCCTCGAGGATGACGTGGATCATCGCGAGGATGACGGCGAGGTCGGAGCCGGGCCGGATGGAGATCGACTCGTCGGCGACTGCGGAGGTCCCGGCGCTCTTCCAGGGGTTGAAGGAGACGATCTTCGCCCCCTTCCGCTTCGCCTCGGCGAAGGCCCTGGCCCAGACGACCTTCCCCTTTCCGACGATGTCCCAGCCGAAGACGAGGATGTACTTCGAGTTGGCGAAGTCGTGCCCCCAGGGCTTCCCGCCGATCATCTTCCCCGAGACGATCTTGTCGCCGAGGTAGCAGACGTCGACGTGGTCGCTCCGGTTCGGCGTGCCGATGGCGTTGACGAAGCGGGCCCAGGTGTCGGGCGAGGGGCGCCCCAGGGCAAGCACGCTGTCGCGCCCGTTCTTCTCGATCGTCTCCTTCAGCTTCGCCGTGGCGAGGTCGAGCGCCTCGGTCCAGCTGATCTTCACCCATCCGGGGTCGACGCCGATTCCCTTCTTCGGGTTCGTCCGCTTCATCGGGTACTTGAGACGGTCGGGGTCGTAGAGGTAACCGGTGGCCGATTTCCCCTTGGCGCAGAGCTTGCCGTCTCCGTCGAGATCTCCCGGGAGCCCCTCGACGAAGGTCAGGACGCCATTCGTGACGGTCGCCTTGACCCCGCAGACCGACGCGCACATGTTGCACGCCGTCACCAGCTGGGTCGTCGTGTCGGCGAGGGGGGCGGGCCCGGAAGCCTTGCGGACGATGCCGTCGAGGAAATCGGGGAGGACGGCGGCGCCGGCCAGGGCGGTGCCGGAGGTCTTGAGGAATTCGCGCCGGTTCGCGTCGAGCGTGTTCATCTCATCCCTCCTTCGGCACGAAGCGGATCGACGGGTTGGTGTAGGAGGGCTCGGCGAAGTTCGGGATCTGCTTG
>Ga0209573_1003421_pt1 | contig 17483 bp, 16 predicted proteins | sample TNRBio252014_DNA_FD_185870 | JGI IMG/M metagenome (GOLD analysis project Ga0209573, IMG submission 185870) | Wastewater treatment Type I Accumulibacter community from EBPR Bioreactor in Madison, WI, USA - TNR Reactor_6/25/2014_ DNA (SPAdes)... | ecosystem: Engineered > Bioreactor > EBPR >...
CTGCTGCGCACGGTTGGGCGGATCGGGATTCCCGGTGAACCAACCTTAGCTGAGCTGAAAGACCCGGACGCGCCGACGCCGACGGTGCTCGCGCGCGAGACCTGGCTTCTGCAACGCGCCGGGCTGACCCGCCCGCCGACCGTGGGTTCCGGACGATGAGCGCCCCCCGTTACGCGCCCCGCCTCGATCCCCAGGCGGTCGTGCGCCTGCAACAGGGGCGGGTCCCGGTGACCTGGCAGAGCAGTGGCCACTGCGCCCAGTGCGGCCTGGTGCTGTTGCCGGGGGAGGGGCGTGATTACGGTGACCTACCGGAATGTCCGTGGTGTCTGGTGCGCCAGCGCGGTGGCCGGTGGCCGTCGGTGGCGTTCGTGCGGGCGCGGCTGAGCGAGCGGGGAGGCCGGTTCCAGCCACGGAGCGGCCTTCATGCCACGCGGCAACCGTGAGCGGCGAACCCGTCGCGTCGCCCTTCAACGCGGTCCCTGCGAGGCGGGTGCGCGCGGACTCATCGTCCTCGCCCGACGAGAGGCTGATCGGTTCGATCGACGCTGTGCCGCATCATCCTTTAGATACCGGTTGGATCGAAGCGCAATGAGCTAAGGTGAGCGATCCGGTGGAGCGGGGGGCCTGGCGTCGAACCGTGACCCGTTGCACAATGAGCGGCACAAACCGTTCATAGAGTCCCTGTTGCACCGCGCCCAAGGCGGCTTCGAGACTGAATATTGTGGCGCCCGGCGATAGGGTGAGGTGATCTCCTACGGTAGCGGGATTTTCCAGCCAGCGCCACAGCGTTTCCTGCGGCGGTTCCGGGAAGACCGCCAGCAGGTCGTCGATGCGCGGGCCGGTGAAATCGAAGGAAATGGCGTAGTCCTGACCCTGTTCTTCGGTGCTCAGGGTAAGGCTCACGGTGCGTAAGGCCGGGCGGGTGAGGTGGTCAATGGGTAGATCGAAGAACACCAGCCGTGTTTCCGGGCGGACGCCTTTGCCCAGTAGATAAAGGCCATAATCGGGCAGGAAACGGTCGGTCATGGGAACTTCGAACCGGGCAACGATTGCGCCTGCTTCATCGCCAGCCCCTCCCAATGAATCCGCCGCGCTTCAGCTTTTCGCGCCCGTTCCGATTGCCGACACGCCCGACAGCGGACCGCCACCGTCCAGACATCGCCTTGCGCCTCTTCATACCACCACTGCTGTTGCGCCGCCGTCCAGATTTCTTCAACGCCGCAATCTTTGCAGCGAAAGGGCCGATCTTGATAGTAGCCGCGCTGGACAAAATCGGGAATGCCGTAGCTGGTCGTGGCCCGCAACAAGGCGGGCGTGACCGCAACGGTTCCGATGGGCCGATCTACGGGCCGTGCGTTGAGGAGACGGGCTTGCTGAGCCTTGCGCCGTAGCCGTTGCGCCTTGATTTCCTGACGGCGTTGCTTGTTGCTTTTCATTCGAGCAAGAAACGAGATTACATCACCACAATGGGCACCGGGGTAAATCCCTTTTGGACATAGGTTTTGAAATCACGCAGCCGCTGAATGTCAAAATCAATATTGGCCAATACATCCGGACGTAACAAGACGTTGACCTCCGTGAGGTTCAACACCGTTTGGCTCATGTCCAAATTGAGTGTGGGCAGAATCAAAGCACGGACCTTGCCTTGAGCGCCTTGCACATAGAGACCGGATAGAATCCGCCAAAGGATCATCACCTGATCGGGACGATGGGCATGGTGGAGGGCAGTGGACACTTGTTGCGCATGTTCATAGAGCGTTTGGCCCCATTGCACAACGAACAGCGTTTTCAGCCGTTCCTCCAACGTCACATAATCAAAGCGGCGAGGGTCTTGGGCTTTCGCCTTGGCTAACAGCCACCACGCTCGGAACAGCTCCTGTTCGTTTTGAATCCCGCCGGAATAGACAATCGTGCGGTCGCGGGGCGCGGGAATGCGATTACGCACCCCGGGATGGTCGCGCAGGAAGCGAATCAGATCTTTGAGTTCGGCGCTTAAACCTGGGGTGTTCATTGCAGGACTCCTCTAACGCCGTCCCGTGGCCCAAATAGCGCGAGCCGTGGCCCGTTGGGCGGCGGCTTGTTCCTGAGCAGCACGGACCTTGCCGCGTTCTACGCTCAACGCTTCTTGGCGGTTAGATTCTTCGGCGTCGGCTTGGGCTTGTTCCGCCCGGTATTGATCACGTTCTTGCATATAGCTCTTGGCGTTATCGCTCAAACCCGAACCGACGCCCGTTGGAAAGGCTTTAACCGTCACCGCTTCGCCGCCACCTTGTGGACTGCACGGCATTTGCTGAAAGTTGACCGTCCCGGCGGCATTGGGGCATTTGTACATGGTTTGCCCAAGTGCCGGAGTCGCCAGCAGGGTTAGACTGATGAGGAGTGAGCGGTGCATCGACGGTTCTCCAGTGAAAGGGGCCATCTATCGGTACGATGAGGGTGACAAGTTTCTAGGACAGGCCGTCGCGCGCCAAGACCAGGCGGAGTTCTTCGCCCGGGGATTTGGGAACCCAGACCGAAAAGCGATCCAGCGAGTCATAGGTATAGCCGGCGTTTTCCAGAAGCTTTTCCTTACGGGTCGCCCGCTCTTCCGGGGTGACGGGGGCGCTCTGTATCTGCTTTTTGCCTTCCATGAGTTGGGCTAAACCGGCGGGGGTCACCAGCACATCAACAAAACCATTGGCCATTTTTGAAGCAAAACCCATCGCCAGCACGTTGATCGGGTTGTCTTTCAAGTCGGTTACGGCCTTGTGCATCATCTCGGCGTTGAGTTGCTCCTTGAGATTTTGCCGGGGTACCGGACAATCGACGTTGCGCGCCAGAGCTTCCGAATCTTGATCGACAATCCCGGAATGAATGGCTTGCACGGTCAGGAACGGACCGGCGGCGATATAGCCGATTAGGCCCACAATCAGAAAGAAGATGATCCACAGGGATTTTTTCATTAGGAAGGTACTCCTGTTCGGATTTTCGTCATGATCTCTGGTCGCTCTGCTGCAAAGTTCCGACACGACCATCGCCTCAAGGAACCGGTTGCGCCAAGCCTTGGATGAACTGCCGACACACCGCCTCTTGACCTACTAAATAGACCAGGGACTTGGCGCGGGTCATGCCGACATACAGCACTTCGCGCTGCATGACCGCGTCAATGCCGTCCAGACCCCAAAGAAACACGATGCTGGCCTCCAGGCCCTTGAAGCGATTGACCGTATCCAAGCGCACCACGCCGCGTTGTTGAGGCGCTTCTTCTTGCCATTGGGTGAAGCGGGGCAAGGGCAAGGTTCTCAGGGCGTTGTAGTATTTCCTCTTGTCTTTGGCGTTAGCGATCAAGATGATTAGATCATCGGGCGCAATTCCGTCGTTCTGGAGCAACTCTACCAGGCGCGCTTGCAGGCGTTTGGCTTGAGCTGACAGTGAGGAGGCAGTGAGGATTTGCAGGGACTGGCCGAGAATGGGCGGGGGTTGCACCGGTACGCCCTGGTAATAGCGGTACGCCGCTTCGTGAATCCGTTGAGTGTTGCGGCAATTGATGTCGAGACAAAACGGCTCTTCCTGAATGGGAAAGGTCGCGGCGCGATGGTAGAGGTTTTGGTTGTCGTCAAAGAAGATGTACAAGGGGCTTTGGTCACATTCGGCCAGCAACAATTCCAGCGGCATCCAGTACTCGTCCCGGAAGTCCTGGCCTTCGTCACAGACGATGGCGTCATAGGGTCGATCCAGAATGTCCACGGCAAAGGCGAGCGCTGCCGGCCAGAGGACGTCGAACTCGTGTTGCGTTCCTTGCTCTGGGTAGGATTGGTGGGCCTCGGCGAACAGGTCGCGCCCGCTTTGGGCATTCGCTTCCCGGACGCGCTGCATACAGAGTTGGTGAAAACTCATGACCTCCAGGTTTTCAACCGATGCGCAAAGGGCTTTCAGGTGGTCGGCCAGCAATCGGTTGTAGCAGGTCAATAGGGTGTAAAACCCCTCGCGGGCCAGCCGCTGGGCCTTTTCCACGGCCAGCACGGTCTTGCCGGTTCCGGCGCCCCCGAAAATGGCGGCGCGCCGGCGGCGGTGGAGAAGATCCAACACGCGGATTTGTTGCTCGGTCAATCGAATGCGGGCCTGTTCCTCGTCGGCTAATTGCGCGGATAGGAGCGGCTTGACCTCGAAGGAGCGGGCAAAGAGGTCGCGGATCAGTTGTACGCCGGCCTGGCCCAAAGGATGGATGCGGTCGTCGAGGCCTTTCCAGTATTGTTCAACCCGCTGGAGCCAAGGACCCATGGTGTCCAGATCCGGGGCGCAACCGATGACGTCGGAGGGAGCCTCCGGGCGACGGAGAGGAATCGGCGAACCCAAGTCAGGGAAGAAGACGGCATGTCCGTGACCGATGGGGGCGTCCAGGAAACGCCATTTGGGGTGTTCTTGCAGCTTGTCCAGTACGGAATATTTGAATTTGACCGCTTGGCGAAACGGGTCTTTGATCTGGTGCGTTTGACCGTGGCGATCCAGGGAAAACCATTGGCCGGTTTGGCCATTACAACGGATGCCGCCACCTTTGACTTCGAGGGTGATGAAGCCGTTGCTCGGTTTGCAGACCAGAAAATCGCCTTCGCCGTCTTGGGTGGCTTTGCGTGGGTCGCGCATGATCCAGGCGACGGAGTAATGGACTTCGTAGTCGGGGCTGGTGCGGTCACGCAAGGCTCGGTAGACCTTGGCTTCGGCGGGTGACTGGACCTGTTCCAAATCCGGGTCGGTGAGTTCAGGAAACATTTTGGCCACGGTGTTTCCCCTATTCGTCCAGCAGCTCCATGACCGCACGATTGAAAGAGCATTTCTTCTGGCCGTCGTCGCCGAAGTCCAGTGTCAAGCGTAGCAGTTGTCCTCTTTCCTCGATGGCCGCGATGGTGCCCACGCCGAAGCCGGCATGGCGGATTTTGCCGCCGACGCGCAGACGAGCCTTGGGTGGGACGGCAGGCGCCGGTTCAGGGTTGGCGGGCAAGCCGGCGCTGTGAAAGGCATAAACGCAAACAATCAGGGCGACAGCAGCGGTGATCTGGGTGTCGGTGACCGGGAAGGTGATGAGGGTTTCTTCAGCGCGGCGATCCTCGCTCACCAATGACAGGGCCGGGGCGTGGCGTTGCAAGTCGGCGAGCGACAGGCCGTCAATGCGGAGGTTGCACTGCACCGTTGATTGGGCCGGTTTCAGGACCAGTTCGCAAAAGGTTTGCCAGCGCCGGGTGGCGGTAGGCAGCAGACTCAAGCGAAAGTCCGGTTTGTTGGTGAAGCCCGGTTTTGCTAACGGACAATGAGCAATCGCTTCATCATGCAGGGCGTCGAACAACCGCTGTACGGGTTGATGGCATTGCGCATACACCCGTGCAAAGAACGGCTTGTCGCGCATGTCTTTGGATTTAGGGCTGGGCATGGGATCGCCTTCGTGTGCAGGGTGAAAGAGGCGTTAAGGCACGCCGTGTGATGCGGAAATAAAGTGTTGTTCAATGGGTTCAAACGTGTGATAGACCATGAAGATCACTCCGGCCACCCACACCAGAAAGAACACGATGCGCCAGTGCAGAGCCAAGCTAGGCAACATGTAGAAAATCAAGGCGGTTGAACCCATGAGATAGAGAAAAATTAACGGCTTGAGGTGCAGCACCCGTCGTATCAACCTCTTCCTACTAATACGTTGCTAGCAGCCTGTCGGATTTAAGGTTGTTAGCGAAGTGGAAAGCCGTTTAAAGGGCAATTTCAGCCCAGTTGGAGCCATTTTGGGGTGAAAATCCCCTCGTTTCGGGGCAGGGTCCGCGTTATGGACGCAATACGGCCATGCGTTTCAGATTCCAGGCCAGGCAGACCAACGTCCATTCCTGGGTCACGCGCGCCAACCCCCGCAGCAGGAACTGGCGAAAGCCCATGGCCGCTTTGATGATGCCGAACACCGGTTCGACGGTTTGCTTCCGTAAGGCATACCGAGCCTTCCCGACCCGCGTTTTCAGAGCATGGGCCATGGTCTCGAGCGGGGTGGCCTCGCTAGCCAGAGGGGCAGGTTCGCCGAACCGTTCCCGCCAGTGCGGATGGTGGGTATCCCGTTGCAACGCGATCAGCGGTTGGATCCCGGCGGCCTGGCAGGCGACGATATTGGCTTCGCTGCAGAAGCCGTTATCGGCCAACAAGCAATCGGGGGAATGAAGGCCGTCCGGCAGCGCCTGCACCACGACGAGCATCGGTTGCAGTTGTTCCTTGTCGTTGGGCGCCTGGGTGATCCGAGTGGCCAGCACCAGCAGGGAGTCCGTGTCCACCAGGGCTTGGGCATTGTAGCATTGCTCGAAACCGCCACCCGAGAGCGGCATGATCCGGGAGTCGTCATCCGTTAGGTTGACTTGATCCTCCGGTCGGGGGCCCGGCTGTGGGGGCTTTGGCTCCTTCCCGCGCGGTTTCTTACCCGTCGCCGCCGCCCTGGCTTGGCGCGCCCGGAGTTTGGCCTCATGCGCGGCCTGCTCGTGCGCGAACCGCGCCCGGGCGCGCGCCTCGATCTTGTCCTTGGCCGCAGCGATCGCCGCCAGCCGGGTCTCGCGCCGCGCCAATTCGTCCGGCAGGTTCATCCCCGCGGGCAGGCCCGACCGGTCCGCCGCGTCCGCCTGCTGCCGGAGTTCCGCCACTTCGGCTTTGAGTTGGGCTTCAATCTTCTCGGCGTGCCCGTAGGATAAGGCACTGTGCTTGCTGGCATTGGCGTGAATTTTGGTCCCGTCCAAACTCACCGTGCCAAACCGCGAGAGGTGGTTCTCCCGTGCCACTTGGAGGACCTGGACAAACGCCGACTCGAACTCGGCACCAAACCGACGCCGGAAATGAGCCAGGGTGTCGTGGTCCGGGTGCCGGTTGCAGGCGATATAGCGAAAGGCCAGGGAATCGTAAGTGGCTCGTTCGATCTGGCGGCTGGAAAAGGTCCCGGTGGCGTAGCCATAGATCAGCAGCGACAGTAACATCGCCGGGTGGTAAGCGTCATAACCCCGGCCGGTGTAAGCGCGCTCCAGAGCCGATAAATCGAGTTGCTCGACCACCTCGACGAGGTAACGTGCCAAATGAGCTTCAGGCAACCACTCCTGAATCGCGGGTGGGAGCAGAAAATCCGTGGCACGGTCAATCGGGAGAAAGCGACTCATGATTAGCATCCTCTTGCCAGATGTCGCTATTTTACAGCTTTACAGCACCTAAGTCCGACAGGCTGCTAGTTCCCGCTCAACGGCGGCTTTGGCTTCCTCAAAGGTGACTTGCCACAACCATTCTTCGCTCTTTTTGCGGGTGTTGCGGCCCTTGCCGTAGTGGTTGAGGACGGCTTGTTCAATGGCAAGGGCGTAGCGGGTAGGTTTGATGCAATGCCAGCGTACTAAAGTGGTATTCTCGTCACGCTCCAAAGTACGGAATCGCCAACGAGGTTGAGAAGAAATGCCTACTTTAACATCATGAAGTTCATCCTCAATGACATAAACATGGGGCATAGATGAATACGGTGGTAAATCTTTATCGTAGGGTTTTGAAACTTTTTCGTAGTCTTCCATGGGCCACAGGTCGAATCCATATTGACTGACTTTGTCAATTAGTTGCTGAGTGATGAGTGGATGTCTATTACTACCGACTTCTTCTTCCAGTCCTGCTGGATACTTGGAACGTAATTTAGGTTTACGGCCCAGCGCGTTGATTAACTCATTGGGGGTTAATACACCTTGGCCGCATAGCCAACATAAGGACTGGGTAAGTTCCCATTCTGGACCTCTCACTCGCAACGCGAGAAATTGCTGTCCTCCCAAGTACCCTCCTGTTGATTTTGGTGAAGAACGCAACGGTGAGAATTTGTCCCAATAATCACCGGTTAAGCGTTGCGCGACTTCATAGGATTGTTCTTTGGTTGGTTTAAAGAACTCAGGAAATACGACATCTTTCAGGTCAGGCATGATCATTGTCCTTCGGTTTGTTGTTGAAGCCGCTCTTGCAGCATTTTTGACGCCCACCAGGCGCCTTCGCCGTTGGTGAAGTTGTAATCCAGTCCCAGTTCCGCGAAGTATTTGATGGCGCAAAGGATCTTGCGCTTTTCGTGCGGGAATCGGAGCAACGCCAGGTCGTTGCCGCCTTTGGTTTCGCGGATTAAATGCAGCTTGGCTTTCTGGGTGCCGTTGTCGTAGCGAACCATCCCCCAGTCCGGGTTGTAGTTGCCGATTTGTTTGGGGAGCGCAATCTTGAATTTCGCCGGGAATTTGAAAAAGAACAGAATTTGCGGGTCGGCCTTGAGCCGTTCGAGAAACCGCTTTTCTACGTCGGAGTCGAGTTGAATCCAGTCGTATAAGGCCCGGTCGTTGGCTTCTTGGGATTTGACCCGGATAAAGGCTTGTTCCGGGGGAAACAGGTCTTCCAGGGGGTGCGGGGCGGCGGTTTCGGCGGCAATGAAGGTGAGGTTGTCCGCCAAGTGGTCGGCCAGGGCTTGTTTGATTTCGCCAATGAAGCGCCCGGCAAATCCTTCCGGGTTGTTGAAAATGAGCTTTTTACGGTCGGCGTCCAGCCCTTGGAAGATACGGTGAACCGTGGCGCGGGTGAGGCCGGTGTCACGGGCGGCGCGGTCAATCAGGTTGAAGACCGGGTAGGTGGTGGTGGCGACGACGGTGAGGCTTTCATACGCTTGTTGCCCGGTTTCGGTGGCGTGTTCGATGGTTTGGCCAAGGTTCAGGGTTTCCCGGTTGGCAAAGGTCAGGCTGGCGTCGTCGAGGGCGGTGACCAGGTAGCCTTTGAGACGCCGGTCTTTCCACCAGTCGCTGAGGTCGTCGCCTTTGGCGACTTGGCGGCGGGCGGTGACGGTGTTGTCGTCGGTGTCCGTGCGGGTGATTTCCAGCCGGGCTTTGCCGTTTTCAATGGCCAGTAGAGTGAGGCTGAAACGGGTGATGATGTAGCGGCCGCGCTGGATGGTGACGCTGGGGACCGGGAACGCGCCCCGGTTGAGCCGGTGGCCACTGGCGGCAATCAGGGCGTCGGTGTCGATGTTGAATTGGTAGCGAAGCTGGACCGCCAGCTTGTCCCAAAAGGCGCGGAATTCGGGGGTGTCGATGAAAATGGCGTCGTTGCGCTGGGCTTTGCGGTCGCGGGCATTGGCGGGCGGCGGCGGGGCTTCGCTCATGCCGTCGGCGACGTATTCGGTTTGCAGGGTGCTGGCGTAGCGTTCGTAGCTGTCGTTGGCAATGATGGTGAGGACGTTGGCGCTGTCGTCGCGGACCCGTTCGCCGTTCTGGTTGACGCACAGGCGCAAGCCCCGGCCAATTTCCTGGCGCTTTTTGACTTCGGAGACGGTCTGGTTGAGGGTGCAAATTTGAAAGACGTTGGGGTTGTCCCAGCCTTCTTTGAGGGCGGAATGGGCAAAGATGAAACAGGCCGGTTCCTCAAACGAGAGCAGCCGTTCCTTGTCGCGCATGATGAGTTGAAAGGCGTCGCGCTCCAGGTCGCGTTCGCTTTGGGTGCTGCCCGTGGTGTCAATGGCCTGTTCTTCGCCGCTCTTGGTTTTGGTCTTGGCAAAGTAGGCGCGGCGCACGTCCGCTGGGTCGAGGTGCTGGAACGCGGGTTGGGCGGCTTTGAGTTCGTTGAACAGGCGGTCAAACAGGGTTTTGATCAGGCCGTCCGGGGCGGTGTAGTTGGCAACGCGGTCAATGAAGAACAGCGAGAGGACTTTGATGTCCTTGCCGCGCAAGGCGGCTTGCATGGCAAAGTGGCGTTGCAGGGTTTCGCGGATTTGCGTCTCGAACAGTTGCCGATGATTCGGGTCTTCGGTGGCGGCTTGGCGCAAGGTCAGGCTGTTGTGAAAGGTCAGGGTCTGGGCGGCAACGTCAATTTCGGTGACGACGTAGCCCTGGCGGTGTTCGTCGCGACTGGTTTTCTGGTAGAGGTCGTCGCCGGGCCTGAGGGTGAGGTCATCTTCCTTGACCGATGGACTTTGGCCGATATAGGTACGGACCGTGGCGGTGATTTTGTTGCCGGCGCGCTTGACGGCGTGCAACGCTAACAGGCTGTGGTTGTAGTTGTCGCGCTGTTGGACCCCCCAGACTTCGATGCGCTTGACCAGACGGCGTTGAAAGGCGTCAAACGGGGTCAGGCGGTAGATGAGGTTGTAGGGGTGGCGGTGGGTGGCGCTGTAGTGCAGGGCGCACAAGGGTTGCAAGGTGCGGAGCGCGGCCTTGGCGGTGGCGCTTTCCATGTTTTGCGGTTCGTCGAGAATGAGAATCGGGCGCACGTCTTGCAGGAATTGGTAGGGGAGCCGTTCGCCAGGGAGTTTGTCCGAGGCTTTGTAGATGACGTTGCTCTTTTTGTTGAAGGCGTCCACGGTCATGACCAAAATCATGGCGGTGGTGCTGGCGGCAAAGTTGCGCAGTTGGCTCAGTTGGCTGCTGTCATAGGCCAGCATCTGGACCGGTTCATTGTCGAACAGGGCGCGGAAGTGGTCACGGGTCTGTTTGAAGGTGGCAATGACGCCTTCGTAGATGGCGATGCTGGGGACCACGATGATGAATTTGGTGAAGCCGTGGCGCTGGCGCAATTCGTAGATGGTCCGCAAATAGACGTAGGTCTTGCCGGTGCCGGTTTCCATTTCCACGGTGAAGACCGGATAGCGCCAGTTGTCCGCATTGACCCATTCGAGAAGCGGACCTTCGTTGACGGACAGTTCGAGGGGGGCCGGGAGGCCGTTGTTCGCCTGAATGTCCTGGAGGTTGTTGGCGATGAGGTCTTCATCCAAGGGCGGCCAATAGTCCAGCGAGACGTTGGGGATGAGTTCATCGCCGAGGGTGAAGGCATTGTTGCCGGTGCCCTGGCCGTCAAACAGGGCCAAGGTGCGGGTCACGGCGTCGAGTTGGTAGTCTTGATGCGCGTCGAATTGCAGGTGCATGGGGCCGCTCCTTACAGGACAACCAAAGTGCAGCGGTCGGTCAGTTCCTGCTTGGTCTGGTCCGTGAGGGCGCTGTCCAAACCGATGAATTTGTCGTCGAGGTTGAGCGGCAAGGCGTCAAGGGTGGCCGGGTTGAGCGTGGCGTCGAGACAGACGAACAGCCGGTAGCTGAACCAGTCGCATTCTACTTGGACCACGACGTTGCTTTTGAGGCTTTTGAGGCGGGTGCGGCGGCTGTCCAGCGGAAAGCCTTGCAGTAGCAGAATTTCATCCAGCAAGGCGCGGGGTTGCCAACCGGGAAGGAGCGGGTCTATCTGATCACTGAACAGGTCGTCCAGTGCAGCGGGATCGGGCGGGCCATCGTAGTCTTGCCATGCCTTGAAGTGGGAGCGGTCGAGTTTGTAGACAGCAAAGCCCAAGTCTTCGGCGGTGTCGCGCTTGGCAATCAATTCAGCTTGCGGGGAATCCGCCAGCTTTTTGATAACGCGGCGGATGCGTTCTTTGCCAATGTCGGCGATGGTTTGATAACCGGCTTGGCGGGCGGCGGAATCTTTGGGTGTGGTCTCCGGGACTTGCACCATGATGAAACGCCGATTGCCGCCGTCTTCGCGGTTGAGTTCAAGAACCGCTTGGGCGGTTGTGCTTGAACCGGAGAAGAAATCAATAACGACGCAATCTTTTTGAGAGCTAATTTCAATCAATTCTTTTAGTGTTTTTACATCTTTTGGAAAGTCTATTGCACCTTTACCTACTAAATTTTCAAGCTCAAGTGTTCCAGCCCGTCCATCGCGATAGAAAACAGAAGCAAAGGGTTCACTATCAATTTCAAATAAGTAACTTTTACGACAAGGAATTGTTGTTTCATCTGGCCCAAAATGGATTAGTGGTGGATTTGCCAATAATGCTTGTTTTGTACGTGTTTCATCCCAGCGCCAGCCAGTCGATGGTTTTTTACACGGTTTTCCAGTTACAGGGTGAATTATGTCATACCTTGGCCTAGATTTTCTTCCATCATCTGGTCCAGCAAAATCAGCAGCAAAATATAATCCTTTATCATCTGACCAATTGTAATGTTGATGTGCGCGACGTGGATCATTTTTTGGTAAAGAGTTATACCAATTTTTCATCTTTTCATTGATCAGCTTATGATCTTCTCCAAATTCTAAGCGAATACTGTTGTAGTACTCAAGCACCTCATCAGCACCAGGTTTTTTTATTCTCCATTTTCCATTTTTAGTTATTTTTTGTTTATCAATTGCTGCTACCAAAATATATTCGTGGTTTATTGCTATTAACTTTGCATCACCTTTTTTTGATTTTTGCCAAACGATTGTTCCTATAATGTTTTCTTCACCAAAAATTTCACCTAATAAATGACGCAAATTCGCCACTTCATTATCATCAATACTCACAAAAATTACGCCGTCCTCGCTCAACAACGTCCGTGCCAACATCAACCTTGGCAACATCATATTGAGCCAATTGGAATGAAAGCGGCCGCCCGCTTTCGGGTTCGTGGTCAACAGCCCTTCAGTATCGGCTTGGCCGGTGCGTTGCAGGTACTCCGCCAACGGTTCCGCAAAATTATCCTTGTACACAAAGTCGTTGCCGGTGTTGTAGGGCGGATCGATGTAGATGAGCTTGACCCGTCCGGCATAGCTCTTTTGCAGCAACTTCAACACTTCCAGATTGTCGCCTTCGATGAACAGGTTGTGGGTGTCCGCTTCGTTGACGCCTTCCCCCTTCACCGGGCGCAACGTGCCTTTACTCGGTTGCGCCGCCATACGCCGGGCTTGGCGCTTGCCCGGCCAGAACAGCCCAAAGTGTTCCGTCCCCGGTCCTTCATCCTCCAGATGCGGGGCCAATGCCTCCTTCAACGTCGCCCAATTCACCTGACCATCGGCAAAGGCTTCGGGGACCACGGCCTGCAACGCCTGCAAGCGGTCTTCGGTGAAGGTGAACGTCGGGGTCAATTTGGCAACGGGCATGGGAACGGGCCTTATTCGGGGTCGTTAAAAGCAGTGGACAGGGCCGATAACGCCGCGAGCGTCCACGCTTCGCGTTCATCATCCGGGCCGTAGTCGTCATAATACTCGCGGAAATAACTCATAGCCGCGCCTTGCTGCCGGGACTCGCGGGCATATTGCCGATAGCTGTCACACGAAAAGCGGGCGTCGCAGTTGCGGCAAACCTGCACGGCAAACGTCCAGCGGGTGCCGGGGTAGACCTTCTCCTTCAACCGCGCCAAGGGCGGCGCGTCAAAGTCGCCCTCTTCAATGGCGTCCACCACGGTCGCAAAGTCGGCCATCATCGCCTGCACCGCGTCGGCGTCAAACGACAACGACACAATCGGGTCCCAGGGAGCCAGCGCGGCCAGGAGCGCCTGCTCGGTCGTCGCGGTCGGGTTTTCCGCATAGGTCTTCACCGCCGCCTCAATCCGTTTCGGCATGGCCGTGCAAATAATCGCCGTTTCATCCAAGTCCTGGCCCTGCAACTGTTGCCAGATATGGGCATACACGTTCAGTTGCCGCTGATAACTCGCCGCATTGCCCCGGACCGCCTCGACGTCATGGGTTTTCACGTCATACATGATGGTGCGGTCGCCGTCCTGCACAATGTCCACCACGCCCTCGACGTTGAACGGGCGCTGTTTCGGGGTCACGTTGCCCGGCAAATTCAAGCGCACCTCGGTATCGGTGACGCGCATCGCCACGGTCTGGCCCAATTTGCGCCAATACGCCAGCGCTTGATGCAACGCGGCCTGTTCCACGGCGGGCGCCAAGCGGTGGCCACTCTCACGGCGCAAGGCGTCCAGATTGTCGGCGAACCATTGGCGGATCCGGTCTTCCATCGTCGGTGTCATGCGCCATTCTCCCGTTCCGCAATCAAATGTTGATGCAGGTCTTCCAAGGTGCGATGGACCAGATTGCCAAACAGCATCGTCTGGGAGCGCGACGGCTCCAAACCGTATTGATGGAACACCATGTACTGGCGCGGACAGCGCTGATAGGCCAGATAATCGCCGGTGTACGAATAGGTCTGGGGCACGTCGTCTTTTTTCACCACGGCCTGGGGCACGGTCTTGAGGTTCAGGCTGGACAGCGGGGGCAAGGCACCCGTCAGGCTTTGGAAGGCGTCGAAGGTCCGCAAGCCCCGGCCGATGTGCCGCGCCAGAATCAACAACTGTTGCGGGCGGGACAAGGCGACGTAAAACAGCCGCATGATGTCAAACTGGCGCATTCTATCCAGCGGTTCGCCACCGGGCGGCAAATACGGATGCAGCAAGGTTTCCACTTTTTGCGGCCCAAAATCGCGCTTATCCAGCGTCCCCAATACCACCACCGGGAATTCCAAGCCTTTGGCCTGGTGAATGGTCAAAAACGGAATGCGGCCCTTGGGAAACGGATCATCGGCGTCTTCAAATTCCGATTCGCCCCGCCGAAACAGGGCATACAGGTAGGAATTGATGAAGCTGTTACGCAAGCGGTTCTCACGCACTCCGCCCGCCGTCACCAACGGGCTGCGGTATTCCTCGATATAGCGGGCCAGGTATTGCGACAGCAGCCCCAGATTGCACAACGGCCCTTCATCGCTACCGTTCTGGGCGGCGTCAAACATCGCCTTGAAGTGATCAAACCCGCTCAAGCGCCAGAACAGATCCAACAGGCTCCAGTCCAGGGCGGTCAGGCGCGTCAACACCTCGCGCACGGTGAGCGGTTGCCCGGCCTTCTGGCGGGCCTTGACGGCATTCTCAAAGGCCATGCTGCCCAGGGCCTTGTTGGCGCGGGGTGACAGGTTCTTGGCCGCCAGCAAGGGGCGCTTCATGGTGGCGACCACATACGGGTCGTCCAGGGTCCAGCCCGCTTGCTCCACCACGGCCAGCAAGGCGTCTTCATCGGCCAGGGCCTGCTTCATTTCGGCCTGGCGCTCGGTGATGAACTGGAGCAGGTGCCGGTCGGCGGCTAACAGTTCTTCACCCCGGTCTTTGAGGCGCTGGAGCCACTTCTGGAATTCGCCCCAACCGCCCTTGGCGTCGCCGGGGGCGCGGGGCTTGCCCAACAGCATCACATAGATCCCCAACAGGTCGATGGCTTCGTCCACTTCCAGAAAGCGCCCGGCGCGGGGGGCATAGACCTTCAGGCCGACGTTTTCCAGTGCCTTTTCCATTCCCGCCACGGCGGAGTTCTTCTTAAACTCGCCATTCCAGGTGCTTTTCAGCGAGGGGAACAGAAACGCGATCTGGTTGGGGTTGGTCACTTTGCCGGTGTCGATCAGGGCTTTCACGGTCTGGGCCACTTCGGCACAAACGGCCCCCGAAGCACCTTCACTCAACACGACGGCCGGCGCGGTTCCTTGATGGTGCGGCTGAATGGTCTTGGGGACCCGGTACAAACCCGGACCGAGGGCTTTGCGCCAGTTGTGGTTCTGGATGAAGCTCTGATAGAACTGGACAATGGGCTGCCGCGAGCGGTAGTTGGTGAGCAGGGGGATTTCGGTCGGCTGGAGCTGCCAGTACTGCTGACAGCGGGCGGGGAATTCGACAAAGTTCTCCACGGTCGCGCCGCGAAAGCGGTAGAGCGCTTGATCGTCGTCGCCGACGACGCACAGATTATGGTGGCCATTCGCCAGGGCGAAAAACAGCCGCTCCTGAATGGTGTTGGTGTCCTGGTATTCATCAATGATGACGTGGTGGAAAATCTGGCCAGCGCCGGGGTGACTTTGCAGCAGGTCCAGGGCGTGTTGCTGCAACAGTGAGAGGTCAGTGGCCTGGTCGGCGGCCAACCGCTCGCGGTAGTTCTGGTAGAGGAGACAGGCGGCGTTGAGCACCACCGGGTTGTGGATCGTTTTGACCCAGGTGGGCGGGTCGATGCATTCCTCGGACAGCCGGTTGAACAGGGTCAAGCAGTGGGTGACGGCGGCATGGCGGGAGCTGAACTTACGCCCGGTGAACAGTTCGTTGATGAGGTCGTTGATGTTCGGCAGGCCCAAGGGTTCGGTCAAGGCATTCCAGCGGGCGGGCCGGTAGAGGGACAGGTATTGACTGAGTTCGTCGCGCAAGGCTGGAACTTGGCCGCGTTGCCGTTGCGGGTGCAGACGACGATCCAGCAACAGGCGGCGACACAGGGAATGCACGGTGCCGACGTAGAGGCCGGCGAGGTCGTAGTGCTGGCCGGTGTGGCGACTGGCGACGGCCAGTAGCCCGCGTAAGCCTTCCTTGAGTTGGCGGGCGGCTTTTTCAGTGAAGGTGGCCAGGAAAATTTGGTCCGGTGAGACGCCGTGGTAGACGATCAGGTTGACGGTGCGCCAGAGCAATACGCGAGTTTTGCCGGAACCGGGACCCGCTGGCAAGTGCAGTGGGCCGGCAACGTGGCGGATCGCCTGTTCTTGGGCGGGGTTGGGCTTGAAGCCCACGTCGGCCCAAAGGGTGGGGAGGTTCATGGGATCGCTTTGCGGCGGAAGATTTGCGTGTTGGATTTCTATTTACGGGTGAGCAAACTTATGGAAATTATCCTTGTACTCGCTGTGGCCGTGTACCCATGTAGTCACATCGTAGTTTTGAATAAGAGGATGGTCGGTGATAATCGGGTTTCGGCCTATTGGGTCGCTGGAAAAAAAAGTACCCAATTTGTACATACTTGCTAGTACCCTGTCTTCATTGCTATGGTAATTATGGATCTTTTTCTTTACGGCCTTTGCGGTTTGCTCCCAATCTTTAGGATTATTACCCACTGCACCTCCCAACAAATGTACAATATCAATAAAACCAACATTCTTAGTACGCAGGCTCTCAAGTGCGTAGTAGATGACTCGCGCTCCTAAAGAATGTCCACACAAAATATATTCACCGTTAGTGCGGGCAATAATGTCAGCTAGAAGTACGCCAGTTTGGGCTGCTTTAGCCGATGCAACACTCCAAGGGTTATTGACTAACCCAGTAAGGGTCAAGGCAATTGCAGTGGGACCGGCTTTTTTCGCAGCCACCTTACTAGCCTGAGCCGCCCAAGTTTTAAGTAAACCCATTGCAGAAGCATTAGCGCCATGTCCAACCAAGTGACTACCTAAGTCGTACAGTCTCTTAGACTCCCATTTAACGTAATACCAAGGATTATTCGGATAAATCGTTCCTAAACTTCTAGTCCAATCTAATGGATTAGAATTTTTCTGAGTCAAAAACCCATCAATAAAAATAACTTTTGGTCCAGTGCCTCTTTTGACGAGTTCAATATCAAATCCATCAATGCTCCCAAAATAGTTATAAGAAACTACACCACCTAAGGTTCCGCCTAGCATAGCCCCAGTCGCCGTAATAATGGCGGCACCTCCCGCCATGCCAAGGCCACCAGATGCCAAAGAACCAAGACCAATTGTTGCAAGACCAACATTGGTTGCAACTGCCCCGGAATATCCTAATAATGCACCAAGCGCACCTCCAATAACTGGAGCTAAAGCGTAGGCTATTGGACCTATAGTTAAATGACCCCCGGCAAAGCCGGGGGCTTATTAGGTGAACCCCTCAAAGGGGTTATGGGTGCTTGGGGCCGCTCAAAGCGGCATCCGCAGCTTCATCTGTTCGTGGCGCTCTTCT
>Ga0209573_1003422_pt1 | contig 17480 bp, 21 predicted proteins | sample TNRBio252014_DNA_FD_185870 | JGI IMG/M metagenome (GOLD analysis project Ga0209573, IMG submission 185870) | Wastewater treatment Type I Accumulibacter community from EBPR Bioreactor in Madison, WI, USA - TNR Reactor_6/25/2014_ DNA (SPAdes)... | ecosystem: Engineered > Bioreactor > EBPR >...
AGATTCAAAACCTTCAAATCCGGCTAATTGCTGTTTTAAAATTGCTGAAATTTCTGCGGGATTAACTGCTGCCATTTGTTATTTACGATTTACGATTTTATATGATTATGTTATGATCTAAGGATTTCGTTATCCTCCGATTTTAATATTTATACCTGACTTTTCTTCTGCTTCCTTTTCTTGTTTGATAATAATGGTGTTTGTATTTTGATTTAAACGTTCTGAAAAAGGAGTACCATATTTTTCAATTAATCTATCAATTTTTTCTTCATTAATTGTAAAATCTTCATTGATAACTTTAGAATTGTATAACAATATAATAATATCTTTTTGCCTTTTTTGAACTTCAATGATTTTATTATATCCTATAAATTTAATTTCTACATAGTCTAAAGAACCATCCGTATTACTTTTGGAAATGGGCTCTTGACCGGGTACACTGACCCAATTCATAAAAATGAGTTCTTCATTATTGGTATCGAGTAAGGAACAAGTTTGATCAAATGCCCCACAATCTTGATAATGTAACCAAGCTGTATCGTCGAGATATACAACATTATCTTTCAGTTTGACTTTTTGAGAAAAAGCAAAGACTGGAATTAAAAATAATAAGAGTATGATTTTTTTCATTTTCAATCAATTATTTTCTACCAAATCTCTTTTTAATTTCTGCAATTGGTTGACGATACTGGTATCAACTTGGACATCTCCAATGCGAAGTACAAAACCACCAATTAAAGAAGGATCAATTTTATTTTCAATCGTAATTTTTTTACCACTACCCACAATCTCTTGCGATTTTTGTAAAATTTTGGTTTTAAGCGCCTCATCAAGGGCTATAGCCGTTGTAACCACTGCCTTTACAATTCCTTTTTGCGTATTGTACAAAGTTTGATACTGGGTTGCAATGGCTTGTAGAAGTTCCATTCTTTTATTTTCTGCCAATAACCCAAATAGTTTCAAGGTTAAAGGTTGAGCATTTTTACCAAATACGGCATCAACGGCACTTTTTTTCAAAGTGTTTTCCAAAATAGGGCTTTTCAAAACTTGTTGTAGGTCTTTGCTTGCAACAATCGAAAGCGCTATATTTTGCATATCTGCATACACAGCATCTTCCTGATGGGTTTGGGAAGCCAGTTCTATTAAAGCTTTGGCGTATCTATTGGCGGCTCTTGTATTCATTTAATAAATTAGAAATTAGAAATTAGAAATTAGAAGTTCTAATTTAATTTTACGTCTTTCAACATGTTGTCGATTAATTTGACTTGTGCGTCTTTGGAAGCGAGTTGATCTTTCATCAATTTTTCGGCTATACCGATAGAAAGTTCAGCTACTTGTTTTTTCAAATCGGCTATGGCAGCCAATTTTTCGCTTTCAATACTTTCTTTCGCCTTATTGATCATTTTTTCGGCTTCAAGTTGTGCTTCGCCTTTGGCGGTTTCAATCATATTTTCACGAATACTACGGGCATCTTTTAGCAATTCTTCCCGTTCGTTACGCGCTTCTTTGAGGATGCGTTCGTTATCGGCGGTTAGGTTTTGCATTTCTTTGCGAGCGTTTTCGGCTTGAGCTAGAGCATCTTTGATTCCTTCTTCTCTTTCATTAACAGCATTGAGAATGGGTTTCCATGCAAATTTTCTAAGCACAAAAATTAACCCTACAAAGAGGATGAGTTGCCAAAAAAACAAACCGTATGAAAAATCATTAATTAATTTTTCCATTGTATTAAAATTAGATTATTATCAAATATTAAAAAATAACATCGGTTACAACCAACCGTTGCAACCGATGTTTTGTAAAGATTAGGATGCAAACAAAGCTGCAAATCCAATACCTTCAATCAAAGCAGCTGCGATCAACATAGCTGTTTGAATTTTACCTGAAGCTTCTGGTTGACGTGCAATAGCGTCCATTGCTGAACCACCGATTCTACCGATACCCAAACCGGCTCCGATTACGATTAAACCTGCTCCTACAATAGTTGGAATTTCCATAAATATATAATTAAAATTAAAAAATAATTCTTAGTGATGTTCGGTGTGTGCTTCTTCGTGATGATGTTCGTGTTCTTCAACAGCCATCCCAAAATACAAGGCTGATAACATGGTAAAAATATAGGCTTGTAAAGCAGCGACCAATAATTCTAACAAAGAAAGGGCAAAAGCCAATCCAAATGATAGTGGTCCACCAACCCAACTTTTAAATATAAAAATCAGTCCCAAAATACTCATCAAAACTACGTGACCAGCAGTCATATTAGCATAGAGACGAATCATTAATGAAAACGGTTTGATAATCGTACCTAATAATTCTATAGGTGCTAAAATCACTTTCATTGGCTTCGGAACGCCCGGCATCCAAAAAATATGTTTCCAATAATCTTTCTTAGCTGTAAATGTTGTGATCAAATACGTTAAAATTGCTAGTGAAAATGTAATGGCAATATTTCCAGTTACATTTACTCCAAGAGGTGTCAACCCGAGTAAATTTAGTAACCATATAAAAAAGAATATGGTCAATAAATAACTCATATATCTGTTATAGTGCTTTACTCCAATATTTGGAATTGCAATTTCATCGCGTACAAATAAAACCAAAGGCTCTAAAAATCTACCAAAACCCGTTGCAATGCCATTGTTTTTTTTATACGATTTTGCCAAGCTTGTAAACATCCACAACATCAAGAGTGATGCTAAAATTATAGTCACAACACTTTTAGTTAAAGAAAAATCTAAGGGTTTGGTGTTTGTTGGGTGATTGTGTTCATCATAGGAAATTGTTCCATCTGCATCTGTCTTATATATCTTATTATGGTACAATTTGTAAAAATTTCCTTTGCTTTCAGCAACATGTTCCCCATGATGAAATTTGGAAGACATAAAAATGTGTAATCCGTTATCTATTAAAATTACAGGAAGTGGGATACTAATACCGGAGCCATCTTTTTTACTGTGAAACAAAGTAAAATCGTGAGAATCTTGTAAATGGTGTTTGATATCTTCTTTAATTTCAGTTCTCAAATCTTTAGCAGGCTCGGCATGCTCTTCATGTGCAGGTATAGAATCGGGTGCTGAACTAGCATTAGCAGTGATCGCAAATAAAAGAATAAATGTGAATACGAAATATTGAATTCTATACATAATTATACCTATAAAAAAAATACGCCTTTTTAAGAATTGCAAAATTACATTTAATAATTAAGAAACAAAATTTTTTTTATCCATTTTTAATCTGACATTCAATAAATCAGTTCATTACTTGTTGAGCAATCTAACTACATGGAAAGTTTCATAAAATAAGCACGTAAAATAAGGGATTAAAAAGGTCAAAGCTTCCATTCTATCCATGTGTCCATCCCATTTGTAACCAGGATAAAAAAAGATAAAGAAAAAAGTGAATTTCACCAGACTACCACCAAGATAAACAAAACCCAAAAGATGGGTATGTTTTTTTTGGAGTAGAATCAGAACAATAAAAATGAATATGGCTAAAAGAAAATTAACGATGTAAGCTAAAAAAAATTTGTATTCATACATTACATCCACATTTTCATACAAAAATGTTTGTAATAAAAACACAATACTCAATATAATGGTGAGAACTGCTACAAATCTAAGGATTGCCAACAAATTATCTTTCATTGAATTTTTTAAGTTGAGCAATAACTGCATATATGGCAATTACCATGGCCATAAAAGTAAACAAGATTGTAAAATACCTTTTTTGATAGGCCATTTTATCATCAATCCATTTCCCCAAATAGACTCCCAAATAGATAATTAATCCCATTTGGACCGCTATCCCCGAAAAAACAACATAATTACGAAATGGCTTTTTGGGATTCTGACTGGGTTGTGTCATCAGTTGATTTTAAGGATTTGACGCCTTTCATGCTGCATATGGCATTGAAAACGGCTCCCGGTTCTATAGAAAGTTTTTCTAAATATACTTCGCCTTCGATTTCTGCAGTAGCTTTAAGACTTAAAGTACCGGTGCAATACAATTTTCCGGTAAATTTTCCTTCAAAATCGGCATTGCCACAATTGACAATTCCTTTGATTACTCCTTCTCTTCCCAAAATAAGTTTGCCGGCAGTTGTGATATTGCCTTCCACTTTGCCATCAATTCTAAAGTCACCATTGGAGATGATATCTCCTTTGATTTCGGTGGCTTTACCCATTACATTTCTTTCGGGTTCTACTGTGATTTGTTTTTTTTCTGCGAACATATTTGGTTGGGGTTAAAATTTATAATTTTTAAATGTGTGTCATGTAATCCCTTTCAATGAACTAACCCTTTTTCTCATTCTCAGCTGGAGGCCCTTGTTTTTTAATCATTTCCAGCACCTTTTGTTTCTTCTCTTCCTCATCCATTCCTTTTACAGGTTCATTTGTTTTTTCAAATGCTTTTCTTGGGTTTTCTTTGGATTCTTCTCTTACTTTAAGCTCCTTGGGTTCTTCTTTAGGTCTAACTATTCCATTTAATCTATCTAAAACCTCCTGAGCATGAATGGCTTCTTCGGTTTTGGGGAAATTGGCTACTACAAACTCCAAACCATCAACAAAACTATCCTTCCCTTTAACATGATACAAAGCATATGCTTTCAACAATTCAAACTTGGGTAAAATCGGATCATCGGCATATTGTATAACAGCTTCTTCACATTGACTAAATACCAAATCAAAATATTCATATTCATAATCACAATACACTTTTTCATAATGCATCTCAGGAGTTTTGATGCTGTCATTTACTTTAGTTTCTTTTGTGTTTTGAAGCATTTGAGCATATCTCGATTCGGGAAACTGACTTAAAATTTGATTTTTAAGTTCAACCGATCTAGAATCGTTCATTTTTTCATAAACTTTGGATAAATGATACTTTGCTGGTAATACCAAATTCTCTTTAGCGTTACTTTCTAAAAACTTTTCCAATCTATTGGCTGCTAAAGGATAAACTTGAAACTTCTCTTTATAAATCAACCCCAATTGATACAATGCATTGGCCTTATCATCCTTCAATACTTCAATTTCTTTAAGTTCTGAAGGAATTTTTTGAAGATACGTGTTGACATTATATTCGGGTAATTGTGTACCTGCTTTTGTAAAATTGTTTTCAGAAACATTTGTTGATTTTTCATTACCAACCAATTCTGATTTATTTTGAGCCCATCTCCAATTATCTTTGAGTTCCCTTTTACCCCACAATCTTACAAATTCACTTTTACCAAAAGCAACTGTTTGGGTATTGTAAAAATACCATTTACCTTTTGATTTGTTATTCTCCTTTTCATCAGGTATAGTCTGATTGCCTGCCGTTTGGTTACGTTCTGCATTTTCAATCTGAATGGCTCTTAATTCATCTGCTTTTTTAAGTTTGGCAATGTAGGCTTCAAAATAGGCTTTCCTATCGGTTTCATTCATAGCAACCAAACCCAATATACTATCATTTTCTTTCACCAGATTTTCATAAAAAACCACATCTTCGAGGTTTTTAATTTTTCGCTCCAATTTTTTGATGTGTTTGGTATTGGAGTTTTCTATGTGTGGACGCACACTATCATAATAAACTGCTGCTGTTACAAAATCGGTTTTATCAAAATAATAATCTCCCAAACGTTCATAAGAAAGAACTTTTTGATATTTTTTGGCTTGGGGGAAACCAACAGATTGATGTAAATATTTCAATGCATCTATGTTATTTCCTTCTTTAAAACTGATTTCTGCCAAATAATAATGAATTTCATCTTCATAGGGTTTGTTCAACGGATCTTTGGATATCTTTTTAATTTTAGCTTTGAGTTGCGCTAATTCATTGGCATCATCGGTATATTTCACCTTTTTTAAATACGCATGCACTTCATACTTTCGAGGGGCTTTAGGGTATTCAATCACCTGATTAAAAGCCCATTGGGCTGAATCATTAGATTTTTGCAAATCGTATAATTGTCCTAAAACAAACAAATTTCTAGCGTGTTGTTCTTTATTTTCATCAGATTTTAGAGCCAAATGCAATTGTTCAATAGCTGCCGGAACACTATCCAATGCTATATAAGCCATTGCCATAGCCGTATGTGCTTGTTCCAATTCCTCTTTCGTAAGATTGTCCTTTCTCAATAGCAATCTCAATTGATCCACAGCCATTTCTTCATTTTGCAATCTCACAAGGGTCTTTGCCTTCCAAATGCGCAGTTCGGTATTGAGATCAGAATTGGGATTGTTTTTTAGCGTAAATTCAAATGCTTCTAGAGAAGGTACAAAACGTTGCGAATAATATCTTGCCTTACCCAGTAACATATAAGCATCATCGATTTGCTTATTTCGTTCGCTTCCTGCGATATACATACCATGTTTTTGTACAGCTTTTACTGCCTTTTCTTCTGCAGTATCAAAAGTAGTCTTGGGAGCATTCTCGCTTTTTTCTCCGGGAATATCAATAACTTCTTCACTAATTTTCAAAGGTTCAATAGGAAGTACTTCCCAATAATTGTCTTCATAATCAGTATTTAAATCCAAAATACCTTTGTCCAATGCCACATTACCATTGTAAAGTACATTGTATTTGGTCGTAACATTGTGATACGAACGACTGGCGAAATTATCTTTTCGGGTTGAACATGAACCCAAAAAAACCAAAGTCAAAACCCCAATTATATTGATAAACTTTTTCAAAATGTATAAAATTTGTATACATAAAAACCTGAACCGTTTCTATATATTGTGTAAAAGGGCTTAAAAATACAAAAAAATAATTATAATCTCTTAGATTAGAAAAGATTATAATGCATCTTGCATTTTCTTCAACCAGCTACTTATAGATACTTCCTGTGCTATTATATTCTTTAATGCGTCAATTTTAACTCTATTTTGCTCCATACTGTCACGATGGCGAATGGTTACGGTTTGATCTTCCAGAGTTTGGTGGTCAACTGTTATGCAAAATGGCGTTCCAACAGCATCTTGTCTTCTATATCGTCTTCCGATGGCATCTTTATCATCGTAGATCACATTGAAATCAAATTTCAAATCGGCTATGATTTGGTGTGCAATTTCTGGCAAACCATCTTTTTTAACCAATGGTAAAATAGCGGCTTTAACCGGTGCAAGTATAGCTGGTAATTTTAAGACAGTCCTTACGGATTGGTCTTCCAAAGTTTCATCCATTAACGCATTGGAAAAAACTGCCAAAAACATTCTATCCAAGCCGATAGAAGTTTCAATTACATAGGGCACATAACTCTCATTGAGTTCGGGATCAAAAAACTGTAATTTTTTTCCTGAGAATTTCTCGTGACTAGATAAATCAAAATCGGTACGAGAATGAATCCCTTCCAATTCTTTGAAACCAAATGGAAAATTAAATTCGATATCGGATGCGGCATCGGCGTAATGGGCTAGCTTTTCATGTTTGTGAAAACGATAGTTTTCAGCACCCATTCCCAAGGACAAATGCCAAGCCATGCGGCGTTTTTTCCAAATGTCATACCACTTCATTTGTTCACCCGGACGAATAAAAAACTGCATTTCCATTTGTTCAAATTCGCGCATGCGGAATATGAATTGTCGGGCAACGATTTCATTTCTAAATGCTTTACCGGTTTGGGCAATTCCAAATGGAATTTTCATACGACCGCTTTTTTGCACATTGAGGAAATTGACAAATATTCCTTGTGCGGTTTCGGGACGCAAATACAAATCCATGGCGGTTTCGGCATCGGCTCCTAGTTTGGTTCCAAACATCAAGTTGAACTGTTTGACTTCCGTCCAATTTTTACTTCCCGAAACCGGGCAAGTAATTTCGAGTTCATCAATCAAAGCTTTGACATCTGCCAAGTCGTTATTTTCCAGAGACTTTGCCATTCGGGTCAAAACTTGTTCTCTTTCATTTAAATAACCAGACACACGAGGATTGGTGGATTTATATTGTTCTTCGTCAAATGCTTCACCAAATCTTTGAGCAGCTTTTTCAATTTCTTTTTGGGCTTTTTGCAAGAGTTTTTCAGCATAATCTTCTAATAGTACATCTGCTCTATATCTCTTTTTGGAATCTTTATTATCGATGAGAGGATCATTGAATGCATCAACGTGTCCCGAAGCTTTCCATGTAGTAGGATGCATGAGAATAGCAGCATCAATTCCAACGATGTTTTCATGGAATTGGACCATTGCTTTCCACCAATATTCTCGGATGTTGTTTTTGAGTTCTACTCCATTATGCGAATAATCGTACACGGCACTAAGACCGTCGTAAATTTCGCTTGATTGTACCACGTAGCCATACTCTTTGGCATGTGCTACTACTTTTTTAAATTGTTCTTCTTGATTTGCCATGTTGCAAAGTTAAAAACCTTTTAGTTTTACAAAACAAAAAAATGGAAATATGCAACATATTTCCATTTTATTAATATTTGACTTCCAATTGTTATTCAACAACAAAAGTAATAGGAACGTTAAAAACCACATCAACGGGCACACCATTTTGACGAGCTGCTGTCATTTTGGGAAGTGATTTGGCAGCTTTTACAGCTTCTGCTTCCATTTTAGGATGAGATCCTTTGGCAGTGATATTGGTAACATTACCAAATTTATCCACTGTAAAATTGACCATAATTCTTTGGGTACCCGAACTTAGATTAAGATCAGATGCCAAAGTAGGATCAAACTTTTTAACCAAAGCACTTCTTACTTTTTGGTTGAAACAAGCTTTTTTCTGAACAACATCACCGGTACATCCTGGGTATGTCGGGGGAATCTCAACCCGTTCAAAAGATTTGACTTCAGTATCAGTAGATGAAACCGTTTTCGATTCAACAGTTGATGTCTCAGTTTTAGATACAGGATTATCTTTAACCTCATCTTTTGCTACTACGGGATCTGTTTTTGTTTCTGTTGCCACTGGATTTTTCAGCTCAACCTTGTTCTCATCTGTTTTTGTAGGGTTGGTAGATTGCGTATTATCAGTAGTAGTTTTTTTGGATGGTTCATCAAAAACCAAAGCGCTATTGTCTTTCAAAGATTTAATAGCTTTATTATAATCTTCTATACTGATATTTTCGTTTCCTTTTATTTTTTTAATCGAATCTCTAAATCTGATGATACGATCTCTCTCCTCGCTCAGTTCACCAGATAACGATCCATTGTCATCGATAGCCAAATTGTATTTCAAGATCATCTCGTCCAATTCATTTTCAACTTCTTTTTTTTGGCTTTCTAAAGATTGGAATTTCTTTTTGATAGTATTACTTTGCCACACGACATAACCACCTACCCCTAGTAAGATAAGTAAAAGTACTGCTACAAGAATCTTGGGAATCGAATACCCTTCGTCTTCTTCTTCTATTTCGGGTTCATAAATGTATGACATAGAGAGAGGTTTTATATTAAATTAATACCTAAATGCATAAAACATGCGTAAAAGTATTAAAACTTTGGAAAATACAAAAAACTTGAAGTGGTTTTGTATAAAAATTATTTAAGAGTTAATTTCGTTGAACCTAAAAATCTGTTTTCCAAATAGATTTTAATAAAATATTCACCTTTGGACAATGAATTTTGAGGAATATCCGTAACAGCAATTACTTCCAAATCATTATTGTCGTAATTGACATCTGTTTCATCTGAAAAACCTATTTGTTGTCCATTCACATCGTAAAAAGCTCCTTTTTCACCAATGATTTTTCCGGAGGCATTTTGAATAACAATATGAGCTTTTCTACTTCCTGATTCGGCTATGGCATTTTCTCTGATTAAAAAGCTAATTCTGAAAGCATCAACTTTACTGGCATATTCTGACTCTTTCAACTTTCCTGAACTGCGTTCTTTCAAGGCAATGGCTTTGACATTGCTGATTTTCAATGCAGCTCCTTTAGTTACTTTTTCGGTTAAATTGGTGTTTTTGGTATTCAACTCTTCGTTTTCTACGGTCTTTGTAAGAATTGTGGTTTCTTGACGTTCAATATTAGCATGTGCACTATCTATTTCAATTCCAAGAAGTTTATTGGCAACTTTTAAAGAATCTACATCTTTCAATAATCTGAGTTTTGTTTTTTCCAATTCAGCTATTCGCAAGTTTAATTTATTAAAAGCTTGTCTGTCAATAGTTTTCAATTGCATAATTGAATCTCTCAAACTCACAAGTTGGTTTTTAGTTTCATTGAGTTGATCGTTCATCTCAGCATTGGTGGTCATTGCTTTGTCCAATTCTGCAATTTTAGTATTTAATTCGGTTTCAATTTTGGCTTTGGTTTCAGTTAAATCATCTATTTTATCACCAGAACTTTTCAAATTAAAGATGGTAAATATTGCCAAGGCTGCTAAAAGTAGAGATAAAATAATAATGATGATTTTGGAATTGTTTTTTTCAGATGTTGTTTCCATGATGGATTAGGGTTTAAAATTAGTTGAGGAATGACAAGGGTAAAAAAAAAATTTTTAAAGTGTTTTAAAAAAATTTAATTTTGTAAACTAAAACGCAAATTTAGGAAAAATATTGTTTACCTTGACAATACTATAAATTTGATTTAAATTGCACAATATGAAAAAGTTAATGGAATTACTGCACCTATTTTTCCCTGATTCATGTTTGATTTGTGGAACCCATTTGATGGAAAGCGAACAAATTGTTTGTTTATCGTGTTCGTTTCAGTTACCATTTACCGAGTATACTGATTTTCCAGACAATCCATTTGAAAAAAAATTTAGAGGTCGCATTCCCATTGAAGCTGCGACAGCACTATTATTTTTTAGAAAAAAGGGAAACACCCAAATGTTAATCCACAAATTAAAATATCATGGACACCAAGAAATCGGTACTTTTTTTGGAAACCTGTTGGGAAAAATCATCCTAAATAGTGATAGATTTCAAAATTTAGATGCCATTGTTATGGTTCCTTTACATCCTGAAAAAATGAAAAAAAGAGGTTACAATCAATTGACTTATTTTGCTAACCAATTGGCTCATGAACTTCAAATTCCTGTTTGGGATGATGTACTGATCAAAACCTATCAAACGGAAAGTCAGACTCGAAAAAACAAACTCAGCCGATTTGACAAACTAAATGAGAAATTTCAAGGAATACATTTGGAAAAGATAAAAGGCAAACACATACTATTGATAGATGATGTTTTGACTACAGGTGCTACTTTGGAATCTTGTGCACACGAACTTTTAAAAGCCCCTTTGGTTAAAATAAGTTTGGCTACAATGGCCGTTCCGGATTATTGATGTTAAGTTAAGTTTATAAAGTTCATTGAGTTCATTGAGTTCATTGAGTTAGTTGATTCCGCCTTGCTAGCGAGGCAGGTTAATTGAGTAGCCAACTAGATGGAGATTGAGTTTATGTTTCTCAAATTAAATCTGTGTTAAAAAACAATAAAATATTTAATTTATTTCAAATTTTTGAAATCCATATTCCCAAAAATTGTTTCTTTGCTAATCAAAACCTCAACATGTCAAAAAGGTATTATTTCATCATATTGATCCTAGTAATCATCAGTAGTTGTGCAAGAGTTGGAACCCCGACTGGAGGCCCGAAAGATGAAAAACCACCCATTTCCATTCATGCAACTCCCGATTTTGAAAGCATTCGATTTAAGGAAAATAAAATCAAAATATATTTTGATGAATATATCAAATTTAAAGACTTGAACAAACAGTTGATTATTTCGCCACCCATGAAATATGCACCTGAAATCACCCCTGTTGGAACTGCGAGTAAATTTATCAGTATAAAAATATTAGATACTTTAAAGGAAAACACCACCTATACATTTAACTTTGGAAATGCGGTAACCGACAATTCTGAAGGAAATCCTTTAAAACAATTTAAGTATTTGTTTTCAACAGGAGATTATATTGATTCATTAAAAATTTCAGGAAATACTCGAGATGCTTTTACTCCTGTAAATGATAAATCAATTTCAGTTTTATTGTATGAAATTGATGAAAAATATTCAGATTCTACTATTTATAAGGAAAAACCCGATTACTTAGCTAGTACTTTGGATTCTACTCATTTTGAAATTACCAATATTAAAGCCGGAAATTATGCCATATTTGCTCTAAAAGATAAAAGCAACAACATGATTTTCAATCCTAAAGAAGATAAAATTGGCTTTCTTGACCACTCCATTCAAATTCCAGGTGATAGCATCGTCAATTTGGTTCTTTCTCAAGAAATTCCAAACTTTAAAATCGAAAACCCGATTGAAATTCAGAAAAACCACATTGTAATAGGTTATGAAGGTTTATGGAATGCCCAAATCAATGCCTTACGAGATAAAAATGGAAATTCTATTCCATATTTGGTTCAGAAAGACCAAGACAAAGATAGCATACATGTGTGGTATCAAGAGGTTTTGACTGATAGTTTATGGTTGGACATTCAACACGAATCTAGTAAAAAATCTTATCCAGCAAGACTGAGAAGCAAAATAAAAGACAGCCTTAATTTGGTTTTAAACACTAAATCGACCTTACATTTTAGAGATACCATAACTTTTACATCTAGTATTCCAATGATAAAATTTGATGCTAAAAAGTTTTATCTCATTGACGCAGATTCTTTACCTGTTCCTTTTCAAATTATTGAAGATCCTAATAAGGATAAGTTGAATATCGATTTTGAAAAGAAAGCTTCTACAAAATATCATTTAACTGTTCTTCCAGGTGCCATCACCGATTTTTTTGGGGAAGAAAATGATACTATTCAAAATACTTTTTCCATTAAAAAACTTGAAGATTATGGTGATTTGATTATTTCCGTACAAAGTGAAGAAATAAAACCTTTGATTATTGAACTTCTAAACGAAAAAAATGAAGTGATTAGTTCTGTCTATTGCAAACAGAATCAAGAAATTAAATTCACGACTTTGATTCCCGGAAAATATACATTAAGAGCCATCCTAGACGAAAATGAGAATTTGAAATGGGATCCAGGTTCATTCCTAATAAAAAGGCAACCCGAAAAAGTAATTTATTACAATAAAACTATTGAGCTAAGAGCGAATTGGACTATTAATGAAGAATTTAACGTTCAAATTGTACCTTAATTCAGAAAATTAATATATTTGTCCCGAAAAACTTTTTGTAAAATGCGAACTAATACATTTTTTACGGTAATCATGATGGTGCTTTTCAGTTTAAGCACTCAAAGTCAAATCAGTTTAAGTTATGAAGCTGGCTTTAATGTAGGAATGGCTTCATTTCAAACCGATTATGGTGAAAGAGGAGATTTCCAAAGTGGATTCTCAGGAAACATGGGTGTCTCAACATCTGCTTCCTTTTATATCAATTTTTTTGGGAAAGATGGTTTATGGAATGAAAGAGCTGAATGGATTTCTTCACACATGAAAGTTAAGGCAGAAGTATCCTATATGCAAGCTAAATTGGAACATTTTGGGAAATATATAGAAACCGAAACCTCTGATGCTGAAGAACTTAAAGCTATGCATGGTACTAGTTCGGTTATAAATACTGGTGCAATTCTAGAATATCACTTTATGGATATATATTACTTTAATGTTAATAGAAATCAAACTTTAGATCCCTATATTGGTATAGGAGCATTAGCTACATTTAGCAAACCAACTTTTGAATATGACTTAGGGGATTATGAAGCCAATCCATCCATTTTACTTCCACCCTATCAAAATGCAATCTATACTGACAATGAAACTACAGGTTCTTTGGCTTTTAGTGCCGGTACCCGTATTAAAGCAACTGAAAAATCTGATATTGTCATTGACAGTCGTTGGCAATATTTCTTTTCCAATAAAATAGATGCTTTAGACCCTGATATTAGTGCCAACAAATTTAACGATTGGGCTTATTCGTTGACTGTAGGTTATGTATTTTACTTGAATTAAGAAATTCGAAATAAAATAAAAAAAGGAGACCGATAATTTTCGATCTCCTTTTTTTTTAAATTTGATTTAAAGCTTGATTTAAATCTTCAATTAAATCTTCAATTGCTTCTATTCCAACACTTAAACGTATTAAAGAATCCGTTACTCCCGTTTTTTCTCTTTCTTCTTTCGGGATGGAAGCATGTGTCATGGTTGCCGGATGTCCGCATAATGATTCTACGCCTCCTAAAGATTCAGCTAGGGTAAACAGTTTTAAATTTTCCACCAATTTAACAGCATCCGATTTTTGATTGCCTTTTACGGTAAAACTCATCATACCCCCAAAATCTTTCATCTGCTTCTTGGCTATTTCGTGATTGGGATGTGTTTCAAATCCAGGCCAATACACTTTATCTACTTTGGGATGATTCTTTAGATACTTGGCTACTTGTGCTCCATTCTCACAATGTCTTTGCATTCTTACATGTAAAGTTTTCAACCCTCTCAAAACTAGAAAACTATCCATGGGCCCGCAAACTGCACCACTAGCATTTTGTAAAAAATACAATTTTTCAGCCAAATCTTTATCTTTTACAATTAAAGCTCCCATCACCACGTCTGAATGGCCTCCCAAATACTTGGTTGCTGAATGCATGACCATGTCTGCACCCATATCCAATGGTAATTGTAAATAAGGAGTCGCAAAAGTATTATCAACTGCCAATATAATATGATGCTGCTTGGCAATGTTAACCACGGCATGAATATCAATAATATTTAACATGGGATTGGTAGGCGTTTCAACCCATATCAATTTGGTTTTGGAAGTAACTTGTGTTGAAATGTTTTCAATATTTTGCATATCGACAAACTTAAAAACCAATCCAAATTTCTCATAAACTTTCGTAAACAATCGGTAAGTTCCTCCGTATAAATCATTGGTGGCAATAATTTCATCACCGGGGACAAAAAGTTTTAATACAGCGTCGATAGCTGCTAAACCTGAGCCAAATGCCAAGCCGTAATTTCCATTTTCCAATGAAGCAAATGCTTCCTCTAAGGCATGACGAGTTGGATTTCCGGTTCGGGAATATTCATATCCTTTGTGAACACCCGGACTACTTTGCGCATAAGTAGATGTTTGATATATAGGCGGCATTACTGCTCCCGTGGAAGCATCATGATGTTGATTGCCGTGTATGGTTTTGGTATTGAATTGCATATTTGAAAATTGAAAATTAACTAAAATATTTTGACTTTGAATTCTAAAATTGTTTTCTGATGGATTGAATGACTCCAGTATGAATACCTTCGTGATATAAGATATATTGCGCAGTAGTTTCCAAATCGGACAAATTTACACCAATGCTTGTAGTATAGGGCATAAAGCTATGAAACACTCCTTTTTGATAATCCGCTACCGTACGATTCAAAGATAAAATGAAATTTGATCTAATCTTATCCCAAAGTTCTTTTTGATAGGTAATTGGAAATGTTCCTTTTCTAAACATTTCAATTTCCTGAGCTGTAACAATAGGAATTTCCAAATTACTCAACCCATAAGTTAACGTTTTTTCTGTGACTAACATGTGTCCAAAATTCCAAATGATCGAATTTGAAAAAGTTTTGGGGACTGAATTCAATTGTTCAAAACTATAATTATCAATGAGTTGCAACAAATATTGTCGGTTCTTTATTAAAATGTCATAGGTGTTTTGCATTTGTTGTATTTTTGCCCGAAAATACAATATTTGTAACAATGTACTCTTTCTACTATATAAAAACTTGTGATACGAGTTTGAGAATTCTCAAACAATTACCCATAGAAAAATTCCAACTCATTGATATTAAAACACATCCACTCACGGTGAGTCAATTGGAGTATTTGAAAGATTTAGTTGGCAGTTATGAAGCACTTTTCAGTCGGAAAGCAAAAAAATACAAAGAAATGGATTTGAAAAGTCAAAATCTTTCCGAAACAGATTACCGTAGATTGTTATTGGATGAATATACATTTTTAAAAAGGCCTGTAATAATTATTGATCAAGAGATTTTTGTGGGAAGTGAAAAGAAAAATTTGGAAAAGTTGATGGAAAAATTAAATAAAATATAATCCGTTTTATAAAAGAATTAGATATAGAGTTTCAAATTTAAAATTAACTGTTTTGAAAATATTTATTCGCGTTTTAGTTTTTATCGTTTTGGGAATGCTCAGCATTGGCTTCTATATGCAAAATAAAGAAATACCTCAAGCTGAAAAAATCATTGGAATAGGCGTACTGCTTATCGTCTTGGTTTTGCTACCCACTTTTTTATATCACAGATATCGCAACAAAAATTTACAAGATTACATTTTAGACAAAGAAAAATGGGAACAAGTAAAGGAGAATTTTAAGAAAAATATGTAGTGAGGAGTTTAAAGTTAAAGTTTTAAAGTTTTGTCAACCCAACATCCATCACCCATCATCCATCATCCATCATCCATCACCCATCATCCATCATCCAACATCCATCATCCAACATCCATCACCCATCACCCAGCACCCATCACCCATCATCCAACATCCATCACCCATCACCCAACACCCAACACCCAACACCCAACATCCATCACCCAACATCCATCACCCATCACCCAACATCCATCACCCAACATCCAACATCCATCACCAAAATCCATCACCCAGCACTATCCACATTCAACTGCTCAATATAAAGCAAAATATCCTCTCGACCCATCCCGTTTTCAGCTGAAGTTACAAAGTAATTGGGAAAATCTTCCCAAAATTCCAACATGGTTTTGTGGTAAAAAGCGATGTTTTGATTGATTTTATTAAGCGTCAATTTATCCGATTTGGTAAAGACCATTACAAAGGGAATACCGTTTTCACCTAAAAAACTCATGAAATCCAAATCGATTTTTTGAGGTTCCAGACGTATATCAATCAAAACAAATGCACAAGTGAGTTGTTCTCTTTTAAAAAAATAATCAGTGATAAATCCTTGAAATTTCTCTTTTTGGGTTTTGGAAACTTTGGCATATCCATAACCGGGCAAATCGACCAAGTACCACTGGTCATTGACTATAAAATGGTTAATCAACTGGGTTTTACCGGGTTTACCCGAGGTTTTTGCCAATTTACTCTGATTGAGTAACATGTTGATCAATGAAGATTTTCCGACATTGGAACGACCGATGAACGCATATTCCGGACGTGTACCCTTGGGGCATTTATCCACTTGCGTATTGCTCATCTCAAATTTTGCTGATTTAATCTTCATGGTTTAATTTTCAAATGCTTAGAATTGAAATTTAAGTTTCTCTGCCTTAATAGGAATACATTTTTTAGTCAGACCCAAAAACAATAGAAATATCAAAAAATTTCTAATTTCTATTCCGATAGCTATCGGAATCTAATTTCTAATTTTAATTAGGTTGCTGAGCTTGTAGAAGCACAAATTTCAAATCCCTCTATTCTTAAACCAATCGTGTAGAATTTGATTGAACAAATCGGGATGTTCCATCATGGCAGCATGTCCGCATTTTTCAACCCAAAATAAATCGGAGTCGGGAAGGAGTTTGTTAAAGTCTTCTGCTACTTCAGGTGGTGTAACCATATCATCTCGACCCCAAAT
>Ga0209573_1003423_pt1 | contig 17480 bp, 19 predicted proteins | sample TNRBio252014_DNA_FD_185870 | JGI IMG/M metagenome (GOLD analysis project Ga0209573, IMG submission 185870) | Wastewater treatment Type I Accumulibacter community from EBPR Bioreactor in Madison, WI, USA - TNR Reactor_6/25/2014_ DNA (SPAdes)... | ecosystem: Engineered > Bioreactor > EBPR >...
ACGGCGGCATTCTTCCGGCTAGAACCGCAGACAGGGCTGTTCCAGGCGCTGGCACTGGTCCCGCTCATCAAGGGCTTCGTGCATCTCGAGCAGCGACGCAATCAACGCCGTCTGGACAATCGCGCCTATCTCGCCACCGAGGTCGGATCCCAGGTCCTGGCCCTGGCGGTGCTGCCGTTCTGCCTGTGGCTGTCATCGACACCGCAGGCCGTGGTCTGGTGCGCGCTTGTCCAGGCCGTCGCGGCCGTGAACCTCTCGCATGCCTTGGCCACCGTGACGTGGCGGCCTGGCTTCGACAAAGCCATTCTGCGGCGCTACCTGGAATTCGGCTGGCCGATCCTGCTGTCCGCATTGCCCTTGATGATCGTCTACCAGGCCGACCGCGTGCTGGTCGGGCGTGCTTTTGGCATGGAGGCGCTGGCGGCCTATTCCGCCGCCTTCATGGTGACCATGGTCCCAGGTCTCCTCGCCGCCAAAGTGGGTCATGCGCTGATGCTGCCGCTGCTTTCGGCACGTCGCGACAACATCGTGGCCTTCACCGATCGCTTTCGCCTGATGCAGGAAGCAACCGTGCTGCTGGCCGGTGTGTATCTGGCGCTGTTTCTGCTCGCCGGCGGCGCGGCGTTGGCGCTCGCCTTCGGTCCGAACTATCGTGGCCTCGCAACGGTGGTCGGCTGGCTGGCCCTGATGTGGGCGCTGCGCATGATCCAGGCGCCAGCGGGCATGGCCCTGATGGCCGTCGGCAACAACAAGCCCCTGCTGTGGGCTGGGCTGATACGGGCAGCCGCGCTCCCACTTTCGGTATCCGCCGCGATGTCGGGCTTGGGCGTCGAAGGCATCGCCGCCGCAGGCGTGGTTGGCGAGTTGGCGTCGCTCGTCTACGTCGCGACCGCACTCCGGCCGATTTCGCCGCGGCTGGTCGGAATTACGCTCGGACGGGCTCTTGTCCTGGCGCCGTGTGGTCTTGCGACCCTGCTGCTGACAACGGCGCACCCGGAGGGCATCTCGCTGACGCTGGCGCTGGAATGCATCACAGTCGCGGCCGTCACCGTCGTGGCCGGCATCGTCGTGATGCCTGAGCTGCGACGCGCCGCCCGCCGCCGGCTTGGGCTCGCCGGAGCCCAAGCCGTAACGGCGTCGTGAATTGTCACGATTTCTTGGCCATGCCGCGTCGGATCACCGGCGTATAGCGATCGCCGTCGCCGCGCTTGACGGCTTCGTCGAACAGGTCCGCGACCAGATCGGCGCCGCGCGCGGTCACCCCGGTCTCCTTGGCCAGCTCGCGCGCATATGCCAGATCCTTCTGCGCGTAACGCACCGAGAAGGCTTCCGTTGGATAATCCTGCGGTACGAGATGCTTCATGCCGTGATTGCGCAGCACGAAGCTGTCGGCCGATCCCTTCGCCATGGTTTCGTAGAGCAACTTGCCGTCGACGCCGGCGGCCTCGGCGATCTCGATCGCTTCCGCGATCGCCATCGTCGTCTCGAACACCACCATGTTGTTCATGATCTTGACGACCTGGCCGGCGCCGACGCCGCCGCAGTGCGTGACCTCGGTGCCCATCGTGTCGAGAATGGGCTTCAGCCGCTTGAACTCGTCTGCCGTGCCCCCGACCATGATCGACAACGTGCCCTCGACGGCGGCCCGGCGCGTCCGCGCCACGGGCGCATCGGCGAAATCGACGCCCTTGGCCTTGAACTGCTCGGCCAGTTCGCGCATCAGCCGTGGCGGCGCCGTCGACATGTCGACCACCGTTTGCCCCTTGCGTACATGCTCGATGAGGCCACCCGGACCGCGCGCGACGATCTCGACCTCCCTGCCGCCTGGCAGGCACATCACCACCACCTCCGCGGCCTTCACCGCCTCGGCGAGCGAGGCTGCCGCCGTCACGCCATCAGCCTTGAGCCGCTCGAGCGGTTCGCGCTTCATGTCGAAGCCGACGATCTTCCATTTTCCCTTCTTCGCGAGATTGCGGCACATGGCTTCGCCCATGACGCCGAGACCTACGAAGGCAACGGTCTTGATGTCCATCCTGGTGGTTCCTCAAACAGCGTGTGACGTGATCGGTAGAAGTGAGCGAGGAGCGTTTCTCAGCCGCGTCCCTCGAACGGCATGTTCGTCGCCTTGATGTTGAGCGAGAACACGTTGGTGTCGAGCGGCAGCGAGGCCATGTAGCGGATGGCCGAGCCGCAGTGGACGACGTCGAACACCGGCTCCGGCATGATGTCGCCGCGCGGCTGCGGCACGCCCGCCTTCATGCGCCCGCCCATGCTGGTGTCGGCATTGCCGACGTCGAGCTGACCGCAGGCGATGTTGAACGGACGGCCGTCGAGCGCGATGCATTTCGTAAGGCCCGTGATGGCGTGCTTCGTTGCCGTGTAGGCCACGGACATCGGACGCGGCACATGCGCCGAGATCGAGCCGTTGTTGACGATGCGGCCGCCCTGCGGCTTCTGCTCTTTGAACATGCGGATGGCTTCCTGAGCGCACATGAAGCAGGCGGTCAGGTTGAGATCGACCACGCCTTGCCACTTCTCGAGCGGAATGTCCTCCATCGGCCCGGCAGGCAGGCCCATGCCGGCATTGTTGAACAGGAAGTCGAGCCGGCCGAACGACGTCTTGGTCTCCGCGAACAGGCGCTTGACCTGGTCCTGCTTGGTGACGTCGGTCGCGACCGCCAACATGCGGCCGCCACCCGCCTTGGCCATGCCGACGGCCTTGTCGAGCTCGTCCTTGCGCCGTCCCGCCACGACGACATCCCAACCATCCCCCTGCAAGGCCAGCGCCGCCGCCCGGCCGATGCCGGTGCCGCCGCCGGTAACGATCGCAACCTTGTTCGTGGCCATGACGCTTGGGTCCTTTCGGAAGAGGTGACGCAGGAGATGGGGCTGAACACGCCGGGCCATGAGGCCGCGATGTCCGTCGACGGCAATCGATCACGAAAGGCGGCGCCGGATCAAGCAGTGAGTTTACGACGAAGGCCGCCGCGGGAACCGCGACGGCCTTGCCTTTATGTCCGGGAATGCTGCGCCGGCAGGGCTCAGAAGTCCATGCCGCCCATGCCACCCATTCCACCCATGCCGCCGCCACCCATGGGCGGCATCGGCGCGTCGCCTTTCGGAGCGTCGGCGACCATCGCCTCGGTCGTGATCAGCAGGCCGGCGACCGAAGCGGCGTCCTGCAGCGCACAGCGCACCACCTTCGCCGGATCGATCACGCCCTGCGCCACGAGATCCACGTACTCGCCCGACTGCGCATTGAACCCGAAGCTGTACTTGGCGTTGTCGAGGATCTTGCCCACGACGACCGAGCCGTCCTCGCCGGCGTTGTTGAAGATCTGGCGGGCCGGAGCCTGCAGCGCCTTCTTGACGATCTGCACGCCGACCTTCTGGTCGGCGTTGGCGCACTTGATCGCGTCGAGAACCTTGGTCGCGCGCAGCAGCGCCACGCCGCCGCCGGGCACGATGCCTTCCTCGACCGCAGCGCGGGTCGCATGCAACGCGTCGTCGACGCGGTCCTTGCGCTCCTTCACCTCGACCTCGGTGGCGCCGCCGACCTTGATGACAGCCACGCCGCCGGCGAGCTTTGCCAGGCGTTCCTGCAGCTTCTCGCGATCGTAGTCGGAGGTCGTCTCCTCGATCTGCGCCTTGATCTGCTTGATGCGCGCCTCGATGTCCGGCTTCTTGCCGGAGCCGTCGACGATCGTGGTGTTGTCCTTGTCGATCGAGATCCGCTTCGCACGGCCGAGCATGTTGAGGGTCACGGTCTCGAGCTTGATGCCGAGATCCTCAGAGACGAGCGTACCACCGGTCAGGATGGCGATGTCTTCCAGCATGGCCTTGCGGCGATCGCCGAAGCCAGGCGCCTTCACGGCCGCGACCTTAAGGCCGCCGCGGAGCTTGTTGACGACGAGCGCGGCAAGCGCCTCGCCTTCGACCTCTTCCGCGATGATCAGCAGCGGCTTCGAGGTCTGCACCACGGCTTCGAGCAGCGGCAGCATGGCCTGCAGGCCCGGCAGCTTCTTCTCATGAATGAGAATGTAGGCGCCCTCGAGCTCAGCGATCATCTTCTCGGCATTGGTCACGAAATACGGTGAGATATAGCCGCGATCGAACTGCATGCCCTCGACGATATCGAGCTCGGTCTCCAGGCTCTTGGCTTCCTCGACCGTGATCACGCCCTCGTTGCCGACCTTCTTCATGGCCTGCGACAGGATCTTGCCGACCTCGGCATCGCCATTCGCCGAGATCGTGCCGACCTGGGCGATCTCCTCGTTTGACGTTACCTTCTTGGCCTTCGCCTTGAGCTCGGCCACAACCGCCGAAACGGCGAGGTCGACGCCGCGCTTCAGGTCCATCGGGTTGGCGCCGGCCGCAACCGACTTGGCGCCTTCACGCACGATCGCCTGGGCGAGCACGGTCGCCGTCGTCGTGCCATCGCCAGCCTCGTCGTTTGTTTTCGAGGCCACTTCGCGCACCATCTGCGCGCCCATGTTCTCGAACTTGTCCTCGAGCTCGATCTCCTTGGCGACGGTGACGCCGTCCTTGGTGATGCGCGGCGCCCCGAAACTCTTCTCGAGGACGACATTGCGCCCCTTCGGACCGAGCGTGATCTTCACCGCATTGGCGAGGATGTCGACGCCGCGAAGCATGCGCTCGCGGGCGTCCTGCGAAAAACGAACGTCTTTGGCTGCCATATGAGTTTCCTGACTGGGACGCTGAGGGATGATGAGCAGGAGGGTCCGCGCCGGGCCGCCGGTAGCGATACCGGCCAAGAGCACCGCCAGCCCTTGAAAAGGTTCAAGCGTCGAGTGGCCGGTATATGCGAGCATCAGCTAGCAGTGTCAAGGCATGAGTGCCAAGATCTGCCTTGCGGGCTGGGCCGACTGCATTCAAAACAGTGGCGTTGGTGAAGATGCCGGCGCCGCAGGAGCCCGTTGACGCGGTCTCGCGGCTGGTCTTACCTGATGGCAGACCTATATTAAGGCCGCCGCGGTATCGCTGAGACGGACCTACGACAAGGAGGCTGTCAGATGGTTAATGCCACATCCAGCTCGCTCAAGACGATAGCCGGGACCGTCGATCCGATCTGGACGGAGGTGCGCCGGGAAGCCGAGGAAGCCATCCGCCAGGAGCCGGCGCTCGGCGGTTTCATCTTCGCCACCATCTTGTCGCACCAGCGGCTGGAAGACGCCGTCTGCCATCGCATGGCGCAACGGCTGAACCATGCCGACGTCGATGCCGGCTTGATCGGCCAGATTTTCACCGACGTGCTCGACTCCCAGCCTGAGCTGGGCAAGGCGTTCCGCGCCGATCTCGCGGCCGTCTTCGATCGCGACCCCGCATGCCACCGGTACATCGAGCCGCTGCTGTACTTCAAAGGCTTCCACGCGCTGGTCACGCACCGGTTCGCCCACGCGCTCTGGATGCAGGGACGCCGCGACTTCGCTTATTATCTGCAAAGCCAGGCGTCGCGGATCTTTTCCATCGACATCCATCCGGCGGCCAGGATCGGCATTGGCATCTTTATCGATCACGGTCACGGCATCGTCATCGGCGAGACGTCGGTCGTCGGCGACAACGTCTCGATGCTGCATGGGGTCACACTCGGCGGCACTGGCAAGGACATGGGCGATCGGCATCCGAAGATTGGCGACAACGTGCTGCTCTCGGCAGGCGCCAAGGTGCTCGGCAATATTTCCATCGGCCACTGTTCGAAAGTCGCCGCCGGCTCGGTGGTGCTCAAGGATGTGCCGCCGAACAAGACGGTCGCGGGCGTGCCGGCCAAGGTCGTCGGTGACTCCGGATGTCCGGAACCGGCGCGCGCCATGGATCAGCGCTTGGCCCCTGACGATTGCGGTTGCGCCTAGCTCGTCTTCGGCGGTAGGTGAAGCCAGTCACAAGCTGACGGCCGGAGCCCCGCGCATGGCGCGGTCCTTGGCCCATGTTCACAGCCCTTGTTCACAGGATGGCACGCGCGTGTCGAAGCCCAACGCAGTTTCCCAGGCCGAGCTGAAGCGCATCGAGACCTACATGCGCAAGACGTTCGGCGCCCGCAGCCTCGAGGTGCGAGGCCGCCAGAAGGCCGCTGACGCGGCCGAGGTCTATCTTTCCGGCGAGTTCATCGGCGTCATCTCGAAGGACACCGAGGACGGCGAGACCTGCTACCAGTTCAACATGACGATCCTCGACATCGATCTCGAGGAATGATGCAGTCGGGACAGTAAGGCGCCCGGCATCATCACCGCACGCGGGGACTTCAATGCCCTTGTACGAACTTGACGGCCACCGGGTGACGACACCTGCGGCGGGCCGGTTCTATGTCGCGCCCAACGCGACGGTCATCGGCCGGGTCACCCTCGCCGAGGACGTCAGCGTCTGGTTCAACGCGGTCATCCGCGGCGACAACGAGCCGATCCGGATCGGCGCCCGCACCAGCATCCAGGAAGGCACGGTGCTTCACGTCGATCCCGGCTTCCCGATGGACGTCGGCGAGGATGTCACGGTCGGCCACATGGTCATGTTGCACGGCTGCACGATCGGCAGGGGCAGCCTGATCGGCATCGGCGCCATCGTCCTGAACGGCGCCCGCATCGGCGAAGGCTCGCTCATCGGCGCCGGCTCGCTCATTCCGGAAAACAAGGTGATCCCACCGAACTCGGTCGTCTTCGGCTCGCCCGGCAAGGTCGTGCGCGAGGTGTCCGAAAAGGACCGCCAGCGCATCCTCGAAGGCGTCGATGACTACGTGAACCGCTATCGGTACTTCACTCGGGCCATGAAGCCCCAGGCCGAATAGAACCGGAAGCGCTGGTCAGGGCGAGGTCTGCGCGCTCGATACGATCGTGTGCCGCCGCGCATCCTTCGGATCGAGCGAGACCCACACCTTCGGATCGATATAGGACTGCCGCATCAGGAACGTGTAGCGGACCTTCTGCCACGGCTTGATGTCGTCGACCTTGTTGTCGAGGATGAAGTCGCCTTGCGCCGTCCGAACGGTGAGCACGGCATGGCCTTCACCGGTCTCGTCGCGAACCACCGTCATCAGCAGGGCGCCGATGGGCCAGCCTTGCTTGATGAGAAGATGCCGCTTCAACAGGGCATAGTCCTCGCAGTCGCCCCGCGTCTTCGGCAACGTCCAGCGCTCGGTCTCCCCGTAGATTTCGAGGTCGGTGGCCGCGATGATCTCGGTGTTAACCCGGCGGTTGATGGCATCGAGCTCACGCATGCGCTCGGGACCTGCACTCACCCTCGAATCGTCAAAACGGCCGGGCACACATTCGTCAGGCCGCTCGGCGCAGAAGCGCACGAAGCCGTAGGGCGGCAGCGTCGGGCCGAAGACGCGCATGAAAGGCGCCGAGCGATCCAGGGCCTGCGCAGCGCGGACCGGATCTGCGTGCGCGGCCCCTGCGAGGGCCGGCGCGGAAAAGACGATCAAACCAACGATAAGCCGCCACATGACACTCTTTCCGGCACTTGAGCCCGGCGCACGCGGCCACGACCAGCCGATCGGCCGTGCGCCGCCTGCACGAACTTGATTACGAAACGTCGAAGCTTGCGCTTCGGTTGCCCATCACCCGAAGTAGCGCCGCAGCGCCGCGGGATTCTGTATGTCGAGGAACTGCAGGCCGATGCCTTGCCCATGGTGGCGCACCACCTTGCCGCGAAGCTTGCCGAGCATCACCTCGGAGCCGATCGCCGGCCGGGCCTCGGTCCCAACGGAGGCGCCCGAGATCGAGACGTCGAGCACCTGGCAGGCGATGACCAGCCCCTCCGTGAGCCTGAGGCTCGATGTGGCATTGCGCGGCGATGTGCGCTCGTGGCGGCGCTCATTGAGCCCCGACAGCTCGTCGCGGTTGATCAGCCAGGTGAGCTGGGCGGCCAGCTTCTCGCGCTTGTGCTGGGTGGCGCTGAATCGGATGGCGAAACCACCTTCGAAGCAGCGCACCACGCTGCCCTCGATGCCGCCGATGAGGTCGAAGTAGGCGACGACACGCTCGCCTTCGGGCACGGCGACGGGCGACATCAGAGCCGCGCCGCCAACGGAGATGTCGTGCAGCTTGCAGGGGTATTCCTGCTTGTTCGCGCGCATGAAGCGGCCGAGCAAGGTCACACTCACGCGCTTATGGCGGCGGCGATCTGGCTCGATCCGGGCGTTGGGGACCGGAACGCGAAGGACAAGCGGCGCGGACAAAGTGGTCATGCAACACCTGTGCGTACGAGAGCGGGACAACCCGTGCTGGTCGGCGCTCTGAGCGCAACCTGCGCGACGTGGTCCCAATATCTGACAGGCGAGCTAAAGATCTGTTAAACGGCAGCGCCCTATTGAGACACATCCGCAATTTTTGGTTGTAAACCCACGTCTAAGCGCCATCGCGACCACCGCCGCGACAGCATCCGCGCGTTCGGCGAACTATTTGCGCAGCGTGAAGACGTCGTGATCGGCACGGCCGCCCTGCACGACGCGGAACTGTCGGCGATCGACGCGCACGACACGGGCGCCGACCAGCGACTGCACGAAGGGCGCTTGCCGGCTGCTGCTTGCCACCGCCGCATGCGGCCGTCCGTCGGGCCACACCACGGCATGCGAAGCCAGTCGTGCGGGCTCCAGCTTCTCCGTGCCAAGCCAAGCCGGCGGGTCGATCGGACTGATCGAACCGAGATAGCGGGTGATGGTCCCTGACATGTGCAGGAGCGGCAACAGCAACGCCTCGAACACCACGTCGCGCCCGTCGGCCGACGTCGCCGTCAAGTCGAGCAGCCCTGCGGCTCCGCGCTCGGAGACCTCGGTCATGACGTCGCTGAGCGTCACCCGGTCATCGGCGGGGACCAGATCATGCAGGCGCTGGCCTCGCAATTCCCGCCCGAAGTTGTCGCAGATCCGCGTTCCAGCGAGGCGAAACAGGTACTCCCCGTTTTCGTCACGCTCGAGAATGCACGTCTCGGGCAGAATGGCCCCGATCTGCGCCGGCTCGATGTCGAACCGCTCAGGGGCCAGACGCTCGCCACGCACGTCGTTCCAGTATTGGAACAGAAGCTGGCTCGTTCGCTGTCGCATTCGTGATAAGTCCCGGTACGTCGCCGCCATGCCTGACGGTCGCAGATGCAATGCGGCAGTCCGGAGCCCCGGCCTCACCCGCACCGAGGTGGTACAGGTGTCGCGCTTCACGCGCCGCGGACGTGCAGGAGCAGGTTCTGTGCCATGCGCATTTGCCGTTGCGGGCATCTGACCGAAAGGTTAAGCCGGTTGGCCTTTCGGACGGCTGGGCAGCCGGGACATCCAGGAGCAATGGCGTGCAGTCGCGTGAGCCGATCTTCAACGTTCCGGCCGCCGTCACCGGTACCATCGCCATTCTCATCCTCGTGCAAGCCACGTTCTGGTGGCTCGGCGAGGCGGACGAGGAGCGGCTGAAGCTGCAGCTTGCCTTCCTGCCGATCCGGTATCTCCAGCCGGGGTTCGGCCTGCGCGGCGACTTGCCCGGTGCGGCCGTCTGGTCGTTCGTCTCGCATCAGTTCGTGCACGGCGACTGGACCCACCTCGCCATGAACTCCGTGTGGCTGCTGGCCTTCGGCGGCGCCGTCGCGCAACGCATCGGCAATGTCCGGTTCGTGCTGCTCGGCCTCGCCAGCGGCATAGCCGGCGCGTTGCTGTTCCTCGCCATCCGATGGGGTGAGCCCGTTCCGATGGTCGGCGCTTCGGGCGCGGTCTCCGGTCTGATGGGGGGCGCATTCCGGTTCTTCTTCAACCATACGCGCATGCGCGACTTCGGTGAGCCGGAGCACGATGCGGCGATGGTGCCCCGCATGTCGCTGCGGGAGGCATTCGCCGACCGGCGCGTATTGACGATGATTGCGATATGGGTCGCCATCAATTTCGTCACCGCCGCGGCAGGCTTTCTGTTCACGTCAGGCGGCGGCATCGCCTGGGAGGCGCATCTCGGCGGCTTCGCTTTTGGGTTCCTCGCCTTTGCCGCGTTCGATCGTCAGCGCCCGCCGACATTGGCCATGCACGGCTCGCCTGGGCGCCACACGCTGCATTGACGTTGGCGTGGCGACATGCCGCGAGAGCGACCAGTGGCTGGCAGATCAGGCGTACGCGGCGGTGTCGTGGCCGTTCGAGCGCCGCGCGTTTAGCTCGCGGCGGACATCGTCGACTTCCCGGAGCGCGGCGATCATGCCGCGATGAATGAGTTCGTCGGCGCGATGGAAGTCGAAGAGGCCAATGCCGGCCAGCCGCGGGTTGATGATGGCATCCGGAGGATCGCCGGCAAGGCGTGAGCGCGCGATGCGGTCCTGCACGATATTGAAGGCATCGACCATGACGGTCGAAATGCCAGGACCACTGTCGCCGCCTCCGAACAACTGCCGCTGAATGAGCTTGCGCGCTGCCCGTCCGCTTGCCGCCGCGATCGACAGTGATTCAGGCGGCGGCGCGTCGAGTGTGTGCTGATCCGTGACCACCGTGCCGCGTCCACACAGATCCGAGTTCAGGTTGACGGCGATGACATAGCGCGCGCCGAGCGCCCGGCAGACCGAGACCGGAACGGGATTGACCAGGGCACCGTCGAACAGCCAGCGGTTGTCGATGCGTACGGGCTTGAAGATGCCGGGAATGGCGTACGACGCACGCATCGCCTCGACCAGGGTTCCGCGTGACAGCCAGATCTCGTTGCCGGTGCCGATTTCGGTGGCCACCGCGACGAAACGCGGTCTCAGCGCCTCCATGGACACGTTCTGAAGGTGGCCTTCGAGCCGTTCGACGACCTTCTGACCGGTGATGAGACCCGAGCCTGCGAGATTGATGTCGAGATAACCGAACACCTTGCGACGCGTGAGGTCGCGGACGAAACCTTCGAGCTCATCCAGGCGACCAGCCGCCCGGCAACCACCGACGACCGCGCCGATGGAGGTGCCGGCAATGATGTCCGGCACGATGCCGGCCTGCTCGAGCGCTCGTATGACACCGATATGAGCCCAACCCCGCGCGGCGCCACCGCCAAGTGCAAGACCGATCTTTCCGAAACTGCCAGTCCTGCCGTGCGCCATGTTCGGGCCCCCTCTCCCAATGCGCGTGCAAAGGTTGTGCCGAATTACAGGCGACGCAGGGCATGCGTCGCAAGCTGATCCGCAAAGATTATCGAAACTACGTTAAAGGCCGGCTACCCGACGCGCTGCCGGCCACGCGGCAGAGAGAATGCAACGCACCATGACTTTGCAGGTGCGGGCAACGAAGCGTTTACCATTTTGAGCGCGTTACGGCCGACGCAGAAGCTCCGGACTGGCCTGAAGACGCTGTCCAAGCGCTGCGCCTGTTTCGATCCGCTCGCTGTCGATGAGGCGAACGGCGAGCTGGATGGCCGTCAGGCACGTCGCCGGATCGGGAAGGAGAAGCAGGTTGACGGCCACTCGGGCTGCCGGGACATCTGCCGCGCCGACCACCAAAACGGATCGTGCAGCGGCAGCCATGGCGCGCACACGCTCGAGGCTGTCCGCCTGCAGGGGACCGTCGGAAAATAGAACGAGCCGCGCTGGCGTCTGCAGCGCGAACCCGAGCGCAACAAGGCGTACCGCCGGATCCTCGCGCGGAACTCTGATCTGTATAAATCGGGCCGACGGCGCACGATCGATGAGCGGGCGCAGTGGCGCCGTTCCGTCTGCCCCCTGGGCAAAAGGCCGGTTGTCGCCATCGATGAAGTCCCAGCCGATGAGTTCGCCCTCACCGTCGCGGGCAAGTCGTGACGCCAAAACCGGATCGGTATAGTCGACACCGCCGCCAATCAATGCAACAGCAACGCCGCCGGGGTCGCGGCCGGGCGGCAGCCTCGGCTTGCGCACTGAGCCCATCGTGGCGCGCGCCATCAACATCCACGTGCCGGCAGCAGCGAACAGCGCTCTACGACGGATCATTCGCCGCCTTAATTGCCGGTTTTGACCTGTCGTCGAGCCCGAGCTGCTCGACGATCAGCGCCACCAGGCCATCGATATCGTCGAGCGGGAACACCGGACGGCCATGCGCCTCTGTCGGATGGTCTGCGGCAATGGCAATGACCAACGGATCCTTCGGAGCGATCGGCTCGCGGGTGAAGCTGGCCAAGCGGCGCGCCTCGATCTTCGGAATGGCCGCCGACTTGTAGCCCTCGACAATGATGAGGTCGCAGGGGTCGAGCATGGCAATGACATCCGCGAAGTCGGGCTCCGGTGCGCCCTTGAGCTCCGTGATGAGGGCCCAGCGCTCGTTGGAGACCACGGCGACCTGTCCCGCCCCGGCACGACGATGGCGCGCGCTGTCCGTCTCGCTGGCATCGAGTTGCAGATCGTGGTGGGCATGCTTGACGGTGGCGATGCGATAGCCGAGCCGCGTCAGCTCGGTCACCAGTCGCACGGTCAGCATCGTCTTGCCCGACTTCTTCCAGCCGGCGATGCCGAGAACAGGTGTGCCGTCGCGTCCGGTGATCCGTTTCATGACGGCCTGGATGCCAGAAGCCGGCGGGCCTCGTCCAGCTCCGCCGGCGTATTGGCGTTGAAGAAAGGATCGACGGTCCGGCCGCCGATCGTGACCGGCCCGAAGTCGACGGGCAGCGTGCCGTGCCGATCGGTCCACGCCAGCACCTTGCGCACCCCCGACCGCAACGCAACCTCGAGGTCGTCGGCAAGCGCCACCGGCCAAACACCGATGACAGGATGGATCTCGCCGTTGGAACGCGCCATGGCGATCGCTCCGGGCTTGCTGTCCGCTGCTTGGCGAAGCCGTACCGCGAGATCATCCGGCAGGAACGGTGCATCGGCAGAGGCCGTCACGATATGCGACGCGTCCGGATGATGTGACGCCGCCCACCGCATTCCCGCGAGAACACCGGCCAACGGACCGACAAAACCGTCCACCGTGTCGGCGACGACAGGACATCCGAGCGATTGGAATCGTCCCGGATCGCCATTGGCATTGACGATGACACAACGCGTCTGCGCCGCGAGCTTCTCGATGACGTGGCCAATCATCGATCGTCCCGCGAGATCTAGCAATGCCTTGTCGCCGGAGCCGCCGCGGTCGGCGAACATGCGGCGGGACAGCCCACCGGCCAACACGACGCCAACGATGTGATCGCACAATTGAATGTTCATGGTCCACGATGCTAGGTGAGGCAGCCCGCACGGGCCAATCCAACAACATCAGATATCATGAGAGAGTATTTCATGCGAACGCGCGTCGTTGCGTTTTTCCAGCACGAGGCGGCCGGTGGCTTCGTCCTGCTCGCCGCGGCCATCGCGGCCCTTGTCGCCAGCAATTCGCCGCTGGCCAGTCTCTATGATGGTCTTCTTGACACGCGAGCCTCGGTCAGGATCGGCACACTGGGCATCGACAAGCCGCTGCTGCTTTGGATCAACGACGGCTTGATGGCGATCTTCTTCTTTCTCGTCGGCCTCGAGATCAAGCGCGAGATGGCCGAGGGCGAGCTGTCGTCGGTTCGAGGCGCCGGTCTTCCGATCATTGCCGCCATCGGCGGCATGGCAATTCCCGCGCTGGCCTATATCCTCATCAATCTGAACAATGCGGCGGCGCTGCCCGGTTGGGCCATTCCGGCCGCAACCGACATCGCGTTCGCCGTAGGCGTTCTGGCCGTGCTCGGCTCGCGGGTGCCGCCATCGTTGAAGCTGTTCCTGCTCGCGCTCGCGATTGTCGACGACCTCGGCGCCATCGTCATCATTGCGATCTTCTACACCAGCGATCTCTCAGCCATTCATTTGTGGCTGGCGATTGCAGGATGCACCGCCCTTGCCGTGATGAACTACCTGAATGTCCGGCGCTTGTCGGCCTATGTGACAGTCGGCGCCATCATGTGGGTCTGTGTCTTGAAATCGGGCGTGCATGCTACGCTGGCCGGCGTCGCGCTCGCATTCGCCATACCGATCGACTCGGGCGATGATGGCAGCCCGTCGCCGGCAGAGGACGCCGAGCATGCGCTCGAGCCGTGGGTGCACTTCGGCATCCTGCCTCTGTTCGCCTTCGCCAATGCCGGTGTCTCGCTGGCCGGACTGAAGGTCGGCGATCTCTTCGCCGGCATCCCTCTCGGCATCGCCGCTGGCCTTTTCATCGGCAAGCAGATCGGCATCTTTGGCGCCACCTGGCTCGCCGTGCGTGCCGGGCTCGGTGACATGCCGGCCGGCGCCACGTGGCGGCAGGTCTATGGCGTGGCCCTGCTCGGCGGCATCGGTTTCACCATGAGCCTGTTCATCGGCACGCTGGCCTTCCCGGATCCGGCCCAGGCGGGGCAGGTGCGCCTCGGCGTGCTCGCGGGATCGCTGCTCTCGGCGGTAGCCGGTTATGCCCTGCTGGCGACATCAGCCCGAGCATCGGACACGGTTGCACGCGAACGAGGCTGATCAGCCGGCAGGTGGTCGGGTGGCGACAAGGCCCGCGTCCGTCTGCTAGAGTTATCGCCTGACGTCCTGCAACCCGGGCCTGCCCATGTTCACGACCTTCTTCCACGAGCTCAAGGCCGCCAAGGTGCCTGTCACCTTGAAGGAATACCTGATGCTGATGGAGGCCCTGAAGGCCGACCTGGCGGAGATGCAGGTCGAGAACTTCTATTACCTGTCGCGGGCCGCACTGGTGAAGGACGAGCGTCACCTCGACAAGTTCGACCAGGTCTTCGGCCACGTCTTCAAGGGCCTCGAGCTGATGAGCGAGGCCGCCAACGCCGAGATCCCTGAGGAATGGCTGCGTGCCGTGTCGTCACTCTATCTCTCCGAGGAGGAGAAGAAGAAGATCGAGGCGCTCGGCGGCTGGGACAAGATCATGGAGGAGCTGAAGAAGCGCCTCGCCGAGCAGAAGGGCCGTCACCAGGGCGGCAAGAAGTGGATCGGGACGGGCGGCACCTCGCCGTTCGGCGCCGAGGGCTATAACCCCGCTGGCGTCCGCATCGGCCAGAAGGAGAACAAGAACTTCCGCGCCGTGAAGGTTTGGGACAAGCGCGAGTTCAAGGATCTCGACGATACGGTCGAGCTTGGCACCCGGAACATCAAGGTCGCACTCCGCCGGCTGCGGCGGTTCGCACGCGAAGGTGCCGCCGAGGAACTCGACCTCGACGGCACGATCAAGGGCACGGCCAGGAAGGGCTATCTCGACATCATCATGCGGCCCGAGCGGCGCAACACCATCAAGGTGCTGATGTTTTTCGACATCGGCGGCTCGATGGACTGGCATATCAAGCTGGCCGAGGAGCTGTTCTCGGCTGCCCGCTCCGAGTTCAAGCACATGGAGCACTTCTACTTCCACAACTGCCTCTACGAGTACGTGTGGAAGGACAACAAGCGCCGCTGGACCGAGAAGACCAACACCTGGGACGTGCTGCACAAGTACCCGTCCGACTACAAGGTCATCTTCGTCGGCGACGCCTCGATGAGCCCCTACGAGATCACCGTTCCCGGCGGCTCGGTCGAGCACATGAACGAGGAGCCGGGCTCCGCCTGGGTCAAGCGCGTCACCGGCATCTACGAGCACTGCGTCTGGCTGAACCCGGTGCCGAAGGACCATTGGGGCTGGACGCCGTCCATCAAGCTCATGCAGGACATGATGGAGAACCGCATGTACCCGCTGACGCTGGGCGGCCTGGACGAGGCGATGAAGGAATTGATGCGATAGCGTGGCACGTCGCTCCGCGAACGGCGAAACAGGGTGGATGAACACTTCGAGTTGTAGATCTGTCGATTGACGGGGATGTGCGCCGTACCTATCGTCGAGGCAATCTCGATTTGATGTGCCTGCGTCGAGAGTTGAGGCAGAACATTCACATGCCAGAGCGGCCGGACGGAAAAGCGAGAAGACGCGCCGCCGTGCCCGCGGAAAGTACCGCGGGTCGCAGGCAACCCCGCAAGGCCGCCGACCTGGAGGCCCGAATCAGTGCCCTCGAGGCCGAGCGCGATCGCCTGCTGGCCGAGTTGAAGACCGCACAAACCCGCATCGCCGACCTCGAGCGGACCCGCGAGCAGGTCGTCAATCGCATTGATTGGGTTATCGATTCACTTCATAGTCTTACCGAGGAGTGATGCGTCGAACTTCCGGCCGGAGGTCCCAGGGACTGGCCGGATCTGCAGGGGCGCATGGCGCAGGTCACGGTCATCGTGAATGGGCGAACCTACCGCCTTATGTGCGGTACGGGCGAAGAGCCACGCCTGACCGACCTGGCCGAGCATATCCGCCAGCGCATCGACGACCTGTCCTATGAATTCGGCAATGCCGGCGACGAGCGACTGCTGCTGATGGCCGCTCTGATGGTGACGGACGAACTCTGGGACACCCAGGCCCGCCTGGCCGACGTCGAGCGACGGCTAGCCGAGATCGAAGGTGGCCCGGTAGCAGCGACCACGGTGCCCGAGCAAATCGAGTTCGAGCCCGAGCCGAAGCGACGGGCCGCAGTCGAGCCCGCCGCCAGCAAACCGCAAGCGCCGGACCCTGGGCCAGTCGAGCCACCTGCGCCAGCGTCACCGCCGGCGCCACAAGCCACATCCGAACCGTTCGTCCAGGAGCCATCGCTGAAGCGCGCGCTGCGGAAGCCGCAACAAGCCGCCGCGAAATCCGCCATGGAGGAGCGACTGACCGAGGCGCGCAATGCCGCGGCTGCCGGTCAGCGCAAAACCGGCGCGAACTGAGCCGAGCAACCCTCGGCTCCACCTTGATCGCGCCCTCCCCCTCCAACGCAACGAGCGCGACCCCGAGGCCGCGCTCGCCAGAATTGCAGGCCCGGCCACGACTTGTCTCAAGTCGTGGCCGACGGCTGTTGCCCCGGTGCACCTGCTGTGACCGGCAACGCCGAACCGCTTTGCACGACCTGCGGCCGGGCGATGACGCCGAGGCGCTCCTCCGCCGCCTGCAGGATCTGATGCAGCATGTCGGCGTAGCGCAGCCCCTGGAACCCGGCCATGATGTTGAGCTTGCCGTCCCAGCACCAGCCCGGGTTCGGATTGACCTCGAGCAGCTTGATCTCGCCCTTCGCATCGGCGCGGAAATCGAAGCGGGCGTAGTCGCGGCAACCCAGGCGCTCGAACAGGCGCGACGAGTTCTCGATCAACTGCTGCTGGATATGATCGGCCAGCGTCGCCTCGTGATACTTGATCTGCGACCAGTACGGGCTCTCCGGCTCCCACTTCGACTCGTAGCCGAGGATCCTCGGCAGTTTCGGATCGAGCTTCGAATAGTCGACCTCGAGCACCGGCAGCGCTCGGAGCCCCTGCTCCGGATTGCCGATCAGTCCCACGGAGTACTCAGGCCCGGTCAGGAATTCCTGCACCAGCACCCCGCGCTTCGGGAATTCGGTCCGCAGGCGCTCCAGGTAGTCGATCAGCGACCTCGTGCTGGTCACGACCGCATCCTTGGTGATGCCTTGCGAACTGTCGCCCGTATTGGGCTTGAGCAGCGCCGGGAACACGGACGGCAGGGTGGCGCCCTGGTCACCGGGCCGGACGTAGGTCTCGAGCGGCACCGGCAC
>Ga0209573_1003426_pt1 | contig 17475 bp, 13 predicted proteins | sample TNRBio252014_DNA_FD_185870 | JGI IMG/M metagenome (GOLD analysis project Ga0209573, IMG submission 185870) | Wastewater treatment Type I Accumulibacter community from EBPR Bioreactor in Madison, WI, USA - TNR Reactor_6/25/2014_ DNA (SPAdes)... | ecosystem: Engineered > Bioreactor > EBPR >...
GTTGCTGGAAGCTCCGAAAGTGGATGAGAAATTTGTGATCGAGAATGTATATTATGATTTCAACAAAGCAGATCTGAAACCGGAATCCTATCCAGCATTGGATGAAATAGTGAGGATGCTGAATACCTACCCGAATATGTCTATTGAGCTCGGTGCACATACGGACAGCAAAGGTTCTGATAAGTACAACATGAAGTTGTCTGAAGCAAGGGCGCAGAGTGTGGTGAAATATTTAGTGGAAAAAGGAATTGCTGCTGAAAGGTTAGTAGCTAAAGGATATGGTGAAACAGCTCCTGTAGCTCCGAATGAAATAGATGGAAAAGATAATCCGGAAGGAAGAGAGAAGAACAGGAGAACAGAATTTAAAGTATTGAAAAACGAATAAGCACTAATTACAGAAAAAAGGCCCCGTTTTTAAAATCCGTTTACTGAACTGAAAGCAAACAGTAATGAAGAGAATTTTTTTTCTTGTGATAATGATTGTGTTGGGTGGTATGGCCTCATTGCCTGTGTTTGCTCAGCAGAAACCACACTATACACAGTATGTGCTCAATCAGTTTATCGTAAACCCGGCTGTAACCGGGATCGAGAACTATGCTGATCTCAAAGTAAGTCACCGGCACCAGTGGGTAGGAATTCAGGATGCCCCGGTGACCAGTTACTTATCATTGCATGGCCCCATTGGTAAAACAGATTACCGCAAAACGGCCACTTCATTTGATCTGAAAGGAGAAAATCCAAGGGGGAAAAGATACTGGGAAGAATACACAGCGCCTGCGCCACACCATGGCATCGGATTACAGGTTATCAATGATATAACAGGGCCATTGAGTAATTTCTCCATGTACGGGACCTATGCCTATCACATGGCGCTTTCCTCCCGCACCAGTTTATCAGCAGGTTTTGGAGCGGGGTTCAATCGTGTCAGTCTTGATGCGGATAAACTGGACTTTGGTGATGTGGTGGCTGATCCGGCAGTTTATACAACGGGTGTCCTTAATAAAATGCGGTTTGATATGATGGCGGGCCTGTATGTATACTCAGCCGATTATTTCCTGGGTGTTTCGGCGCAGCAGGTAGTGCCACAGAAGATTGATTTTTCCAATGGATATATCCGCCCCAAAGAAGGCCGTACGGTACCGCATTTATTTGGTACAGCCGGATACCGTTTTTCTCTTGGTGATAATTTTAATCTCATTCCATCTGTGATGGTTAAGTATGTAGATCCGCTTCCGGTACAGGTGGAAGGAAACATGAAACTGCAATACCTTGACAGGATATGGATCGGTGGCAGCTACCGTCATAAAGACGGTTATGCCGGTATGATGGGATTGAATGTGTCCAACATTTTCCACATGGGTTATGCATTTGATTATACTACTTCAAGATTGAATAATTTCAGTAAAGGGACGCATGAGATATTACTGGGTTTTGTCATTGGCGGCTACCCTGATAACTGCCCCCGGAATGTGTGGTAATTTCTCCTGATACCGCCGTAAAAATAATATACCGTTCAAAGGGTATGGTAATAGATTGAAAAGACAACTATTTTCGGAATAAATTAAAAAACAACCAACATGAAAAGGTACCTGCTATTTGCCACTGTGCTGACCCTGGTCAGCATTCAATTGCCAGCCCAGTCCATTCCTAAGCCCAGTTGTACGACTGTTTTGTCCGAAGCTATGTTTTCGGGCAGGGACACTGTAGGTGGAAGAGGGGTCGCAGATAATTATCATACATGGGAACCTGGTGATGAGCTACTGGTAAAATTCATGCCCGGGGGCAGCACCCTACTCCGGGACAGAGTAATTATGTATGCAAAAGAGTGGGAGAAGTATGGCAATATCAAATTCAAGTTTGTGGCAGACAGCACCAGGCAAACAGATATCAGGGTACGATTGGGAAAAGGAGCAGGTCATAATTCAGCTGTTGGTACAGAAGCTAAATTCAGGTCGCAGAACATGCAAACCATGAATTTTGACACACTATTTTTTGCAGACATTGACTATTACCTGCTCAAGTTGAAAAAAAGAGGTATCAACCCGCCTTATAATATTAACCAGCTGGCAACAGAAATGTATACGGATCCCAATCATTGGAATGACAGGGAAATGCGCCGGGTGGTGACGCATGAATTTGGTCATGCCCTTGGTTTATTGCATGAGCAAAGCTTTCCGGGTGCGGTAAAGTGGAAAAAGACAGATTCAGTATATAATTATTACAAGGAGACACAGGGCTGGGACAAAGCCCGGGTTGATTTCAATGTATTTGATGTGGCAGACCAGTTTTTTACCAATGGGACAGCGTATGATCCAAAATCTATCATGCATTATTCCATTGAACCCTGGCAAACCATAGATGGTTATTCTCTTAAATCCAGCACTGAATTATCGCCGGGAGATAAATCACTTATTGCGGCTTTATATCCCAAAAACACAGCTGCAGGTACTATGGTAGTTCCAAAAGTAATGGTCTCCAATTTCACCAAATTGAATGTAATCTCAGATACAACACGAAAAGGATTAGTTATCACGCCGTCCTTTGATCTGAAGACAAATCCCAAACTTGGAGAGGTTTATTTTGTAGCCCGGCTGGCCACAGAAGATGGAAAGTATATAAGAACTGATGCGCTATATTATAACTGGGGAGGAACCACCGCTACTTACAAAAAGATGAACCTGTTGCCCAATTCCAAAGTAAGCTATAATAAAGGAAAGAAAAATCTTGAACTGTTCATGCCATTTGAGTATATACCGGATACCTATGGCAAGAAAATAATAGTTGTTTTTGCCGTGTACCTTGATGATGTGGCCAATAACCAGATGGATAAACTGATGTATTTTTCAACCACCACACCACTCAGCCTTCCACGCTAAACATTGCTGAAACTCAGTGAGGGCCTGCGTTTTGCGGGCCTTTATTGTTTGCAGCAGGCAGGTAAGATCATTGTTTTAAAAAACATGGTATAAATAGGCCGGAAGCCTTTATATTTGCAGCCCTATTCCGGGGTAGTCCCGGAAGGATCGGGAAGTAGCGCAGGCCGGTAGCGCACCTGGTTTGGGACCAGGGGGTCGCAGGTTCGAATCCTGTCTTCCCGACGAAAGAGAAAAAGCCTTTGGCGATAGCCAGGGGCTTTATTATTTCGAAGCATGCAAGCTTGCTTGAGAATGCGGAGGAATAATAAAGCCCTGCCTCGCAAAGCGAGGAGCTTTGAATCTTTCGACCCACCTTTTAATGGATCACCGTAGGTAATCCTGTCTTCCCGACTTAAATGACTCTGTTAATAGCGGGGTCATTTTTTTTATGCATACTTATTAGTGCATAAGAATTATTGCATCTTATTTTTCAGGGTTGACCTGAGTATGTCTTTATAGCAATCTTTGTACAGGAACGGGATCCATATCTGTAAAGACCATGTTTTCACCCGCCATTGCCCATATAAATGAATAGCTGGCTGTGGCACAACCGCTGTGAATGCTCCATGCAGGCGAGAGGATGGCCTGTTCGTTGTTTAAAAATATATGCCTTGTCTCCTGCGGTTCTCCCATAAAATGAATGACCCGTTGCCCTTCAGGCAGATCAAAATAGAAATAGGATTCCATCCGCCGGTCATGCAGGTGAGGCGGCATAGTATTCCAGATACTTCCTTTTTTGAAATTAGTAACACCCATTACCAGCTGACAGCTTTGGATACCATCGTTGTGTATGTACTTATTGATGACACGATGGTTATTGTTGTCAAGACTTCCCATTTCAGCAGGTAATGCTTCGGCTGGTTTCATCAGCCTGGTTGGATATTCTTTATGAGCAGGACAGGAAAAGAAAATGAACTTTGCAGGGGAGGATTTATCAACGCTGCTGAAAACAATTTTTTGTTTGCCTTTTCCGATATAAAGGCAATCCTGTTTTTCCAACTCAAATTTTTCACCATCCACTGTAATAGAACCATTGCCGGCTATATTGACAATGCCTATCTCCCTGCGGCTCAAAAAATGATCGGCTTTTAATTGTTCATATGTACCCAGTTCAAGCGGTTTGCTTACAGGATGAGCTGCGCCTACGATCATTCTGTCGTAATGACTATAAGTACATTCAATTTTATCAGCCTGTACAAGTCCTTCGAGCAGAAACCTGTCCCTTATCTGCTGTGTATTATATTTTGCAAAATCTTCAGGGTGTACCTGGTGAATGGTTTTCATTTATTTTCATTTATTATGTCATGTTAAAGCTATTTAAACAATAGGAATTGATGCAAAAAAACTACGGTAACGTTGCCGTAGCTAAATAAAAGGGCCATAGCGGTCAGACAGTTTATTTTTACTAACTTGCCGCAATTCGTAGTATCATGCATATCCTTATCACTGGCGGTGCCGGCTTTATAGGCAGTAACCTTATCAAAACGATTTTCCGGGATCATTCCCCTGTAAAAATCACCTGTATCGATAATTTTGACCCCTTTTACCCGGCGGAAATCAAGCAATTTAATATCAGGGAATTCAAAGACAGGCCTGATTTTGTATTTCTGCCTGATGATATTTCTGTAACCACGGCAGGAGAGTTAACCGCCCTGATCAAAGAACCTGTTGATTGCATAGTTCATATTGCTGCCAAAGCAGGGGTAAGACCAAGTATTGAGAATCCAATGTCTTACCAACTGGCTAATGTGATTGGTCTGCAAAACATGCTTGAGTTTGCAAAGGAGAAGAAAGTGAAGCAATTTGTTTTCGCATCAAGCAGCAGTGTGTATGGTGTTAATGATCATTATCCATGGAAGGAAGATGAAAAACTGATGCCTATCAGTCCCTATGCCAGCACGAAGCTTTCCGGTGAGATGATGGGGCATGTGTACAGTAAGTTATTTGGTATCCGCTTTATTGCCTTACGTTTCTTTACTGTATATGGTCCGGGGCAACGCCCCGACCTGGCTATTCATAAATTCACGAAAGCTATTGTAAAAGGGACGCCAGTAATGATGTATGGTGATGGCAGTACCAGCAGGGATTACACTTTTGTGGAAGATACCGTGCAGGGTATAATCGGAGCTATCAATTACACCGCTTCAGATTTCGAGATCATTAACCTGGGGAATAATTATACGGTTTCTTTAAAAGAACTGATTGCTGCAATAGAAGAAGTGACCGGGAAAAAAGCGATCATTGAAAAACATCCTGAACAACCGGGCGATGTACCAAGAACTTTTGCTGATATCTCAAAAGCTAAAGCCTTGCTGGGATACAATCCGCAAACCCAGATCGGGGAGGGGTTGAAAAAATTTTATACCTGGTTTTCCGAGAATAAAGACCTGCTGATAAAATAATTATAAGGCAATATCTGAAGTATGGTTTATCTCCCTTTTGGCATGATAAACTTTTCTCACATTATAGGTCTTCTTGTTTTGTGATTCAAAATAGGTTCTCACATTTATATCGGCTACAATTCCAATGGTGATAAATTGTATGCCACCCAATAACAATATCAACCCTAAGATAAGTAGCGGTTTACCACCGATATCCTGTCCCAGTATTTTTAAAATAAGCAGGTAAAGATTTATCAGCAGACCAATACCGAAACTGATAAACCCCATGGTGCCAAACAAGTGCATGGGTTTTTGCATATACTTTCTCATGAATACCATCAGCACCAGGTCACTCATCACTTTAAATGTACGATTGATACCATACTTACTTTTCCCATGTATCCGGGCATGGTGTTTTACATCTACCTGGGTTATTTTGGCACCCTGAAGTTTTGCGAGTACCGGAATGAAGCGGTGCAGTTCCCCATATAGTCCCAGTTCCTCTGCTATTTCTCTTTTGAAAACTTTAAGGGTGCATCCGTAATCCTTAATGTACACCCCCGTCATACGCCGTATAAGCGCATTAGCAATCTTGCTGGGTATTTTGCGGAGGATGAACCCGTCTTTCCTGTTTTTACGGTTTCCTGCCACTACATCCCAGTCTTCTTTTTTCAACAGCTCCAGCATCGAAGGGATATCTGTCGGGTCATTCTGCAGATCACCGTCGAGCAAGGCCACATATTTCCCGCGGGAATAGTCTATGCCTGCTGTCATGGCAGTACTTTGACCATAATTTTTTCTTAGCTCAACCAGGATCGTTCTTTCATCGCCGTGTTCAAGCACCTGTTGCTTGGTGTTATCAACGGAGCCATCGTCTACCAATATCACTTCATAATCAATGCCGGTAAGTGCTGAACGAACAGCTTCCAGCAGAGGTTTAATATTTTCCTCCTCATTCATAACGGTGATGACAACAGATAATTCCTTCATAGCAGGACAGTATTCCGGCAAAGGTACAGCATATAAATAAAGAAGGGCTTGTGAAAACAAACCCTCTTAAACCAAATAACAAATTTTACAGTATACCTGCCAGTTCCAGGCTTTTTTTCTTCAATTTTCTGATTTCAATATCTTCAATAACCGGGTCTGCGGCCACTATCAGGGATGTATTATTTTCTTTCCACCAGTTTTTTTCCTTCAATTCATCAAAAGAAATAACACCCACAAGATATTTTCTTTCTTCCTGCGCATACCATTCTTCGATCCATTCAAAACGATCACGGGGAATAAATGCCAGGTCATCGAAACTTACATAAACCCGTAAGAAAATATCATTACTCAATTCATGCGGCTTATGATGATATAGCTTTTTGTATTCATACTTATATTGATAACGAAGAGCTGCAATATCACTAAGGACCGCAGAAGCGGTTGGGAAACTGCCAGCCCCTTTACCATAAAAGAATTGCTTGTCTGCAAAACCACTTTCTATTACCACACCATTGTATTCATTTTTTACAAAAGCAAGATGGTCATCCTGCTTTACAAATTGCGGCAAGACAAATGCAGCCACTTTGCCATCTTTAAGTTTTTGAGCTTGTGCCACCAGCTTTATTTGCTGGTTTTTAGCTTTCGCTACTACGGCGTCTCCCGCATTTATATTTTGAATACCGTTAAATAAGATATTTTCCGGTGACTCAATAATGCCATAGGCATGAGTTAACAGGAAGGTCCATTTGTTTACTGCATCATAGCCTTCCACATCTAATACAGGATTGCTTTCTGCAAAACCGGCTTGCTGTGCCAATAACAAAGCCTGTTTGAAGTCAAGTCCTTCTTCAAAAATTTTGGTCAGTATAAAATTGGTAGATCCGTTAACGATGGCCCTGATAGAGTGAAGCAGGTCATTGTCATAATATTCTTCCAGGTTTCGTATAACCGGAATGGAGGCACAGGCGGCTGATTCATATAAAAATGATCTTCCTGTCTGTTGTTGCAATGCAAGGAGGGCTGGTAAATGCTCTGCTATCATTTTCTTACTGGCACTTACTACATCTTTGCCATTAGCCAGTGCCGTGGATACAATCTGAAAGGCGGCGTCTGCATCATCGATTACTTCTACAATGACATTAATCTCACGGTCGTTTAATAATTCATTCTTATCTGTAGTAAACAAAGAGGCGGGAGCATTTCTTTTCTTGCCGTAATTTTTTATACATACTTTCTTGATTGTTGCTTTGAGAGAAGGAGTCTGTTGCAATACTTTATACAGGCCTTCACCCACCACGCCAAAACCGAAGAGGCCGATCGTAAGTTGTTTATGTGTATTCATATTATTGATTCACAATTTTTAAATGAGTAATCTTTTTGTCGTCAATAAATCTTTTTAAGGCAGTTTCTATTTTTTCATATTCAAGCAGGAAGCCGTCGTGGCCATACTCGCTGCTGATGGTAAGCAACTCTGCACCGGGTATTGTTTTTTGTAAATATTCCTGTTCAGTTATAGGGTACAGCACATCTGATGTGATACCGATAACTAATGTTTTAGCCTTAATGGATCTTAAGGCCGGCCCGACGCCACTCCTGTTCCTTCCCACATCATGACTATCCATACTTTGGGAAAGCCGGTAATAACAAATTGCATTGAACCTGTTGACCAGTTTTAATCCCTGGTACCGCTGGTAATTATCTGCAGCATACTTTACCTCTTCATTCAGTGGGACGTATGCTTTATCCCTTCTTTGTGTAATATCATATCCGTTGTAATGGCGGTAGGAGAGAAGCGCAATGGAACGGGCTGCCGCCAATCCCTTTTGACCGGCTTCCTGGTTATGATCCTGCCAGGTACTATCTGCTTCTATAGCCATTCGCTGCGACGCATTAAAAGCAATAGCCCAGGGAGATAAAACAGCATTCGTGGCAATAGGAACAATATGCTCAAATAATTCAGGTTCTTCGATGGCCCATTCCAGCAATTGCATGCCACCGGTACTTCCCCCAAGACCTACAAAAATTTTTTGAATACCAAGATATTCTTTCAGGTGCTGATAAGACCTTATCATATCCCTGATAGTAAAAACAGGAAATTGTCCGTAATAAGGCTGGTTGGTTAATGGATTTTTGCTCGCCGGTGAAATACTTCCATAGGGACTTCCCGGTTTGTTTACACAAATAATAAAGTGCCTGGCCGGGTCAAAATATTTTCCTTCACCAACAAGACCCGGCCACCATTCCACCGGGTTACTATTGGCGGTTAGTGCATGAAATATCCAAACCACATTATCTTTTGCGGTATTAAGTTTACCATGGGTAGTATAAGCCAGGTGAAATCCCGGAAGGATCTCACCTGACTCCAGGGTGAACGGTTGATTATAATTGAAAACGGTTGTCATATCAGTTCACTAATTCTTTTTCAAATACAGTTGCAAAAGCTTGTTCAAAATCTGCTTTGATATCATCGATATGTTCAATACCGACACTGATGCGTACCTGGTTAGGTGATACCCCTGAAGCAGCCTGTTCTTCTGCACTCAGTTGCTCATGTGTAGTAGATGCAGGATGAATAGCCAGTGTTTTAGCATCTCCTACATTGGCAAGGTGACTAACCAGTTTCAGCGAATCAATAAACTTACTGGCATTTTCTTTTGTTCCTTTTACTCCAAAATTCAGAACACCCCCAAATCCATTGGTAAGATATTTTTTTGCCAGTTCATTGTAAGGACTGCTTTTGAGCCCGGGATATTGTACAAATTCAACTGATGGATGTTGCTCCAGCCATTGTGCCAGTGCCAATGCATTATCAGCATGACGCTGTACACGAAGACTCAATGTTTCCAGGCCCTGTAAAAGAAGGAATGAATTAAATGGACTTTGCGAAGCACCGAAATCCCTGAGTCCTTCAACTCTTGCTCGGATAGCAAATGCAATATTTGGTAATCCCAGCGGATTTCCCTCGCCAAATACATCCCAGAATTTCAAGCCATGATATCCTTCAGATGGTTCTGTGAACTGTGGAAATTTTCCATTGCCCCAGTTATAGTTGCCGCCGTCAACAATCACACCTCCAATAGTGGTACCATGACCGCCGATCCATTTTGTAGCAGATTGTACCACCACATTGGCCCCATGCTCCAGCGGACGGAACAGGTAGCCGGCAGCACCAAAAGTATTGTCAACTATTAATGGCAGGTCGTATTCTTTTGCCAGGTCAGCAAATTTTTTGAAATCAGGAATATTCAAACGGGGGTTACCAATTGTTTCTAAGTAGAATGCCTTTGTGTTTTTGTCGATATGTTTAACAAAACTTTCCGCATCATCACCATCTGCAAAACGTACTTCAATGCCCAGGCGTTTAAAGGCTACCTTAAATTGGTTGTAAGTGCCACCATAAAGAAAAGTGGTAGTAATAAAGTTATCACCCGCCTGCAGAATATTATTTAGTGCCAGAAATTGTGCTGCCTGTCCTGAGCCAGTCGCTAATGCTGCCACACCGCCTTCTAAGGCCGCAATCCGTTGCTCAAAAACATCAGTAGTCGGATTCATGATCCGGGTGTATATATTGCCAAATTCTTTGAGACCAAAGAGATTGGCGGCATGTGCGGCATTGTTGAAGCCGTACGAGGTGGTTTGATAGATTGGGACAGCCCTTGATTTGGTTGTCGGATCGATTTGCTGGCCAGCATGCAGCTGGAGTGTTTCAAAGTGAAGTTGGTTACTCATAATAAAAGTTTAAGAATGAGAGATTGAGGTTTAATAAAAATGGCGGCAATAAAGGAAGGGGGTACACCCTTTTGGGTAGAATAGTATGTATGCCTTACGGCATACAACAACGACAACAAATGCACCGGATAGATGCGCTGAATGAATTTGTATATGTTGCCTTTATATTCATGTTTACCCGATAAAATTAGTGGACTTTATATCCCACTTCCAAATTTATTTGCCGTTTTCTGCTTAATTAAATGTTAAGGAGTGGCATTTATAAATGACCGTTTGTCCCGGCAGGGAACATTTTACATTTGAATGACTTTGCTCTGATGAAGTACTGGCTGCATTTGCTTGCCGGTACTGTTGCTTTTTTGAATGGTTCATCTTTTTTTGATTTTAAACATGATGAAAAATTGGATAACAGTTTACATCACTTATCAAAAAAGATTACCGGGAAGAGCAACAAAAAAGCTCACCCGATAAATCAGATGAGCTTTTAATATGTTATTGAAGATATTTTAAGCTGTTGATCTGACTTATCTTTCCCGCCTTAGCGAGATGGAATTGGCACCTTTCCACACTGGTACGTATTAGTTAAGTGTGGGAGGTTGTCAAGGCTTCATCGGGCCATTACCCTCTGCCTTTCTTGATAAGTAATTGTAAAGAACTTGGGCAAAGATAGGGGTTGGCATACAGAATTTCCAAATCCGGGGTTTAAATTTTCAGCAAACAGTCGTTTGGACATTAGCTGTACTCCTTTACTGGCAAGGGCTTAGAGAGTATAATTCTTATCGATCCAATCCTGTTGAGACCGGGCGGTAAGATCTGTTGTTACTTTATTTTCTATTTTTTCCTGCGCTCTTTTTATTGCTTTACTTATCATGGCATGTTCAATAATCTCATCTTCTTTCATGCCCAGTTGTTGCATGAGTTGTATGATTTTATCACTACCAAATTGCTGAAACAGGGGCTCCCGAAGAGAAGAAAATACCTGCACCGTTTCCAGGTTAAGCTTGCTGAATAGCTCTTCTTCCTTATTACGTAAAGGGAAGTGCTCTCCAAATACAGGAATCCTGCCGGTTATTTGCGGTGTAGTGGCTTCCCTGGCGGTTAATAATGTTATGGGTGCTGTTGTTTGATTACCGAAATACACTGCGGCTTTGTCAAGGCTCTCATCAAACCAGAAGATGAAGATTGTATTGTTGTTTATATTCCACAGGTCCAGCATGGCTTTAAGCTTAGCTGTTTCATCGATCACTACTTTGTCAATTACTTTTATTTCAGCACCTTTCTTTTTAAAGAAGTTGAACATTTCTCTTGTTTAGTCTGCTAAAATAAGAAGAAAGAGGCTGCCATATGGCAGCCTCTTTCTATACTGTTATGAACCGTCCGATCAATGTTTCTTAATTCCTTGCTGTTTCTTTTGACAGTTTTGTGCCGGTGTATATCCAGGCTTTTGGCTGCACAGGCTTTTTCACTTTGGAATTCTTTGCAGTGGGAGCAGGTTCTTCGGCAGGAGCGGCAAATGCAGCAGATGGATCTTCTGCATTATATGATTTGCCAAGACAAATGCTCAGGGTGTTTGTTTCTTTATCGAAAATCAAAGTGCCTTCTGCCACTTCATTTCCTTCAGCAGTTTTTTGTGCTGGAATTTTATAAGTTGCAGGTGATTTTCTCAGCATGGCTTTCACTTTACCTTGTGGCAGACCTTCGATCCATACGAGGCCTTTATTCTGTTCATCAAGGGTAATAGTAATATGGGCGGCTTCTGCATTTACTGAAGATTCATATTTACCGATAACCGGGAAAATATCTTCCCTGGTGGGAGCAACCGGAGCTGCAACGATCTTGTCGCGGTACAATGCAGCTATGGAGTCAACAGTGGGATTTTTCTTGGCATCCCAGGTTTGCTGAGCATAAGCTGTGAAAGAAAGTAAGGATAAAACGATTCCAGCCATTACGGAAATGGTCTTTTTCATAAGAAATTATTTTAATGATTGAATTGGTACTCTTTGCTTCATTCCAAAATACTGTGCCAGAATAAAGATTTGTGGATAACTCGGAAAAGTTCTGCTGAATCAGCGTTAAAAGTTTAGGTCTAAAACGGTAACTATTTCATTCTTGGCTTGTTCTTATCTTCGTTTATCATCATATGGCAAAGAGTAAGCATAACGGCACAGAAGAACCGGTACAGGATCATGAATCAATAGAAGTGTATGGAGCCAGGGTCCACAACCTCAAGAATATTGACATTTCCATCCCCAAGAATAAGCTGGTTGTTATTACAGGCATCAGCGGAAGTGGTAAATCATCTCTGGCTTTTGATACTATTTATTCGGAAGGCCAGCGAAGGTATATGGAAACATTCGGCGCTTATGCCCGACAGTTCATCGGCGATATGGAACGACCTGATGTAGACAAGATCACAGGCCTTTCGCCGGTTATTTCAATTGAACAAAAAACAACTAATAAAAACCCCCGTTCGACAGTAGGTACGGTTACCGAGATTTACGATTTCATCCGGTTATTATTTGCAAGAATAGGCGATGCTTATTCTTATAATACCGGCAAGAGAATGGTGAAGTGGAGTGAGGAAGAAATAGTAGAGAATATTTTCCAAAAGTATAAAGGAAAAAAAATAGCCTTGCTGGCACCATTGGTACGGGGACGAAAGGGGCACTACCGTGAACTTTTTGAAGATGTAAGAAAAAAAGGCTTTCTGAAAGTGAGAATAGATGGTGAAGTAAAGGATATAGTACCGAAGATGCAGGTTGACCGGTATGTGATCCATGATATAGAATTGGTAGTGGACCGCCTGCAGGTTACGGATGATCTTAAGGCCAGGCTGAGTCAAAGTGTGCAGCAAACATTAAAACTGGGAAAAGATTTGATGTTTTTGCTCGTGGATGATTCCAGATTTGTACAATATTCCAAACTGCTGATGTGTGAGGATACAGGAATCAGTTATGAAGAGCCCTCACCCAATGCTTTTTCTTTTAATTCGCCATATGGGGCTTGTCCTGTTTGTAAAGGGCTTGGCACTAAACACCATATTAATATGGAGGCTGTGATTGCCGATCCTTCATTAAGTATTAGTGAGGGAGGTATAGCCCCATTAGGAGAGGAAAGGGATGCATGGGTATACCGGCAGGCACAGGAAGCCGCTAAAAAAAATAAGATATCGCTCACTACTCCCGTAAGTAAACTATCTCAAAAGCAACTCAATATCATGCTTTACGGGAATGAAGAAGGGCAGCAGGATGACCTGGATTTTGAGAATATGAAGTTTGACCCTAATGCTCCTTTTGAAGGGGTCATCAATATGCTGCAACGCTGGTTCGCCAATCCCTATAGTGAGGCAATCAGGGAGTGGACAGAAGATTATATGATCGTTCGCCCTTGTGATGAATGTGGCGGATCAAGATTAAAAAAGGAAAGTCTCTGGTTTAAAGTTAATGGGAGGAATATTGCTGAACTCAGCAATATGAATCTAGATAATCTTGCAGCATGGTTTGATGGAATTGAACTGATGCTTGAAAACAAGCAAAAAACAATTGCAAAAGATGTATTGAAAGAGATCAGGGAAAGAGTACAATTTTTATTAGATGTCGGATTAACATATCTCACATTATACAGGCCCTCGAAAACACTGAGTGGCGGGGAATCGCAACGAATAAGACTGGCAACACAAATCGGCTCACAATTGCAGGGTATTACTTATATCCTGGATGAGCCTTCTATTGGCCTGCACCAGAGAGATAACCACCGGTTAATTGAAGCCTTAAAGAATTTGCGGGACATTGGAAACAGTGTGCTGGTAGTAGAGCATGACAAAGACATCATGCTGGCAGCTGATCACCTGATTGATATTGGTCCTAAGGCAGGCTTTCATGGGGGAAAGATCGTTGCGCAGGGAGAACCTAAGCAGTTATTGAAGTTAGATACACTTACATCCGGGTACCTGAATGGTCACAGAAGTATTGCAGTGCCATCTGAAAGAAGAAAGGGGAGTGGAAAATTCCTTGAGCTGAAAGGAGCGAGGGGGAATAACCTGCAGCATGCAGATGCAAAATTTCCATTGGGTAAATTTATTTGTGTAACAGGAGTGAGTGGCAGCGGGAAATCAACGTTGATCAACGAGACCCTCTACCCGATTCTATCCAAACATGCTTTTGGTTCCAAGATGACCCCGCTGGAATATAAATCCGTGAAGGGGCTGGAACATATTGATAAAGTGATCGAGATCGATCAGTCGCCGATTGGCAGAACACCGAGAAGTAACCCTGCTACCTATTGTGGTTTCTTTACGGAAATACGGACCTTGTTTGCTTCCATACCCGAAGCCAAAATAAGAGGGTATAATGCAGGCCGTTTTTCATTTAATGTAAAAAGTGGCCGCTGTGATGTGTGTGAAGGTGGTGGAATGAGAGTGATAGAAATGAATTTCCTCCCGGATGTGTATGTGCATTGTGAAAAATGCAATGGAAAGCGTTATAACAGGGAAACACTGGAAATACGGTACAAAGGCAAATCTATTGCTGATGTACTGGAGATGACGGTGGAGGAAGCAGTGGAATTTTTCCAGAATGTGCCATATATCTATCGCAAGATCAAAGTGCTGGAAGAAGTAGGCCTTGGATATATTACTTTAGGGCAATCAGCTGTGACGCTTAGTGGCGGTGAAGCGCAACGGGTAAAATTATCCACTGAGCTATCTAAGAGAGATACCGGCAAAACTTTTTACATACTGGATGAACCCACTACCGGTTTGCATTTTGAAGATATTAAGCATTTGCTCGAAGTGCTGAATAAACTGGTTGACAGGGGTAACACAGTGCTGGTGATCGAGCATAATATGGATGTAATAAAAGTAGCTGATCATATTATTGATCTTGGCCCGGAAGGGGGTGATGGAGGAGGAAGAATACTTTTTGAAGGAACGCCGGAGGAATTGATAAAAAACAAAGAAAGTTATACTGCACAGTTTCTGAAAATGGAATTGTAAGAAATAGAAAAAGACCAGTTGCGATAACTGGTCTTTTTCTATAGATAGCCTTATATTAATACTAAAGACTAAAGTTAATATCACTTATACCATAGGATAAGCCGAATATTGACATCAATATCTTAGCCAGGATCAATCCAATTACGACAAACACTACAATCATAACTATAAGAGAAACCACAAAATAGCTGACATGTTTGTCCTGAGGTGTTTTCTTTAATTTCGGTAAGCCTACATACAATAAATACAGACCATATAACCCTGCAAGGCTGCCAATTATAGCCAAAGAGGGGAGGATTGCAAAAAGTCCACCGATCCATCCTGGAGTGTACGAATAAGCAACCAGTTGAACTGATCTGCCTAAATTCTTTTCGGATCCAAAACTTGGTGCCAGCGCATCAATTACAAATGCACTAACAAAAACACTTAAGAGGGCACCTGCTAACACTGTTATGGCCTGGTAAAGTCCCCAATCCATTCCTTTGATCCTGATTCCGAAACCTGCATTAAATCCAATGAGACCATAACCAATAAATGCAGCTATAGCAGCCACACCGGCCAGTGGTAAAACATAGCCTGTAATAATTCCTGGAATATTGGGTTCTTCTCCGTTAACTACATCCCATTCTTTGTTAGGAGCAGTAATAATGTTCTTTGCTCTTTCAATTAAATTCATGATTGGTTGATTTTGGTTGATGGGCCTACTCATTTGGCTTTTCGGCATTCGCCCCTGGTTTTTGGGTTCAGGTCTCCCTCCTGTTTAAGGTAAAACTAATATAAGATAGTTTTTGAAAAACAAACCAGCATAACAGTTTTTTTTATAAACCTGTTAGTAACAGTACTTTATTATCCGGAAGAGGTAAACGGAAAAGAAGAAGGGAGGGGACAACCCGTAGGTATAGGCAGGAAGTGATTGAGAAAATTTACAGTAGGGTTTTTTAGTTTTTCTCCCGGATACTGGATTTTAACAATTTCCCTGCCCGTACGGGTTTTCTTAGTTATGACAATTAAAAGAACTCAGATTTGAGATGCCCGTAAGCAGTGCAGAGAGTGATTAATAAAATTGAGTACAAATGAGAGTACCAATAGAGAACGGATTAGGTTTTATCAACCAGGTATCAGATTTTATTAAGCTCCCTGCCACTTACCGGGACTGCGTTTATAATAACTTAACGTATTTCAAATTTACCAGAAACGGTTTCTTCATCGCCGCAAAATACCCTGTATACATAGGTGCCTTTGCTAAGTCCCGTGATCCGGTAATGGTCTTTAGCTTTTAGTTTGTAATTCTGTACTAATGTTCCCTGCAGGTCAAAAACAAAAAAATCTGCTTCCTTGCCCCCGTTATCTTTTGCCACTACATGCATTTCTCTCTTTATAATATCAGGGTAGATCTTTACAGAGCTGTTGTTACGGGAAGAGAATGTAGTTGCTTTCGCTTTCTTTGCTGTCTTCTCTTCTTCCGGATCTTCGCTGGACATGGCGTATTCTGTCACAGGTTTTCCTGATGCCATTACTGGTTGAACAGCTATCAGCAAACCGGGAAGAAAACTTAATGCAATAAACGATTTAAGAGTAAAGTTTGTTTTCATATAGGGGTTCGGTGTTTACAGGGTGGTTTTTAGTCCTTTAATAGAAAACAGGACACTTAAGATGTCGGGTGGCACTGTTACCGCCGAGGCGCCAGCCAAAACGAATAATGCTGGAAAAGAAGGCATCATTTTCTGTAGGATCACCTCTTTCTGCAAACTCTTCGTAAGGACGAGTAGCGGGGAAAGAATAGGTGCCACGATAATATAACCTTCTTGCTTTTACAGCGTCTGCCGGTGCTAAATACTGATCAAAGTAAATTGGGTCGATATAATAGTTATTACTAACATCGTCTACATAATCAGTAAATAACTTCCTGTGCAGGATCTCAAAACCGATATAGGAATTCTCTTTTATGTAGTATTTAAACCCAACACCTACCAAGGCATTCATCTGTGTTAGTTTATATGGTTTGCTGTCAGGGTATTCGGCAAAACCCTGGCCTTCTAACCTGAGGGGAGCTGTTTTTACCCAACTGCCATCCACATCTTTAGTTTCAGGATTAAAATTATACATACCTATTCCACCGAGTACATAAGGGCGGAATTTACCGGCTAATCCATCATATTTTTCCATGAAGTAAGTGGGATACAACTCCAGGGCTGCATAAGCTTCTTTGATCTTTGAACGGAAATTCAGGTTTCTTTCTCTTCTGTCCATTTCAGCACCACCCTTAGCCGGTGCTTCAGCATCATCTCCTTCCACATAACCCAGGTTACCAGCTACACGAAAACCTATCCATTCAGCAGGGTAATAGTTAAAGTACAAGCCTTTGTTCAGCTTGGTCAGCGGAAAGTCAAGATCCTTTACAAAGGTTTTTCCCACACCGGCACTGCCTCCCAGGTCGCCAAGGAAAAACATAGGGCCTAAACCAAGA
>Ga0209573_1003427_pt1 | contig 17469 bp, 17 predicted proteins | sample TNRBio252014_DNA_FD_185870 | JGI IMG/M metagenome (GOLD analysis project Ga0209573, IMG submission 185870) | Wastewater treatment Type I Accumulibacter community from EBPR Bioreactor in Madison, WI, USA - TNR Reactor_6/25/2014_ DNA (SPAdes)... | ecosystem: Engineered > Bioreactor > EBPR >...
TCAGCCCCCTGGCCTGGTCGCCGACCAGCACGGTCAGGGCTTCGCGCATGTCGCCGGTCGAAATGCCTTTCAGGTACAGCCACGGCAACGCCGCCGACATCCGCGCCGAGCGCCGCACGAACGGCGGTACCAGCGCCGAGTTGAACTTGATGCCCGTGCCCGAGCGGTCACGAACCTTGGGGACGCGCACTTCGACATTGCCGACCGCAGTGAGCACGTCACGTGCCGGCAGATAGCCATTCCTGACTACCGCGCGCTGCCCACCCAACATCTTCACGTTCCCGTACGCTCTAATTTCGCAACTCGGCAAGAGAGGAGCCTATGAGCGCGTACTCGCCAGCTACAACGCTCGGCCAAACGGAGCCGACCTTCTTTTCCTATGTCGGGCGTGTTATGGCGGGGTTGTTCGATTCCGCAAGAACGATGGTTTCATGAGCACCCCTGTTGGCGCGCATGATCCAGTGCGACCCGAGAGTTTTGAGAAGCGGGTAGATATTTGGCATGCAAGAACACAAGGCGCACGTTTCTTGCATCTTGACTTCGCTGAGGCGATGAGTCTGGCGCAACGGGGTGACCTAATCTACTGTGACCCTCCTTACGCTGACAGCCAAGCGATTCTATATGGTGCCCAAGCGTTCTCGCTGCAACGGCTTCTCGATTCAATTGCCGCGTGCAAGGCCAGAGGCGTATGTGTGGCACTGAGCATCGACGGCATGAAATATTCCGGTCGCAAGGTATGTGACGTTCCGATCCCGGATGGCCTATTTGAACGCGAAGTGTTCGTTAGCGTAGGCCGCTCAATGCTGCAACGTTTTCAAATGGATGGCTTAAGTCTTGAGGATCACGAGGTGCATGATCGGCTCCTGCTGACTGTTTGACGCCCAACGGCCGCAAGATGTCCGGGGTCACATGACGTTGCCGTTGGCGGGTGTCCGAAATGGCGCAAGCGTGAAACGGGTGCCAGGGAGAGTTGACGCCGATCAATCGATGCCGAGCCGTATGGGGTATCATCAAGCGCCTGTCCGGAGTAGCGCCCGCGGCAGACAACTGTAGCCAGCCAGCCGCCAGCCAGTGTTAGCGATTTCCATGATTTTGGCTGGCCTCCTCCGACGGGACCATCAGGTCTGGCCGACCGGCATTTCCGGTGCGGACTTGCGGAGGGCAGTGCAAGCCAGGGAGAGTCTCATGACACCCTCGGAAGGTGCCGGGTTGGCGCCGCGTCTTGCCATTGCCGTCGAGGCTTTCTTTGTACGCCATCGTTCCCGCCTGATCTGGGTTCACGTTGCCGCTTTCCTGTGCTTTCTCGCGATCATGGTCGTGCCCCTGCTGTTGCCCGACCCGCCGGAAGATTCGACTCCCTTGACCCATTTCACCACCTTCGCCAATTACGTGCTGTGGGGATTGTGGTTCCCGCTGGTCTTCCTGTCGGTAATCTTCACCGGACGTTCGTGGTGCGGGCTGATGTGCCCGATGGGGGCTGCTTCCGAGTGGGCCAACAAGGTCGGCCCGCGCTTGGCCATTCCGGCCTGGTTGCGCTGGGAAGGCACGCCGGTGGTGGCCTTCATCGTCACCACCGTCATCGGCCAGACGCTCGGGGTGCGCGAGCATCCCGAAGCGGCGGCCGGGGTGTTCGGCGGCACCATGGCGGCGGCCGTGTTGATCGGCTTCCTGTTCGGCCGCAAGAAGCGCGCGTGGTGCCGGCACATGTGCCCGATCGGCCGCATGCTGGGCCTGTATTCGCGGCTGGGCGCCGTTCAGTTCGCGCCGCGGGTGAAGGTGCCCGGCCACGATGCCTACACCGAGAAGGGGGCCTGCCCGACGATGATCGATCTGGCCCAGAAGAGCGAGTCGCGCCATTGCATCGAATGTTTCCGCTGCGTCAAGCCGCAGGCCAAGGGCAGCATCCGCCTGGAATTCCGCAGGCCGGGCGTCGAGATCGAGCAGATCCGCGAATTCCGGGCCAACCAGGCGGAAGCGTGGTTCCTCTTCCTCGACACGGGCTTGGCGCTGGGCGGGTTCCTGTGGCTGGTGGTCCCGCAGTATCAGCATTTCCGGCAGGCCATGGGCACCCTGTCGCTCGATCGCGGTTGGGAATGGCTGCTGGCGACCGGGCCGGCTTGGCTGGTCAGCGTCCACCCCGAGCGGGGCGAAGTGTTCATGTGGCTCGATTTCTTCACCATTACGACATTCATGCTCAGTTGCATGATCGCCATGACCGCCACGCTGGCTGCGCTGACCAGCGCCGCGGCCCGGTTGGCCGGCATGGTCGGCGGCGACGGCAGCTTCCGGGAGCGCTTTACCGAGCTCGGTTACCAGTATGCGCCGGTCGCCATGGTTTCGCTGGTCATCGGACTGGGCGGCATGCTCTTCGAGCCGATCAGGGAAACGCCGCTCGGCGCCGCCGGCGTGCATGCGTTCAAGAGCGCTTTCTTCGTGCTCGGCATGTTGTGGAGCGTTTGGCTCGGCGAACGCATCCTGGCGCGCCAGGGCGTGGCGCCAAGATGGCGCTGGCTGCCGTTGCTGCCGGGACTGATCGGCAGCGCCGCGGTGGGCTTCTTCTGGTGGGTGGCGATTTTCGGCTTGTAGACGCGGGAAGGGCGGGCCGGCGCGCAGCCGGCCCTGGCCTTGCTTACCGGAAAATGCTGTGGCGATGCGTGCCCAGATGAACGCCCAGGCCGGCCACGAACAGCGCGCCGGCAACGGCGTGGCCGCGTTTCTGGCCGGCGGCGAGCAGCGCGAGCGAGGTGGCCAGGCTGCCCAGCATGCCGATCTTGGCGAGCCGGTTGATCTGCCGGCGGCGGGACTTGCCGGTCGGCGCCGGCGTGGCCAGCAGACGGTCGAGGGTGGCGTCGACCAGCGTTTCGAGTTCCTCGACCGCGATCCGGCGTTGATCGAAATGCAGCACGAGGCTGCCGGCGCCAGGATTGGCGCTGGTTTCCAGGATGCCTTGCTGTTCGGCCAGCGCCGCCTCCAGATCGGCGAGGCGGCCCGGGTTGCGCAGGGTGCGATCGCGGATGCGGATGCGCCCGGGGGTGGCGGAAACGACGCGGCGGACGGCGAGGCTAGATGATGCGGACATGGTGGATGATCTCGTGATCGAGGGCGAACTCGCCCATTTTGTAGAGGATGACAGTCATCGGCATTACCAGACGAAGAAGACCAGACGCCAGACGATGACCATCAGGGTCACCGGGAAGAGCATGGCCAGACCGGCCGAACCCTTGCGCACGATTCCGGCCTCGGCGCGCCAGGCCAGGCGCAGCGCCAGCCACAGGCTGCCCAGGCTGCCGAGGGCGAGCAGGAGAATCCGGAAGGCGGGCAGCCAGCCGAGCCAGACGTGCTCGGCCTTGAGGTGGCTGACGGTGAGCATCGACAGGCCGAGGACGATGCTGGCGGCGGCCAGCGGGGCGAGGGCGAAGCTCAGGCGCTGCCACGACAGGCCCGGCGTCTTCAGCAGGCGGGCGGCGAGCGCCGGGCCGAGCCAGAGCAGGCCGCCAAGCAGGAAGCCGCCGCCGATCAGGTAGGCAAGGATCAGCGCGCCGTCGAGCCAGGTGAACAGGTCGCCGGCTTCCGGGTAATGGGTCAGCAGCCACCACGGCACGTCGTTGTCGAGCAGCGCGAAATGGTCGTGCTCGACCAGCCAGTCGGCGAGCGCCAGCTTGAGGCGGAGGAACCACGGGCTGACCGTCCACTGGAAGGCGGCGGTGGCGACGCCGAGCACGCCGAAGAGCAGGGTCAGCGCTTCCGGCGTGCGCGCCGGGGCGTCGGGGTCGAGCACCTCGGCGAACGGCGAGCGGGTGCTCAAGGCCACGGCGTCGCGCTGGCCGGCGCAGCGGCCGCAGGCGTGGCATTCGGAGGCGCTGGTCATGCGCCGCACGTCGACCAGCGGCGCGCAATTGACCGGTTCGTAGTCGCCCGTATGGCGATCCCAGGCGGCGCGGTCGACCTTGTAGTGGAGCGGGGCGATCTTGGCCAGCACGGCGAAGACGCCGGAGGCCGGGCACAGGGTGCGGCACCAGATGCGTTTCTCGCGGCCGTAGAGCAGGCCGAGGCCGACGGCGGCGACGGTCGAGCCACCGAGCACCAGCAAGGCCGCCTGTGGATATTCGTAGACGCTGATCAATTGGCCGTAGACCGTGGTGCAGACGAAGGCGACGAAGGGCCAGCCGGTCCACTTGAGCCAGCCGGGCAGCGGCTTGCCGCGCCCGTACTTGCTGACCCATTCGGAGACGGTGCCTTCCGGGCAGAAGATGCCGCACCAGACGCGGCCGAGCGTCACCGTGGCGATCATGACGCCCGGCCACCAGACGCCCCAGAAGATGAACTGGGCGAACAGGCGCAGGTTGTTCCAGATGTGCGCGTCTTCCGGCGGCAACGGCAGGAAGGCGGGGATGATGACGAGCGCCGCGTAAACGACGACGACCGCCCACTGGACGGTCACGATCAGGCGGCGGTTGCGGCGCAGGAAAAGGCCGATATATTCGAGTCGACCGCGACTGCGCTGCGGGTGGAAATGCAGGGGGCGCTCAACCACGCCCGCTTTTTCGCCAGCCGATGAAGACGACGGTCCAGTAGGCGGCCCAGGCGAGCAGCGTGGTCAGCGCCGGGCGGGCGCGGTAGCCGGCAAAGTCGGAGAACAGTTTGCCGGTCGTCGTCGCGTCGTCGATCAGCAGCGAAGTATCCCAGACCGGGTCGAGCATCGGCGGCAGCCATCCGGCGCCGATCAGGCGGTCGATGGCAGTGACGAACAAAGCCGAGGCGAGCACCAGCAGCAGGATCGACGAAAGACGCAGGAGCAGGCCGAGGTTAAGCCGGGCCAGACTCCTGGCCGCCAGCCAGGCGGTGAGGGCGGCGGCGGCGAAACCGAGCGCGCTGCCGATGGCGAGCGCCGACAGTTCGCCGCCCTGGGCGAGCCCGTAGAGGAAGATGACCGTTTCCGCGCCTTCGCGGGCCACGGCCAGCGCCGCGACGACGGCGACGCCCCAGTAGCCGGAGCGTTCGGCCGCCGCGCTCAGGTCGGCGTGCAGTTGCGCCTTGATGGTCCGGCCGTGCTTGCGCATCCACAGGACCATCTGGGTGATCAGTCCGGCGGCGACGAGCAGCGTGGCGGTCTGAAACAGGTCGAGCGCCTCGCCGGTCAGTTCGTCCTGCACCGACAGCAGCGCCCAGCCGAGCAACAGCGCCAGCCCGACGCCGGCAGCCAGTCCCCCGAACAGGGCGCGGCGACCGGCGCCGCTGTCGTCGTTGGCCTGCAGCCAGGCGTAGAGGATGCCGGCGATCAGGAAAGCCTCCAGGCTCTCCCGCCAGACCACGAAAAAGGCGTTACCCATGCTGCACTCCGTAATTCTTGTCGCCACGCCTGAGCGCAGCGAGTCATGTTTTATTTACTTGACGACGATTTTCGCCTGCCCGGTTTCCAGGTGAAAGTCGTCGAAGAACTTGTAGATGCCCGGTTTCATCGGAACGAAGACCATCGTCCGGGTGACCCCGGGCGCCAGGACCAGCTCCTTCTTCAGTTCCAGGCTCTCGAATTCCGCGGCACCCGGTCCCTCGTTCTTCACCTCCAGCCGGAAGCGCGTGTTGGCTGGCACTTCCAGCGTGTCGGGAAAGATCCGGCCATCCTTCATCAGGACCTTGTAGGTCGGCAGGTCGTCGGCGAATGCTGCGGTCGACGCCAGAAAAAGGCCGAAAACCGCGGAATGGAGAGCATGTTTCATGAGACTTCCTCAATAGGCGATGTTGGCGCGCAGTCCGATCACCGTGACCGGGTCGGCATCGCCGTTGCCGCCGCCGCGGGTGATCCACTGGAGGTCCGGAGTGAGCTGGAATTGCGGCGAAACGCTGAAGCGGTAATAGATTTCCGCCACATTTTCGGCATTGCTCGGGATGAAGGTGAAATCGGGAATGCCGTCGCCGTCGAGATCGCCGCTGCCGCCGTAATTCCGATAGGCGCTGTTTGAGTTCAGCCAGGCGTAGCCAATACCGATGGCATCGTTGGCACGGCCCCAGTAACTGCCGCTGATGTCGGCGCCGATCGAAATCACATCCTTGAACGGCAAGTCGCCCTTGGCCAGATGTCCGAAGCGGCCGAACAGGTTGACGCCATCGCCGACGCGCTGGTCGACCGAGACGCCGACCCCGGTGTGGCGAGACGTCGTGCCGTCGAAGTTGTCCGCGTCCGAGCGCGTCCAGCCATAGAGGCGATAGTTGCCGGTGAGGCCGTCGAACAGCTTGAGCTGGGTTTCTGCCTGCGCCATGTAGAGCGGCGAGTCGAAGGTGCGCTGATAGTTGGAGCCGCGTTCGCCGGCGCCGAAGACGCCCAGCGACAGACGCCACGGTTGCGACTTGTCGGTACTGTTGACATAAGACGTGACGAAGCCGGGCTGGAAGCCGTTGGCATCGACCCCGACTTCGCCGCCCGCGTCGAGCAGCGGGTTATGCACGAACACCGAGTTGAGGAACTGCGTCGTTTCGTCGCCGGCCGCCGTGTTCTGGTCGAAGAAGGTGAAGATGTCCATCTTGCCGAAGGTCAGTTCCAGCGTCTCCCGCGAATTGGGCTGGAATCCGCCGAAAGGCAGTGGAATGGCCGCCTGGTACCAGATCTCGCCGAGGACCAGTACCGAGTCGTCCGGGTTGGCACCGCTGGCCCGGAACGCCACCGCGTTCGGCGCGGCGCCGAAGTAGCCGAGGCCGGTGAAGGCCGGGTTCAGCCCGAGGCCCTGGCCGACACGGACATGGGCGAAGATCTTCTGCTCGATGTCACCGATCGGCTGGAGCGGCAGTTCGACCGCGATGTCGCCGCGATAATTGAGCTGGCTGCCGCTGTAGTTTGTCCCCGACGGGAAGCCATAGGCTCTCTGGGCAACCGTGGCGACGTTGGCGGAAACCTTGATGCCATCCAGCGCCTCGGCGATCTTCGACGGCTTCTTCATGTCCAGCACGTCCTTTTCCGTCGCCTTGAGGCGGGAGGTCAGTTCCGGTTCGTACTGGGAAATCCGCTCGCTCTCGAGGCCCTTGGCGATCTCGGCGCTTTCGTTCTTGAGCGTCTTGACTTCCTTTTCCAGTTCGGCGTTGCGCGCTTCCAGTTTCTCCATGCGCTCCATGAGCTTCTGCAGCGTGGCCGCATCGGATTTGGGCGGGGCGGCGCAGACGGGCAAGGCCAGCCCGGCCGCAACCAGCGCGGCGGTCAGTTTGGCGAGTTTCATGGCTCAATACCCGCCCTTCTTGCCGATGCCGACATAGGTGAACTCGTATTCGACGTCGAACGGCTTGAACCACGGGCGGACGCCGGTGGCGCGGTCGGTGTGGCGGCCGAAGTGGGCGTGCTTGTTCTCCGAAGGCGGCAGGATGGTGTACTTCACCTTGTATTTGCCGGGGCCGGCCAGCTTGATGTTCTCGCCGTAGTGCGGGCCGTCGCTGGCGACCATCGGCATGAAATCGCCGGCCACCTTGTAGTCGCCGCCGATCTTGCTGACCTCGTACTTGACGACGAGATAGGGAATCCAGGCGCCTTCCTCGAAGCCGTTCGCGTTGTTGGCCAGCGCGTGGATGTCGGCCTCGATGTGGATGTCCGATTCGGACGCCTTGCGCATCATGCCTTCCGGTTCCATCTCGATGGGTTGCAGGTAGACGGCGGCGATCTCCATGCCGGCCTTGTTCTGCGGCACGCCGATCGGATATTCGAGGGCGAGGGCGGGGGCAGCCAGCGCGGTGGAAAGGGCCAGCGCGACAACGAGCTTCTTGGTGGACAACATGGTGATGGACTCCCTGGTTGCTCTGGCTGGCTGAGGTATCGCTCGCTGCTACGGCTGGCTGGCTCGATGCGGTTGTGAAAAAAACTGTTTCAGCGCGAATCGTTCCCCGGCTGAGTGATGAAACCGATCCTGGTCAGACCGGCGCGGCGGGCGGCGCTCATGGTTTCGGCCACCGACTCGTAGCGGGTGCTGCGGTCGGCCTTGAGGTGCATCTCGACGTTGGCGTCATGGCGGACCGCCTCGCGGAAGCGGCTTTCCAGTTCGCCACGGTCGACCGCCTCGGAACCGACGAAAACGCGGTTGTCGCCGTCGATGCTGACCTGCAGCGTCAGCGGCTTGTCCGGTGTCGGCGCGCTCGCGGCGCGCGGCAGTTCGACCCTGACCGAGTGCGTCATCAGCGGCGCGGTGATGATGAAGATGATGAGCAGGACGAGCATGACGTCGACCAGCGGCGTCGTGTTGATCTCGGCCATCGGCGCCTGGGCGCCGGGCGAATTGAAGCTGCCGATCGCCACTTACGCGGCTCCGCTGGCGGCGCGGGCGCGCATCGGGTGGATCTGCGCGCTGTTGGCGACGAAGGGCTTGCCGACGGTGAAGAAGGCGTGCAGGTCGTGGGCGAAGGCATCGAGATCGGCGAGCAGGACGCGGTTGGCGCGGGTGAAGGCGTTGTAGGCGAAGACCGCCGGCAGGGCGACGGCGAGGCCGGCGGCGGTCATGATCAGCGCCTCGCCGACCGGGCCGGCGACCTTTTCCAGCGCCGCCTGGCCGGAAAGGCCGATGGCGATGAGCGCGTGATAGATGCCCCAGACGGTGCCGAAGAGGCCGACGAAGGGGGCGGTGGCGCCGGTCGTCGCGAGCAGGGTGAGGCCGTTTTCCATCGCCGCCTGAGTGCTGGTGAGCTGCTGGCGCAGGGCGCGTTCCATCTGCTCGGCCGGGTCGAAGCGGGCGGCCAGGCGACCGGCGGCGGTTTCGCAATCGGCGTTGCAGATGCTGGCCTGGCTGGCCAGTTGGGCGTAGGGGCTGTCGCTGCCTGCCGCACGCAGGCGTTCGATGCCTTCGCCGACGCTGCCCGCCGACCAGAAGGCGCCGACGGCGCGCGCGGCGCGGCGCATCCGCCACCAGTCCAGGGTCTTGGCCAGGATCAGGTACCAACTGGCCAGCGACATCAGGGCCAGAATCACGGTGACCGTCCAGGAAACGCCGTCGCCGTTGGCCAGAACGTGGGCGAAGCCGAAAGAGTTCTCCTGCATGACTACTGCTCCAGTTTGAAAATGACGGGGACGAGCGCCCAGCTCTGGACAGCCGTGTCGCCGCGCCGGGCGGGGATGAATTTCCAGTTGCGGACGGTTTTCTGCGCCGCCTCGTCGAGGCGCGGGCTGCCCGACGAGGTCTTGATGTCCACGCTGTCGGCGGCGCCCTGGGGATTGACCGAAACGCGCAGGATGACCTTGCCCTCCTCGCCGAGGCGCCTGGACAGCGGCGGGTAGGGCGGCGGCGGGTTGTTCAGGTAGTTGGCGTCGAAGCGCGCCTGGCTGAAGGCCGTCTCGGCCGGCGCGGCCGACGCCACCGGGTTCTCGGGCGGGGCGGCGATCGCCGCGGGCGCCGGCGCCGTGCTGGCGGTGGACTCGATGACCGGGAGCGGCGCCGGCGCCCTGGGAACCGGCGCCGGCTTCTGGCGCAGCGGCTGCGGGCGGACGACCGGCAGCGGCCTGGCTTCCGGTTCCGGCGCCTTCAGGGGTTCCGGCGGCTGCAGCAGCTCGACCATCAGCGGCATCTCGATGATCTTGGGCGCTACCGTTTTCGCCGCCAGGATCAGCAGAAGAATGCCGGCATGCAGCGCGATGACCACCGCCAGCAGGCTGCTGCGCTGAAACTGGGTGGGGCGGGGCAGGGCGTAGCTCATCGGAATTTTCGGGCGAGCGTACCCGCCGTCAGGAGAAAAAGCCGTTGGCTCGCTGGCTTGGTGCTGGCTGGCTACCGGGAAGGAGAGGGGTACAGCGAAAAGGAAAAGGCTATTTGGTCAGGATCAGCTTGTTCTCGCGGGTGACGCGCAGCAGGTAGATCTGGCCACCGTGGGCGATTTCGATGGCTGACGCACCCTGCAGCAGTTGCTCGCTGTCGATGCGCGGACGCAGCATCCGGATGGCGGCGGGTGGCGGCGTATTGGCGGGTTTGGTTTGCGGTGTCATGTGAGTCAAGGATACGAACGAGAACGGGTCGTATTTTCATGTTAATGAGAATTGTTGTCAACTGGAAATCGGAGCTTTATTGACCGGTGTCGCCCAGTCTGATCGTCGCGTGCGGCACGGCCGGCCGGATTTCCACCACATAACCGAGCCTCCGGCTGATGTACACCGCGGCCGGGTGGCCGGTGGCGAGGTGGACATGGGTGATGCCGAGATGGCCGGCCTGCGCCAGGGCGGCGGCGAAAAGACGACGCGCCTGGCCTTGCCGGCGGCAGGCCGGCAGGACGCTGGCGCCGAGTTCGCCGATCCGGCCATGCATGGCGAGGTGGATGAAGGCCGAGAGCGGGCAGCCGAGGCCGAAAGCGAGATCGTCGTCGAGCGCGATGCGCGCGACATAGCCGGCGATGGCGTCGTCGGAGAGGGCGCTGGCGAAGCGCCCGTAGCGGTCGTCGCGGTTCAGCGCCAGCAGGTGTTCGAGGATGGCGGCGCGATCCCCGCCCGCCAGCCGGCGGACGGCCGCCAGGGTTGCGCTCACTCCCAAGCCAGCGCCCCGCCGGTCTGGTACTCGGTGACGCGCGTTTCGAAGAAGTTCTTCTCCTTTCTCAGGTTGGCCTGCTCGTCGAGCCAGGGCAGGACGTTCTCGGCGCCAGGAAAAGGCTCGGCGACGCCGACCTGGCGGGCGCGGCGGTTGGCGATGAAGCGGAACTGCTGCACGTGCAGGTCGGCGTTGTAGCCGAGAATCGGGTCGCGCAGGATGAAAGCCGCGTAGGCGATCTCGGCCGCCTCGGCTTCATCCCACAGTTCGCGCAGCGCGGCCGGGTCGAGGCTCAGGCTCTCCTCGGTCAGCAGTTCGCGCACGACGCGGATGCCGAAGGCGCAGTGCAGCACCTCGTCGCGCATGATGTATTGCAACTGCTCGGCGGCGCCCTTCATCAGGCCGCGCCGCTGCAGGGCGAAGATCGGCGTGAAGCCGTTGTAGAACCAGCAGCCCTCGAAGATCACCGCGAAGAAGAAGTAGGACAGGGCGAAGTCGTGCAGGTTGGCGCGGTCGGTCAGGTCGAAGTCCGAGCGCAACACCTTGTCCAGTCGGCGGTTGGAGAGCACGATCTTGCCGTGGATTTCCGGCACGACGCGGTAGCGGTTGTAGATTTCCTGCTGGTCGAGGCCGATGCTTTCGATGCAGTGCTGGTAGGCCCAGGTGTGCAGCGCTTCCTCGTAGACCTGGCGGGCCTGGTAGATCTGGATCTCCGGCGCGCTCATCTTCTCCATGACCGCCAGGCCGATGTTGCGCATGGCGAGGATGTCGGAGGTGGTCAGGTAGGCGAGGACGTTCTCGAAGACATGACGCTCGGCGGGGGTCAGCTTGTGGTGGTAGTCGTGCACGTCCTGCGCCATGCCGATTTCCAGCGGCGTCCAGTGGTTGCGGTTGGCCTTGAGAAAGAACTCCCAAGCCCACGGGTATTTGAACGGGGCGAGCTGGTTGATGTCGGCGTGGCCGTTGACGATGCGCTTGTCTGCGGCGTTGATCGGGGCGAGCGCCGGCGCGTTGTCGCGGTCGGCTGCGGTTTTTGCCGGTTTTTCGGGGTCGACCGCAACCGTCGCGGCAGGCGTATCCCAGTCGTCGAAACGGAACGCGGCGTTCATTGGCAGGCCTCGCAGGTCGGATTGTCAATGGCGCAGAATTTCGGCGCCTCGTCGGGCACCACCGAGTCATCCCGCCCGCTTGCCTTCTCGGCCTGGCTGGCGCCGAGGGTGCGCAGGTAGTAGGTCGTCTTCAAGCCGCGCTTCCACGCCAGTTTGTAGATTTCGTCAAGTTTCTTGCCGGAGGGCAGCGCGAGGTAGAGGTTGAGCGATTGCGCCTGGTCGATCCATTTCTGGCGGCGGGCGGCGGCTTCGATCAGCCACACCGGGTCGATTTCGAAGGCGGTGGCGTAGCGCGCCTTGAGTTCGTCCGGCACGCGGTCGATGCGGGCCAGCGAGCCGTCGAAATACTTGAGGTCGGCGACCATCACCTCGTCCCACAGGGCTAGCGCCTTGAGGTCGCGGACCAGCGCTTCGTTGACCACGGTGAATTCGCCGGACAGGTTGGATTTGACGTAGAGGTTCTGGTAGGCCGGCTCGATGCTGGCCGAGACGCCGACGATGTTGGAGATGGTCGCGGTCGGCGCGATGGCGACGCAGTTGGAATTGCGCATGCCGTAACGGGCGATGCGATCCTTCAGCGCGGCCCAGTCGAGACGCGCCTCGCGGTTGAGGTCGACCGCCTCGCCGCGCCCTTCCTCGATCAGGCGAATCGACTCGTGCGGCAGGATGCCCTGGTCCCACAGGCTGCCGGTAAAGCTGGAATAGCGGCCGCGTTCCTTCGCCAGTTCGGTCGACGCCCAGTAGGCCTGGTAGCAGACGGCCTCCATGCTGCGGTCGGCGAATTCGACGGCTTGCGGCGAGGCGTAGGGAATACCGAGCTGGTACAGGCAGTCGGCAAAGCCCATGATGCCCATGCCGACCGGCCGGTGGCGCAGGTTGGCGTTGCGCGCCTTGGGGGTGGCGTAGAAGTTGATGTCGACGACGTTGTCGAGCATGCGCAGCGCGGTCGACACCGTACGGGCGAGTTTTTCCCGATCCAGTTCGCCGTCTTTCAGATGGCGCAGCAGGTTGACCGAGCCGAGGTTGCACACCGCCGTTTCGGAATCCGAGGTGTTCAGCGTGATCTCGGTGCACAGGTTGGAGCCATGCACGACGCCGACGTGCTGCTGCGGCGAGCGCAGGTTGCAGGCGTCCTTGAAGGTGATCCACGGGTGCCCGGTCTCGAACAGCATGGTCAGCATCTTGCGCCACAGCTGCACGGCGGGAATCTTCTTGTGCAGCTTCAACTGGCCGGCAGCGGCCTTGGCTTCATAGGCTTCGTAGGCGGCCTTGAACTCGGCTCCCGCCTTGTCATGCAGGTCGGGCGTGTCGACCGGCGAGAACAGCGTCCATCCCGCCCCGGCGATCACCCGCTGCATGAACAGGTCGGGAATCCAGTTGGCGGTGTTCATGTCGTGCGTGCGGCGGCGCTCGTCGCCGGTGTTCTTCCGGAGTTCGAGGAATTCCTCGATGTCCAGGTGCCAGGTTTCCAGGTAGGCGCACACCGCGCCCTTGCGCTTGCCGCCCTGGTTGACCGCGACGGCCGTGTCGTTGACCACCTTGAGGAAGGGAATGACGCCCTGGCTCTGGCCGTTGGTGCCCTTGATGCGGCTGCCCAGCGCGCGCACCGGCGTCCAGTCGTTGCCCAGGCCGCCGGCGTATTTCTGCAACAGGGCGTTTTCCTTGATGCTCTGGTAGATGCCGTCGAGGTCGTCGGCCACCGTCGTCAGGTAGCACGACGACAACTGCGAGTGCAGCGTGCCGCTGTTGAACAGGGTCGGCGTCGAGCACATGAAGTCGAAGCTGGAAATCAGGTCGTAGAATTCGATGGCGCGGGTTTCACGGTCGATTTCATTGAGCGCCAGCCCCATGGCGACGCGCATGAAGAAGATCTGCGGCGTTTCGATGCGGCGTCCTTCGATGTGCAGGAAATAGCGGTCGTACAGGGTTTGCAGGCCGAGGTAGCCGAACAGCTGGTTGCGTTCCGGCTTCAGCGCGGCGGCCAGGCGGGCGAGGTCGTAGTCGGCCAGGCGCGGGTCGAGCAGTTCGGCGCTGATGCCGCGCTGCACGAAAACCGGGAAATAATCGGCGTCGACCGCGGGATTCGCCGCCACTTCTTCGTTGAGGCTGGCCAGCAGCAGGCGGGCGGTGGCGTAGTCGTAGCCGGGTTCGCGCTCGATCAGGGTGCGCGCAGCGAGGATCAGCGCCTGCTTGACATCGGCCAGGGCGACGCCGTCATAGAGGTTCTTCAACGCCTGGTCGACGATGGTCTGTGCCGAGACTCCGTCGCCCAGCCCGGCGCAGGCGGCCGCGCAGGTTTGCAGCAGGGCGGCGAGGTCGAGCGGCCGGCGTTCGCCGCCGACGGTGACGTGCAGCGCCGGCATTCCTTGCACGGCGGCCACGGCGGCGCGTTCCGCCGCGCGCCGTTCGCGGTAGAGCACATAAGCGCGGGCGACGTCGTGCTGGCCGGAGCGCATCAGCGCCAGCTCGACCTGGTCCTGGATGTCCTCGATATGCACCGTGCCGCCGTCGGGCAGGCGGCGGGTCAAGGAGCGGACGACGGTCTCGGTCAGCCGGGCGATGACCTCGCGGACGCGCGAGGACACGGCGCTCTGGCTGCCCTCGACGGCGAGGAATGCCTTGGTCAGCGCGACCGAAATCTTCTCGGGATTGAATTCGACGACGGCGCCGTTGCGGCGGATGACCTGCAGGGCCGCCACGCTATGGGCGGAAAGCGCTAATGCATTCGAGGACACGGCGATTCTCCGGCATGGGGGGCGGAGAATCGGGGGTGCGTGCCGGACGCGATACGGCGCCGTCCGGCAGGAGCCGGTTGCGGTCGACGTTCACGAACGGATGAAAACACTGCCACGCACAGACCTTTCAGGGACACCCCGCCCCATCGTTGGTTGGAAGGACGTTGCGGCAGGTCTCCTGGCTCTCGGCTCGACGCTTCCCGCCGCCTTCCCGGTCGCAGACCAGTGGCAAAGATGGGCGGAACGCTCGCCGATGACAGTTGCGGGGGCAGCCCCGGCATTCGGACCTGGCGGTCCGGCACCGGATTCCCGTTTTAATCCCCGAAGGGAACCATCAACGAGGCGAAGTCTAGGCGGCGTTCGGCCAGCTTGTCAAGCTCCGAACCGCTAGATATGGTGTGTATTGAATGATTTCATACTACCGGTAGTGGTTCCTCGGTGTCGTTGGCCTCGATCAGGCGGGACAGTCCGGAGACGCCGGCGGTCTTCATGTAGAGGCACGGCTTGCCCGTGCGCTTGCACTGTTCCTTGACGCGCCAATAGGCGTTGTGGCTGATGCAGCCGGCCTGGCAGATGACCAGGTCGGCGGCGGCGAGGGCGGCGTCGATGCGGTGCAGGCTCTCCTCGAGTCCGCCGTCGTGGTGCAGGAAGCGCCCGCCGCGCTCCTCGATGACCTGCCGGTAAGCGTCGACCGCGCCGGTGCGGCCGCCGACGCAGAGGACGCACTTGCCGGCGACATTCACCGCACTGTTGCGGTCGACGGCCGAAAGAGGGCGGATTTCGGAATCGGCGGCGGCCGGCGCCGTTGCCCGTTGCACAAGCTGCCGTTTCAGGCTGGCGATCTCATCTTCCAGTGCGGCGGCGTGGGCGCTCAGGGCGCTCATCCGGGCTTCCGCATCGCTGGCGCGGCGGGCCAGCGCTTGGCGGTCCCTGAGGTCGGGCAGGATCCGGCGCAACTGGTCGAGTTGCGCGGTCAGGCTGGCGCCCCACGCGTCCTTGCCGGCCAGGTCGGCGCGCAGTTCGGCGATGCGCGCGCCGAGCGCCTGTGTGGCGCTGGATTTCTCGCTGCGCATCGCTTCGTTCTCGCGGCGGGCGGCGTCGAGTTGCCGGCGCAGTTGCGCGTTGTCGGCGCGCAGGGCCTTCAGGGTGTTCAGGTCGGCGCGCGCGCCGCTGCCGACCTGATGCTGGATCATGTGGATGTCGCCGTAAATCGCGTGCTCCAGTGTCGCGTCGCAGGCCGGGTGCGTCCAGCACGACCAGAGGGCGGCCGGAATTTCGCCGCCGTTGGCCAACGCTTCCCGCCACATTGCGCCGAGGGCGTCGCTGCTGCGGGCGGTGGAGTGACGGCGTATGCTCAACTGGAAGCGCCTTTCAAGCTGTTTGTGCAGCAATTCGGCGAGCCGGCTGCGTTCCTCGCAGGCGCCCACCGCCGTCGTGTGCAGCACGAAATCGCTGGTGTCGCGCGGGAAATGCATGATCCTGGTCATCAGCCCGCGCAGTTCGTCAACGTCGAAACAGACGCCGATCACCGGGCAGTGGAACTTGTGCGGAATTTCCCAGAGCTTGCGCCGGCGCGAGCCGTGCACGGGGGTTGGGGTGGCATCGGGGCGCGGCAGGGTCAGGGAGGGTCCGGACTGGCTGAACAGGCCGCCGGCGACGTGGAAAGCTACCTCGGACATGGGGGCTCCTTGGACAAGGGACTGGCTGGCCGGCGTCCCGGTTGGCTGGCGAAAGAAGACGAAAGTGCGGTCAGTCGCAGTACTCGAGGCAGGCGTCGGCGTTGGCTGCGAGGAAATGGATGGCCTGGTCGCGTGCGCTGGACAGGCGGAGGCATTCCGCGTGCGCCGTGCACAGGGTCTTGTCGAGCCGGCAGACGCGGCGGGCAGCCGCGGCCAATTCGGCGTTGGCCTCGCTCAGAAGTATCAGCCGCCGGCCGAGTTCGACGATCGCCTGCCCCGATTCGAGCGCCGCCGCCCGTTCGCGGCTGGCGTGCAGCAGGTTTTGCAGCCGGCTGATCTCGTTGTCCTGGGCAACGATCTTGCGGGCGGCCAGGGTGGCGCTGCGCTTCTGGGCCTGGCGCGATTCCCGCAGGGCATCGCGCAGCGCCAGGTTGGCCGCTTCCAGTTGCGCCACGCGTTCCTCCAGCGAAAGGGCTGGCTCGCGCTCGATCAGGGAACGGTTCTCAAGTGGCGCCAGCATGCGGCGTTTCCTTGTGTGGGAGCTGACCGAGCCGGTAGCTGGCGCGTTCGCACAGTTCGCGGGTCTCGTCGTCGAGGTCGGGTGCGTTGCTGAGGCGTTCGAGCAGGCGGGCGGCGTTCAGCGCGGAGTGTGGGCAGCCGCTTTCGCCGTGGATCAGCAACAGGCTGAGGGCGCCGGCCCAGAGTTCGACGGCCGGCATCGCTACACCGGCAGGGCAGGCACCCGGCGCCGGAACAGGATGCCGGCAAGGGGGGCGTTCAGGAACAGGCGGCGCATAATCATTCCGAATTGTTGAGAATGATTCGTATCCTACAGAGAAGTTTCTGGGTTGTAAATACGAATTATTCGTATTTGTTGGGCAGAATGAAGCCACGGAGCGGCCGTGGCCTTGTCGTGGTGTGGCGGGCAGGTCCGCCCGGGGTCGATGCGGGCGGCCCGGGAATGGTGCCCGCGTTCAGCGGTGGCCGTCGTCGATCCGATAGCTGGCGTGGCAGGCGACACAGCGCTGCAGGTTGTCGGCCAGCAGGCGGTTGACGGCGTCCTTGTCGGCGTGGGCGGTGGCGACGCTGGCGATTTGGTCGAAGGCCTCGTGCGTTGCCTTGCCGAGCGGGAAGAAGTCCTTGGGCGCCTTGCGGCGGATGCTGTGGACGAGTGAGCCGGGATCGGCGAAGTCGGCCTGGTGGGCCTTGAGACCGGCGCTGGCGGCGGCGGTGGCGACGGCGGGCATGTCGCCGGCCTGATTGGCGGCGACGATGCGCTGGACGACGACGAGGAAATGGCGCATCTCGCTCAGCAGGAAATGCTTTTCGCCGGCATCGAGCGTAATGGCCTGGCGTGTGTCGGTGCTGCCGTGATCGCCATGCGGGGTGTCGGCGGCGCGGGCTGCCGCTGCGGCGAAGAGGAGGATGGCCGCGGCGGTTGCGGTCGACGGCAAAAAACGGGCAAATTTCA